>Ga0193952_1000007_pt1 | contig 113191 bp, 98 predicted proteins | sample BB_3_MG_FD_140368 | JGI IMG/M metagenome (GOLD analysis project Ga0193952, IMG submission 140368) | Microbial mat bacterial communities from the Broadkill River, Lewes, Delaware, United States - BB_3_MG | ecosystem: Environmental > Aquatic > Freshwater > River > Microbial mats | place: USA... | reverse complement strand
TGTGATTTCGGTTCAAACACATCTTCTGCAGCCTTTTGCGCATTCTTTTTTTGACGAAGATTATGGTCGTAAGCCATGCACCCTTCCTAACTCATAAACAAAAAACCTACCGGCCGGTAGGTTCTTATATCGCAGTTTCAAGTAAAAAATTACATTCTCGCTTAGGGAACCTCTGATTCAATCAAAGGTTCCTTAGGGCTAGTTAGCCTCTACATTGACTCTGGCGCTGAAACATCCAACAACGTCAAACCATTCTGTAACACTTGCTTAGTGGCCGAAATCAAAGTGAGACGCGCTTGGCGTATAGCATCATCTTCGACGATAAACTGGCCTGCGTTGTAGTAACTGTGGAACGCATTCGCAACATCTTTTAAATAATAAGCAATCTGATGAGGTTCATACACCACTGCCGCTCGAGCAATAATCTCAGGGAACTTCGCTAATTCCGTCGCCAAATCTGCTTCATGCTCTAAGGTCAACTTATCTAAGCTCGCTAAGCCTGCATTTAGGTCAAGCTGGTAACCTTTGTCAACAGATTGCGACAAAACACGGCAAATTCGCGCGTGGGCGTATTGAATATAGTAAACAGGATTTTCATTAGATTGCGATTTAGCCAAATCCAAATCAAAATCCATATGCTGCTCTGATTTCCGTTGCACATAGAAAAAACGTGCCGCATCAACACCGACTTCTTCACGCAACTCTCTAAGCGTGACAAACTCTCCCGAGCGAGTGGACATGGCAAGCTTTTCCCCACCACGATATAGTATCGCAAATTGCACCAACAGGACTTCAAGCTGAGTTGGATCAGTTTCCATCGCCTCCATTGCTGCGCGAACCCGAGGAATATAACCGTGGTGATCTGACCCCCAAATATCAATCAATAAATCAAAGCCACGTTCTAATTTATTGAAGTGATAAGCAATATCCGAGGCAAAATAGGTTTTCAATCCATTGTCACGCACCACAACACGGTCTTTTTCATCCCCGTAATCGGTTGACTTAAACCAAAGAGCGCCACCTTTTTCATAGATTTTTCCGGCCGCTTGCAACTTCTCTAGCGCCGCATCGATCACTCCGGAATCCATTAAAGATTTTTCAGAGAACCAGTTATCAAAACGCACATTAAAGCCCTCAAGATCTTCTTTAATGTCCGCTAGAATTGAATCCACTGCAATTTTAAAAACGTCTGCGTAGTGCGAATCTAACAGGTTTTTGGCTTTAACAATCAAATCGTCAATGTGTAGCTCTTTATCCCCCTCAGGCTGCCCTTCATCGGGGTGCACACCAGCAAACACCTCAAATACTGGTTTTTTCAACGTCTCAGAAAACTGCACTTTGATTTGACCGGCAATATCCAAAATGTAATCGCCTTTGTAGCCATTGCTTGGAAACGTGAGTTCTTCACCACAAGCTTGCAAATAACGCAGCCAAACCGATGTCGCCAGAATATCCATTTGACGGCCAGCATCATTCACATAATATTCACGCGAAACTTGAAAACCGGCGGCATCCAATAGATTCGAGACGCTTGCACCATAAGCTGCACCACGACCGTGACCTACATGCAATGGCCCCGTTGGATTTGCCGACACAAACTCCACCAGCACCGATTTTCCTTGGCCAACATTGACACGGCCATAGGCATCTTTTTCATCCAAAATCGTTTTAACAACATCAAACTTTGCCGATTCATTCACAAAAAAGTTGATGAATCCCGGGCCAGCAATTTCTACTTTCGTCACCAAAGGATCGCTTTCCACCAAAGGGATGATTTTCTCTGCCACAGCACGCGGGGGCATTCCTGCAACTTTGGTCAACATCATCGCCAAATTCGTTGCAAAATCACCGTGCGATTTATCTTTCGTATTTTCAACATGAATGCGAGGCTGAGCATCTTCAGGAATCACTCCCTGCTCTTTCAGTGTTTGAACGGCTTGAGTCAAAATTTGGGCAATTTGCTGCTTCATCCGAGGTTCTCTTTTATTGAAAGTCTGGCAAAAAATAAGCCAAATAGTTTAACAAAAAATCCACCGGCCGGTGGATTTTGAAAGGATTATGAAGAAACATGGCGTTTAGCAAAAAAACAGACTATGCCAGAATGCCTAAAAAAACATCGTGAACCATGGAAGGTTTTCACCCGCCATCCAAAGGCATAACTCCTCGAGACGAGTTCATAGCATTTTTTAGCATTCTGACAGACACAGTGAAAACTCACGCCATAACTACTCTGAGGTTTTTCGAGTGGTCGTTTTCTTAGCGGTTGTTTTTTTAGCTGGCGCCTTTTTCGCTGTTGTCTTTTTTGCCGTGCTTTTCTTGGCGGCAGTTTTTTTCGCTGCCGTCTTCTTGGCAGGTGCTTTTTTCGCAGCAGCGCGACCACGTTTTTTTGGCTCTGGTGCTTCGTCCAAGCGTTTGACACACTCTTCTAAACTCAGCTCCAAAGCATCCTCATCTTTAGCAATTTTGGCGTTTTTCTTGGTGGTCAAGTCAGTGATATAAGGCCCCCAACGACCTTTCAAAATCTTCACATCTGGGTTTTCAGGGAACGTCTTAACGATCTTTTCTGCTTCGGCTTGAATTTTCGCCTCAACAATCGCCACCGACTCTTCAAGTGTAATACTCAGAGGATCAAATCCTTTGATCGGTGCGTATTTTTTGGTGCCATATTCCAAATAAGGTCCAAATGGCCCTTGCTTTGCAATCAGCGCTTGACCTTTGTCTACACCAAACTTAGAGCCATCTACCGCAGTCGCAGAATAAGATTCAGGCATATCACCAACATGTCGCGGCAACTTGAACAATTCCAGCGCTTGTTCAAGGTTAATCACATCCATCTTTTGCCCTGGCATTAAGCTGGCAAAACGAGGTTTTTCATCATTTTCACCGTCACCAATCTGCACATAAGGGCCATAACGGCCAATTTTGACAAACATCGGCTCACCCGTTTCTGGGTGATTGCCAAGCGGACGCGCCTGACCGGCTTCTTCACGCGAAACATCTTCAGCCGCTTCGACTTTAGGATGGAATTGTGTGTAAAACTCTTCCAGCATTTGCTGCCACTGGATTTTACCTTTCGCGATAGTATCGAATTTCTCCTCGACATTTGCCGTAAAGTGATAATCCAGCACCTCACCAAAATGCTTAGTCAGAAAGTTCGTCACAATCCCAGCAATGTCGGTCGGGAACAGCTTATTTTTTTCACTACCAGCCATTTCAGTCAACGTTTTGGCTTCAAGCCCTTCCGCATTTAGAAACACTTCACGGTACTCGCGCTCTTTGCCTTCACGATCTTCTTTAACCACATAACCACGCTGCTGGACCGTATCAATGGTTGGTGCATAGGTTGACGGACGACCAATCCCCATTTCTTCCAGTGTTCGAACCAAACTGGCTTCGTTATATCGAGCCGGTGGACGTGCAAAACTTTCACGAGCACTTAAAGCGCCTAAACGCAACGCTTGACCAATCGTCATTGGTGGCAGCAACTTATCGTCATCCTTGCCACCAAAGTCATAGACTTTCAAGAAACCATCAAAAGTAACGACCTCACCTTTTGCGGTCAACTTATCGGTTGGTAAATTATCAATTCCGATTTCCACCGTGGTGCGTTTGAGTTGTGCTTCAGCCATTTGCGAAGCAATAGCACGACGCCAAATTAACTGATACAAACGTTGCTCATTACGTTCACCCGGAACATTTTCCGTTGAGAAATCCGTTGGTCGAATCGCCTCATGCGCCTCTTGCGCATCAGCGTTTTTAGTCTTGTATCGACGTGGTTTGGAATATTCAGCACCGTAGGCAGATTTAATCTGTGTTTCGGCTTGAGCAATGGCAACTTCGGACAGATTCACAGAATCGGTACGCATATAAGTAATTTTCCCAGATTCATACAATCGCTGGGCGATCATCATAGTCTGCTTGACCGAAAACCCTAGTTTGGAAGAGGCTTCTTGCTGCAACGTCGAAGTAGTAAAGGGGGCCTTTGGTGCACGTTTCGCTGGCTTTTCCTCTAGCGATAACACTTGCAAATTCGCGCTTGATACCGATTGCAGGAACGCAGTCGCATCGGCTTCATTCTCAAAGGTTGCCGTGCGCTTCACATCAAGCTCACCGACTTTTTCACCGGCCGGTGACAATAAATCCAATACCCCTTGAATACGGAAAACAGAGCTAGCTTCAAAAGCTTCAATCTCTTTTTCGCGCTCCACAATCAATCGCACGGCAACTGATTGCACGCGACCGGCCGACAAACCTGTTCGAATTTTTTTCCACAAAATTGGCGATAATTCAAAGCCCACGATACGATCTAAGATTCGGCGCGCCTGCTGCGCATCCACCAAATCCATATCAATCGTGCGCGGATGATCAACAGCATGGGTAATTGCCGGCTTGGTGATTTCGTGAAAGACAATACGCTTGGTCGTTTTAACATCTAAATTTAAAGCTTCCGCAAGGTGCCAAGCAATCGCTTCCCCCTCGCGGTCCTCATCCGTTGCCAACCAAACCTGCTCAGAGCCTTTTGCGAGTTTTCTTAATTCCGTCACATTCTTTTTCTTATCAGACGAAATTTCATAGCTGGGTTCAAACCCATTTTGCAGATCAATCCCCATCCCTTTTTTCTGGATATCTCGAATATGCCCATAACTGGAGCGCACCACGAAATCTTTGCCCAAATATTTTTCAATGGTTTTCGCTTTTGCGGGCGACTCCACAATCACCAAATTTGTCATACTTTCAACTCTTCTTTCCGTCTTATCGAAGCGGTTCGGAGACTTTCTACAGTCATTTCCTAAACACTCTAATTTATTTTTCAGGGAACTGCTTTGTCCACGCTTATGAATTCTTATATTTTTTTAGGGTGCATAAATTTTTTATAATTTGCAATCAATTTCGACAGGAATTATTTAAACTACACAAAAAGAGATACCAGCACATTGGTCAATAAAAGGCGTTTCCATTGAAGCCCTTATGCAAAAGTGCGACAATGGCAAAATTCACTCTTCAATGGTCTAATCGCAATGAGCGTACCACTCGTTCCCCAGAACTCAGAATTTTTCGACATTCAAGATCCAAAACGAATTTTGATGATTGGAATTTCACCTGGCCAGCAATATTTTTTATCTCAAGCATTAGATTACCCAGGATTATTAATCGATTTTGCTCGGAACTCGCATCATGCTCAGATGTTTATGGAAGAGCTGGGGGATACCTATGATATTTTATGGTTTGATGAAGACAACATGCACAATGGAGACTGGGAGTTCTTAAAAAAGCTCGCTCAAATGTACCCAAATGATTATCAACCCATTATTCTGCAAACCCGTCCAGATTCTTCCATTTTCAAACAGGCGCTGTCTCATGGGGTTTACTATTTCATTACCAAACCTTATTCCGAAGAACGCTTATTGGACATCCTATCTTCATCATTTCGAGGCCTGACCAATTTCAATGAAATCAACCGTTTTGTCATTGACTACAAGCACTCCATCACCCTGTTTCGCCATGCAATTTTTCATGTTCGCACCCCGGAAGACATTCATAGCTTATCTGCGACTTTATCCTATTTAACCCAAACACCGGAAAAAACCAGTTTCGGGTTATTGGAGTTAATGAATAATGCCTTGGAGCATGGCAATTTAGGGTTTGATTTTGAAAGTAAGGCAAAACTGGTAAATGATGGTCAATTCGAAAGCGCCTTAAAAAAACGGCTGTACAGCCCTGAATATGAACATCAGTTTGTTGAAATCAGCGTTACCTTCTCAGAAGGGTTCATTGATTTCAGCATCCGTGATTTTGGCGATGGCTTTGATTATGAAAGCTATCTTACTCCTGAAGACTATCATCAAACTGGTCCCAATGGTCGTGGCATTCTGATTGCAAAAAATTTCAGTTTTGATGAATTACGCTATGAAGAAGAAGGTCGGGTTGCCGTTGCTCGCACTAAAATTTAATTCAGCGGATAATCTGTAAAACGCGTTACTTAGTCGACTCTGAATAACGTATTTAATTTATGGCAAAGCCATTTTTTACTCATCAAGGCAGAATGCTGCAATGCTATCTAGATAACATAAAGCGTTCTAACGCAGTGGAGTGAAAACTGGAATTCAGAATCAACTACTTAATTCTTCGCCATCTTCCGGCAGAGAGCTTTTCAATATGCCCACTGAGCTCTAACATCATTAAATCGGCCTGTATTTGGGAAACGGGCATCTTGCTCAAGACCGCTAATTCATCCAAACTAATTGGTTCAAACTCAACCCACTCCAACAATTTTTGACTCGATGTTTTCAACGAAGCATTCATTTTTTCTTGACTAGATTTCGGCGAACTCAAAACAGTTTTTTCACCGGCCGGTGATAATTCAAATGGCAAAACATCAACAATCTCCTCAAAAATATCTTGCCCAGATTCCACCAATTTCGCGCCCTGTTTGATTAACTGGTGGCAACCTTTTGCTTGAGGATTATGAATGGAGCCTGGGACGGCAAATACCTCTCGACCTTGCTCCATTGCGGTTCGAGCAGTAATCAAAGAACCACTTTTCAACGCCGCTTCAACCACCAAAGTTCCGACACTCAGACCACTAATAATTCGATTTCGCTGCGGAAAATGAAAAGCTTTGGGTTGCACTCCCAGTGGAAATTCGGAAACCATGGCGCCTTCTGAAGCAATTTGACGCCCCAAATGCTGATTGGCTGCAGGATAAATTCGATCTAATCCCGTTGCAACCACAGCAATGGTTTTGCCAGCCCCCAAAAGCCCACCCTGATGCGCCATAGCATCAATGCCAAGTGCCAAGCCACTGGTAATGGTTAAACCTTGAGTCGATAAATATTTTGCAAAATCCTGTGCAATCGCCAACCCCGACTGAGAGGCATGGCGACTGCCAACCACCGCAATCTGTGGTTGCTTGAGCCATTCCACATCGCCTCGCACACCCAAGATTGGTGGCGGCTTATCAATATTTTTTAGATTTTCAGGAAATGCTTCATCGTAAATGGTCAGCCAAGTTTGGGCGTCCTGTTCACACCAAATCAGGGCTTCATCCGCTCGTTGCAGACAGAAATCACGCTGTTCACCAAAAAACGCTTTTTGCTGGGACGGACGCAGAATTTGACTCGCCTGCCAATCGGCATCAGACGCCTGAACTGCGTTCTGAAAAGAACCAAAATAAGTGGTCACCTTATCGAGCTGTTCGAAGTCGATATGGATTTGATGCAAGGTCAATAGTGAAGCTAAATCAAAGGCAGAAGGCATAGTTTGCACAAGGAGATTCGTTATAATAAGCAAAATTTTAAAGATTAGAGTATACAGCCTTATGGAAAAACTCGATATTGTTCTCTACCCTGATGAAGGGTTGCGAGAAATTTGCGCGCCCGTTGAACAGATGAATGACCGTATTAGCAATCTCATTGACGAAATGTTTCTAACCATGTACGACGCGCCCGGAATTGGACTTGCAGCGCCTCAAGTTGCTGTTCAAGAACGCTTATTGGTCGTAGATGTCTCCGAAACCAATGATGAACCGATAGCTTTGATCAACCCTGAGATTATTCAAGCCAAGGGCGAAATTGTTTGGGAAGAAGGTTGTTTGTCCCTACCCGGTATCTACGCGAAGGTAAAACGTCCAAGTGACATTTTGGTTCGAGGACTTGACCGAGATGGCAAACCAATTGAGTTGGAAGCTTCGGATTTACTCGCGGTTTGTATTCAACATGAAATCGACCACTTAGATGGAAAACTCTTTATTGATCATTTATCCGGGTTAAAACGCAATCGAGCTTTGCAAAAATACCGTAAGCTCGCGCAACAACCGGAATAGGTGATGTGCGATAAAAAGAGCATCACACGATTGATAGATTCGCAGCATTTTTATCACTGCTTGGCCATCGTTTAAAACATCAAAAACACCGGCCGGCATCGTTTCATTTATTGGCATCCACTCATCACAGACGCAGAGAGTATGAACAAAACACAATCATTAAAAATCATCTTCGCAGGGACTCCTGATTTTTCAGTCGCACCATTGCAAGCCTTGCTTGATTCGGACCATGAGGTGGTTGCAGTGTACACTCAGCCAGACCGCCCTGCTGGTCGAGGTCGCAAACTCACCGCGAGTCCTGTCAAAAATATCGCCCTTGAACACGATATTCCAGTACTTCAGCCCGAGTCTCTGCGAAATGAAGAAGCGCAAAAAGAGCTGGCTGAGCTTCAAGCTGATATTATGATTGTGGTCGCTTATGGGCTGATTTTGCCCAAAGTCGTTTTAGACACGCCAAAACTCGGTTGCTTAAACATTCATGCCTCACTATTGCCGCGCTGGCGTGGTGCTGCACCGATTCAACGGGCCATCGAATCAGGAGATGCCGAATCCGGAGTGACCATTATGCAAATGGATGTAGGCCTAGACACCGGTGACATGCTTTACAAAGTGACCACGCCTATTTCCAAAAATGATTCCGCACAAAGCTTGCATGATCGTTTGAGCATACTTGGCTCTGACGCTCTCATGGCAACACTTTCAGATTTACAAAACTTGCAAGCCAAGGCAGAAAAACAAGATGAGTCCTTAGTGACTTATGCCGAAAAGCTTTCTAAAGCCGAAGCGCAAATTGACTGGACTTTACCGGCCGGTGAAATTGTTCGCAAGATACAAGCTTTTAACCCTTGGCCTGTAGCTTTTTGCAAATTCCAAGACAAGCCTTTGCGTATTTGGCAAGCGAGTGTTGCTAAAGACATACCAAACACAGGTATTCCAGGTGAAGTCATTCAACTGGAAAAATCCGGTCTTTATGTCTCGACGGGGGATGATGTACTGTGTTTGACGCAGGTGCAACCGGCCGGTAAAAAAGCCATGTCCGCCTATGACTTTGCGCAAGCAAGGCAACTGATAGGCACTCAACTAAATTAATGTCAAAACACGTTAAAGGATTTGGCATGAGCTCAGAAAACACACCGAGTCACAGCCGTTTTGTGGCCTTAAAAATTTGCTTGAATGTGATTGAAGATGGCCGCTCTCTCAGCCAAGTACTGACGGAAGGGCTTGCGCAATTTTCCGACCGTCGCGAACGCAGCTTCACTCAAAATTTAGTGCTAGGCACCCTTCGCTGGCAGCTGCGCTTAGAAGCCATTCGTAGCCAATTACTCAAAAAGAAATTGAAAGCTAAGGATGAAGACATCAATCAACTCATTCTGATAGGCCTCTATCAAATTCTTTATATGGAAACCCCTGAACACGCAGCAGTTGGGGCAACAGTCGAAGTGGTTTCGCGTTTAAAGAAACCTTGGGCAAAAGGACTCGTAAATGGCGTTTTACGCAACTTTTTACGCGAAAAAGCGACAATCTGTGAAGAAGTAGATGTAAAACCTTCACAAAAATTTTCTCACCCACAATGGTTTTTTAAAGCGATGCGCAAAGCCTACCCGGAAAACTGGGAAGCGATTTTAGGCGCCAACAACCAAATTGCGCCACTGACTTTGCGCAACAATGCCATTTACCAAACACCTGAAACGCTTTTGGAGGCGATTCAGTCTTCCGGTATCGAAGCTCAACGACATCCTGACTGTCAGCAAGGCATCTCACTGCTGCAAAGTACCGACATTACGCAATTGCCGAGTTTTGAAGAAGGCGGTTTTAGCGTGCAAGATGCAGCTGCTCAACAAGCCGCACAAATTCTGCAACCTCAAGCCGGAGAACGTATTCTCGATGCCTGCGCGGCTCCAGGTGGAAAAACGACACATTTAATTGAGTTCTCCAAAGCACAAGCGAATATTTTCGCATTGGAAAAGGATCCTGAACGAATTGAGCGTCTGGCAGAAAATCTTTATCGTTTAGAGCTTGAATGCGATTATCAAGTGGGCGATGCCGCCAAACCGCAAGAATGGTGGGATGGCAATCGCTTTGATAAAATCTTGCTCGATGCACCTTGCTCTGCAACCGGCATCATTCGTCGGCACCCAGACATCAAATGGCACAGAACGGAAGAAGATATTATCGAGTTAGTGCAGATTCAAAAACAGATTTTGCATGCACTTTGGGCAACGCTTAAGCCCGGAGGGCAGCTGCTGTATGCGACTTGCTCAGTACTTCCGCAAGAAAATGGATTACAAATTGCAGAGTTTCTGGAGAGCCGACCAGATGCCATACAAATTGATTTCCCAGCCAACTGGGCAACCTTTTCAAATTTACCCGGCCGGCAGATACTGCCCGGCACTCATGGCATGGATGGTTTTTATTATTGCTTGCTTAAAAAAGCCTCAACGTCGTAAATTAAACGTTTCATGAGTCACTATTAAGAGCTTTTTATGCACTCGACTGAAATTCCAGAACACGCTTCAGGCAATCGCCAAGCAAAAACTTGGAAACGCCTCGCAGCCTTGGGCATAATTCTTGGTCTTATCGCTGTATTTGGCTATGAAACAACTGTTGAAGAAACTTCAGCCAATGACGACGCACAATATTTGAGCAGTACCGATGAAGACCCCCTTGAATTTGAACTCAAAATTGATCAAAACTTTCCAATGGAGAACCTCATCTCTCCACCTTTCACCTACGAACCTGAGCAAGTTCTCGACAAGGAACCTCTTCTGGGGATTAAGCACTTGATTGACTCCCCTTTAACCCCTATAACTCAAAAAATCAACCTGCCAACTAACGGATTGACTGCAAACCCCGAAGAACAAAACTTGTTTAACTTAACACTGGAGTCAATGGAACAAACCTCTAGACAAAAAGTTAGACCGACTCAAAATAAAATAGTGATTCTTAAGGTCGTTGACTATCGAGACAAACAATTTTTAAAAATTGATTCCAATAGCCGAATACAGCTCAACGATAAAATTTTTGACGCAATCAATCATGAAATCAATCTAAACTTCAAAATACAGATGCAGCTCACAGAAGCCAACCGATTACTGGGTATTCCTTATCAACGTACAAGAAAATCTATTGATTACCACGTTAAATTACTTTCTGAAGGCCTTGATCAAACTTTCCATCTATATAATTCCAGAAATGGACATACGCAAAGCTTTCGAGACATTGATGACGCATTAGAAACCCTATCCACAATTAAAGCTTTTGAAATTGCAGAACTAAGCGAGCTTCATCCGCGACAAATTTATACCTTGCGCATCCGAATCTCTCTGGATATATGGAAATTACCCACGCCATTATTATTGGAAGCTCTGTTTACCGACAATTGGCAACTCAACAGTGGCTGGTTTGAAACAACACTCAAAGCTCCACAAAGTTGGCAATAAAATGAGTGTCGCACTATGAGGACATTTGGACGTTTTTTAAAACAATACGGCTGGACAACATTGCTGTTTATTGCACTGGTCATTGCCTTGATGATAATGAGCCAGATTTTACAGAATGCCTCCGAATTTGCCGATGCCTACTCAGCATTGCTATTTGCCTCTTGGATTGGTATCGCTGTATTACTTGGCCTCTTTATAAAAACCCTGTGGTCTCTCTATAACAAGCTGAAAAAGAAAGTTCCGGGTACAAAAATCACCATTCGTTTAAGCTTACTGGCAACCCTTTTGATGGGCATTCCTGCCATAACGATTTTTGCTTTCTCAATGAATTTCATCCAACAAGGGATTACCCAGTGGTTTGATGTCAAAACCGAAACGGCACTTGGGAATGCTGCTGAACTTGTTCGCTATACATTGGATAACAAAACCCGTGAAAGCTTAAACCTCACAATGACCATTACCCGTGAACAGAGCGATCTTCTGGCAAGTTTCCCGATTACCGGCGTGAGTAATCTTCGCCGCCTACTGAATGCAGAAGAAGTCGCTCTGTATCAAACCAACCAACAGTTAATTGCTTTCAGCAGCCGTGACAATGCCCAGATTCTGCCTAAACCTCCCGGCGACAACTTATTTCAACAGGTTCGACAAAACACCACCTATGCGGCAATTGAGCAGTCCGACGATGGTTTAGAATCTTTCATTCGCATCCTTATTCCGTTCAACGACAACTTTAATAACGATTATGCATTACAAGCGATTTTTCTCATTCCAAAAAACATCACGGAAATGGCTGATTCTGTCGCGACAGCAAATAGTCAGTACCTGGAACTTTCCTATCTGAAAGGACCTCTTACAACCAGTTTCACCTTGATTTTGACCATGGTGGTATTACTGACCATTGTGACCGCCATTCTATTCAGCATTCGCGCCATTGATAATTTCACACAGCCAATTCGCGTACTGACGCGCGGAACCCGAGCGGTTTCCCAAGGAGACTACAATATTCAAATGCCGGTCAGGGAACGTGATGAATTTGGCGAACTGATTCTGTCGTTTAATGACATGATTGAAAAAATATCCAAAGCCCGAAATGATTTACGCATCAGTCATCAACAGACAGAAGTTCAAAAACTTTATCTGCAAGGGGTCATTCAAAATCTTTCCAGTGGGGTAATTACTTTCGATGGCCGACAAAGCGTTCGCAGTATGAATGAAGCCGCTGAACAAATCTTAAACTGTCGCTTTGAAGACATTAAAAATGCGACCCCGGAAGAAATCTCAAGCCAAAGCCCTCAACTTCACGAAGCAATTCAAGAGCTGTTCACCGAAATCAAACCGAAATTTGCCAACAAAGACAAACGAAAACATTGGGAACTTAGATTTGATTACCGTTGCAAACAAGCACACAAAATCCTTATGCTTCACGGCACATCTTTATCTGCAAAAACCCAAAACACAGCTGGATACGTATTGCTAATTGATGACATTACCGAACTGGTTCAAGCACAACTTAACAAAGCTTGGAGCGATGTCGCTCGTCGCCTAGCGCATGAAATCAAAAACCCGTTAACGCCCATTCAACTATCGGCGGAACGCTTAAACTTTAAACTCAGTCGCAAGCTAGATGGCGATGATTTAGACCTGCTTAATCGCATGACCAATACCATTACCGATCAAGTGGCCGCCATGCAAAAACTCGTACAAGCGTTTAGTGATTACGCAAAACCGCCAGAAGTGTATTTAAAACCAACGGAACTAAACGCTCTGCTAACGTCCATTGCTGACATGTATCAAAACTCACAATGGAAACTTGAACTTGAACTTGTTGAGCCTGCACCACAAGTCATGGCAGACCTTTCTCGCTTGAGACAACTATTCCATAACATGATTAAAAACGCACTCGAAGCCTGTGAAAATCAAGACAACACAAAAGTTAAACTGACCACACGACTGCTAGACTCGGAAACCTATCAAATTACCGTTTGTGATAATGGTCGAGGCATGCCTGAAGAGGCACAAAACTGGATTTTCGAACCTTATGCAACGGATAAACCCAAAGGAACTGGGTTAGGCCTTGCTATTGTGCGTAAAATCATTGATGAACATCATGGAACAATTTCCGTGAAGACTTCACCAAATGAAGGTACCTGCTTTATAATCAACCTTCCAATTATCACGCCTGCCAAGGCACCCAATACGCTAACTGAGAGCTAAGACGCGCGAATGAGACTAGGTAAACTATTAATCATTGATGATGAAAAAGACATTCGTGACCTGATGCAGGAAATATTTGCAGAAGAAGGCTATAAGGTTGAAACAGCAGCAAACGGTGAACAAGCACGCACTCAGTGGCGTCAGTTTCTCCCGGACATCATTTTCTTGGATGTCTGGATGCCGGATATTGATGGCATTAGCCTACTTAAAGAAATTCAACAAGAATCCTCACTGCCAAATACCAAAGTAATCATGATGTCCGGTCACGGCACCATTGAAACCGCTATTGAAGCAACCAAACTGGGTGCCTATGATTTTCTAGAAAAACCACTTTCCTTGGCAAAATTGACCGTTACCGCTGAACGCGCAATGGAAACTAGCCGCCTAAACCAAGAAAACCGCCAATTAAAACAGAGTTTTCCAGAGCAGTTTATGCCAGTAGGCAAGAGTAAATCAGTGATTCAGTTGCGTGAAACCATTGAGCGACTGTCAAAATTCACGATGCCAGTTCTGATAGAAGGAGAGTCCGGTGTAGGCAAGCACCATATTGCACAAGCGCTTCATAAAACTTCTTCACGGAAAAACTCTGCCTACGTCGAAATGTCAGCAAATGATTTCAATCGTCTGTTCGATGAAACTGACGCCCAAAACAGTCTACAACGTCTAAAAGAAGCTGATTTTGGAACTTTAGTAATTTCTCAAATTGAGCAATTATCACCGGCCGGTCAAACGATATTATTTGAATTAATCCAAAACCAAAAAACGCATATCAACGCTGAAACGATTCATTTAGATATTCGACTATTAGCTCTCAGCAAAGGACTTCTAGAAAAATCCGTTGCTGAGGGAGATTTTCATAATGCGCTCTACGAACGTTTAAAAGTTATCCCAATTCAAGTACCTGCTCTTCGACAGCACACGGAGGATATTCCTGAACTGATTGAGTTTTTTATTAATCATTTCGTCACTCATGAAAGCTTAGAATATCGTCACTTTAGTGTTCCTGCGCAAAATGTACTTCGTCAATATAATTGGCCGGGAAATCTAAAAGAGCTTAAAAACCTTGTCCAACGCCTATTAATCTTAGGCGAGGGAGAGGTTAGTGATGACGAAGTCAAAAACTATCTGCATGAATCACCCAGCACAGACCGTAGCGCTTGGGAAATCGATACTAGCATCAGTTTAAAAGAAGCCAAAGACCGGCTTGAAGCGACTTATCTCAGTCAATTGCTTCGTGAAACCGGTGGCAACGTTTCAGAAACCGCGAAACGTTCCGGCGTTGAACGAACCAACTTATACCGGAAACTCAAAACATTGGGTATTGATCCCAAAAACCCTTTTTGAAAGTTTGCAGTCGATAAAGTCAACCCTAAGTTAGTTCAAATTAAGAGCCCCAAATTAAAAGCAAATTAAGATACGATTTAACAATCAGTAAGCTGTTGCATTGCTTTTTTATGAGACCAAAGATTAGCCTATGAACATTGTCATTTTAGGAGCTGGCCAAGTCGGCAGTTCGGTTGCAGAACAACTCGCGAATGAAAACCATGATATTACCGTGGTTGACCTTGATCGATTGCATTTACAACGCCTTCAAGACCGTCTTGATATACGCACTGTTCAAGGACATGCGTCTCATCCGGATGTTTTAATGCAAGCAGGTTTGGAAGAAGCAGACATGCTCATTGCCGCAACACAAAACGATGAAACCAATATCGTTGCATGTCAATTAGCGCACATGATGTACAAAACCCAAACCAAAATTGCCCGTGTTCGTGGCCGATCTTACTTAGAACATCCTCAATTATTTGACCGGTCTGAAAATAGCAATGCTTTGGCCATCGACTTTTTAATTAGCCCTGAAAGCATTGTAACTGACTACATTCTTCAGCTCATTGAATACCCAGGGTCTCTACAAGTTATTGACTTTCATGATGGAAAATTACGCTTAGTAGCGATGAAAGTCTATCCAGATGGACAAATGAACCATCAACCTATTCGAGATTTGAAGCAATTACTTCCCGCTTCAGTCAAACTGCGACTTGTCGCGATCTATCGTCAACAACAAGTCATTATGCCCAAGGGGGATGTCGTCATTGAAGCCGGTGATGAAATCTTCTTTCTGTCAGAGACCAAACACATACCCACCATTCTTCAAGAATTCCGTAAACGTCGAGTCAAACCTTCTCGAAACATTATGATTGGTGGTGGAGGCAATATCGGCTTCCACCTCGCTCAAGCGCTAGAACAAGACCACCAAGTCAAAATGATTGATCACACAATGCAACAAGCCCGAGAAAATGCAGAAAAACTTGACCAAACCATTATTATTCATGGTGACATCGCCGACAAAGATTTACTCATAGAAGAAAATATTGACGAGATTGACCTGTTTATTGCCGTCACCAATTCTGACGAGGCCAACATTATTTCTGGGATGCTCGCTAAAAAGCTCGGGGTTCGTCGAGTCATTGCCCTTGTCAACAATCAATCCTATGTAGAAATGATTCAGTTAAACGGCATTGATATTGCGATTTCTGCCGACTCGATTACGACCAACAACTTGTTACACTACACGCGCCAAGGCGACACAATCAAAGCGGTCACTTTGAGAAGAGGGGCAGCAGAAGCAGTTGAAGTCGTTGCGCACGGCAGTGAAAATACCTCAAAAATCATTGGCAGAACAATTGCTGAAATACCTTGGCCCGACAACATTACCGTTGGAGCTATTATTCGAGAAGAAAAAGTCATTATCGCGCACCGTGATGTTGAGATTATGGCCGAAGATCACATGATCATCTTTATTACCGATTCCAGCAGTAATGATGCCTTAAATGAACTGGTCAATCCCAAAGACAGTTCTTGGCTGAGTTAATCGATCTACTCAAAATAACGGCTAGTTAAAGCGAAGACAGTAAATGCACTCAAAAATCATTTCTAAAGTCATTGGTTTATTACTCATGATTTTCAGCCTCAGTCTTGTTCCCCCTGTCATGATTTCACTAATTTATCAAGATGGTGGTCTGACGGCATTTCTCAGCGTTATGCTTGGTATTTTATTACTCGGTTCACTGATGTGGTGGCCTGTTCGTAATTACAAACAAGAACTCAAAGTTAGAGACGGGTTCTTAGTCGTTGTACTCTTCTGGACTGTACTAGGCTTTGCAGGAGCCTTACCTCTGTATATTGAAACCGAAGTCCCCTTGAGTCTGACCGATGCAATATTTGAGAGTTTTTCAGGCCTTACAACGACCGGTGCAACTGTTCTCAGTGGGCTTGATTCCATGCCCCACGCAATTCTTTGGTATCGCCAACAACTCCAATGGATGGGTGGCTTAGGAATTATCGTTTTAGCGGTCGCAGTTTTACCAATTCTAGGGATCGGGGGCATGCAGCTTTATCGTGCTGAAATGCCCGGCCCTGTCAAAGATTCTAAAATCGCCCCACGAATTTCAGAAACCGCCAAAGCGCTTTGGTACATTTATTTAGGCTTAACCATCACCTGTGCAGTCGCATACTGGATGGCGGGGATGAACTGGTTCGATGCGTTTTCCCATAGCTTTTCCACTGTTGCTATTGGCGGCTTCTCAACTCATGACGCAAGTATTGGTCATTTTGACAGCATAGCAATCGAAGCCATCGCCGTTTTCTTTATGTTCCTTGCCGGCATCAACTTTGCACTTCATTTCACAGCATTTCGAAACCTGAGCGGTAAACACTATTACCGAGATCCTGAATTCAAAGTCTATGCTGCTTTACTAATTTTAGCGACCACGGTGGTGGTGAGTTACTTATACTTGCAAAACGTCTACTCGACTTGGGAAGAAGCTTTTCGCTACGGAGTTTTCCAGACCGTCTCCATTGCCACCACTACAGGCTTTGCCAATGCTGATTTTGCTGCTTGGCCAAGTTTCTTGCCGGTACTACTTATCTTCATGAGTTTTATTGGCGGAAGCGCCGGCTCAACCGCAGGTGGAATGAAAGTAATTCGTTTTGTTTTGCTCTTTAAACAAGGCCTTCGCGAGCTCAAAAGCCTACTTCATCCCAATGCGATTTTGCCGGTCAAGCTGGCTAACAAAACCATTCCTGAAAAAGTCATGACCGCTGTTTGGGGCTTTTTAGCCGTATATGTTTTCAGTTTTGCAGTGATCATGCTCGCAGTCATGGCACTGGGTGTTGACCAAGTGACCGCCTTCTCAGCTGTTGCTGCCATGATGAACAATCTGGGTCCTGGGCTTGGCGAAGTCGCAGCAAATTTCTCAACAATGAGTGATCCGGTAAAATGGATTCTGACCTTTGCAATGTTGCTTGGACGTCTAGAAATCTTTACGCTGTTAGTCCTATTTACTGCTGCCTTCTGGCGCTCTTAGACAAGGCCTTCATTCGATGACAAAAAACAAAACTCTACCGGCCGGTGAAAAATGGGATTTGAAATATTCTGACAGTGATTTGAACACTCCAACGACTCCATGCTATGCATTGAAGGAGCACAGCCACCTTTTACCGTTTTATGGCAAAGCGCTTGATTTGGCTTGTGGCTTGGGTGGAAATGCACGATTTTTAGCACAATGCGGTCTAAAGGTTGATGCTTGGGATATTTCAGATAACGCTCTCACCATACTAAACAACTGGGCGAGTTTAAATCACTTGCCGATTCAGCCACTCCTAACCGATCTTGAACAGATGCTTCTGCCTTATCAGCAATACGATGTCATTGTCGTCAGCCGCTATCTTGACCGAAAACTCTTCAAACAAATTGAACAAGCCTTAAAGCCGAATGGTTTATTGTTCTATCAGAGTTTTTTAGAACCCATGCAGGAAAATGCACCTAAAAATCCAGATTTTTACCTTAAAAGCGGCGAACTCACACAATCTTTCAAAAACCTGCAATGCTTGATCAATGGCGAAGGCTGGTTGAATGATTCAATTCAACAGGACGCACCGAAATATCGCTACAGTTGGTTTATTGGTCGGAAAATGGAAACTTAATCTATTTCAGACACCGACAAAAAAGATACCGGCCGGTAAGTTTTCCTTTTTAGTATTTCACCCTGTAAACTACGCAAATACTATTTGATAACCATTAAAGAAATCTTATGTCGCTGTCGCTACAAACCATTCGTAACAATGCCTATCAATTTAGCCTCGATTATGCAGAGGCGGTCAAAGAAAACGCCGAGTCTCAAAGCTTCTTAAACGACTTTTTTGCCATCTTTGGCGTCTCTCGTCGACGTGTAGCAAGTTTTGAGTTGCCTGTAAAAATTGATGAAAATAGCGGAACCAAACGCATTGATCTGTTTTGGCCGGGGGTGCTACTGGTGGAAATGAAATCCACCGGACAAAACTTGGAGAATGCCTATCATCAAGGTTTGAACTATTTCAAAGGCCTCAAAGACGATGAACTACCGCGTTATGTTTTAACCTGCGATTTAAACACCTTTCGCCTGTACGATCTCGACGACCAACAAGATTACACCATCGAGTTAAATGCGCTGTCCGACAACTTACATCTATTCGATTTTATGGTTGGGCAAAAGGTGCAAGAGATCACCGAGGTTGAACTCAACTTGCAAGCGGCCAAACTCCTTGGAGAATTGCACGACGCGCTCGAAGAAAGCGGTTTTACCGGTCACGATTTGCAAGTGTTTATGGTGCGCGTGCTATTTTGTCTGTTTGCCGAAGATACCGGCGTGTTTAATCGCCACCAATTCACCAAATATTTACTGCAGTTTACCGACGAAAGCGGCAATGACACCGAAATTCATTTGCAACGTCTCTTTCAGGTATTGGATCAGCCAAGTGATCAGCGTAATAAAAACCTAATGCCCGAGTTGCAGGCCTTTCCTTATGTCAACGGCCATCTGTTTCGTGAACGCTTGGACATGCCGTTTTTTACCCAAGCGATGCGCCAGCAATTAATTGAGTGCTGCCTATTTAACTGGCGCGACATTAGCCCTGCGATTTTTGGCAGCTTATTTCAATCGATTATGGACAAGGACGCACGGCGAAATTTAGGCGCGCACTACACCAGCGAAGAGAATATTCTCAAAACCATTGAACCACTATTTTTAAATGCGCTTAAAACCGAATTTAACGCGGCTTTAAAAGTCAAAAGCGACAAGACGCGTAACAGCAAATTACAGGATTTGACTCATAAAATTCGTCATTTAACTTTTATGGATCCCGCCTGCGGTTGCGGTAATTTCTTGATTATTACCTACCGTGAATTGCGCCGATTGGAGCTGGAAATTTTACAGGCGCAACACGCTGATGCTGAACAGTTGCAAGTGGGGCTAGAAATTGAGCCGGCAATACCGCTGAATAACTTCTACGGCATTGAAATCGACGAATGGCCAGCGCGCATTGCCGAGGTCACCATGTGGTTGACCCAACATCAAATGAATGTCGAATTTGCCAAACGCTTTGGGCACGAACCGGATTTATTACCGCTCAAAGAACACGCGCAAATACACCACGAAAACGCCTTAGAGCTCGATTGGAATGAGGTTTTACCGGCCGGTGAATTAAATTACTTAATCGGCAATCCGCCGTTTGTAGGTCATCAATGGCGAACTAAAGAACAGCAAACTGCAATGAACGCGGTGTTTCCTAAAAGCGGAAAATTTGGCAAACTCGATTTTGTTGCCAGTTGGTTTTTTAAAGCCGCGCAATTTATTCAAAATAGCGATACACACTGTGCCTTAGTTTCCACCAACTCGATTACTATGGGCGAACAGGTTGCGACCCTGTGGCAGCCGATTTTAGAGATGGGTATCGAGATTGATTTTGCGCACCGAACCTTTCAATGGAATAACGAAGCCAGCGGCAAAGCGGCAAAGCGGCGGTGCATTGTGTGATTATTGGCTTTTCTAAACATCCTGTCACCCTGAGCGAAGCCGAAGGGGCTTCTAACAATTCTAGCAAAACCCTTTATGACTACCCAAATATTAAAGGCGCACCGATTGAAATCAAGGTCAGCAATATCAATCCCTATCTAATTGATGCACCAAATATTGTTTTGCCTTCTCGAAGTAAACCGCCAAAGGGAATGCCAGCAATGACCAAAGGAAGCCAGCCTACCGATGGAGGCCATTTAATTCTTTCTCCAACAGAGAGAACTAAACTTTTAGCTAAATATCCACTGCTTGCCCCTTACATCAAACCGTTTATTGGTGGCCGTGAATTGATTAATAATTTAGAGCGTTACTGTTTATGGTTTGCAGATGCAGGCGTAAAACAACTGGCAGAAATTGCAAAAATTCCTGAAATCAAACAACGCATTGAAGGTGTCAAAGCGGCACGATTAAAAAGCCCAACCAAAAGTGTCAATGAATACGCAGAACAGCCTTATATTTTTACTCAAAATCGTCAGCCTAAAAGTACCTTTGTTGCCGTTCCAGAAGTCTCATCCGAGCGAAGAAAATACATACCAATGGCGTTTTTAGATGGCTCAAAAATCGTACCAAGCAATCTTATTTATATGATTCCAAGCGTAGGTTTATATGAATTTGGCATTTTAAATAGTGAATCACATCAAAATTGGATTCGAGTCATAGCAGGTCGAATGAAAAGTGACATAAGGTATTCTCCTAACGTTTATCAATTATTTCCTTGGCCAAAAGTAGACAAAAAACAAAAAGAACAAATTGAAAAACTGGCGCAAAAAATCCTTGATGCCCGAGAAACGGAATTCGTCAAAGACCCTGAAACCAGTCTAGCCGATCTCTACGATCCAGACCTTATGCCATCTAAGCTACGCAAAGCCCACCAAGCCTTGGATAAAGCCGTCGACAAACTTTATCACCCGGCCGGTAAAGTCTTCAAAACCGCACTCGAACGCGTCAACCACCTGTTTGAGTTGTATAGTAAACTAACAAATTAGATTAAGGAGATTGACTAGATGCCAACAATTAGTATGTTTTATGGAATCGTGATCATGATGTTTTATAAAGACAATAAACAGCATAATCTGCCGCATATTCATGTACGTTATCAGGATTCAAAAGCGGTTATCTCAATCCCAGATGGTGAATTAATCGAAGGTGATTTACCCCGTAAACAATTACGCTTGACTCAAGCTTGGATTGAAATACACGCTGATGAATTAATGGCAGATTGGGATTTAGCGATTATGGGTGAGCCAATCTATAAAATTGATCCTTTAAAATAAATTCATTTTCTGGGAGAAGATAATGTTGTTAGATGTGATTGAATTTGAGTTTTTAGAAGATTACAAGCTGAAATTAACCTTTGAAAACAACGAACAGAAAATATTTGACTGTGCAACGATTTTTCATGAAAAGCCATTTGAACCCTTAAAAGATCAGCATTACTTTAAGCAAGTCAAAATTGAGTACGGCACATTATGCTGGCCAAATGAAATTGATATTGCACCAGAAACGCTCTATTTAGAGAGCGTAGCAGCTTAGTGAAACTTGAAGAACTCAACAACCTAAGTTTTGAATGTACAAAAATTCAAGATAGTGGAATCAGAAACCCACAGCCAATGAAAGCTAAAATCATACAAAGAATGTCTGAAATCGAAACGTAGTATCAGGTGAAGATTTTATACGCCTGTGAATCGGGTTCACGCGCTTGGGGATTTGAATCGGCAGATAGCGATTATGATGTGCGTTTTATCTATGTTCATAACCGCGATTGGTATTTGCAAATTGATGCCGAGCGGCAAAGAGATGTGATTGAACTGCCGATTGATAATCTTTTAGACATTAACGGTTGGGATTTAAAGAAGGCATTAAACCTATTCGCCAAGTCGAATCCCGTTTTGCTGGAGTGGTTAAATTCACCCATTGTCTATCAGCAAAATGACACTTTTATTCACGAGATGCGAGAGTTGATTCCAATTTATTTCTCTCCGCAAAAAACGTTCTACCACTACCTGCACATGGCCAAAGGCAACTATCGCGAATATCTCACTGGTGAAAAGGTACGTTGGAAAAAATACCTCTATGTCTTACGTCCATTACTGGCAATTAAGTGGATTTTAAAATTCAAAACACCAATTCCAATGCAGTTTTCTGATCTGGTAAATTCCTGCTTACAGGAAAAAAATGTTAGGGAAGCCGTTGAGCATTTACTCTTTCTAAAACAATCTTCTTCAGAAGGTACGCACGGTAAACCGATTCCTATCCTGAATCAATGGATTGAGCAAACACTAATGGAATGTGAATCCATCCAGCCGGAAAAACCGATTCCCAATGACTTAGCTCCGCTAAATGCGTTAATGATTAAAGTACTGCAAACCAATTTAGATGCTTGCCAATGAATCACAAACCGGTTTTCAACCGGCCGGTTGAAAACAATTGACCCTAACGATAAATATCAGGTGCACCTTCCGGCTGACCTTTAAATCGTTTATAGGTCCAAAGGTATTGCTCTGGTGCCAACGCAACGCACTGCTCTACCGCTTGATTCAAAGACAGTGCAGCTTGAAGCTGATCCACATTCTCTAACCCTTCTCGATCTGCTGGCATAAAGTGCAACTCAAATGAGCCTTTTGAATCACGCAAAGCGACCGCCAAAACACAGGCTGCTTTGGTTTTTTGCAATAACCGACTAATTAATGTCATGGTGCGAACAGGATGCCCCATAAAAGGAGCATGAACACCATTTTCTCCTGCATCTTGGTCTGGCAAAATTGCCGTCAACTGATTCGACTTTAATGCCTTCATTACTTGCTTTACTCCACACAAATCTGTTGGAGCCAAAGCCGCACCAAAACGCATTCTCGACTGGCGCATGGGTTGCTCAATCGGCGCTAATTTCGGCGGCTGATACATAAAAGTGGATGGATAGTGCATCGACAAATAACAGCCCATCAACTCCCAATTGCCAATGTGAGGAGCCAAAACAATCACGCCTTGCCCTTGATCAAAGGCTGCCTGCAAGTATTCTTTGCCATGAACATGGCGAATAATTGAGTTAATCTTTTTCTCAGGCCAAAACCACATTGCCCCTAATTCAAATATCGACTGGGCATTATGTTTGAGAACCTTGTTCACCATTGATTTTCGCTGATTCTCATTCAGCTTGGGATAAGCTGCAGAGATATTTGCACTCGCAATAAAGCGTTGTTTGTTGTTGGTCATTGACATTAACCGGCCGGTTAATTTTCCAAAAAATTGTGACACCGATAACGGAAGCCAAGACAAAACCTTTAATAAGCCAATGGTGACTTTTGCAGCGAAATCTCTGGCTTTTCTCGATTTATTTGCCATTTCCTAACCCAGTAAGTTCATCAAGATTTGCCAAGCCATCATGATTGTCATCAGCAATTAACGGTTGCATCGCTGTCCACAAATTGGCATAGAGGTGCTTATTTTTTTGCTCCTGTGCCAATAATAACTGCTTCATCTCTTGGCGTTGTTGTGGCTTCGCGTAACAGGCAGGGCAATTATCAGGAATAACCGGCAAGCCAGCCGCAGTCGCAAAATCGCGCGTTTGATTTTCACGAACACGAACCAGCGGACGAATAATGCGAATATCGCCATCATCATTCAGATAATGCGCCTTCATGGTTCTTAGCTGACCGGCATTAAACGCCGACATAATAAAACTTTCCGCCAAATCATCTAAGTGCTGAGCCAAAGCTAAGACGTTATAACCCTCTCGTCGACAAGTCGTATAGAGCTTGCCGCGCTTTTGTCGGGAACAAAAGCTACAAAAGGAGTCCCCTTTCATATGCTTATCAGCCAAAGCAACCAAATCTTCTGACTCATAGAAGTACGGCACACCAATTTTTTGCTCCACCCACTCTTTCAAAGGCGAAGGATCAAACCCTGGAATTTCTGGGTCAATAGTGCAAGCAGCCAATTCAAATTTCACCGGTGCATGGCGTTGCAGGTGCTTTAAAATCACTAACAACGCCAAAGAGTCTTTTCCTCCTGACAATCCCAACATCACTCGATCACCATCACGCAACATTTTGAATTGCGCCATGGCTCGACCCACTGGCTTCATAATGGCTTTCGGTGGTTTAATCCAATCTTTTGTACGTTCTTTTTTGGTCAACTTCATCGGCTTTTCGACAACTGCTTTGGGATCCGTCATCACTGGCACTCTCATGGCTGTAATTTTTAAATGCGTATTTTAACGGTTTTAATGGGCTAACGCTTCAAGAACCACAAAATTCCCTATTACGAGTCAATTTGCCTACCAATAAATTTTATTTCGCATAAAAAACTTTAGGGTTTAATTTAAATTAAGGTTGTTACAATCGAAACTAACAGTTGTTAGCAAGCAACCATAAAACATAAAACCAACTCAAAAACGAAAAAATAAAACAACTCGAGGAGAACACAATGAATAAGCGATTGATAGCGAGCACAATTTTAACCGGAAGTCTTGCCCTCCAAGGACTCGGTAATGCTCAAGCTTCAGAGCTAGATCCTTATTTGGCTGGATTTGCCGCCTATGCAAAAGAAAGCTCTTCATTAAGCGGTTCAGTAGAACAATACATCAAAGATGTTCAAAAAACCCAAAAGCAAGCTGGCTACATCGGCAAAACCTTAGATTTACCACAACCGACTAAAGTTATGGACGGTGTTTACACCGTGGTCGGTAGTTTAATTTGGCACACGCCTGAAAACTACGGTCTGAACAACAACCTTTCTTGGGTAGAATTTGAAGATGGCGTATTCGTTTTCAATGCCGGCCCGAACCCTGCTGTTGCTGCAAGTTTCCATAAAATAATTCAGAAACATACCAACAAGCCAGTCAAATGGGTAGCCGTAGAAAACTCTCAAGGTCATGCCTACTTGGGAGCAAGTTACTGGGTGGACAAAGGGGTTAAAAACCTTTACTCGAATGAGCAGGCAAACAGTGATTTCGATAATGGCTATGAAATGATTAAAGCGAGTTGGGCACGCCGAGTGGGTGAAAATATTACACTCTCTGCCCGTAATGTCAGTGACAAATTCACAACCTTTGAGGATAAATTAGTCATTGATGTCGGTGGCGGTGAAACCATTGAATTTCTAAACTTTGGACCAGGCCACACTCCAGGGTCAACCTTAGCTTATATCCCAAGTCGAAATTTGTTATTCACCGGTGATGTTGCCTATAATACACGCTCCCTTGCCTTCTTCTCCTACACGAACACAGGTTACTGGATTGATACTTTCAAAGCCATGAAAGCCGCAATGCCTGAAGATGTCACAGTGATTCCTGGTCATGGTGCGCCAACCGATATGGCGACCATTACCAAAGATACGCTTGGTTACTTGGAGTTCCTGCACGCGGAAGTGAATAAGAAAATTGCAGAAGGCGGAACCGAGGAAGATATGGGTTCAATTGACCAATCTGCTTACAAAGACCGCCCTGTATTCGAACAAACCGCTGAACAAAATGCCGTCCATGTTTATAAAGAATTAACAGGGGGAGATATGGGACTAAGTTTTGAATAAAACTTAGAACACAACATCGACAACGTTACCGGCCGGTATCATTTACCGGCCGGTAGCCTATTAAAGAGAAAATAGATGGATACTTATCATCGAATTTTAGAAGCTGCTGCCGAGCTTTTTGCACAACATGGCTATGAAGCCGTTACCATGCGAGACATTGCCAAAGCAAGCAACATTAAAGCTCCCTCTTTATACAACCACTTTCAAGACAAACAACACCTCTACCAAACCTGCTTACAATGGGTTTTTCGCCAACACAATGATCAACTCACCTCAGTTTTTAATAGTGATACTTCAACCGAATCGCAACTAAAGTCAGTCATTCAACTTAGCCTTGCCAAAATGACCGAAGATGAAAACTTTCGCCTATTGATTCAACGTGAATTACTCCAAAATGATAAAACTCGCCTACAGTTTTTAGCGCATGAAGTCATGTATGAAACCTGTCAACAAATGGAAGGCATTCTAAAGAACCTAGCTCCAAATGCGGATCATCATTTTTTGATTACTACCCTAATGGGTTTAGTGATGTTTCATGTCCAAATTGGACCTATGCGAGAATTCCTACCGAGTAGCGATTCCAAGCATCATCAACTTGAGTACCTCAGCGAAGGCATTTTCAAACTATTTATTCAAAACTTCCATTAAATGCAATCTTCACTTACCTAATCCCTCAAACACCCTCTCAGACAAACCTTGGCCTTATGACAAAGTCATTGCAGGTTTTTCCTTAAGTTGAAACTGCATAACCTTGTCTTGCAACCCACCCATTTGATCAATAATTTCAGCCGATGTCGCTGTCACTTGTTCAACCAACTCTGCATTGGCTTGCGTTGTCTGTTCAATTTCCAACAATGACTGATTCACCTCAGAAATCGACTCGTTTTGATGCTCAATCGAATTCTGCATTTTTAATGCTTGGTTGGCAATCTGTTCAATATTCTGTGCGTTCTTGCCAAAAATCTGCTGAGTTTTTGAGGTTAAATCCATACCAACTGACACTTTTTCCAAGGTATCTGCCGTAACCTGTCGAATTTGTTTCGATGCCTCGCTTGATCGATTCGCAAGGCTTCGGACCTCTTGCGCAACCACAGCAAAACCACGCCCCATTTCACCTGCACGCGCAGCTTCCACCGAAGCATTTAAAGCCAATAAATTTGTTTGAAAGGCGATACTGTCAATCACCTCCGTCATGGAAGAAATTTGTTGACTGGCCGCTTCAATTTGCTGCATGGCATTGACCATTTCATCAATGGTGGCTAAACCAGAATTCGAGGATTCTTTTACCGAATAAGAAGCTTTTGCCATTTCATTCGACTGCTGATAACTGCCTTCCAAAAAGGTCATCATAGTGCCCATTCGCGCTGAAGTTTTTTGTATAAATCCAGCTTGTTTTAGAACACGCTGATTCAATTCTTCATTTCCTTGACTGATTTCGGCCACTCCTGTTTCCGCCTTTAATGTTGAGGCTTTTACTTCTTCTAACATCAGACTGATTTTCGTTGCCATATTACCCATGTGGTCTTTTAGCTCATACAAACGTCCTTGGAACTCACCTTCCATTTCATACGAGAAATCCCCCTGACTATAGGCTTGCAATGCGGTTACTTTTTGCAAAATGGCAGACTCTAAATTATCCAACGCATCATTAAAGTGAAGCTTGAGGTTTGCTAAATCTCCCGGCATCTCATTCTCAATTCGGCAAGAAAAGTCACCTTGCTCCATGGTCTTGGAAATAACTTGTACTTCCTCTATTGCCTGTCGCTGTTGTTTCAAAGCTCGCTGTAAACTTCTCAAAACCACTTGATATTGTCCTGGATACGCATCAACGGCAATTTGATACTTTAAATTGCCTTGTGCCAAAGCATGACTGACTTCTTCGATTTCATTCAATGTCTGTTGAATATAAGACAAGCTTTGATTGAAGTGGTCTGCCATTTTTTTGAGGTCACCACGATAATCATTCGATAACGTCAAATTCAAATCACCTTGCGCCATCGCCTCACTGGTTGAAATCACTTCCTTCATAGAACTGGAAAAAGTTTGCAAAAGCTCACCGATTACATTTTCCATATCCGTTAATTCATTACGCCCTTTGGCCGGTGACCAGCTATCAAACACCATTGTTTGCTGCATATTACGCACTTTATCTTTCATTTTAGACAAGGGTTGCGTAATCGAATTTAAGAAAATAAAGTTAATGATCAGCATCAACAGCAAACCAACCACAGCAATCCATAACATCCATTCGATTCGATCGCCAGCCAACACTTCCACCTCATCCAAGGCATGAACACTCTTTTGCTGGTAATCACCGCTAACTTTGTCAAAAAGGCTCTGCCCTTGATTGATAAGCGTATAAATCGTCTGATTATTTTCTTGTGCAGTGTGCATCGCATCACGAATGTCATGCATGCTTTCTACCAAGCTGTCACGAGAGTTTACAAACCCTTCAAGACTCTCTTGCAATAAAAAAGCACTGGCCAACGATTCAGAAAATTGTTCAATGATCTTATCTGCCGAATCTCCTAAGCCTTTCTGGTGAAAATTTTGCAAAACATCTGGGTTATTTGAAACCAAATACAAAGGCGCTAATCGTTTTGATTCCTCAAGCTTGTTTAAAAGCGTTTCGGACAACGAAAGGAGCTCGGATGAGTCTTGTACATAGTCACTTAGGCTCAACGACTGGAGCTGTTTCTCCATATTGCGAAGACTGGTTTCAATACCGAATTCATAGGTATTTTCAATATCTTTTCTCAAAAAAAGATAACTAGCCACCACCTTTCGTAAATCCAACAGAATAGGATCCACCTGCAAAACGTCATTCAACAAAGATTTTGTGGGATTAAGCAGCACTTCGGCTTGCGCTTCAAGTTGTACTGGATTTAACTCTGAAGCCTCATTTTGAGAATCTACTGAGTTCTTTACCGGCCGGTAATAACCATTATTATCCAAAGCCAGCTCAACCCCTTTTGATTCAAATAAATTGACCAACTCTTCTCGAAAAGATTCGCTACGAGAGTAAAACGCCTGCTGTGCTGCATCAGTTCGATTGAGTAATGCATTCATCATCTGATCAATCATTTGGCGATAAGAATGGGTAAGTTGGTTAACAGGTACAACATCCGTTGCTTGCAATTCAATAAGCGATTGAGAAGCCGATTGAGCCTTAAAAAGTCCACTCAAACCACTGTAAACAATGACTAATGTAATCAAAACACCCAATGACAGGTTCAGCCACAGTCGTTGCGCAATACTTAGATTTTTCATTGGTCACCTCCCACTTTCAAAAACAGTGGGAGCATAAATTACTTTTATAACCCCGAAATGACACTTTTATTAAATCATTCTTTTGTATTATTGAAAACAATAAAAAACATACTAAATATCTATAGAGCTAAAGTAAAAACAACCTCAAAAATTTCTCAATAATCTGCCGTCTGCAATCAATAAAATTGGAATTGTTAAACAGCGCTTAACAAAATTTTATGACAAACAATGAGTTTAGGAGAAAACAATGAAAATCTTGAATTGGTTAAAACTAAGCTTAGCCACTATTGCACTGACGCCAAGCATAGCGACTGCTACAGATAAATCCAAAGATCCATACATCGCAGCCTTTGAAAACTACGCAAAAGAAAACCCTGAATTGGCTGGTGCCATGAAAGCCTATGTCATGGATATTGAAAAAGCGGTGAAGCAAGATCCAGATTTAAAGTTTGATCCGCCTCATAATGAAGGGCATTAGTGTGGAATTTCACAATTAAAGCGAGTCAGTCGACTCAATAAGGAAATTATGGGGCTACTGAATACCCTAAATTAATTCAAGTGCCCTGAGTCAAACCTCCGCTATAGAGCGTTTAAAACCGTGTTTTATTGCTAGTTGATTTTGACAGATACGCAATTGCGGCCATTCTCTTTGGATTTGTATAGTGCTTGATCCGCAATTTGAATCATGTCCTCAATCTCAAACGCATCATTATCCAAGGTCACTCCAAAGCTACAGGTGACCTTCAAGCCCTCTGAGAATTCATGCGCGGCAATCACTTGGCGAAGATTTTCTGCAATGCGCTCAGCACTCTGGATATCATGAATCTTAACCACCAAAATGAATTCTTCGCCTCCCCAGCGGATCAATAGATCTTCATCTCGTATGGTACGTTTTACCAAGACGACGATTTCTTTAAGAATATCATCCCCCAGATTGTGGCCATAGCTATCATTAAAGGATTTGAAATAATCAATATCAAACAAAATCAAACCGAGCGACTTGTTCGCTTGTTTTGTTATATCGCGAAGTACAGGAAGCACATGATTCAAATAACTTCGGTTTCGAGCCCCCGTCAGATAGTCAGTCGTCGCTCGGTTTTCCAGCTCAAAGTGTTCAAGCATCGTGTCGGTGATATCATTGAAACCAATGATAAATCGTCCCTCAGAAAACCTTGAAAGACTAAAGTTGAAAATACAATCTTCCCCTTTATGATTTGCCATTTGCACCATTCGTTCAGAATGCTTCAACGTCATAGCAAACTCTAACCACGAAGCACCCTCGGGTACTTTTCCAAGATGGAAAAAACGATCATTCCGCCGAAAATGGTCACAGATACAGTGGCTCACCTGTTTAAACTGACCTAAAGACTCAACTTCAAAAAAATCCAGAAATGCTTGGTTAACATTGATGATATCTTCCCCGTCATTGATTACCACAATCGATTTTTGCGAATCCAAAATCTGTTGAGTCTTTTGAGACATCTGCCGAGCATTTTGAGCATTCATCCATTCCTTGAAAACAAAGGCAAGCGTTAAGGCAATAATGACTAAGCCGATTAAATACATCAGCAAATAGTGCGATTTAATATTCTGCAACGCATCATTCTGGTCAACCAAAATATAGGTAGCAACAACCTTATCCGTAACGGGGTTGCTTAAAGGAATCAAGGTAAATAGTTTCTGTCCATCGAACGACTCAACGGAAAAAACCTCCCCTTTATCAATTTGATTTTCAAGCTTTTCAATATCAACAAATTGATTGTCAATATTGGCGCAATGCGCACCGCTTTTTAGCTTGGCCTGCATCTCCCTATCGAAGGCATAGTTTGGAAACAAGCATTGAATATAGTTGCCCCTCTCGCTTTCAAACACTTTTTTCTCGACGACTGATTTTTTGATAATAAACTCAGAGTTAATGCCAAATGTTTTTGCAAAATCCTGGGCAATCGCATATGGACTAAAAGAGACTTCGACGGAGCCTAAATGCTGCTCACTCGGAGTACCTGCATGCTGAGTGATTGGAAAAATATAACGGTAACCATTAAAAATTCGCCCTTCTTCAAAACCATGAATGGCTTGATAGGTTCGGTTCACATATTCAACGGTTTTGCGTATACCGGTTAAATTGTCACCAAATTTCGCCGGCCGGTGCATTCTTAATAAACTCTCATTGTTTCTCAGATGAAAGTGCAGTTGCCGTAAGTTACCGCTCCTCAGCACTTCATAATCCTCATTCAAAAGGTTTTGTAGCTCTTGGCGAACAAATGCTTTACTCTGCTCGCCATTATAAGCTTGCTCCATTAAATCAATAACGCTCTGTTTATTGATGAGAAGCTGTAACGTCGTCAATGCAACCGATTGATATTTGTCTTTAATAATTTCATAGCTTTTGTTAATGGATTGATCATGCATTTCCAAATAAGCTTCACGTTCTTTTAAATAAGACGCATAGAAAGCCGCTGCACTGATAAGCATCAAGACAATGAAAAGTGCAATAAAAACTTTGAATTTCGATTTTTGATGTTTAAGGTTTGGTTGGCGTTTCAAACCTAATGCATAAAAAAGAATGAATAAAATCACTAATGTTAGCGCTACGGCCAACTTAATATTATTGGTTTGAACACGGATAAGGCTGAAATCAATGTCGGTGATGGGCTTGAAAATAAAGTAATCTGCCAGCTTTTCATTGTTTTGCCCCATAATGGGAACAGAAAAAACAACCCTGTTTTGATCTTGCGCATAGAAGTAACTTTCAAATTCGACCGAATTCAAATTAAGTTCATTAAATAACTCAATACTTTCCTGATGAGCGTTAAGGTTCGCGACATAGCGCTTACCGACGAATGTATTCGTGAACGGATGCTTAATTTGAGAGAAGTAGCTTTCCTTGGCAAGAATTAGACTATCAAAACCTTCTTTTCTAAGCCTTTCAACAATCGAGTTAAAATGCGTAATGACCTCTAACAAACCGAGAAATTCACCTCTATGATTATATAGAGGCACCATCGCTTTGAAGCTTAAATCATAATTCCCAATACTAATGCCAGTCAGCACTCTTGGCTGCTCAAGAAAACTTTGCAAATCCGGACGGATTTTACTGAGATTCTGCCCAACACTTTCTGTCCAACTTCGGGCAATCGCAACCCCATTTTGATCAATGAGTTGCACCCAAATATTCTTGTACTCACCCACTTGAGATAACTGATTTGCCATGTTTTTCAAAACATAATTTGAAGGGTTTGAGGAAGTGAATAGATCAATAATTTTGGAGTTGTGGGCCAATGAAATGGCTATACTTTTGGAGGAGCTCTGCTTTTCATCAATAAGCGAGAGTAGCTGATGTTCTGCTTGTTTTTGTATTTGCTGAAAGGTCTTATCTAAAAGCTGCCGCTCTTTTTCAACCAGAAGCTGATATCCAATAGCCAAAACCAATGTCATTAAAACAATCAGCAGGCCAACCGAACCAATTTTTAAGCGATTCCTCAAGAAGCTCACCCTTGTTTAACACCTAACAAATCATATTTATATAAGGTAATTCTTTTTTATTTTGAAATGAAATCGATTTGCTTTCTGAGCACTCATTCGGCAATTCAATGGTAAGTAGTCGATTCTGAATAACTCGTTTAATTTATGGCAAAGCCAGTTTTTTTTACTCAACAAGGCAGAAATGCTATCTAGATAACATAAGGCATTCTAACGCAGTGGAGTGAAAACTGGCGCAGCCCCTTCGGGCGGGCGTTTAAGCAGGTATTCTCGTTGTTGTGAATCTCAATAATGGAATAACCATTATCTTCAATCCACGCCTAGAGCCTATCTACTTAAACATCCCACATAAATCTAAACCAGTTATTCAGAATCGACTAAGTAACTATACTTAAAAAACAAACATATTTTTAAAAATTAGGGCTTAATTCACTTTATTCCTACTGGGCACTTCCTCTAAAACGGCAAAAACAAATCTCCAAACCCCCAAATCAAGGTACCGACAACAACCGTGAAATGGGCAGTCCAGACCTTTTTTCGATGCCATTTGGAAGGAGACAAGTCTGGAATATTGTCTTTAGCAGTAATTTCATCCAAACGTCGATAAAGCGTATCAAATTCTTGATGAATCAAAGTGTATTCGCTCATGACTGCAAACAGGACGACCAAACTTCCAAAACGAGCAAACCACATCGAATCAAAAAACAACCCCGCCAATAAACCAATGACAATCATTAACCAAGCGAGTAATAAAAACCCTGTCCCCTTGCGGAAAAATTGCAAATCATTCTCCTTTTCCTAAATTTTCCTACTCAAACCTAAAAATAGCCTGAATTTTCACAGCCTGTAAAACATCTTATGCCACAATTTAGACTGATATCGTTTAATAAACACTACTAAAACAAACCTATGCCAGAACATCCAACAGAACATCTCCTGAACTCAAGCGACAAAGAGATGAACGAAATGCTATCCGATCTTCTATCAGCCTTTCCAGAGCTAACCAAACACAATGACAGTGCTTCTTCAGATACTCGACCAACAGAATTGAGAGTTGAGGAAATCATGAAACTGCCGAAGGAGAAGCTTTCTAAGTTCAATCGTTTTCTTCGAAAACTTATCCAATGCTATAGCATGGAAGAAATTTCACAGGCTGAACAAATACTGTTGACCAAACATCAAGAAAATCCCCACCAAATCGAAAGTTACTACGGCAAACTTCGTGCACATGAACTACAACTTTTGCAAACAGACCAACTCTGCAAAGAAGAATTTGAAAGCCATTGGCAAAAGATTCTTCTCCATGAAATCAACCGCTCTATAACTTAGAAGGTTTTTAACTGTAAAAAAAAAGCAGCCAATCGAATCTCGAAAGGCTGCTTTAAATAAAAAATTAAGCCTCACTCAACTTGAGTTTTAGCCGATTAGCGCTGGTAAATTCTTATACAAAATGAACAACCCCATTAGCACCATAAAGAGCGCAAACCCTTTTTTCAGAGCATTTTGATCGACCTTAGAACTAATCTTGTGGCCAATCCACCCTCCTAAAATACCAATCGCTGAGAAAATCCAAATAATGTTCCAGTCGAGCTGCAGATTCAGCTTTTCTAACACCGGAAGATAGCCAACAAATCCAGCAAACGACTTCGCTGTAATAATCACCAAACTGGTTCCCACAGCCATACGCATTGACAATCCGCCAAGTAAAACCAACGCGGGAATAATCAAAAAGCCACCGCCGACACCAACCAATCCCGTGACACCGCCCACCACAAAACCATCAATTGCGATTTTGTAGAATGCACGCGCTTCTCGCTCTTCATCTTGCAACTTTACCGGCCGGTACATCAGAACGGCTGCGATCAGCAATAATACCGTGAAGACCAACATCTGCATGGCATCTGAGACAAAGTTAGCTGTCCAAGCACCAAAAACTGCCCCTGCCATTCCAGGGATACCAAACATAAAAACGGTTCGCCAATCAACTAGCTTCTGTTTTGCATAAGGGATCAACGAAAACAAACTGATGATTCCGACAATCATCAATGAACCGGCAATCGCCACTTTTGTCTCTTGACCAACGACGTAATTCAGTACAGGAACTGTCAAAATCGAGCCACCCGATCCTAAGAGCCCGAGTGTAATCCCAATAAAGAGGGCGCCAATCCAGGCTAAAACCATAGTTCACTCCTAAAGATTCATAAAATATTTATCGCATTATAAAACGTTTATATAACAACAATCTGACAATAAGCTTTCCATAACTTTACCTTAGAAAAGACACCCTTCTCCCTAAACTTGTTGTTAAAGCAGCCTTTCAGTGATCAAAACAAGACCGGCCGGCCTCTTTTGACAGAAATGATCAAGGTCTAACAAAAATCTAACGGCGTTTCAAAAAGACACCACTTTCAATATGATGCGAATAAGGAAACTGATCGAATAAAGCCGTGGAAACCAACTCGTGAGACTGACAAATTACTTCCAGATCTCTCGCTAAGGTTTCTGGATTACAAGAGATGTACAAAATATTGTCGTACTCCGTCACCATTTGTCGCGTCAAATCATCCAACCCCGAGCGTGGAGGATCAACAAAAATTGTACTGAAATCATAAGATGACAAATCCACATCTTTCAGCCGAAAAAACTCACGTCCATTCAAAGCTTCCGTCACCTCTTCCGCAGCAAGCTTAACAATCACCAAATTATCGATTTGGTTATCTGCAATATTAACTTGAGCAGATGCCACAGACGTTTTCGAAATCTCGGTCGCCAGTACTCGATTGAAGTTTTCAGCCAGTGCAATTGAAAAATTACCATTGCCGCAATACAACTCAATCAAGTCACCGCCACAATTTTGTGTCTGCTTTCTCGCCCAATGCAACATGGATTGCGCCATGAAAGGATTCGGCTGAGTGAAACTGTTTTCAATCTGTTGATATCGAAACGGCTTACCATCGACGTTTAATGTCTCTGTGACAAAGTCTTGGTCAAGGACAATCTTTTGTTTTCGCGCTCGCCCAATAATATGGGTAATAGGAAGCTTCTCTTTTAAAGCATTCGCAGCGGACAACCAAGCATCATCGCCTTCTATCGGCCGACGATAAATCAGAGTGACCAGCATTTCACCTGAAAGCGTCGCTAAAAAGTCGATTTGAAACAATTTGCTTCGTAAAACCGGCGTTGATTTGATTTCCGCCATCAAAGGCTGCATTAAATCGGCAATCGGTTGAATCGCCATAGGGCAAGCATCAATTTTAACTTTCTGCTTGGTTTCTTGGTCAAACATGATGTAAAAGGAATCATCCTCTTCATGCCAAATGCGGAACTCTGCCCTTGCTCGAAAATGACTTTTAGGTGATTCAAACGCTTCAAAATTTGGAACAGAAGGCAATAACTCAGTCAATCTCGTTGTTTTTTCTTGAAGCTGTTGAGCATAATTTTCAGGAAAGACTTGGCACAACATAATTCAAAACCCTTTATCAATAGCAAAACTGTTGCAGATTATAAACGAGGTGCCAAGCTTACGCTGACGATTCCAAATTCTTGCACATTTAAGGTTGAGATAAACACATTTAAGCACTAGATAAAAACACGTAGCAAGACTATACTGACTTTTCCTATTAAATAATGGTTTTGCCAACTCTGAGTTTTCTATGACACAATCCGTTTTTCTCATCGTTGATGATCAAAAATCCATCGCTCAATTACTGAAACAGAATTTAGAAAAAATCTCCCCTATCCCTGTTCTCACTTGTCATAGCTTATCTGAAGTTGAACAAACCATCGCAGACACAACAATTAAAATAGAAGTCTGCCTGTGTGACCTGAACTTGCCAGACGCTCCAAAAGGCGAAACCATTGATGTACTCAATCAACATCAAATCACTGCAGTCGTTTTGAGTGGCACTTTCAATGAAAACATCCGCAAAGAGATGCTCAAAAAACAAGTCGCTGACTTCGTACTGAAAGACAGTCCAGCATCAATCGACTATGCAATAAAGGTCTTACTGAACATTTATCGCAACGCGCAAAGAGAAATTTTACTGCTTGGAAAGCAAGCCTCCAATTATCGAAACTTTCTCGAAACGCTTCTTAAACGCCATCGCTACCAAGTGACAGCCACCGAACAATTGCCCAACCTTGATGACATGGATAGTAAAAACCTTCCATCCATGATTCTCATCGAAAACTCGACCAAACTTGGTAGCTCAGACGTCATGAATTTCCTCTCAAAAGTCCGACAGAAGTTTGACTCGCATCAACTGCCATTGATGGCGTGTGAGCCTGAACAAAACATCGCCAATGCAATTAAAATGATGAAATATGGCGTCAATGACTTTTTCAATACACAGTCCAGTCCAGAAGAAATTCATGTGCGAATTCGCCAGAATATTGAACTATGCGAATCTTACAAAGAAGTCGAATTTTTTTCACAGATTGACCCCTTAACTGAACTCTATAACCGTCGCCATTTTTACAAAATTGGTGAAGAGTGCTTCCAAAAATGTCAATACAATCAGCAGCAATACTTTACGATTATGCTTGATATAGACCATTTCAAAGCGGTCAATGATAGCTACGGTCATACAAAAGGCGATGAAGTGATTCGCTACACAGCGCAAATGATTCAAACCATTTTCCATAATGAAATTGTTGGACGTTTTGGTGGAGAAGAGTTTTGTGTATTTGGTTGCGCGAATGATTCGAAATCCATGACTGAGCAAATCACTCAAAAAACCAAACTTCTTCTAAAAACGATAGAAACCCAATCCGATATTGATACAGGAATTGCATACACCTTGAGTGCAGGCATGAGTTTTCATGGGGACGACATCTTTCAGACCATTAATCTGGCTGACAAAGCGTTGTACTACTCTAAAGAGAATGGTCGTAATCAAGTGAATTTATGCAAATAAACAATGAATGATTTAATATCTTATTCTGCCTATCTACCAAAAAGATAAGGCATACTGCCTTATCAGCCCATTCCCTCAGCCACTCGAAATTTATACCGGCCGGTTAAATCGGTTAAAATAGCGCCCAATTTTGTTTTTACCAAGAGTGCTTAACACGCTCTTACTTAATTCTGGGGCTAAAAACCGATGAGTTCACGCGCACAACGTATCGCCACTTTAAAATCACTTCTTGCCGAAAGAGTCGTCATTCTGGATGGCGCTATGGGGACTATGATTCAAAATATGAATCTAACGGAAGAAGATTTCCGTGGCGAGCGTTTTGCCGATTATCATATGGACATCAAAGGCAATAACGACATCTTGGCGATGACCAAACCGGATGTGATTCGCGACATCCATTTAGACTTTTTGCGAAAGGGCGTCGATATCGTTGAGACGAACTCCTTTAACGCGACCACGATTGCCCAAGCCGATTACGACATGCAAGACTATGTCAGCGAGTTAAACCTCGCCTGTGCCAAAGTCGCTCGCGAAGCCTGCGATATTGCCGAGTCAGAAGACGGCAAACCACGTTTTGTCGCTGGTGTGCTTGGGCCAACAAACCGCACCGCTTCCATTTCGCCTGACGTCAATGATCCAGGTTACCGCAACACCTCTTTTGACGAACTGGTCGAAGCTTACAAACAAGCGACTCGCGCCCTGTTAGAAGGCGGTGTAGACACCATTTTAATTGAAACCATTTTCGACACCCTCAATGCCAAAGCCGCGATTTTTGCCGTTAAAGAGGTGGAAAACGAATTACGCGAAGCGTGGCATAAGCGGAAAGATGAATATTTCGTTCAGAACACGACGGCAGCCGAAGTAGCAGCGGAGTTAACTGAAGTTAATGAGCAGCGCAGTGAGGCTGCCAACAAAGTGCTGAGTGAAATAGGCGCTTTCCCAGAAGTGCCTATTATGTTGAGCGGTACTATCACTGACGCTTCCGGTCGTACTTTGAGTGGTCAAACCACGGAAGCCTTTTACAATGCAGTGGCTCACGCTGAACCACTGTCGGTTGGTCTTAACTGTGCGCTTGGGCCAGAAGAACTGCGCCCTTATGTACAGGAACTGAGCCGCGTTTGTGAAACCTACGTTTCCGTGCATCCGAATGCCGGTTTGCCAAACGAGTTTGGTGAATACGACGAAACACCGGAACAAATGGCGGCAGAAATCAAACACTGGGCGGAACACGGCTGGATCAATATCATTGGTGGCTGTTGCGGGACTACGCCGGATCATGTCGAAGCCATGGCAAACGCTGCTTTGGCACATCCAGCCCGAACTTTGCCAAACGTCAAACCTGCCTGTCGCCTATCAGGTTTAGAACCATTAAACATTGATGAAAGCACACTGTTCGTCAATGTCGGTGAGCGGAACAACGTCACAGGTTCTGCCAAATTCAAACGCCTGATTATCGAAGAGAACTACGAAGAAGCAATTGAGATCGCGGTTAAACAGGTAGAAGACGGCGCACAAATTATCGATGTAAACATGGATGAAGGGATGCTGGACGCTAAGGCGTGCATGGTCAAATTCCTAAACCTATTGGCTTCCGAACCGGAGGCATCGCGCGTACCGATTATGATTGACTCCTCGAAATGGGAAGTTATTGAAGCTGGCCTGAAATGTATTCAAGGTAAAGGCGTGGTCAACTCCATCTCTCTGAAAGAGGGAGAAGAAGCCTTTATCGAACACGCACGAAAAGTCAAACAATACGGTGCTGCGACCATCGTTATGGCCTTTGACGAAGACGGTCAAGCGGATACGCTAGAGCGCAAAATCGAAATCTGCGAACGCTCGTATCGCGTGCTAGTCGACAAGGTCGGCTTCCTGCCGCAAGACATTATTTTCGACCCGAACATCTTCGCGGTCGCGACCGGTATTGAAGAACACAATAACTACGGTCTGGACTTTATCAATGCAGTGACATGGATTAAAGCCAATCTACCGCATGCCAAAATTTCCGGTGGTGTTTCCAATGTCTCCTTCTCGTTCCGTGGTAACAATCCGGTGCGAGAAGCGATTCACTCGGTATTCCTCTACTACGCAATTAAAGAAGGCATGGACATGGGGATTGTAAACGCCGGCCAAATGGCAATTTACGATGACCTACCGGAAAAACTGCGTCTGGCCGTTGAAGACGTCATTCTCAACAAAGACCCTGAAGCTGGGGAGCGCTTGCTAGAAGTCGCGGAAGAATTCCGTGGTGACGGCACAGCAGCCAGCAAGGTTGCCGATACTAAATGGCGTGAAGAAAGCGTTGAAAAACGTTTGGAACACGCGCTGGTCAAAGGCATTACCGACTATATCGAAGAAGATACCGAGGAAGCTTACCAAAAACTCGGTTCAGGGCTATTAGTCATCGAAGGGCCTCTAATGGACGGTATGAACGTGGTCGGTGACCTGTTCGGTTCTGGAAAAATGTTCCTGCCACAGGTCGTTAAATCAGCACGTGTCATGAAGCGCGCAGTGGCCTATCTTGACCCTTATCTTCTAGCGGCGAAAACCGAAGGTCAAGCGAACGGAAAAATCGTCATGGCGACCGTTAAAGGTGACGTGCATGATATCGGTAAAAACATTGTAGGTGTGGTACTGCAATGTAATAACTTTGAAGTCATCGACCTCGGTGTAATGGTACCGGCCGAAAAAATTCTTGATACAGCGGTTAAAGAAGGCGCAAACGTCATCGGACTTTCCGGTCTGATCACTCCATCTCTGGAAGAGATGGTCAATGTCGCCAAGTTGATGAAAGAACGTAATATGGACTTGCCGCTGTTAATCGGTGGCGCAACCACTTCCAAAGCGCATACCGCGGTGAAAATCGAACCGCAATACGATCATCCAGTGGTTTACGTAAAAGATGCATCGCGTGCGGTCGGTGTCGCACAAAGTTTGATTTCCAATGACCTGAAAGTCGACTTCGCCGCCAAGATTCGTGCCGAATACGAAACCGTGCGCGAAGAGCGTAAAGCTCGTGCTAAGCAGGTCAAACGAGTACCGATTAATAAGGCTCGCGAAAACCGCATTGAAATCGACTGGAAAGATTACCGGCCGGTAAAACCTTCATTCCTTGGCTCACGTGTCATTGAAGACTTCCCGTTGGAAAAATTGTTGGAACGTTTCGACTGGTCGCCGTTCTTTCAATCCTGGGAACTACACGGCCTCTTCCCTCGCATTTTGGATGACAAGGTCGTCGGTGAAGAAGCGAAAAAAGTCTATGCCGATGCACAAGCGATGCTGAAACAAATCATTTCTGAAAAATGGCTGACTGCCAAAGCGGTTTACGGCTTCTATCCAGCGAATGCAATTGGCGATGATATTGAAGTCTATACTGACGAATCGCGCACCGAAGTGCTAACCGTACTGCACAACCTACGCCAACAGGCGGAGAAAAAACGCGGCGGTTATAACCAATGCTTGTCGGATTATGTAGCTCCAAAAGACACTGAAATTGCCGATTACGTCGGTCTATTCGCAGTTTCTGGTGGTATCGGCTGTGATGAAAAAGCAGCGGAATTTGAAGCCAATCACGATGACTACAAATCAATTATGCTCAAAGCGTTGGCCGACCGCTTTGCAGAAGCCTTTGCCGAAACATTGCATGAAATCGTGCGTAAAGAAGAATGGGGCTATGCGCCGAATGAAGACTTGGACAACGAAGCACTCATTCGTGAAAAATACCAAGGTATCCGCCCTGCACCGGGTTATCCTGCTTGTCCGGAGCACACCGAAAAAGGCACCATCTGGGAACTGCTAAAACCGGATAGCGAAATCGGTTTAGAGCTAACGTCTAGCTACGCCATGACGCCAACGGCTGCGGTTTCCGGTGTTTACTTCTCGCATCCTGACTCGAAATACTTCGGTATCGGCTCACTTGGTCGCGACCAAGTCGAAGACTACGCTCACCGCAAAGGCTGGTCAATCGAAGAAACCGAAAAATGGCTCGCACCAAATCTAGGCTATGACCCTGAAGATTTTGCGCAGTAGATATTAATCGTTGTGGTCAGAGTAATGCTATTTAACCTTACTCTGACCTCAATTATTCGTCTAGGACGATGGCTTTTCAATCAAGCCGCGTTCCAAAAGCACTTCTTCGGCCGCAAAGGCGCCATTCAAAGCGGCCGGAAAACCGGCGTACACCGACATTTGGATAATGATTTCCATAACTTCGGTCACCGTACAACCCACGTTCAGCGCAGCATGAATGTGCACTTTGAGCTGGGGGGCCGCATTTCCCATCGCCGTTAAAGCGGCGACGGTGGCGATTTCCCGTGATTTCAAATCCAAACCGGGGCGGCTGTAAACGTCTCCGAAGGGATATTCAATCGTATAACGCGCCAAATCGGGCGCTACCTGTTGCAAAGAGCGGATAACGTTTTCGCCGGCTTGGCCGTCGATTTCTTTCAGTTTTTTAAGCCCGCGTTGAAAACGTTCGGTATCGGCTGTTGTCATGGTTTGTTCTCCTTTCTGTTTTGAAATAATGGTTTTTTCGGCTGCAAAAACAGACGAAACGGGGCCGCTGAATGCACAGCCCAGCGCAGACAATTGAATGAAATGACGCCGGCTGAGCGTAACAGCATAAATGGAAGGTTTGACTGGCATCGTGAAGCTCCTAATGTTGGGTTCACAAGCAGTCTACAACTTAGAGTTAACTCTAAGTCAAGTGAAAATGTAGCGTGATTAAAATGTTAATAGAACGGTATTTTAGGCGGGAAAGTTGGATATTCAGTCCACAAGGTCTTTCTTGTACAAATCAATTTTGTCGTTGAGTTTTTGCAAATGCGTACGCAACTGTTCAATGTTTTCGGACAGGTCTTTTGCGTGCTCTTCAAGCAGGGCCTGACGCTGTGCGACAGTGTCTTTACCTTGCTCCCTCAACGCCGCATAACGTCGGATTTTATCCAACGGCATGCCTGTGTGCTTGAGACGCAACACAAATTCCATCCAACGAACATCTTTGTCGGTGAAATGACGGTGACCATTCGCCAAACGCTGCACCGAGGACAACACGCCGTTTTTTTCATAAAACCGGATGGTATGTGGACAAACCCCGACTTGCAGGGAAAATTCTTTGATATTCATGGATTCACTCAATAAACCGACAATACAACAACCTAATAAAAAGGCCGCTCATTGCACGGCCTTCTCGGATTTAACGATGCCATGATCGCTTACGAATACTCTAGTCGATTTCATTCAACTTTTCAGCGTTGTCATACCTTTCAACGTCTCGTCATTTTTCACGTAATGATGATACAACGCGGTCAGAACGTGCCCCACAGCATACACACCAACCGTGCGCCGCCGATATCCTAAAAAATTGGGGGCACGGTAAAATTAAATTCTTATCATAATAGCGACATCTTTTTAACTTTTACATTCCACCTTGAATTAATCTAATCGACTTTACCTTACTTTTTTCTTTTCCTTCCTCTTCGTTACAGCCGCGTTCTATTTTTCTATGAGCAAAAACCCAGAACTAAAAGCGTTCAAAACATTTTATTCCATTTATTCGTTCTCCCCTGACTGCTTGATAAAGGATGAAAAATTATTTTCCTATCAGGAATAATATTTTTCTCAAAAGAAAATAAAAATGGTATTCTTATCAGGAATCTTTATTGAGTTTTAAGAAATACTCTTAGCTAATCTTATCGACGAAAGGAGAGAACTATGGCAAATTCATGGCGTATGGCGGCACTGGCTGAAAGACACCGTGCTTTGGGGTCTAATCTGGAAGACTGGAATGGCATGCCCACCGCTTGGACTTACAGCAACAGCGGTTACACCCTAGCCGACGATCACGAAGCAATCCGAACTAAAGCGGGTTTAATGGATGTTTCTGGTCTTAAAAAAGTGCATTACATCGGCCCACATGCTGAAAGCTTGCTAGAGTGGGCAACCACTCGTGACATTTCAAAACTTTACCCAGGCAAATCCGTCTATGCGACCATGCTGAATGAAGCCGGTAAATTTATCGATGACTGTGTTATCTACCGCATGGGTCCTAACTCATTTATGGTCGTACACGGTACCGGAACCGGTTATGAACGCCTAACTCAAGGTGCGATTGGTAAACAAGTCGCTGTATTGTTCGATGACGATTTGCACGATCTTTCACTACAAGGGCCAGTCGCTGTAGACTTCCTAGCTGAACATGTTGAAGGAATTCGTAACCTGAACTATTTCCACCACATGCACACCACACTTTTCGGTTGCCCAGTGACGATTTCACGAACAGGATATACAGGAGAACGGGGTTACGAAATTTTCTGTAAGGCTAAAGATGCTGTAACTATCTGGGATAATATTCTGGAAAAAGGTAAGGACTTCGGCATCATCCCTTGCTCGTTCACGACTCTTGACTGGCTTCGTACTGAAAGCTATCTATTGTTCTTCCCATTCGACAACTCGGAAATGTATCCGTTCGAAAATGAACCGGCCGGTGACACGCTTTGGGAATTGGGTCTGGACTTTACCGTCTCTAAAGGCAAAACTGAATTCTGTGGTGCCTTTGAACACTTCCGCTTGAAAGGCAAAGAGCGCTTTAGCATCTTCGGTGTGTTACTTGATGGCAAAGACGCGCCTGCTGAAGGTGATGAACTTTGGGCAGATGGCAAAAAAGTCGGCGTGATTACCTGTGGTATGTACTCTCGCTTAACAGATAGAACCATGGCAATTGCTCGTCTAGAATTGCCTTATGCAAAACACGGCACACCGTTAGAAGTTAAAGGAAGCATTGAAGTATCGGCAATTGCACATACTATGCCGTTTGATGATCCAGAGAAGAAAAAACGTACCGCAAAAGGCTAATCGCGCTTTCTTTCTCAAACCTAAAAAGGCCGTTTTAACGGCCTTTTTATTGGGGAATTTTTTATATTCTTATCTAATGATGCAATGATTAACTCAGATGCCCAGTAAATGAAAATAATATAAAAAAATCAGTGGGTTTTACAAACAGAATACTTCTCTGATCCAACTATCCTGCTTTGAAAATTTATGAACCGATTTAAAACAACCTCGCGCTTCGACAATGCGATCTAAATCACTGGCTAACCAATTCACAGAACAAACAACCTTGTAATCAACATCTGGAATAATTCCAGTAACAATTCCAATATGTTTAATCTTAATTGTTTTTGCTCCTTGCCCCATCATTCTTTTAATGGCAATTCGATCACCTTTTTTGATTTCTTTAGCTTTCTCATACTGACTTCTATCTTCATCCTTGGAATAACCTAATAACCAAATATTATTCTCAACAAACCTTTGATCTTGATGTTTCACCCCTCCCCACGAAGCTCCAACAACCCAATAATTATGCATTCCTTTCTCCTGTTTTTAAAAATTGACATCTAGCAACAGAATTTAAAAAGGTACTAGAATTATTACATCGATTTTAGTTGACTGAAAATAGTTTACAAAATAAAATCAGGTTTACAAAATAAAATATTAGCCCATTTATTAAAATTGCCCAAAAAGCAACAAAGTAAAGGAATTCCTAATGAATAAACCATTAGCATTTAATCAAGAGCATCTACAACTACTCGCTCAAATATTAGTTGAAAAACGTGCAGACGTCATTGATCGTCATGATCCAGAAGAACTTGGGGATACCAATCAGTCATTAGGAACGAGGGCTTACGAGTGCACCCGCACAAGCATAATTAAATTTTCTAAAACCTTTGAATGGCTAAACACAATCACACAGAACGGCAGGTTCACATTTTCTATTGACGGAATTCCTATTCGATTTTGGCGTGGTGATTATCAAAAAATCCCACAAAAGAAACTAATCCGTTCTCGTGAACTGGAACATCAAATGAAATTATTTCCAGAGAATGAAAAAATATCTCAAGATTTTCATTGGTATTTAGTAATTGAGACTGATTTTGTTACAAAGCAAGCAAATAAAGTTTTTCTTGTCCAATACGATGACCATGGAAACATTTTATCTTGCAACGAAATCACTCTAAAAAATAACGTTACATTGATGACTGATACGAACGAAACTCTATCACAAGGAATCGAATTAGAATCCGCAACCTCAAGAATAAAAATTAAATCCAAACCAAAAACTGAAGAAAGTAATGAGTAACAAATTTCTAGGAGAACAGTTAAGGTTAGCAAGACTAATGTCAGGCTTAACCTTGCAAGAACTTGGCGACAAGGTAGGAGTAACACGACAATACATCAACCAACTAGAAACAGGAGCAAAACAACCCGCAAATGATTTAACTAGCGCTCTTTCAGAAATATTAAAAGTAACGAATAGTTTCTTTCTGAAAGAAGTGAAAAACGATGTTAAATACGAGCAATGCCATTTTAGAAAGCGGAAGACGACCCCTGTAGGGCTAGCAAATAGAGTTCTAGCCCTAGGTACTATCTTTGAAGAAATAGTGGATATTATTGATGAGTACTTGGAACTACCCGAAACTAATTTTCCGGACGTAGAATTAAATAATAATTACCCGGAAGAATCGATTGAAAGAGCTGCTGAGAACTGTAGAAAATTGTGGGGATTAGGGTTGGACACACCAATTCTAAACATGATCAGAGTTTTAGAAAATAATGGTGCGGTTATCACCAGTTTTAAAGAAATTTCAGAAAAAGTTGATGCCTTGTCAATGAATAGAAAACGTCCAATCATTGTTAGAAATGGAGGAAAGGAAAGTTGCTCAAGAATGCGATTCTCCCTAGCCCATGAGTGCGGTCATCTTGTACTTCATCAAGGTATTGAAACAGGATGTTCAATTACAGAAAAACAGGCTGATGCTTTTGCAAGTGCATTCTTGTTTCCAAGAAAGGCATTTTTGAAGGAGTTCCCTGCCTGTATAACACCTACCAGAATCAGGTGGGAAGAACTATATTCACTCAAACTACGCTGGAAAATTAGCGTGCGGGCGATTATTTATCGAGCGCACTATTTAGGATTAATGACATCACAACAGTACCGAACAGCTAATGTTCACCTTAATAAAACAGGGCAATCTAAATCAGAGTTTTATGATGATGAAATTCCGATGGAAGAACCTGAAATATTATCCGCTGCGATTGATACTTTATACGAACATGGAATCTCCATCTTTGAGATCGCGGACCGAATTGGCGTATCTGAAGAAATTATTGCTCAACTGACAGGGTATGATTTATCAAAACAAGAACGAAATAATGTAAGGGTATTGAGAATAATTTAACTTTTAAAGGCCGCCATATTAGCGGCCTATATTTAAAATAGCAGAGTTCAGAATAAAATCAAATTACTTACCATAATTGCAAAGCCTTTTTACTTTTTCGACTCTTTCTTAAAGGCCTAAAACCAACAGAGGTTTAATACTAAATCTCAAAAACGTACTAATACACCGCTACACTGCTGTGTAAAAATAACCCTTTTACTTTGCGAAGGATGCGATTAAGCATTCCTGTTGTTTGAGCATAACTTACGGAGCTAGTTTTGAAAACTTAGCCAACAAGCGCATAGTGAAATAGAAAACTTTAACTACCCTCTTCCACCCTAACTCTTTTTCTGTCGGGCGATTTCGCGTTGCGTGAATAAATAAAGTTGTTCGATTTTATCTCTTGCCCATGGGGTTTTGCGCAAAAAAGTCAGGCTCGATTTAATCGAGGGATTACTTTTAAAGCAGTTCATTCTCGTTTTCTCTGCCAAGCCTTGCCATCCATAATATTCTTGTAATTCGGTGACAATGATCTTCAAGGTTATTCCATGTAATGGATTATTTCGCTGATTTGACGTCTGCTCCAAACTTGGGCGAGGCGTGCGTGATTCTTTTTGACCACTTTCTGTAGATTTTTGAGGGTTCGCCTGCGATTTATCAACCATTTTCAACTCCTTAAATAATCGACTCTAAAATACAAAAACCTTACCCTTACCCTTGCTCCTGCAAAGTTTCCCAGTGGACTTCGCACTCACCTTTGGCAGTTGCAATATAGGCGGAGTTGCCGCTAATGGTGACAGACATTTCCATTGTGCGTTCAAGCAAGCTAGAAAAGGCTTGAATGTCATTCCAGTCAAAACGATAAACATCCATGGGTAGTTGGGAAAACTGTGACAAGCCTTGATCCCACCAAACATCGGATTTGCTATTGAAGCTATAAACTTTAACTTTCTCAGCTTTGCGTGTCGCTTTTTTCAAACGCTCAAAAGCCGGTTCTCCCATATCAATCCACAGCGCCAATTGATCATCTAAAGTCGTTACTGAAATCGCAGGATCATCAACCTCACTCAACCCCGCGCCAAAATCTAAATACTCCTGTGCATTTAAACAATAAGCGAGTAATCGCGCCATCATGCGCTCATCATTTTCTGAGGGATGCTTGGCGACGGTGAGATTCAATGCATCATAATGCCCACGGTTCATATCAGAGAGAGAAATATTGAATTTATAAATGATTGGTTTCAGTGCCACAGGGTGCCTTATCTTTGGAAATCAGTTAAAACAGAAAACGGTCGTAGATTATTACAGAAACTTTACCGGCCGGTAGCTTATGTTTTAAATTGATTTACTCAAAACGAAACCACTCTTCGTCGATAAACAGCAATAGAAATTAATAGCAGACAAGCCAATGTGACCACCACGGGGAACAGTACAGTCGTGAGCGAATAATTCTCAAGCGCCAAGATCACCAATACATTACGAACGCCTAACAAGATAAAAAACAACAGCTTTTCAGAGTAAGGAAAGCGATAAACCTTCCTTAAGGTTGGACCAAATCCCAACGCATCAACAGTGGTTAAAATCACCACCGCCCATAAAGGATCGGCAGTGAAGTACCAAAAAGGCAGCGATGACAAGGCTAAAACCAAAAAGCCCCAATCGGAACGGGTAGCACGAATCTCACCTTGCTGTAGATAAGCCATGAACGCAATCCACAATGCAATCATGCCCGACAAACCGATGGACCAAGCACCGGCTCCCGCATTGTCTTCCATCTGAGCCAAAAACACCACACAGGTCGCACTGCCCCAAATTACCCACGAAAAAACGTGCGGCTGACTAGTATCCGTGCGAATGGACTGAATATAGGGGTAAAAAGCCACAAAGGTAATGAGAATGGCTAGCAGACTAAACCCTTCCTTCAACATTATCGAATCAATAAAGCTTCTCCGGTAACTGACGAATTTATTTATAACTTTTTATCACCCAAGGCTTCTTAATTCATCTAAATCACTTGGCTTTCTGGCATTGTCTAGAAAAGATTGAATTAATTCAAACTATTCACCGAATTTAGCGTTCAGGAGTACAATATTGTTTTCTTTTTATTGCGACAGGCTTTCCCTTTGACACACTCTTCCACTGCTTTTTCCGAACTCAACATTCGTCCTGAATTAATTGCTGCACTCCAGACTCTAAACTTTACTCAGATGACCCCAATTCAGGCCCAAAGCGTGCCGTTTATTTTGCAAAGCGAAGACCTTATTGCTCAAGCAAAAACCGGCTCAGGAAAAACAGCCGCGTTCGGTTTGGGATTGCTGCAAAACCTAAACCCCAAATGGCTGGGCACTCAAGCATTAATTTTGTGCCCAACACGTGAACTTGCTGAACAAGTCGCAACCGAGATTCGTAAGCTCGCCAGTCAAATTGAGAACGTCAAACTGCTGACCCTTTGTGGCGGCACACCTTTTAAACCGCAAGCCGCCTCACTCGAATATGGTGCCCACATTGTGGTTGGAACACCTGGGCGAATTGAAGACCACCTGCAAAAAGGCACCCTTAACTTAAACGATTTGGATATATTGGTTCTCGATGAAGCCGACCGCATGTTGGAAATGGGCTTTCAGGAATCCTTAGAAACCGTCATTAATCATACGCCAGAGTCTCGGCAGACCTTGTTGTTTAGTGCAACCTTTCCCGAGTCCATTCAACAGTTGTCAGCACATATTTTAAAGAACCCGAAACACGTGAAAGTCGAGTCTGTTCATAGTGACAATGCGATCCGTCAACATTTTTATGCTGTAGCAAACGAAGAAGAACGCCAAAAAGCGGTAAAACTTCTGCTCATGACACACCAAACCACTTCGGCAGTCGTGTTTTGCAATACTAAGCGTGAGGTGCAGGAACTGGCTGACAATTTATATGCCGATGGTTTCAGCTCAATCGCACTGCATGGCGATTTGGAACAGCGTGAACGCGACCAAGCCCTAATTCAGTTTGCTAATCAAAGCGCGACGGTTCTGGTTGCAACCGATGTTGCCGCTCGTGGCTTAGATATTGACTCGATTGAAGTAGTGATTAACTATCATTTAGCTCACGATCCTGAAGTCCATATTCACCGTATTGGGCGCACGGGTCGTGCAGGTAAAAATGGCTTTGCATGCTCGTTGATTAGCACCAAACAAAGCGATAAACAAAACTATAAAGTCGCTCTGCTTGAAGAAGCGCTCGGCATTAAAATAAAAACAGAAGCATTGCCTGATGCTTCCGTCTTGATGCAGCGCCCATTGAAAGCACCAATGGTAACGCTGATGATCGACAGTGGTAAGAAAAATAAGATTCGTCCGGGTGATATTTTGGGGGCACTCACTGGCGATGGGGGCATTAGTGGTGATGCAGTCGGAAAAATCAAAGTCACCGCACAGCGCTCATTTGTAGCCGTTGATAAAAAATTCAGCCAAGAAGCGATAAACAAACTCAATAACGACAAACTCAAAGGCCGAAAAGTTCGTGCACGATTTTTAAACTAACCTAATGCCTAACCTAATGCCATCCAAGCTTGCACTCTGAACTAAGTTTTAAAAGTGACTTCGCTATATAAGCCTAACTTACCGGTCTTTACCGGCCGGTAAAAATTCATGGTCATTATTCCTCAATTGTGCAAACTTTAAGTAATACTCCCCAACCGTCTAGCGAATCCTATCGCAGCAGGTATACTCGACTAAGCTCTTAATTCATGAGGAGGAGAGTATGCAAGATACAAAAACACGTTATGGATTTCTAAGTCGTTTATTGCACTGGGGCATGGCTTTTTTAATTGCTTGGCAATTTATGAAGTTTTTTGATCGAATCAATGAAGGTGAACACTGGATTGGTGAAAACCTAGCGTCTTGGCACGTTTCCATTGGTTCTTTAATACTGCTGTTCATTCTCTTCCGCCTTTTCTGGGCAATTAAGCAAAAAAACAAACGCCCACAACCTGACGCAGCAAGTCGAATTGCCGTGAAAGCCGGACATGGCCTACTGTATCTGGGCATGCTCGTCTTGCCAATCACAGGTGTAATGATCATGATTGGTAAAGGTTACGGCCTTGATCCATTCGGTATCGAACTCGTCGCTGGTAGCGAAAATGAAATCGCCTGGATGGCCGCCATTGGCAGTATCCATTCACTGATTGCTTGGGCTCTATTAATTTTGGTTGCTGGACATATCGCAATGGCTCTTTATCACCGTTTTGTCAAAAAAGACGATGTCATGCAACGCATGTTGTAGTGACAAATCATTAAAAGTCCCCCCCCTTGCCCCATTTTATATGGGGCATTTTTTTCACCTCGATTCAATTTAATTCCCACCTATGTGCATCTCACAAGCCTTACAATACCTTTCAGCTGCATTGGCCATTTTTGAGAATTCACATGACACCGCTGACTCGCACCACGCTTTTCCAAACCGCACTGTTCACTTTTTTATCGATGGTCGCTTTTGCCGCCAATGCGATTGCCTGCCGGTGGGCGCTTGACGCTCAACTCATTGACCCAGTGACTTTTACCAACATACGGCTCGGTTCAGCCGCAGCGGTTCTGTTTGCTATTCTGTTTTGGGTGAATCGGCACACTCAAAAAAATACCACACCTGAAAGCCGCCAAACATCTGGCAGCCGAGGAAGTTGGCGCTCTGCTGTGTATTTATTTATCTATGCGCTTACCTTTTCTTACGGCTATGTCGCGATCAGCACTGCTAACGGTGCGCTGATTCTCGCAGTGGTCGTTCAATTGACCATGATTGGCTATGCTGTTCGTAAAGGCGAGCCTCTGCATTTTGCAGAATGGATCGGTGTGGCTTTGGCATTATTAGGCTTGTTGTATTTAATGTACCCAAAACTAAGCACCCCTTCTTGGTGGGGGCTGGTGATGGTAATCATTTCTGCTTTCACTTGGGCTCTGTATAGCTTGAACGGTCGCAAGTCTCAGAATCCGTTGCGTGATACCGCGTTTAATTTTTACCGTACTTTACCCTTTGTTGTTCTGGCGACAATCATTAGCCTTATACTGTTGCCAAATACCTTTATCACCACTGATGGCCTCTGGCTAGCGCTGTTTTCAGGAGCAGTGACTTCTGGCCTTGGCTACATCTTATGGTACAAGGCGCTCACCCAACTTTCTTCCAGCATGGCTTCTGCTTCACAATTACTGGTACCGCTAATGGCCGCATTGGGAGCCAGTTGGCTCTTGACCGAACCGATCACGCTGCGTTTTATGTTGGCTGCACTTTTAATGCTTGGTGGTATTGGTCTAGTCATTCACGGCCGCAATCAATATCGTCGAGCTGCCTTGAAACTTGCAAACACCTCGCGTTCAGAGGCCAATTAAAATCAAACAATGCTTTTTAATCGGCAATCAACTATGCATATTAGGAATATAATGTTGCTATCAGTCACAGAACAATAGCTAAGATACTGTTTAAGATGGCTTTGATTGTGGAAATAAAAAGAGGCGAGAAATAATATGATTGTTTTCAAAACCAAACATCATGCTGATGTCACCATGTTTGACCAGCATGCGTTGAATTTGATCGGCCTTATGGGACGCAGTGAAACCGTGCCAGGCGCATTAAACGCTGATGAAGTTCAAGCTGCGCTGAATACCTTAAGAAAAGCGTTGAGCACGGCGAGTGCAAAAACAGGCGATAGCTGGGATGACGATTCAGTGAGCTTGTCACATCGCGGTCGACCACTCCTAGACTTATTGCAAAATGCTGTCCAAGAGAATGAACATGTCATTTGGGAAAATACCTTAGTATAAAAGCAATTGACCGGCCGGTGTAAACCCCAATATCGCCCTAAAAAACGAGAGGCCCGAATGAAATTCCTCAACGCTATTTTTCGATTGTTTGGCTATGAATGGGTAGAGGACAAGCGGCCTAACCTCAAAAACCAAGACGAAGACCTTATCGCGAACGAAGGTTGGGAAGATCTCTATGAGCACTCGCCACGTTATCGTTTGCAAAAATCGCAGTCGATCGACGACAAATCAGACCAAATCTGAGTCACCTCAACTTTTTCGAATGAACTTGAGCGTTGCACGTCTGACAAGCGGTGAAACCACCATTACCGCCGGAAAAGCTACCACAAAGGCTGTCCACCAAGCATGAAACCAGATAGCTAGAAAGTTCTCTGGTATCCCGATATTTATCGCACTAATGACACCAGACATTAAGAAAGACATAAACAGTGCCATGAAAAAAGCCATTAAGACCGGTTGATATTTTGGGTCGAACATAATCACTCCTTTCCATTTCAAAGCCGTAAAGTGTAATACTCGCTACACTTAATGTCTAGCTGCAACCAACCTTTTTAATTCCCACAATCATAGCAGGCGTTGACTTCGAGGAGCTCCCCCTTTCATGGACTGACAACACCACTATCCACTGCAGCTTGTATGATTAGCGGAGGCAATTCTTCCAATAAACGTGAATCGATTGGTTTTGGCAAAATATAGTCTTTCCCAAAACTTAATTCCGTCAAACCATAAGCCTGCAAAACCTCTTCTGGAACAGGTTGCTTTGCCAAATCACATAGCGCCTGAACGCAAGCCAGTTTCATCGGCGTATTAATCACTTTTGCCCGACAGTCCAAAGCGGCACGAAAAATATATGGAAAACCCAAAACATTGTTCACTTGATTGGGATAATCACTTCGACCTGTACCAATAATCACATCTTTGCGAATTGCCCTAACATCCTCTGGCAGAATCTCAGGATCAGGATTTGCCATAGCTAAAACCACAGGATTCTCAGCCATCGATAACAACATTTCTTTCGATAGCAGTCCTCCTCTGGATAACCCTAAAAACACATCCGCGTTTTGCATGGCATCCATCAAAGTCCTCTTCTCCGTTTCAACCGCAAACACCTGTTTATAAGCATTCAAATCCGACCGGCCGGTATAAATCACGCCTTTAGAATCGAGCAATAAAATATTCGATTTTTGTGCACCAGATTCAATTAATAAATCCAAAATTGCCATTCCGGCTGCACCCGCCCCCACGCAAACAATTTTCGCCTCCGCTAAAGTTTTTTGCTGAATTTCCAGCGCATTTAACACAGCAGCAACCGTAATCACCGCCGTGCCATGTTGATCATCGTGAAAAACTGGAATATCGAGTTCCTCAACTAAGCGACGCTCAATCTCAAAACATTCCGGTGCTTTAATGTCTTCTAAATTGATACCGCCAAACGTCGGTGCAATCGATTTCACCACCTGCACAAACTTTTCGACATCCGTTTCATCTACCTCGATATCAAAACTGTCGATATTAGCAAAACGTTTAAACAACAAAGCCTTGCCTTCCATGACGGGTTTGCAAGCCAAAGCGCCGGTATTGCCAAGCCCCAAAGTGGCCGTACCATTGGAAATCACCGCCACCAAATTACCTTTAATCGTCAAATCATAAACCTTATCCGGTTGATCTAAAATCGCCTTCACCGGTTCTGCAACTCCGGGACTGTAAGCTAAACTCAAATCATCCTGAGTATTTGCAGGCTTGGTGATTTCCACAGATAATTTACCGGCCGGTAATTGTTGGTGATAGCGCAATGCAGCTTGCTTCATGTTTCTCTCTCACGTTTTTAATAGGAAATTTTAAGCGCCACTCGTAAAAAATCGTAGTACTATTATTTTCTGGTTGTTTAAAGGTATCCAATTTGTGAATCACAAAAGCATCCAAATTCCTTCTGTTTCAATCATCTTCAGTGTTATTTCGGTGCTGGTGAGCATTGCGTTTGCCATTAATATGCTGTTTATGTATCACCAAAACAAAAATTTGCTGGCTTCTGAACTGGATGCATTGCATCAAAAAGTTGAAGATTCGTTTCAATATTCGATTGAAGACTTGAATGAACGTTTTGGCCTTTTGATCGCACACTACACGCAAATGCCTGAAATCACTAAAGCCATTGAACAAAAAAATCGTGACAAACTTCAACGCTTAGTTGAAGCCGATTACCAAACGCTTAAACAACAAGAACCCAACCTTTATGTCATGCATTTTTTTGACACCAAAAATGTCACCATTTTGCGTATGCACAAGCCCGAAAGTTATAACGATGATTTAACCGACATTCGACCGATTGTGGATGAAGTCAATCGGACCAAAACCCAAATGAGTGGGTTTGAACCCGGTAAAAATGGCATTACTTATCGCATCACGACCCCAGTTTTTAATCCACAACATCACCACATTGGGGTTTTGGAATTTGGCGTTCGGCCTGCCTATTTCTCAGAACGTCTTAAACAGCGCAACGATGTCGCTGTGCGGACACTGGTTAAAACCACCAGCTTGAAAAGCCTGACTTATCAAACACATTTCAAACAAATCAATGACTATTCAGTCGTCATGAGTGACCCAATTTTTAATCAACTATCCATCGACCATCAACACTCAAAACAAGTGATTGAAAACGACGATGGCGTCTATTTGGTGCTATCCAATATCTTTTTAAATTCTTATGATGACCGTCCAATTCTACAGTTTCAAATCATCAAAAACATTTCGGGGTCTTATGCGGAATACAAACGCAATAATCAAATGTATATCACCCTGAGCTTAGCAACTTACGCCTTTTTCTTACTGTTTTTATATGTCGTTTTCCAACGCTTTCAAAACAACCTTCATCAAGCGATCGAACTATTGCGTAATTCGGAACGTCATCGTCGAAAAGTCACAGACATGAGCCTAAAAGACGAATTGACGCAGGCCTTTAATCGACGCTATTTCAATCAAGTAATGGACGAACTCTATAGCGGTGGTGAATTAAAAGAAACCCCTTACTCAATGGTATTTTTCGATATCGACCATTTCAAACAAGTCAATGACACCCATGGTCACTTGATCGGCGATGAAGTCTTGATAGAGCTAACAAAAGAAATCAAATCGCATTTCCGTGACGGTGACCAGCTGTTTCGCTGGGGAGGTGAAGAATTTTTTGCTCTGCTTGCCGACACACCATTATCACAAGCCATTAGCATTGCCGAACGTTTTCGTGTCTCGGTTCAAAACAGCCATCGCTGGCCGGAAAATATCCACCTCACCATTAGCTTAAGTGTTGTTCAACTCAATCAAAATGAATCGCCTGAAAGCATGCAACACCGATTAGATGAATTGCTCTATGAAGCCAAAGCATCGGGTAGAAATCAGGTAAAACACGAATCTCTTAAATATTAACCGGCCGGTAACAAATGAGGGCAACCCAGATTTTACCACCAACATTTTACTGAACGTTTTTACCCTATCTTTGCGCCCTTAGGATAAGTTGAAATTCCCGTCTTTAAATCTACTTCAATCGTTTTTTGAATCCATCTTTTCAAACCGAGTAAAATATCGCCTCAAAAAATAGGAGCATTGCAATGGCGGGTTCATTATTCGATCAATTAAAAAAATCTGGCTTGGTAGATGAAAAGAAAGCCAAGAAAATACAACGCGAAAAACAACAACAAGCAAAAAAACAGAAGGCAAATAAATCTAAAAAAGGCACCGTTGAACAATCCGAAGCCAGCAAATTGGCTCAAAAAGCAGCAGCAGAAAAAGCCAAACGCGATCAAGAGCTGAATCAAAAACGCCAACAAGAACAAGCGCAAAAAGCGCGCCAAGCGGAACTCAAACAGATTATTGAAAGCAATCGTCTAACAAATTTTGAGGGGGATATTAGCTATCATTTTGCGGATGGCGAGAAAGTGCAAAACTTACACGTCAATGCCAAGACACAAAAAGGTTTAGCCAATGGTCAACTGCAACTGGTGCACTTTAATCAAGGATATGCCATCGTTCGCACAGATGCGGTGGAAAAAATTGTGCAGCGTGACCCAAATGCACTGGTGAAAGGAAAATCCCTAGAAACCGAACTATCGGAAGAAGACAAAGACTATTATGCAAAATTTGAAATTCCAGACGATTTAGTTTGGTAAATCATAAAAGCTTTACCGGCCGGTCAAAAAACCACGCTTTGTGACCGGCAAAATTGTCATAAACCTTGCAAAACCAGCAACTCAATAAGTTAGGGTCTGATAAGCTTATACCTATTTACTCATTAAGACTCATTACAACTGGTGACCCAATGAAAGCTTTGCTGACAAAACTTGCCTATCCTATTCTAAATGCCTTAGAAAAGTCCGAAGGCTCTTATGAATACAGCCCCTCACACAGAACGATTCTCAAAGTCATGGGCTTTTTATTTATGGTTATTTCAGCCGTTGGACTGTACTTTTCCATGAAAATCGAACAATGGGCCGGTTTATTTCCAGTGATCTTATTTGCAGGAATAGGCATTCTCTGCTGGATTGTCGCCTTTTTAGGCAGTGACAAAGCGGTCAGTAAACTGTGGCGAAACCGTAATGAATAAGCTCACTCAAAAACTGGGCTCACTGCTTCTCTTAGGTTTTGCATTGAGCGCCAATGCCAAGGAAACCTGCTCGATTCAGCAAAAATGGTTAAATCTAAACTATGACCATTCAATTGATTATCAAAACAAAAACGTCTCCACGGATTTCTTTTTATTGATGTTTTCCAACTCAAAGCGCTTTTGTGAACACATGCAACGCAAGGCCCAAACCGATAAAGTCCCCTTCCAATGTGAATCACCGAATCAATTCGGCTGGGTCGTGCATGGTCTTTGGAGTGAAAATCAAACCGCCTATGTCAACGGAGATAAAAAAGGACACCCTCGTTTTTGCAAAGGCGACTTGCCTAAGGTTGAATTGTCAAAAATGGAACCCTACTTGTGCATGAGCCCAGGTACTCGTCTTTTGCAAGGTGAATGGGAAAAGCATGGCGCTTGCGATTTTCCAACATTCAATGCCTACTACCAAAAAACCCTTGAACTATACCAACGTTTTAAGATGCCACCCGTCCATTTAAAATCAAAACCAGCAATGCTTTGGATGAAAAAACAACATCCAGAACTCAAAAATACATGGATGCACCTAACACGCAATGAATTCGGCATTTGCTTCGATAAACAGTTTAATGTTATGAACTGCCCTAAAACACGTCGATAACGATGACTTGGCACATCGCTACCTCAAACAAACCTGAAGTTTTATGGCAATTCATCTCTACCGGCCGGTCAACTCTCGCCAAAATTGAATCTGTTGAGTTTATTGAATCGTCAGATCAAACAGCTAACATCCGCTATCAAACGGTTTTGATAAATTTACCCAAATGGGATGAATATTGGAAACAAGATGCGTGCAACTTTGTCCCCAACAATCTCCAGCACTTTCCTCAACACTGCTGTAAAACCGAGGTGGCCTATCAAGCTGAACTCGCAATGCATCGACAAAAAATCGAACGCTGGGAAAAAGAGGTTCCCCAAACCGGTCGCGTTCCGGCAGTTTGTTTTGAAAACACACTGGTTGAAGGTCGCTTAAAAATTAAGCAAGGGCGACATCGAATTGCCTACCTTCGCCAGATTGGCCTCTCAGTCTTTGCCGCAGCAATCCCAATCAATTTACTGCCTCTTGTTAAAGAGCACCACTTAATCACTGAGATGTAACTTAATGAATTTAGAAACCATAACCGGCCGGTATTCTTTACTAACGGCCTGAATTTGAACCCTCAAAGGAAAGGCTGAAAGAAGCAACCACTTCTTAACAGTCAGCGAACAAATCCGCTAAAATACCCAAAATTATTTTATTGGAGACATTAATGAAACGTGTTGAAACGTTTTTTGAAGGCCTACTGTTTGCTAGCCGCTGGCTAATGGCACCCGTCTATTTCGGGCTAGTCATTGCCATGCTGATTTTGCTATTCAAATTTGGGAAAGAATTACTGACCTTGGCATTGAGCTTAAGCGAAGCGACGAGCGGTAATATTATTACAGGTGTTTTGACCCTAGTTGATGTTGCACTGATTATGAATCTATTGATTATTATTATTTTCAGCGGCTACGAAAACTTTGTGTCTAAAATGGATTTGGGCAATCACGAAGATCGTCCTGAATGGATGGGACATATCGGTTTTTCCGACTTAAAGATCAAAGTCATTGGTTCGATTGTCGCAATTTCAGGGATCGAACTCTTAAAAGCATTTATGAATGTGGACGAATACACCGATAAACAACTGGCTTGGTTAATTGGACTTCACGTGACATTTGTTTTCTCTGGCGTCATGTATGCACTCATGGATCGTTTGGGGCATTCAAGTTCAAAAAAAACCAAATCGAGCGACGAATAAAACGTAGTTCTCATTCCCAACCTTCTGAGTAGCACGAGATTTTCCTGCCTGTTTTTGCTACTCAGAAAGTATTCACATCAACATTTCCACATAAAAACTAGTTTTTTTCGCTTCATATCTTGACCAAAGAGTCATTCTTCATTAACTTGAAACATTCAGTAAACGGGTTTATTAGTAAGATATACTTTATTATCAATAAAACCGCCTTTAACGCACTCAAATAAGGAATTAACGATGCAAGTTAAAAGCTTATCGCGATTTTTACGGAATTTAACTCTACTTACACTACTTTTAACAGCATTTAGTGCATCTGCAGTCACAAAACAAAGCGACCCTGAGTTTGTTGAAATCATTGCAACCCAACAAATGATTGGAAAATTGCAAAAAGGCGGCTATGTGCTTTATATGCGCCATGGTAATACCGACAATAGCCGCCCAGATCGCACACCTAAAGTTGATTTAAATGACTGTAATACGCAACGCATATTGAATCAAAAAGGCATTCTAGTCACGACAGAAGTTGGCAACAATGTCCGCCAAGCAAATATCCCTGTAGGCGAAGTCTTTGCCAGCCCAATGTGCCGAGCAAAAAACTCTGCCCAGTATGCTTTTGGACGTTTCACACTCGACAAAAATCTCATGTACACTGGCAATATGACCTCAGCAGAAAAAAAACCGGTCATCGCCAATACTCGTCGTTTAGTCTCAACACCTGTGACACCTGAAAACACCAATCGCATTCTAGTTGCTCACGCCCCAAACATGATGGACTTAATGGGCTATTTCCCCGTTGAAGCGACACTGGTGATTTTTAAACCAAAAGGAAATAATCAATTTGAATACATCGGTAGCATTCGTCCACAAGACTGGAATAGGCTTTTAAAGGTGGATTAACCGGATTATGCTTCGTCTGCGTTTTTCTACCCTCTTACTCTTCCTGCTCCCAGCACTGATTGTGCTAGGCATTGTCGTCACCCTCAGTGTTTTTGCGATGAATGAGTATGTACAGCAAAAAGAACGCAATCAAAAGATTGTCGAACAAACCGTAGAGGATCTGCAAAAAACCATTGGCTTCATTGAAAGTGTTGGACAACAATATTCCCGTTTAAATAATCTATTAATCGCTACCAATAAAGGACAATTAAGCCATGCAGAGGCTTACCTTATCCATTCAAAGATGGTCGACAAATTATCGGTAACAGAATCACAACTTATCAACGTCAAAAAGCAGCTAACTCTTCTGAATGAACTCGACATCCCTTTGGATACTTGGCAGAAGACCTTCAATAATTTTAAAAACTTTTCACTGATGGCCTCAGACATGGTGGCAATCGATCCGAGGACCTCCAAAAACTACATCGATGCTGCTCAAGCTGAGTATTTCAAATTCGTTGATGAATCTAACACCTTGTCAAAACTTCTCACGAAATACACCAACGAAACCTATGAATTGAGCAACCAAAAACTCGAAGAGAGCTTAAATTCAATTTATTTACTCGGTATTTCTGGCCTTATATTCGCTCTAATTGTGGCTATCATCTCGGCCTCAAAACTCTCTAGTTATCTGCAAATCATTTTAGTTTCACTTCGTGAATTAGCTGCATTCAAACAAGAAGTGCCAAAACTTGATGCCATCAAGAAAATGGTTAAACACACTCGCGGCGAGCTAAAACATTTGGGCACAGCGGTCCTGAAATTTAAACAGACACTCGAGCTGAATAAACAAGAAGAAGCTCGCATTTTCAAACTTGCTTTTTTTGATGACCTCACCCAATTACCCAACATGCAGTCATTGAAAAAAGACCTTCAACAACACTTGACGAATGCGCAAAACCACCAACTTAATGGTATTTTAATTAAGCTGAATATCAACCGCTTTAAGGTTTTTAACAATGCTTTGGGTTATGACTTTGGAGACCGGATATTAGTCGAGGTGACAGAACGGCTGAAAAATTTTGCCAGTGAAAACAGTCAACTTTACCGAGGGAGCTCCGACGAATTTTTCATACTGATTGACCCCCTTGAAATCGAGGAAGATGCACTTCAAAGCCTCCTTCAAGAAACGATTACCCAAATCAAAAACTTGTTTAGCAGCCCCTTTGAAATCGATAACGAAAGCCTTATGCTTAGCTGCAACCAAGGGTTGATTGCTTTCCCGACAGATCTTCAAAACTCGCCTACAGAAATTATTCGAGACGCAATGATTGCACTGCATAACTCTAAGGAATTAGGAAGTAACCAAGCGGTTATTTTTGAGTCACAGCTCAGTAAGCAAATCACTGACAGTTTTGAACTGCAAAAAGATCTTGAAAAGGCTATTAGCGATAACTCACTTGAATTTTACCTTCAATCACAAATCCACTCTAAAGAGAGCCTACCTAGAGCAGAAGCACTCATTCGCTGGAACCACCCACAGCGTGGCTGGATACGACCAGATATTTTCATCAAACTGGCCGAACAATCTCACCTGATAATTGAAATTGACAAGTGGATGCTGTCTCAAGTTTGTCAATTTATTGCAGAGCAGAAAACACTCGGTAAAGAACTGCATATTTCGGTCAATATTTCCGGCCACCACTTTTCGCACCCTAACTTTATTGAACACATACAGACTATTTTTGCTCAAACCAAGGTAGATCCAACACTGTTAACACTCGAACTCACCGAAAATGTTTTTTTAAATGATTTCGGCGCGGTTGTGAGCAAAATGCAACACTTAAAAGCATTTGGAGTCAGGTTTTCAATTGATGACTTTGGGACAGGTTATTCATCATTAAGCTATTTGAAACGCTTGCCAATGGATGAAATTAAAATTGATCGAGCATTTATCAAAAACATCACCCATGACAAAGAAGACCAAACATTGGTAAAAGCAGTCTTTGAAATGGCCAAAACCTTTAATTTAGAAGTTGTGGCAGAAGGTGTCGAAACCGCTGCTCAAGAAGCGACGCTTAAAAGCCTAGGCAACCCGATTATTCAAGGCTTTTTATACGCTAAACCAATTGAGCACTCACAATGGCTCGCGGAGCTCGACACTTAAATAGTTAGAGCAGCAAAAGGTAACATTAAAAAATCATTTACCGGCCGGTCAATATCCAACAACGGGTTCAGCTTTAAGGCTTAATTCCTAATTTTCCTCATTTATGATCACCATCTAAGTAAGCCTTGGTTAGTTTCAACATGACCGGTGACAACACCAACAAAGCAATCAAGTTTGGAATTGCCATAAGCGCATTCAACAAATCGGCCAGGATCAGTACTGTATTGAAGTAATCCGACAAGGCAGCGCCGGCAAAAATCATTAAAATCCATAACACTCGATAAGGTGTGATCACTTTTGTGCTCATTAAATACTCTGCGCAACGCTCACCGTAATAACTCCAACTGAGTAAAGTAGTAAACGCAAACACCGCTAAACTTAACGCCACAATAACCGCGCCGAAATTACTATCCAACCCCTGACTAAATGCATGAGCAGTCAGAACCGACCCAGTTTCCCCCGAAGTCCAAACGCCGGTCACAAGGATCACCAAGGCTGTCATAGTACAAATAATAATTGTATCGATAAAGGTTCCAAGCATGGCGACATGACCTTGCTGAACTGGACTATTGGTTTTAGCCGCAGCATGTGCAATCGGTGCCGAACCCATTCCAGCCTCATTAGAGAATACGCCACGCGCCACACCAAATTGAATCGCTAAAATAATGCTTGCTCCCGCAAAACCACCTACTGCAGCAGAGCCTGAAAAAGCACTGTCAATAATCATGACAAATGCATTTGGCAAAACATCGATGTTCAGTATAAGAATCCACAAAGACACACCAATATAAAGCACTGCCATAAGAGGTACTAAGGCGGTGGCTGTTTTGGCAATACGCTTGACCCCACCAAACACAACCAAACCAATCAGCAACATTAGAACAACACCCGTCAGTTGGTTATTAATCGAAAAAGCTTCAGTCATTGCTCCAGCAACAGCATTTGCTTGAACCAAATTCCCTATACCAAAGGCGGCAATCGCCCCGAACAATGCAAAGGCAACCGCCAAGCCCTTCCATTTTTTGCCCATGCCGTTTTCAATATAGTACATGGGCCCACCCACATGACGTCCATCGACATCCGTTTCTCGATAATGCACAGCCAATACAGCTTCGGAATATTTAGTTGCCATACCAATTAAAGCGGTCATCCACATCCAAAAAATCGCGCCAGGACCACCAATGAATAAAGCGGTAGCAACTCCGGCAATATTCCCTGTTCCAACCGTCGCGGCTAATGCAGTCATCAAAGCCCCAAAGGGCGGAATATCCCCTTCCTGTTTTGAATGCCTACCCTTCCAAAGCAAACGAAATCCATACCCTAAATGCCGCAAAGGCAAAAACTTCAATCGAATGGTTAAATAAATCCCAGTCCCCAACAACAGAGCTAGCATTACAGGTCCCCAAGCCAAAGCTCCGGCAGAAGATAAAAACTGATTAATACTTTCCATAAGATTCCATTTTAAGTTATTTGATGATGCATCAATTTTGACACCGAAATTGCATTCGAAATTACATTTTTCAACCCTAAAAGGCTTTACCGACTTTGTCTAGTCGCTACGATAATTTACTTTACACCTACCACGCCATTAAAAAGCTTTAATTTAACCAAACTTAACGTGTTCAAAATTCATGACAAAATCAATAAAGCTCAAAGGTTCAAAGTTAACGATGACCTGTAAATCCAGTATGATTAGACTTCCTCTGTAGAATTTCAAATCATAAGGACAGTCATGCAAGTGCTTGCAAAGCTTTTTAGAAAATCCCCTTGGTTGTTGGGATTGCTGACATTTATCGTTATTGTGCTTAGCATTTTACCAACTGCTACACAATGGGGCTTAAGTGCTTGGCTTAGCAAACACACGCAAGCACCCGCACACATTGATAATATCGACTTTAACCTTTTCACCGGCCGCTTAACCATTGAAAACATTGCGCTACAAAATCAAAACCAACCGCTGCAGATCGATCATTTTTCAGCAGATTTATCAATGCGCTCACTTCTTGACGGTAAGCTTTTGTTTGAAAACGCTTCATTAAAAGGCGTTCAACTTCCAATTCAACGACAAACTGAAAATTCTGAACTACTTATTGCCGGCTTCAAACTCCCTCAAAAAAGCAATGCCGAAGAAAGCGCAACAGCTCTAGAACTGCCAATTGCTATTGGGATTGAAAGCTTACACCTTCAGAATATTCATTTGAATTTGTCTGCAAATGAAACAACTCATCAGTTTCAAATACTGGATTTAAAATTAACCAAACTCTACTCTTGGGATCAAAATTTTGGCCGCCTAATCCTTGATAGCGAACTGGATAAAAAACCGATCAATGCAAACTTACAATTACACTTATTTGCCAAACAACCGAAAATCGTCGGCACACTCACCGCAAAAGATTTGAATTTACAAGATGCTCAAGATTGGCTGCCATCTGAAATTCAATCATTTCAAGGAACAGCAAGCATCGATAGCACCTTTACTCTAGAGCAAACCGTCAATGGTTTAGCCCTGTATCAACGCGCAGAACTTGGTATCAACAACTTTGAAGCGGACATTGCCTCACAAAACATTCGCTACCAAAGCTTTTCATGGAAAGGTGACACACATTTATTCGTGGGTGAAACAAAAGGGCTAAAACTGCAAGGTGAAACATCCATTAATGACTTTCAAGCCAAACTGTCATCAAAGAATGAGAACGCACCGACACCTCAGACCTTAGCGGTTGACCTGAATAGTCAGATCAATCTGAACGCTCAGCTAGATAATGATTTAATTAAAATTCAACAAACTGGCCCAATACGACTGAATAACCTCTCATGGAATAATGACCAGCAAAAACTTACTACTCAATCCGCAAGTTTTGACGGTGAACTCTTGTGGGATGCATCAAGTCAGACGCTTAACGCAAACGGCGATTTAAACGTTGCTGAAACTGAATTTCAAGATTCATTACAACAACTGGCCACATCATTATCGGCCAAACTCAATCTCAAAGTTTTGCAAAACACGACAGGCTTATCCATTTCTCAGAAAGGAAACATTGGACTTTCTGACTTTGAATTTCAGACCGACGCGGTCAAACAAAACTTGTCAAAATTCAACTGGCAAGGCGATTTAAATATCCAAACTCAAAGCCCAGAAACAATACCGGCCGGTAAAGAAAGCCAAGCAAATGAAATCTCAATTCAGGCAACGGGAAACGTCACACTCAACGACTCTCTCACCGAACTCCCCCCTTCTGGCAATTCCAGCTCCCCTGATTCAACACCGATTCGTATCAAGCAGAATTTTGCGAGTGCAATTAACTTGGTAAGTCAAATTACCCCGGAAACAATCAACATTGACCTTAAGTCAGATTCGAAACTTTCCAACATCTCACTTGAGCAAAACTCACATACACTAAAAGCACAACAAATTGCATGGCAAGACAAAACGATCGTCACCATTCCAAACTCAAAGTCAGAAACACCTGAAAGTCAAATACCGCAAACGCAACTTCAATTAAGTACACAAGTCAGTTTAGAAGCTGAGCAATTAGAGCTTATGGCAAACAGAAATCATCCAATGGTTAAGACAAATACCCCCATTATCAGTCTTGCAAAACTAAATGTGGAACACATCCGTCTCCCAGACTCGAGTACGATTAAATTAACACAACCTTCTCTACAAAACTTAAACGTGTTCAATTCCCAACAGTCCGGAAAAATTCTTTCTATTCAGCAATCTCAAGTAGACCAAATTAATTTATCACTCAAGCCAACAATCAATGTTGAAGTCGGTCACATACTGCTACAAGGCGTCAGTGGAAACCTAAAGGTCAACCAAGATAAATCTCTGCAAGAAATCACTGTCTTACAGCAAAGCTTACTCGTTCAAACAGAGGAAAAAGCCCAAAAAACTCCGACACCTGAAGCAACGAAGACAAACGATTCTCCCCCCCAGATAGCTTTGGCTGATCTGACGATGACAGGCAACAACCAACTAAAACTTAGCATTCAAGAAGGCAACAAGCTGGTTGAACAAAATCTAACGTTCAACCGATTACATGTGGGCTCGATCAACACCTCTTCACCCGACTTCAAAACGCCTTATGAATTGAAATTAAACGTTGGAGAATTTGGCATGATCACATCCAAAGGAGAGATGTCACCTTTGGCCTCTCCGCTGTATCTCATAACGAATACGAAAATTGATGGATTGTCACTACTTGAATACTCACCACTTGCTGAAAACAATATCGGCTATCAAATAGAAAGCGGTCAGTTATCTGCAAAGATTTCCGGCTCACTCAATCAACGAATTATCGACCTATCTAACAGTATCGATCTTTCGAAATTTACTCTTACCAAAGCTAGCAACAACAAAAGTGAAGACTTTGATAAAAACTTTCAAATGCCACTCAATGTCGGCTTAAGCCTTCTCAAAGACAAACAAGACAACATCCACCTCAAACTTCCAATTAAAGGCGACTTAAATAACCCTAATTTCAATGCAACCGACATTGTAGGAAAAGCGTTAAATGGCGCTTTAGGAAAAGCAACACGCGCCTATTTATTATTGGCATTACAACCTTTTGGCGCCTTAGCAATGGCCGGTGAATTTGCCTTTGACAAAATGAGTGCAGTAAAACTTGAGTCAATCGTATTTGAGGCAGCGAGCCCTCAATTAAGCACTAATATGCAACGCTACCTTGACAAGGTAAGCACCTTACTTGCAGAAAAATCAAAACTGCAAATCAAACTTTGTACAGGTGCAAATGAACAGGATCGAAACGCTTTAAAGCAAATCAATGCTAAACCATCCAAAGAAACAACCAGTTCAAAACAGAACTCCACGCAGTCCGAAATTGTAAAGATTAGCGATAACGAGCTATTAAAACTTGCCAAACAGCGTCAAAATGCAATAAAGCAGTATTTGATTAAACATGGCGTAAAAGGTAGCCAGATTATTCTTTGCCAACCTAAAATATCGCCTGCAAAAGGATTGCCCGTGGTCGAAATGGGAATTTAATCACAACTAAGCGCAACCTTAGAGCAAGAAAAATGGCGCTCTGTTAAACTATATGGCTTGATTTTTTAGGAGTTCAAAATGGTCAGCGTTGATACATTCGGTACCGGCCCCTCCATTAGCCTTATTCACGGCTGGGGAGCACAAAACTCCGTCTGGAAAGATTGGGCTAAAACATATCTAGCACCTCATTTCACTATTTCTTTGATCGAACTGCCCGGTTTTGGAGAAAGTCCAAAAATTGAGAATATAAAAGAAGATGCTGATTTAGCAAATGCTTGGACACAGGCAATTATGAATTCACTCCCAGAAAAAACGCATCTGCTCGGTTGGTCTTTGGGCGGCCTTTTAGCGCAAAACATCGCCTTGTATAATCCAGAAAAAATTAAATCATTGATTTGCTTGGCATCAACACCGCGTTTTACGCAAACAGATAGCTGGTCTGGAGCAGTCTCACCCAAATTAATGGCGGATTTCATGCAATCCATTCAAGCCGATAGCTTGGCAACTCTAAAAAGTTTTTGGGCTCTTCAATTGCAAGGCAGTAATCTCCCGAGAAAAAGCGTTCGAAACTTTATTCAACACATGCAAAACTCAAAACTCCCAACTTTGACTGGACTTACTCAAGGTCTTCGGCTACTCAACCATTTTGATTTCCGACAAAGTGCGCAACGCTTTGAGCTGCCGGTGTTATGGCTATTAGGCGAAAATGACCCTTTAATCCCCTCTCAGGCGATTCGCGACTTTCACCAACATGCAATGAATTCTAAACAAAGCATTATTGCAGGCGCTGCCCATAGCCCGTTCATTTCCCACCCCGTTGAAACGGCGCACGCTATTATTGAATTCATCCAAACAACGAAACAGTAAGAAACCAAAATTTATGAGTCATCCTGCACACGTCAATCGTCAACATTTAAAACAGCATTTTAGCCACGCCGCTCCCACTTATGATGAAGCCGCTATCTTACAAAAAACTGTCGCAGAACGTATTGATGAACGCTTAGATTTGACAACAGTTGAGGCAAATAAAATTGCCGATATTGGAGCAGGAACAGGACTTTTAACTGAAAAATTAATGGTTCGATACCCTAACGCACACTTGTTTGCAGTTGATCTATCAGAGCAAATGCTCAAGCAAGCATCAAAGCGTTTAATCAAAGAAAAATCAAAGCCGTTAGGTGCAATTAGCCGCATTTTCAAGCAAAACAAGACTTTACAGAACCTCACCCATAAAGTCGGAGCGCAGCTTATCAATGCAGATGCCTTTGCACTCCCTTTTGCCGATAACAGCTTGGATATGCTCACCAGTAATTTAATGCTTCAATGGTGCGATGACTTGGATGCAGTTTTTAACGAGTTTCGGCGCGTGCTTCGTCCAGAAGGCTTACTCATGTTTACCACCTTTGGTCCTGATACCTTAAAAGAGCTTCGTCAAGCTTGGCAAATAGCCGATGAAAGCTACGAACATGTAAACATATTTATCGATATGCATGACATTGGTGATGCGTTAATCCGCGCAGGCTTTGGCCAGCCTGTAATGGATGTTGAAAACTTTACGCTGACCTATGACAAACCAATCGGAGTGTTAAAAGATTTGAAAGCAATTGGAGCGACCAATGCTAGCCAATCACGACAGCATAGCCTGACAGGCAAAGACAAATTCGCAAGAATGTTAAACGCCTATGATGGCCTGCGGAAAGAAGGAAAAGTACCAGCAACTTATGAGGTCGTTCACGGTCATGCTTGGGCCGCACAAGAAGTTTTCAAAGGCCCTGATCGCGACCGATCCAATCATGTCGAAATTTCACTGGATGAATTTAGCCAGCAGTTGAAAAACTCAAATTCATTTAAATAGAATTCAAAGCATTTCTTGCGGATCCACATCAATACTCCAACGAACTTTTCTGGTGAGCGGGCTTTTATAAATCGCAGGTTCAATTGCGCTAAGTAATTGATGCAAAAGCTTTCGCGACGGACTATTCAGCATTAATTGGTATCGGAATCGCCCTTGACGACGTAACATCGGTGCTGCAATCGGCCCCCAAACATGAAAACTAGAGGCTGTCTTTTCTGATTGAATTTTAGGTTGCAACGCGAGCTCCAAGCCAGCTTTGATTGCCCATAAAAACTCACGTACAAGTGATTCATCATTTGCTTCAGCACGGATTAATATTTGATAAGCAAAAGGCGGCAATTTCGCTATTTGACGTTCTTGCAATAGCGTTTTTGCCACTTGCGCATAGCCTTCAGTAATTAACTGAGTCAATATTGGATTTTGAGGATGACGACTTTGAATCAAGACCTCACCATTTTTTTCACTTCGCCCAGCTCGTCCTGAAACTTGCGTAATTAACTGAGCTAAACGCTCCGTTGCTCGAAAGTCACAGCTAAACAACCCCTGATCAATCTCCAATAAACCAACCAGTGTTACATGCGGAAAATCGTGCCCTTTAGCCAACATTTGTGTACCCAATAAAATATCCGCTTGACCACTTTTTGCAAGATTTGTCATTTTTTCCATCGAACCTTTTAAGCGAGTACTGTCCCGGTCAATTCGCAACACCGATTTATCCGGAAACCACAATTTCATTGCCTCCTCTAACCGTTCTGTGCCTTGCCCTATTTTCACCAATTCCGAACTGTTGCACTTTGGACAATGCGTTGGTTCAGGCGCTTGATAGTCGCAATGATGGCACTGCAAATAGCCTCCATAAACACCTTGATGATAAGTCATATTCGCATCGCAACTCGGACAACTCATTTGCCAACCGCATTCATGGCACATTAAAACCGGAGCAAATCCACGACGGTTTAAAAACAACAAGACCTGATTACCCGCATTTAAGTGTTCTTCCATCGCTGACTTCAATGGCGCTGACACCCCTTCTTGAATACTTTCACCGCGAATATCTAAAACTTTGACTTTGGGCAACTGTGCCTCACCGGCTCTTTTATGAAGATAAAGACCTGTAAACCGACCTTGATTGACATTATGTAAGGACTCTAAAGACGGCGTTGCCGATCCTAATACAACGGGGACATTCTGCATTGCGGCACGACGTATCAATAAATCTCTTGCGGAATAGCGAAAGCCATCTTGCTGTTTATATGACAAATCATGCTCTTCATCGAGAATACATAGCCCAAGACTTTTAAATGGTGCAAAAATTGCCGAACGCGTTCCTAAAAGCACTGAAACTTCGTGATCTTTAATAACTTGCCAAGCACAGTGACGTTCACTGTCACTCATTCCCGAATGCAAGGTTGCTACCGGCACTTGCAAGTAAGCTTGAAAACGCTCAACCATTTGTGGTGTCAAACCTATCTCTGGAACTAAAACCAAAGCCTGCTTGCCTTGTGAAATCGCCCGTTCAATCATGGCAAGATACACTTCTGTTTTACCACTGCCCGTCACACCTTGTAACAAGAAAGACCCAAAGCGTTGATTAACAATCCAATCAGACACCTTCTCAACCACAGAATTCTGTTCAAAGTTCAAAGGATGTTTTAAACGGGGTGGTAATTGAGTCGCTTGCCAACAATGGGTTTGCGATTGATTGACCCAACCTAGCTCTTGCCATTTACTCAGTGTTTTTCGCCATGCTGAACTCACGGCTCTTAATTGCTCATTCCTTACTAAGACCTCATCAGAACTTACCGAATAAGAAACGGCTTCGCCCTGCCAAGGATGAGATGAATCTGTAGCGCCACTCAAAGTCCACAATAGCTTCTTTTGAATCTCAGCCCTAGCGGAAATTTCGATACGCGCACCTTCAACTAATGCCCACACCTCTTGGCCCTGTTTTGTCGCAGTCTCACCATCTCTCAAACGTTTTGGCAGAGCGGCCATTACGACTTCGCCAATTGGTTCATGGTAATACTGACTTGCCCATTCCAAAAAGGCTAAGTGCCCCGCATCAAATATAGGTACCTCATCCATCACAGCTTGAATGTCTTTGAGTTTTTCCAGAGCATATTCCGAGTTTTCACACCGTCTCATCACCAAACCAATTTTGGTCTGATTTCTAAAAGGCACCTTAACGCGTGAACCGGCACAAACATTCTCTATAGCAGCCGGCAGAATATAATTAAGCGGCGATAAAAAAGGGCCTGGTAAAGCAACTTGAACAATGCGATGTGAAGCAGACAAAAAAGACTCCAAATAAAAAAGGCTCTACAAAATCATCATAGAGCCTTTTGGAAATAAGACGAACAAAATTGAATCCAGAGTGTTTACTGAAAATTTTCAACAGATTCTAGTCAAACACTACCGTTTTATTACCATGAATCAACACTCGATCTTCCAAGTGATAGCGCAAACCTCGAGCCAAAACTGTTTTTTCAACATCACGCCCTAAACGCTTCATATCGTCAATCGTATGTGCATGACTAATACGAATCACATCCTGCTCAATGATTGGCCCAGCGTCTAGCACCTCTGTGACATAGTGGCATGTTGCCCCAATTAACTTCACCCCTCGCTCATTTGCTTGGTGATAAGGTTTAGCCCCCACAAATGAAGGTAAGAAACTATGGTGAATATTAATGACTTGACCCGCATAATCACGACACATTTGCGGTGGCAGAATTTGCATATAACGCGCCAGAACAATTACATCAGCATTATATTCTTTCACCAAATTCTCAGTTTCTGCAAATGCTTTTGGCTTGTTTTCGGGTGTCACAGGAATATGATGGAAAGGCACTTTATACCAATTTGCCATATCGCCTAAGTCTGCATGATTGGAAATGACGCATACGACTTCACCCGGCAACTCATTTTCATGCCAACGATGCAACAAATCTGCCAAGCAATGGGATTCCTTCGAGGCAAACAATGCAATGCGTTTTGGCTTTTGTGAATCCGATAAAAACCACTGCATTTGAAACGCTTCTGCAAGCTCTGCAAAACCTTCTTCAAACACCTCTAAACCCGATGATAGAGAAGAAGCCAAAATCTCATGGCGCATAAAAAACCAACCATTGGCCGCATCTGTATGATGATTGGCTTCAATGATAGTGCCACCTTGATCAGCAATATATTGTGCGACTTTGGCAACAATCCCTACTTGATCTGGACAAGAAATAACTAAACGGTAAACGTGATTCATAAAGATGTCTCAAATAATTTGTCTGCCAAAACTTAACCGGCCGGTAAAAAACACTTTCTACCGGCCGGTTAAGATTAAAGAGTTATATCGCTATAACCTTTTTATAAACGAATGCTCGTTATTATACGCAAGGTACCTTCAATATGACGGTTGAATTTTCTCCAGATGGCACCTCCGTTTCGCCTTTCGACTCGGCCCAAGCATCCATGCCACCCACCATATTAACAACGTGTTTGAATCCCATTTCTTGTAAGGTTTTAGTTGCCAAAGCCGCGCGTCCCCCCGACTTACAAACCACCAACCAGTTTTCATCACGCGCATCTCGCAATGCCGGATTAGCACCAGGATAATTCAAATCTGCGGCAGGCTCTAAAACACCACGTGGAATATTGATTGCTCCCGGAATGGCCGCTGTTAAATATTCACCAGGTTCACGAACATCCAGAATTTTATAACCCTGAGAAATTAATGTTTTAGCTTGCTCAACATCGCATTTTTCGATTTCCGCCATTGCCGCCTGAACATAATCCATTAAACCTTTTGACATTTACCTGCTCCTAGAAATTTTAAAAAATCACTAAAAATAATACCCCTTCATTGCGTAAAAATCAGCAAAATTTCTATGAAAACACCCACAAAATGGAAAAAAACTTAACAAGTCTTTTTCATCAGGGTTTCGCTTTCGCAATCCAGCCCCCTTTCGGCTATAATCCTCGACAATTTTAAAACTTTTAAAGAACTTTTTACTTTTCAAGACTCAAACACTCTTCGTCGCAGCCGCTCTCAGACAAACTTCGGCATTTCACGACAAAACAGGGAAGTTTCCATGAAAATCGTCTCATTTAACACTAATAGCGTCCGTCTAAGACTGCATCAGCTACAAGCTTTAACCGATCAAATTGCGCCTGACATTATTGGATTACAAGAAACAAAAGTCCAAGACCATGAATTCCCAATAGAGGACATCCAAGCGATGGGTTACAACGCGCTATTTATGGGACAAAAAACACATTACGGTGTTGCCTTGCTTTATCGTCAAGATATTGAACTGGTTCATTCACAAAAAGGTTGGAAAAGCGATGATGAAAGCGCTCAAAAGCGCATGATTATTGGAGACTTCAAACTTGAAAACGGTGACGAAGTTCGTGTGATCAACGGTTATTTCCCTCAAGGTGAAAATCGCGATCATCCCGTAAAATTTCCTGCCAAACAGAAGTTTTACCAAGATTTAATGGAATACCTACAGACTGAGTGCAGTCCAGAGCAACCGATTGCTGTCATTGGTGATTTTAATATTTCACCTACAGATAACGACATCGGCATTGGTGAGCCAAACCGTAAACGTTGGTTACGTGACGGTAAAACCAGCTTCTTGCCCGAAGAGCGAGAAATGTGGCAGACTTTAATTAACTGGGGGCTTATAGATACTTTCAGAACAGTGCACCCAGAAGTAAATGATGTATTTAGCTGGTTTGATTACCGCTCCAAAGGTTTTGATCGTGAACCCAAACGTGGTCTGCGTATTGATACCATCCTAGCAACAGAAGTGCTCAATGCGAAAGCAATTGCCAGTGAAGTCGGTTATGACATTCGTGGTATGGAAAAGCCTTCTGACCATGCCCCTGTATGGACTGAATTTAAATAATTAACCGGCCGGAGAAATCTCCCTATGAGTGATGCCATTCACCCTTTAAAAGTTGTCCAGAGCAATCACCTGACACAACAGATTATCCAGCTACTACTTCAGCCGGAAAAACCGATAAAGTATCAAGCAGGTGATTACATAATGCTTGGTTTTGATACAACTGAGTTAAAACCTTTCTCGATAGCCGCAGCGCCAAGGGAAGACGGGCTTTTGGAATGCCACATCCGCAATCAATTGGACAGCGATTGGATGCAAAAATTGTTCACCATTCAAGCCGGTGATCATTTGGTCATGCAAGGGCCTAAACCACAAATGCAATTACAAACCTCTTCTGCACCTGTCATATTCGTCGCTGGTGGAACAGGCTTCGCACCAATGAAAGCATTACTGGATGAGTTACTTCGCCAAGAAGCACCCCAACCGATTGAATTCTATTGGGGAGCTCGCAGCCCTGAAGAGCTGTATGCGAACCAAACCATGCTTGATTTAAGCTCGAAATATGAAAACTTAAACTATATTCCCGTTATCTCTGACGATACTCATGACTGGAATGGAAATACCGGCTTTGTCCATCAACAAGTACTTAAGGATCACCCGAGCTTGACAGGCTTCATGGTATATCTTTGTGGTCCATGGGACATGACTCAAACTGCCAAACAAGACTTTTTGGGTGCCGACCTACCTGAAAATCACTTTATCGCCTAAAAAAACGACTCCATGCCGGTTTCACCCACCTCAGAAACCGGTATATTCATCTTTACATAAACTCCCTATAAACTTACCCTGATATCTGAATGCCAGAATCTTAGGAGTACTCATGCTTGTGCAAATCGTTTTCGCAGTGCTTGCAATCAGCTTAACGCCTTTCACTTCGGCTGCAAACAACCCAGTCCTACAAGCCGATAAAACCTCAAAAGACTCAGAAAAATCCCAACAAATAACCTTCTATCAAGATTGCTTGCTCAGAGCAGCAATGACCGAATCCTCGCATACAACACTCGAGCAAATTCGTCAAAGTTGCAAAATGCTCTCTGCTGCACAAACGGAACCGCTTAAACCTTTAGAAAAGCGTCGCTTAAACGAAGTCGCGACACAATCCAATCCATTTGTCATTACACCGCACAAACTGAACTATGCGATGTTTACCCATTTTACTTCAGGCATTCACAAACGTCCTTTCGAAGAAGATGCTGGCAAACCACTTGAGTACCGAGATCAGGAAATGCAATTTCAGTTGAGTTTTAAGATCCCACTCATTACCCAAATGCATTTTTTAGGCAAAGAACTGGATATTTACGGCGCTTACACCAACCGCTCTTTTTGGCAGCTATTTGATGATGAAGATTCCATCCCTTTCCGAGAGACCAACCATGAACCAGAACTTTGGGCACAAATGCACACCGACATCGACTTTTTTGATTTCAATCTTCATACTGTCAGCCTTGGTGTGAACCACCAATCCAATGGTCAATCTAACGCCCTATCTCGCGGCTGGAATCGACTGTTTTTGCAAGCAAAAATGCAGCATGACAACAGTACCCTCAACTTTAAAACATGGGCAAGATTTGATGAACAAGATGAATTCGATAACAGTTTTAACTACACCAAGTATTTAGGCGATTTTGAAATTGAAGCCGCTCACCGAGACGGTGACAACACTTATGCTCTTACGCTTCGAAATAGCTATAAATGGAATCAATACGGTGCCGTCAAATTCGAATTTACACATCCGCTGACCAAACGTTTGAAAGGCTATATTCAATATTTTAATGGATATGGAGACAGTTTAATTGAGCTTGAACATCGCTCAGAAAAGGTTGGGTTTGGAATTGTTTTAGTGGATAGGTTTTAATAGAAATTGACCGGCTGGGAAACTTTACCGGCCGGTAGAATAAATATTTAAGCTTCAATCAACTTCGGTGAACCATCCTCTAAACGCTCAATGGCTTCTTTATAAATTAAAGCCGCCTGAGAGGTTTTCCCCTCCGCTTCATAGCAACTTGCCAAGGCATGAAAGGTTTCCAACTGAGGGCACAGCTGTAAACTCTTTTTTAAGTGATTCTGCGCCATGACCCACATTTGACTTTGGCAAGCTAAACGACCTAAGGTAAGTAACAATACAGGGTTATCTTCTCGCCCCTGCAGCCATTTCTCTGCCATTTTTAAACGCTCAAACGCAGGACCTAAGCTCAAACGGCCGTATTGATAAACTAATCGATCATTCCATAACTTACCGACTGATTTTTCTAACAGTTCTTTTAACCCCGACTCTTCGCCAAAACTGATACTTTGCTCAACATACTCAGCCAAAATATCTGCCTCGAGTTGATATTTTTTCGCCAATGACTGCCAATAGGTTTGCAACTCATCATATGTCAGGCAAAGGGTTAACTTACCAGCCATTAATTGACGTTCCAAAGTCCACAAGTCTTCACGCACAATCGCTTTAGATTTTTTAATTGCTGGAAGCAAAGCTTCTAACGCATCCCATTGCTCCGTCAAACGATAACCATAAGCTAACTCGCGTACCACTGCAGCATTCTTTGGATCCTCTTCAAACAGCGCCTTAAGCAAAGCAACCGAATCTGTAGGCGATTTCTCTTGCAACAATCGCGCCTCAACCAAACCAATAACGATATATTCTTCAGGATAAGCTTCTCGTGCTTCACGCAAATAATAGTCACGACGCTCGACAATTCCTTGATTATGCGCCATCTTAGCAGCGCTCAAATAATGCACTAAACCAGATTCACTATACTTTGCACTTTTAATGAGCAGCTTTTCAGCCTTCTGCCAGTCACCATATTCCAGTGCCAGCAATCCCTCATGCATTGAATTTTGCGCGGAAGAGTAACGCTTCATTTGTCGTCGTCGAGCAACTATCTGCGGCAGATGCCACAAAAACATGACCAATTGCACAACGAAATACCCTGTCGCAATAATGGCAAGCACGAACGCTAACATAAAACTGAGACTGGTTTCTAAAACCCAATCGCCCCAAACCATGGACACCCGGCCATTGTCATACAACATAAGTGTCGCCAACGCTGAAGCAATAAAAAAGACAACCGCCCAAATTACAATCAGTCTCATAATCGAAACTCCTAATTATTTGAAGGTTTCACGTGAAACCCTGCGGTGGCTAATGGCTGCCGACCTTTACGTTCAAAAGCTCTAAAAGGCTGTAAAAGCCCTTCAAATTGCTTTGAATAAGCCGAAAAATTTTGATTCACAAATTTTTGTACTTGATCAATTGACAGTTCATAGCGCACTTGTGATTCATGCTGTGCACTCCATTCCATTCTTTCAATCAACAATAACAGACGTTGTTTTTGTAAGTCGTGCTGGAGAAGTGCTTCTACCGTTGTTGGCTCACCCGTTGTCTGACGGTTTTTAATGGTCACCATTTCACTTAATCGCATTAACAATCTTTGCCAAGCGGTTTCCTGTTCAGCCACCTCTCCTACCTGCAAAGCATCTGTTTGCACAACTTGAGTATTCGCTTGCGGCATTGATTCGGCCTGCTGAAGCTCAAGTTTTGGTGGTGCTAAAGCCGCTATTGCGGCATAAAGTTCATCTAAGGACGGCAGTGGTTGTTTAGAAAGTTCAAACCATTTCTTGAGTGTCGCAACATCTTGACCAATCAAGCGAGCCAGAGCCGTCACATTTGGATAGCCACTATTCACAGCCGTTTGCTCAATCGCATTGAGCTTATCAATCGTCGCTTCTGCAGAAGCACCCAATAACCATTGAGTATTTGCTTCAAAAATCCATTGCTGCAATAAAGAAGCATCAAGCATCACTTCCGACGGTTCAACTTGCTTAATTCCTGTCGAATCAAGCGGTGCTATCGATTCTTCCGCTTTCTGACTGAGACGATTTAATTCTTGTTCAAGCATAGCCACCTTTTGTAAAACTGGCGCTAAATCAACTTCTCCTTCGGAAGTTTGCACAGGTGTTTTCAAGGTTTTGACAGTTTCTAACGCCTGCTCTAACTCTGACTGAATGCTTGCCTCAAATGCCGCCTGCTTGGCTTGCAATGCTTCAATTGCAGCGGAGCCATCAACGGCTTTCATTTCATTCTGAATTTGTAAAATATCCGATGACAATCTTTCAAGGGTCGGATTGTCTTCACTCAACGGAGCTGAAGCAGATAACTGACCGACAAGATCGTCTTGCTGATCCATAATATTGAATTGCTTATTCTGAACTTGGTTCAGATCATTTCGTAGTTCATTTAACGCCTGAGTATTCTGCATCCCCATTAATAACAGGAATACGCTAAACACCACCAACAAAAGCAGGACAAAAGACACCAAACGCGATGTTTTTGCCGACTTAACTGTCGTTTGGGAGGGTTTCGAAGCTCGCTCACTCCGCTTACTCTTAGATTCAGAATTCTCAGAAGTGTCACGCTTCTCGTGCTTTTTCAGCGTACTTTGAGCAGGTTTATTCGGTGACGCGCCTTGCGATGATTGGCTAGATTCATCGGCCAAAGCGCCTTCCAAAACATCGGAAGAAGTCGACTCTGATTTGGATAGCTTCTCCATCGCATCATGATCTTTATTGGTTTGCGTCATTTTCAACCTCAACAAAACAGAAATAGTATAAAAGTTTACCGTAAAACTCTGAGTTAACCGATAAATCAAAAGCTTTCTTGGACAGAATCAAGTTGTAAAAAATACACAAGACATTTTCAGGATAGAGAATCAAGGCAATGACATTCTTTGCAACGAATCCAAAATACCTTGATTACTCTGGATCGATACCACACAAATTTTTGCCTCAGGAACACCTTGTTCAACCATCGATTGCTTGATACGTGGACTAAAAACTAACCAGCTTTCAATGGATTGCCAAACGGAGTTTTTAAAACTTTGATAATCAGAATCCCAATCCACCAACAACGTAAACAGACTTTGCCAACTTTCTAAACTCGAAACCAAAATCACCGGCCGGGAAGATTTAACAAAAACCAGCCAACTATCAGAACAAAACTGCGCTGGTTGGCGGCGATACAACTCAAACTCTTCAACCAAGCTACCCTGCTCGGACAGTTGAGTTTTAATCACATTTCTTCCGCCTACCCCGCTTAACAGGGCAACGCGTCTGGGAGGAACGTCAGCAAACACTTGAAAGTCTAACAAAATTTGCTGCATTAAATCTTCAGATACAAATTGCTTACGCGGAAACAACTTCACCTGAAGACCTAAATTCTGTGCGGCCTGAGCAGTTGCTTCACCAATTGCAAAAACTGGACACGCTAACTCATGGACTAATGACACATCTTTTAAATCAAAATTTAACCGGCCGGTATCTTTCGCCTTCATTTGGACAGGCGCGTTATTTCTTACAAAATGCTCGGGGCATTGATTAACCCAACCGACTAAAGCATTCACACTGGTGATAAAAATCGCGTCAAACGTCTTTTGGCTAACTAGCTCATCTAAGGACTGGCGCTGTTTTGGTGAAATAGTCGTTCCAACAATCTCAAGGGAGGGACAAGGTAATGTCTGAAACCCATTTGCATTTAAAAGCTCATCCAAAGGCTGGCTCTGATGCTCAGGCCGCGTATTTAATAAGCAAATTGACGATTTTGACACCTTATCACGCCTTTTAGCTACATTTACGATTTATTATTCAACGCATGCAAAACTTTTTCGATTACTTTGTCGGCAATTTGATCACTCATTTTATCCGCAACCGTATCCACGAAAATTTCAGCAATTCGATCCGCTAATTCTTGAGCTTGCATATCGGTCGAAACTTTTTGAGGAGCCGCTTCTTTTGCATAAACTTCTTGCAAGATTTCACGAGCACCCATCGACAATAACTTATCACCTAACTCAGTACCGAGCTCATCGGCCTGATCAGCAGAACCAGTCATTGTTTCCTTGAGAATCGTTGAACCATCCAGAGATGCGACTAAACCTGTCAATGTAATTTGATTATCTTCTAATTCAGCGAACACACCGATTGGTACCTGACAACCACCTTCCAAGCGGCGGTTCATTGCTCTTTCCGCTAAAGTGCGAATTTCGGTTTCTTTGTGATTGAGCACAGAGATAATCTCCAGCGTTTCACGATCTTTAGCAAAATACTCAATCCCTAAAGTACCCTGCGTCACTGCTGGCAAGCAGACTTCCGGCGAAATCTCATGACGAATACGTTCATCCAACTCCAAACGCTGAAGACCCGATGTCGCCAAAACAATGGCGTCATATTGACCCGCATCCAATTTCCCCAAACGCGTACCCACATTTCCTCGCAAATCTCTCACATCCAAATCTGGGCGCTTGGCTTTCAGTTGCGCTTTTCGACGCAAACTAGACGTGCCCAAAATCGCACCTTGCGGCAAATCGTCAAACGACGCGTAGTTATTTGAAACAAATGCATCTGTCGGTGCGTGACGCTCCAAAATTGCGCCTAATGCAAACCCTTCCGGCAATATCATCGGCACATCTTTCATCGAGTGCACAGCAATATCGGCTTCTCCAGCCATCATACGGTCTTCTAGCTCTTTCGTGAAAAGGCCCTTACCGCCAATTTTTGCTAAAGGTACATCTAAGATTTTGTCGCCCTTGGTCGACATTGGCATCAGTTCAACACGTAAACCTTCGTGATGCTTCTCTAATTCCGCTTTAACAAATTCCGCTTGCCACATTGCCAATGGGCTTTTTCGAGTAGCGATTCGCAAGACCTTTTTCATAAAAACTCAGTTTCCTGTATTTTAATTCTGATGCGCGATCGAATGACCTATCAAGGCGATTCTTCTTCAACGCAAAAATAAAACTCAAAGCCAAGATAGGTGTTTACGATTAACCAGCAAAATGCCATATTGCTATCTAAGCTTCTTGTAAGATAAATAACCGTTTATTCTACTCAAAAAGCCCCTGTATTTTTGCTCGTTTTCGATAAAATAACCGGCAAACGTATGGCCGTTTGTCGAACTGAAAAATCGTGATAAGGAATCGATGCGCTTGCAGAATCAAAATCAAACCATCCAAGCATCCAAACATCTATTCGGTCTAGGACTGGCTTTTTTCTTAAGCTTCCAGCCAATTGTGTTTGCCAGTGATATTTTGGACGACTTATCTGTTTTACAAAATACTGCAAGCAATGAACAGGTCACAACGGATAAGCTGATCGAATTGACAGATTTACAGAAATTGGCCGAGCAATCAGAAAAAAAAGGGTTGCCAATTGTTTTAATGTTCAGCGCACAGTGGTGTGAGTACTGTGACGTATTAAAAGAACACGCACTCAATCCAATGATGAAAAGCGGCCTTTATGAGGGCAAATTGGGGCTGTTTCGTCATGTTGGCATTGATGAAGCAAAGCCACTTGTTTTGTTCACTGGCGAGCGTCTGAAAAAGTCAAAATGGGCTTACCAATTAAATGCCGATTTAACACCCACGATACTGTTTATCGACAGTCGAGGCCAAGAAGTGGCAGAGCGTTTAGTCGGCATTTCAGAACTCACTTTATTCAGTGCACTTGTTCACGCACGACTGAATGAGGCTTATAAAAACATGGGGATTGATAAGGTCATTCCTGCGACCCCCGAACAACTGGAAAAGCAAACAAAAGCCACCCAGTAACCAATAGAATTTACCGGCCGGTTAACTTTATGGAAAATCGGCCATTCAAAATTGCTAACAAATGGAACACACTATGAGCAACGAACACAACCAAGAAAAACTTTCCAGTGCACGATTCAGTGAATCAACGGACGCGTTTGTCGAGGAATTCACGGCCTCCATTCCATTTGATTACCGCATGTACAAACAAGACATCCAAGGGTCTTTGGCACATGCTGAAATGCTAGCCAGTGTTGGCATTCTCAACCAAAAAGAACTGGATGCCATTATTCAAGGTCTTGGACAGGTCCAACAAGAAATTGAAAATGGTGAGTTTAACTGGTCAATTAAGCAAGAAGATATTCACATGAATATCGAAGCGCGTTTAACCGCATTGATCGGCATTACCGGAAAGAAATTACATACGGGTCGCTCACGAAATGACCAAGTCGCAACCGATATCCGCTTGTATCTTCGTGATGAGATCGATCGAATTTTGAAAGAATTGCAACGCTTGCAAGTAGGCCTAGTCGACTTGGCTGAGCGCGAAGCCGATACCATTATGCCAGGCTTCACGCATTTGCAAACGGCTCAACCGGTGACTTTCGGCCATCATATGATGGCATGGTTTGAAATGATTAAACGCGACAAAGAGCGCCTGCAAGATTGTCGCAAACGCTTGAACAGTTCGCCATTAGGTTCAGCCGCTTTAGCTGGAACCACTTATCCGATTGATCGTCAGATGACTGCTGAGTTGCTTGGATTTGATCGAATTTGTGAAAATTCGTTAGACGGTGTTTCAGATCGCGATTTCGCCATTGAATTTTCAGCGTTTTCCGCAACCTTACTCATGCACTTATCACGTTTTTCAGAAGAGTTGATCCTTTGGTCATCCGCACAATTTCAATTCATCGATTTGCCGGATCGCTTCTGCACGGGCTCATCGATTATGCCTCAAAAGAAAAATCCCGATGTTCCAGAACTGGTTCGCGGTAAAAGCGGTCGCGTCTATGGCCACTTAATCAGCCTGTTAACGCTCATGAAATCGCAACCTTTGGCTTACAACAAAGATAATCAAGAAGACAAAGAACCTTTATTCGACACGGTCGATAATGTGCAAAACTGTTTGCGTGCCTTCGCAGACATGGTGCCGGCAATTCAAGTGAAAAAAGAAAATACCTATGCGGCAGCAAAAAGTGGTTTCTCGACCGCAACCGACTTGGCCGATTATTTAGTCGGGAAAGGATTGGCATTCCGCGATTCTCACGAAGTCGTTGGCTTAGCCGTGGCTCATGGCATTGAAACCGGACAAGATTTATCAGAAATGTCACTGGAAACACTACAAGGTTTTTGTGAAGACATTACCGAAGATGTTTATGATGTCTTAACGTTGGAAGGCTCAGTCTCTGCACGTGATCATTTTGGTGGCACTGCGCCAAACCAGGTCTTAGCAGCTGTTTCTCGAGCTCGTGCTTATCTAGATTTATAAACGATTAAATCAACCGGCCGGTAAACCTTCAAAGTCTACCGGCCGGTAACATTTTCGGTAACGCAGTTTCTTTACCAACGCAAAGAAATGCACAGAAATCCTATTGTTAATCCGCCAACTGAATCACCGAACGTACTTTCATATCTTTATAGGCAAAACTATTCAATGCCTTTAAATCGACCAAACACGCCATGCCAATCACGTCATAACCAACCTCTTCACATAGTTGTGCCGCCGCTCCCATAGAGCCGCCTGTTGCAATCAAATCATCCAATAAAACGACTCGACTACCATCGCCTTTTTGCATCTCAAGTTTATCGGAACCATATTCCAAACCGTACTCCACCGAGGCATGAACATTGGGTAATTTTCCAGGCTTGCGCACTTTAATAAAGCCTTTATTATGCTTATAGGCCAACGCTGAAGCGAAAATAAACCCACGCGATTCAATTCCTGCTAAACAATCAATCTGATTCCATTCCTCTTCGGAAAACAACGCGCTCATGGCATCAATCGTTTCATTGAAATGTGATTTCAATAATGGAGAAATATCACTAAACAAAATGCCCGGTTTTGGAAAATCCGGTACGTGATCTAAATATTGCGCTAAAGGATGAAGCGATTCATTTGACATAAAATACCCTTTGTTACGATAGGCCTTTGAAAACTGGTGGTTTACACACGATTAAATTCTGAATTCAAGTTTGAGAGCTGAGTATTTACGCGACCTTCAAAACTGCGTATGCTAATGTCTATACGAGGTCGCTTTTCAGCGTTTTTTACTTTGAGTCATTCTGAGGGTGAGATTATATGCCACTAAATCAAAATAACTACGAGCGTTTTTCTCTGCAAGAGTTGCCTCCTCACGCACGAGATATTGCTGAATATTTATTCAACAGCCGGCCCTTGGTCTATTTTTTTGAACAACAGAAAACACCCGAGCCAGATACTTATCTATTAGACGGGCGAAAGGTTCCGCATTCGATGTGGCCAGAAATTATTCATGCGGCACTTTTAGCCAAGCTATCTTTTTTTGAACCCAACCCCAGCCTGACCCGAGAACAAATTTTATTTCTCATTCAAAGCGCATGCACATTAATCGACATGCCACTTACTCAATATTCGCTTGAGGACGTCATTCGTCAGAATAAGGAGCGAATGCCTAAATTAAGCAGTTGGCTCATTGCTCAAGCCCAACTTTTACACAAAACCTAGCGAAAATCGACTTGCAAATCAATGACCGGTCGGTCGACTTTGCTAGCATTAAAGCGGCATTTGATCAATTAAACGTTCCATTCTCGCTTCAAGCCCCTGCGCACTTTGCAAAACTTTTTCTGGATTAATTAACTCTGAGAGAGGCAACAATGAAGCATTTTGGCTGTTCATCGCGGTCTCTGCGCTCTCAACTTCCTGATCCAACAAATTAACTTGAACGCTGGATGCTGTCTCCAACCCATTCGGATCTAAAACAAGAAGTCTTTCCAATACCTCAGATAACACAGCCTGCGCCTGAATTGCACCGCTTTGAACAGCTAAAACCAGCCAAAACCTTGCCAGTTCAAGCGAAGTTTCAGATTGAGCATACAATTCACCCAATGCAACCTGCGCCAACAACACGCCTCTCATCGCTGCAAACCGATATAGAATTTCAGCATGTTGTTGATTTTCAGGAACGCCCTCACCATTTTGCAAAAGCCTTGCAAGTAAAAACGCCCCTTCAGGATTACCTTTACAAAACGCCTGATAATACATGGTTGCTGCAAGCGCATAAGATTGACTCACCGGCTCGCCTGCTTCATACATTTTCCCAAGCATCACTTCAGACTGAGAATGGTTTTTAAACACACAATTCTCAAAAAGATTAAAAGCGTAATCGAGTTCATTGGATTTGTAGGCAGCCTTTGCATGATCAAATATCGCCATTAATTTGTGAGCATCACCCATTGCGGTCTTGATCGCAGAATCTTGCCAACTATCAGGAATATTGAGAGCTTCGACAGAAGTCAACACCGCTGACTGAATCACTTGATTATCTTCCAACCAAGCTTGTAATTGCTCAACGGATGGACGGTTTTTAGGATTTGGATCCAACATCCAGCGAAGTAAACTTTCCCAAGTGCTTTTTAGCTTTGCCGTTTTAGGAAAACAAAGATTTTGCTTTAGCCAGCCTATCTGCCATGACGTTGGTCGTTCAGTTGCAGGTAAAAAATGACCTTTGCCACCCGTTTTTTTAGAGTACGTTGAATGAATATCTGTTTTTAACCGGCCTGTTTCAGACCATAAAGCCTCAACCAAATGCACACCGGTTAGTGCATAATACAAACACAATCCTAAACTATAGATTTCACTCTCAATTGTGCCTTTTGCATCCCAAGACTCTGGTGATTTGTAAAGCAAACTTTCATAGTCACCTGGCAACTTTTCTTGCTCATAAGCGCTACACGCATCGCTTATATGGCCCCAACCCACAAGTTGTGCAGCCTTCTTTTTTACCACCCAGTGAGAAGGTTGAATTCTACTGTGAATCCTGCCCTGCGCTTGCAATAGCTTAAGAACTTGCACGCCCTTCTTTAACAAAGATTTGGCTTTTTTACTCGAATACACACCTTTCTTTGCCACCTTAGTCAACAATGTCTGCTTGCCAGCATCCTCAAAAATAAACAGATAATGCATTGCGACTTTTCGCACTTGCATAATATCTACAATTGATTGCTCACTAAAATTCGCCAACAAAAACTGCTTTTGTAATTTCAACGAGTAAAAATTTTGAGCATTGGGAAATACCTTAACCAATCGGCTGACCGACGAACCATTCTCAAGCATTTGCTTGATTCTATAGACAGAATGAGAAGAATCTACTGGGGTCACATCAAGCAGGTCTTTCTGCTGTTCCAATAAAGTCATATTTGGGTGCATATTTCTCAACTTTTATTGCTCTAAAATTGTTTTTTTTCGTCAAAAAATTTAACGAATCGAATAGAAAGATTTTATCACTGATTAGGAGCCATACAGTAGGCATTGCGAATAATGCGCTATACCATCAGTCTTTCAAGAAAGACCTCGCAATGTGAAGATAAAATATGCCATAATAAACATACAGTTAGCAAACGCGAGGGGGGCTTTCTATGAATTCAATAAATCCTAGCTTGGCATCAGCCGTTCAAAGCATGCAATCACCTTCACAGGTGAACCCAGCCGTTCAGCCTCAGTCAGCGGAAGTGCAAACCTCAACACCTAGTAGTGCAAGCACCACTGTCACCTTGAGTAGCGGTCAACCTCAAACAATGGTGGATTACAGCGGTTTAAATAACCAGCAAACTGTGCGAAATTCAACTCAAGTTGAACAAACGGCGATTGATGGAAATCAGGTCTCAAGTGGTACGACTTATGCGACCAACTTACAGAACCAGAGCAGTTATTTTTTGACTCAGCAGGCTGAAACACCTAGCAATATGTCAGGTAACACAACGGAAAACTTAGCAAATCAAAACGCTAATATCGCTAGTGAATAATCTCTGAACTAGAGATTTCCAATCAAACTCAATAGGCTCTCTTTACGAGAGCCTTTTTATTTATAAAAAACAATTTTTGTGCATCTATAAAAATCGGCTGAATGAATATCTTTTAGAGAGCTTTGCACCCAAAGGGCATAAACACGAGTAAGAGTTAAAGCATAAATTGTGAAAAAATTCTGTTGAGCTAGGCAAAAAGTGCAGGGAATAGCTAGCTATTCGCAAGATGCCGCCCAACGGAAGTACCCTTGGGGTATAACAAAGCTCGGCAGGATTTTAGCCAATTTTGGTTATTTATTATCTCGTGTTTATGCCTTTTGGATGCAAAGCTCTCTTTTAATCTTAGTCAGATGAACAAAGCCTTTTTATAGAAAATTCTTATACCCCTATAAAATCTCAATACTTTATTAAGACTTCTTTCACGTTAAGTCATTGATGCCCCTACTCATATTAAGTAAACTAATTTCAACTTAATAAAGTTCAGGCAAGCATTTTTAGAAACGCTTCTTATCGATCTTTAATAGTTGTTTTCATGTAGTCTAATAATCGAGATTGAAACGTTCCCCTATGTTGATGTCTCATATTGCTCCTCACGAAAAGCACTGTACGGCCAATACAGTGCTTTTTTTTTGCGAAAAATAATCACTCTTATCAGATATCAAACCAAAATCCATCGGAATCGGCATAATTTTCAACAAACGTCTAATATGGAAAATGATTATGAATGACCATCGAAACTATCGCCATGGGCATGGCTCAGATGAGCAACACAAAAAAGACCAAGCGCTTTTTAAAGAATTACTCGAACACCATTCCGAATTAAAGCGGGAAACGCAACGCCTAGCGAATGGAATTTGCAGCAGAACCACTTCTGAAAACCCCAAACTAGCAAAAATTATTCAGCAGCACACGGTTGGTATGGAAAAACGATTTGGTATGAATCGTGCCATTCGATCTTGGGACCCGCTATTTGCAGCCCTATTTGAATATAAAGACCAAATGTCGTTTGAATATAAAATGATACCGGCCGGTGTCGAAGCCACTCTCACTGCTGAAGACCCGAAACTTATTGAACTCATTCATGCACATGATGAAACCATTCATGGTTTTGTAAATGAAGGTTTTGACGCAGGTGGCCGAGAAAGCCCAAAACCTCATTGGTTAAAGTAACTAGTCGCCACTTGAATCTTCGAATGTTAGACCTTAATAAATGAATGTTACAAGCATGAATGTAAGGATAAAATCATGATTATTATGTGCCCAAATTGTGGTGGTTTAAATCGTGTCGCTGATGAAAAGCTCCAACAAAATCCACAATGTGGAAAATGCCAAGCCTCACTGTTCAGCGGAAAACCCATTGAAATGACCGGCGTGCAATTTCAAAGAGCAATGCAAAAAACAGATTTACCCATGGTTGTTGATTTTTGGGCTCCTTGGTGTGGGCCTTGTCAAGGGTTTGCTCCAGTATTCCAACAAGCAGCAATGAATTTCGAACCTCGCGCACGTTTTGTCAAAATAAATACCGAAATCGAACAACAACTTGGAGCACAACTTGGCATTCGCTCCATCCCGACACTGGCTATTTTCAAAAAGGGACAAGAAGTCACTCGCATATCTGGTGCAATGGATTTAGGTCAATTCACCCAATGGCTAAATCAACATCTATGATGCATTAAATAATTCGTGGTCTAAAGTCAGTTGATGGCATCACGACTATTGTTTAATATTTAATAACAAATATTGTTTTAAATGATTAACTGTTGCAGAAAATGAAATATTCTTTAGCTGACTTACATGCTTTTATTGCGGTTTCTCAAACCAATAGCTTTCACCAAGCGGCAGAACGACTGAACACCAGTGCAGCTTCGGTCAGCCGAAAGGTTTCAAATCTAGAAGACGCACTCGATGTTCGCCTTTTTCACCGAACTACTCGGAAAGTGCGGCTCACTGAAGCCGGCAAACAATATTATGGGGATGTGCAAAACGTCTTAGAAGCCCTGCAAGAGGCTGATGAGCAGCTGCAAAATAATCAAAATGAACTTTCTGGAGAATTAAAAATCGCTGCGCCAATGAGCTTTGGTGTTGAAGTGCTCTCGCCACTTTTAACGGAGTTTATGCATCAACACCCAGCGTTGCATATTGATTTACAATTGGAAGATCATCAAACAGACTTACTCTCTAGCGGAGTAGATTTGGCACTAAGAATCGGAGAATTAGCCGATTCATCGTTGATTGCGACAAAAATTTGTAACTTAGAATTTGGCTATTACGCGTCACCAAGCTATCTGGAAAAACATGGCGAACCCATTCACCCAGACGACTTATTACAACATGAATGTTTACATTACAGCTTGGTGAGCCGCTCTTATGAATGGGGCCTGAAGGACTCTAACGTACAATTAAAAGGCCGACTAAGCGCAAACAACGGCGAAGCACTACGTGAAGCGGCAATCAATGGCTTAGGGTTAGTCGCTCTGCCACGTTTTATTGCCGAAAAATCGATACAGAAACAAACGCTTAAACCCATTTTAGAAGCACATTCACTACAAACATCTGGACTTTATGCCATTCGTCTATCTCGCAAATTCACCCCTAAACGTATTACCACACTCATTGACTTCCTTAAACTAAAGCTAGGCTAAGTAGTCGATTCTGAATAACTCGTTTAATTTATGGCAAAGCCAGTTATTCAGAGTCGACTAAGTACCAAACAGCTATCTAAAGAACAATTTAAAAATTATTTTGTGCGTAATCTCAACCGGCCGGTTAAACTGTAAAAAATTTGTTTTGTTAGGAAAATAGCATGGAACTCGGCTCAGTCGAACATAAAGAACTACTTTGGAAAAGCATTCGAAAAACAGCTCTTAAAACATTTTATCTCGGTGCATTTATCGGTATTTTAATGATTATCCCAAGCCTGATCTACACCAATACTTTCTCACTGGGACTTGCCTATGCAGGCGCAGCGATTGTTATTGCAACAGGGCTTTATGCCGGATGGACTGCATGGCAGAAATACCAAAAATTAATCAAACCCTTTGCAGAACAATTTCCCGACAAAGACGAATAAAGCCTTTGTTCTAACAGGCGACAAGCGGTATCTAATCAACAGAGCGTGTATGTAAAGCTCGCCATACCAGACACCAAGCAGATTCCGTTTGTTGCCACTGCTCACATTGGTTTTTAAGAAGCTTCAAACAATCAACATCATCTTTGTTCAATTTTGCATACAAGCTTTGTTGAGCGAATACGATCAATTCTTGAGCCTTTTCAAACGCCTCGTTTGAGCTCGCATCGACCTTATAAACCTCCAACCAGTACTCACAGCTATAACTCGATATTGCTTGGTATTTACCGTGTGGATGTCTAGCTAATTGCCATACAAACAAGCTTTCAAGAAGTTGTTTAACCGATTGTGCATTTTGACAATCACTGCGCATTTTTTGCCAGAGCCAAAAAGCCCGACTCACTTTAAGTAATTGCTTTAAAACCCAAATAAGCAACACAAAGCCAATAACCCATAGAGCCCAAAATACACTCTTAGGTAGACTGATATTCCAACCGGCCGGTAAAGATTCAACCTGCCATTTCTGCGTATCGGGGTTTACAAACCGCAAATGAATATCAGGTTGCTTCCAAAACCACTGTTGTGGACGAAATGGAATCATGAGTTGCAAAGATTGTAGAACAACCATGCCTCCCTCTTTTTCCTTTAGACTTTGCTGAATTGCCATCTCTGGAGATAGCCAAATGACCGACTTTACTTCTGATAACTGACGAACCACCTCCTGAGCCAAGTTTTTTAAATGCGAGGGGGAGACGTTCTCCGCTTGCATATTCCAGTGCCAATAATTGACATCCTGATAAACACTAATGGTTGGTTTCGAACTTTGCCACTGCAAATCTGCAACCAAGGCATCGGCCGGTAAAAAACTGGGAAGAGGATGTAAATTGATGGATTTAATTGGTGAGAAAAAATGCCAATAACGACCATTCGGTCGACGAACTTTTATATGAGTACTAGGGATTTTCTCTTGGCGCTGACTCAAAGGTTCAACAAACCCGCGGTAATTAAAAACGGTGGTCAACTGATATTGATTTTCCCGTGGCTGCACAGGATCAAGGACATCCAAACGCCACTTTTCACGCATCGACTGATTCATTAAATGCGCTTCTGGAATCAAACGCCATTCATCAGATGGGAGTTTCAATTCAGCGGTTTGCACAATAGATTTCTGAAAAAACAATGTCTGAGGAAGTTCGTGCCATTTAATATTAATATCGGGATTTTTAACAACTTTTATCAACCGTTCCTTTAAATTCACATCATTTAAGCGAATATTTGGAAAAATATATTCACCTTCTTGATAAGGATAAAACTTTATTCGCAAACGATTGGAGCGACGGTCTACTGTGTCGATGACAAAATTCTTTTTCAGCTCACCGAATTCGTAGGTCTCGAAGATTTTAACCGCGTCTTCACCGCGTACAGTCAATGTTAGAGCCTCACCCAAAACCAACTCTTGACCCAACTCTGAACCTTTTAGCTCAATTGAATCTGCCGCCTTCACATTCAGGCTGATTAAAATTAATCCAAATAGAAAGCCGACATTACGAAAAGTCTTCAAACAAAACTCTACCATGGGTCAACTCCAGGTATTTCATGAGCTGTTTTTTGATCAGCAAAAAAGCCTTCCTCTCGTTCCATTAATCGTTTTAGCAACAGCTGTTGATTGAAATCTTTTGTTTCTAATTCCATCAAAAACTTTTCTGCTTTCAATTTGTTCACCGTTTGTTGATGCACTCCCTCTGTGGCCTGCCCAGCAGAATTCACTTGAAGTTCACTGGTTTTCGAGTGCAAATTAAACTGCGTACGATTTTGGCTTTCCGGCAATTGAACTTGTTCATCAGGACTTCCACCCTCGTCTTGTTTTTGACCTGCGCCTCCAATAAAATTTTGGCCAAGATCCAACTTTCCTTCTCGTTCACCAGCCCCTTGCCCTTGACCTGTTTGACCTTGCTCACCACGACCACTTTGACCCCGTTGCTGTGGTTGCTGTGCTAGCTTTTGTTGCATGGCAATCGCCAAATTGTATTTTGCATCTGGAAATTCAGGCTGATAAATCAAAGCTTGCTGATAGGCTTCAACCGCATAGTTTGCAATTTGCGCCTGCATATAAGCATTGCCCAAATTAAACAATGCTTGAGCCCTTATTTGATCTGTGGCAGCCACCTTTGCAACCTGTTTAAACGATTCAATTGCTAGCCCCGATTCCTTCAGTCGATACGCAGAACTTCCAACCCCCATCAAAGCCATCTCATATTGCTCAGCTTCTGGTGTGCTTTCTGTCACAGTCTGATAAGCTTCCAATGCATTTTCATATTGCTTATTCTCATAAAACTGAAATCCTTGTTGCAAATCGTCAGAACTTGCCAAAAGCGGCCGACTCATTAACAACAGCACGTAAAACAGCATAAAAATAACAACGGATTGACCAGTTAAAGAAAACGAAAAGCTTCTCCAAAGAGTGAAATTCATCGCAGTTGACCTCGTCTCTTACCTAGACTCCTAGCATGTTTAACCCACCCTAAAATCGAACTAGAATAAAACGCCCAAATCAGGCTGAGCAAACCCACTTTTAAAAACACATCTGAATATGAAACCCACTCTTGCTGCATTGACTTTTTTTCAACTGCATCTGGCTCAAGTTTTGACAAGACCTTATCCAAAAAGAGCTGCGATGTATCTAAAGGGAAATAATCCCCTTTCAATTGCTGGCTCAGGCTTTGTAACAACTCACTTTCCAATGCAGAAGTCACTAACTGCTGATTACGCATCCACAGCTTTTCCGAAGATAAGGAAGTCTCTTGCTCTCGCAACACATTCGGATCGGGTAAAACACTAGGTTGTGAACCTCCAACCCCCAAAATCACGAGTGGCACGTTTGACATGGCTGAGCCCGACTCTTTAAACATAGCATCATAAAGCGTTAGCATTTGTTCATCGTTTTTGGGTAAAGGGGGCATCGCCGAGTTCATCGCTCGACCATCCGATAACACTAACATCGCCGGCGACTGTTGTGCGGTTTCTTGCAAATACTGCCAACCATACATAATCCCTAACTCAACACCGCTGCCACGAGTTGGCAACATATCCGGAGCAAGCAATTGAAGATAGTGTAAAAATAGCGCACGGTCGTGGCTTAAAGGTGCAATCAGGTGTGCCTGACCTGAAAAAACCGTTAACCCCAAACGATCCGAAGGCTTACTACTAACTGCCATACTCTCAAGAAACTGCTTTGCTTGAGCGAAACGACTTGGGTAAACATCTTCAGCCGCCATAGAAGGCGATAAATCTAAAACCACCATAATGTCCGCAGCCTGAGTCGTCGAAGTTTGAGCTTCCCATACCAACTCTCTCGGCTCTGCTAATGCAATAACCACCGCCAGCCAAGCCAACCCTAAAGCTTTAAGCGGCGTAAATTTTACAAACCATTTTCGCCAAGCACTCAAAGCACCTTCATACTCCGATACCTCGAACGCCTGCCCGTTCACCCAAGGCCAAAGATGTGCATCTGCATAACTTTGCTGAACACGATTTTGACGCCATTTAAGAAACAACCAAATCAATACCGGCAAACTTAACAAAAGCAACCAAGCAGGTTCTCGCCATTCAATGCCGTTCATTTGCTTGCCTCCGGTTTGGAAGTAAAGAGCTCCCTAGTCGACTCTTGGCGCAACCGAAAAAATACAGAAAACACCATTATTAGAAAATAACTTAACAGGAGAACTAACAAGCTAATTATCAGCTGAGGTCTTAATGAGTCATATGTTTTGGAGAAATTGGTCACAGAGACAGGTACACCTTCCAATTGGTCAATTTCAGCAAAGACCTCTTGAAGTTCATTTGAGCCACCGACATGAAAATATCGACCACCGGTCTGTTCAGCAATTTTTTGCAAACTTTCCGACTCCAAGGTTTGATAAATCAATCCTTGGAATTGTCGTTTATCCGCTGAAATATCTTTTGCCCCAACACCCACTGTATAGATTGGAGTTTTAAGCTGACGCGCCAAATTAATGGCCTCCTCAATTGCATAAGGGCTTTGTGCCGACAACCCATCACTGATTAAAACCAAGACGCGTTTTGTCTCAGAAGGATAAGCGGGAGATTTTTGGGGCCTGTTGTCAACATTCGTAGAACTTGAATTTTCGAAGTCGTTATCCACAGATAAAGAGCGTGTTGCTTGCAAAGCCAGCCCTAATGCTTCAACCATTGCTTCATCCGTTCGACCAGCTAAAAAAGGTTGTAAGCGTTGTAAACTAATTTGTGCCGCACTTGCGTCTGACGTCAACGGCAATAAGCTATAGGCATGTTCACCATAAATCACAACACCAAACCGGTTCCCTGATAATTGGCGAATAAAATCCTCCAACACCGATTTAACTGCTTCCATGCGAGAAACGGACTGTCCATTTTGCTGGTAATCCGGTAGCAAAAAACTGGCTGAACTTTCCAGTACAAACACTAAATCACGCTGTGTTGTTTGCGGCGCCTCTGAATGAAGTTTCACATTATTAACCGGTTCGGCCAAGATGATAATCAACAGTGCCAAAACCACCATTCTCAGACTGTTTTTAACCCACCACAAGGTTCTTTTCTGCCATGACTTTGGAGAATGTTCATCAAATTTTTGGGCATCCGACCGAAACTGCTCTAGCATCGAGTGTTTCACCTTAAGCGTTGAGCCTTTTCGTAAAGTGTTCCAGTCATCTCCAGACTCGTTTCGTGAAAGCAGCCAAATAAATGGTAAACACCACAATAACCATAACCAGCTCGGTGTAAGAAAAAGCTCTACGCCAAACACTGAAACCATTGACAACACCCACGCTTCCAACTTAAATCACCCTCTTTTCTACCGGCCGGTTAAAAACGTTTTTCAATGCATCTTTAAGCAATTCATCCAGTAATTCATTCATTGTTTCACGTGAAACCCGATTCTCAGACCGTCTAAAGTCTTGAAATGCGATGTTCTGCCACTGTTTAATCGTGTTTTGTGCCGAAGTGGAAATGAAATGCTGAGAAACCTCCATTTTTTCAAATTCCTGCTGAAACTTATGGAGTTCAGCTGCGGTTTGCCAAAGCCATGCTTGAAATTCATCCAATTGATTGATGTCTAGAGTCCGTAACTGCTTTTTCTGTTTTCTAAGCCAATTTATCCAAATCAATGCCTGTGAGCGCTTTGCAATAGCTCGAATTAACCAAAGCAGCAAGACAACAAAAACCAATACTCCAATGACGGACATCACATCAAATCCGAAAACCGGTTCCACAGGGGGAATAATATCCTTCAACACTTGTGTTGGTTGCGCAACGGCCTGCAATGCCTCGACGCTACTTTCAGTATGTGGATCGGATGAATTCATGACTTCAATCTCTGTAACAGCTCGCCAATTTTCTCATCGGTTCGCCATTCAATAACCTTAACACCGCACGCCTGCATAAACGATTTACGTTCGTCAAAGGTACGATTTGCCCAAGCAGAATAGTTGAGTTGCTGCTGAGTATCCAATGACACAGGATTCTTTCCTTGTAAATTCACCAATTCTAAACCAGTATTTTGAGGAAGCTCCCGTTCAGCCATATCCTCAATCACAACCGCCATCACCTGAAACGTTTGCGCTAAAAAACTCAAATGGTTCAAAACTTTTGCAGCATGCTTATGCAGTGCATGAAAATCACTGACAAAAACAAGCTTTGAACCGGCCGGTAAGTCTTGAGGAATTGACTGCAACAAGGTGTTGAATGCATTCACCTCCGACTCGACAGAATCAGCTAAGTGACTTTGAGAGGCATTTTGCAAACGCTTTTCTATATCTAATGACGCCTTTTTATTGCTCACAAACGCCATCGCTTGCTCAAATAAATTTCGCCCAGTCCAAACTGGAGAATAGGCAATTTCATTATTTTGAGCAGAAAAACGCATTAACCGAATCTGTGATTGTCGCTTTTCCGACAAAAATGCAAAACTGCCAATCACTCTGCAAGCTTGCTGAACTTTTAAACGAGTTCGAGTACCAAAACGCATAGAAGCACTTTCATCAAGCACTAAGCACCAGTTTTCTAGCCGTTCTGGTTCAAACCATTTTGTAAACGCTTGTTGCTTTTTGGCCATTAAGCGCCAATCTAAAAAGCGAATGTCATCCCCAGGTTGATAAGCTTGGCTTTCTGCATACTCAAACCCAGAACCAAGTGCTCGCGATGGGATATTCCCTTGCTGTTGAGCACTGCTAACCCCTAAACTTTGATGCCAAGGTTCATACAAGGCCTCAAGCTCTTCGCGAAGTTTAAAATGCTCTGAGGGATCCAACCAGTACTGAGAATTTATCACCGGCCGGTCAGATTCACGAGCCACAGACCAATTAAACGGTACCCATGGCCAGTTGGTTAATTTCAAAAAACGCAACATGGGAATCACAAGCGTTCTATTTAGAATCAACATCAAGCGGAACAGTGATGGAATTGAGGATTACTTGAATGACTTTATCGGTTGTCCAGCCTTGTGATTTTCCTGAAAAACTCAGTAATAGACGATGTCTCAAGACATCAGGCAATAAGGCTTTCACATCATCTGGAGTGACAAAATCACGCCCTTGCAACCATGCATAAGCACACGAGGCATGCAACAAAGCAATTGACGCACGTGGCGAAGCGCCTACCTGAAGCACACCAGATAGATTTTCATCAAGACTTTGCAGTTGACGGGTTGCAGCAATCAATTCAACAATATAGCCCTCGACTGGTGGCGACACATATTGCTCAGAGATTTTATGTCGAGCTTGCAATACCTTTTCTGGCGTCAGTTGTGTTAAAAAGCTAGGAGAGTCTTCACCAAAGTGACGCGCTCTATCTCGTCGTAAAATTTCTAATTCCTCAGTCACATTTGGATAGCCCAACACCACGTGCAACATGAATCGATCCATTTGGGCTTCAGGAAGTGGATAAGTTCCAGCCTGCTCAAGTGGGTTTTGCGTCGCCAAAACAAAGAACATTTCCGGTAACGGACGAGTTTCGCCTCCAACTGTCACTTGTTGCTCAGCCATTGCTTCCAGCAATGCCGACTGGACTTTTGGGGGAGCACGGTTGATTTCATCAGCTAAAATCATTTCATGAAAAATCGGCCCTGCGGAAAAACGTAGTTGATGAGAGTCCATATCAAGCACTTCACTCCCGACCACATCGCTCGGCATTAAATCGGGAGTAAACTGGATACGCTGAAAAGTCGAATGCACACCGTTAGCCAATGCTTTAACTGCGGTCGTTTTTGCCAAACCTGGCGGTCCTTCCAGCAACACATGACCACCCGTTAACAAGGCAATCAAAAGACGATCAAGCAACTCTTCTTGTCCGACAATGACCGTTTGTAAATGCTTTTTTAAAGCTAAAAATTCAGACTGCATCTTGCGCTCCTATTTCTTTGTCCCTTATTCTCGCAATTCATTAGCGGCTTGTAATATCAAACCTCTTAATTCATCAATTAAATTTTGTTGAAATCCAATTCTCGGATCATTAAATTTTATAAATCAGGTATAAAAATTATCTATTAGAAAGTTTTGTCATAAACTATTAGTAATTTTTAATATCCATAAAAATATTTCGTGTATGTTTTGATGAAATTTCACGTATTCTTTGATCGAAAGCTAAAAACACTACTAAAAATAAGGATTTTCTTATATGAGAGCTGTTCGCCCACTTATTGGTGCCATGGCACTAGCACTGATTTCACAAAATGCCTTGGCAAAAAATATTACTGTTGATGGAGAAGACAAGGGTAACTTGGACTTAATGTTTAAGATTATGCATGTTGCAGATGGTAAAGAGAATGGCTTTGATCCAAATTACGGAACTTCAACGCTTTTAAAAATGAAATACACAACTCCTAGCTGGAATGGATTCAAATTTGGAGCAGGCTTTTACTCAGTAGGTGAAGCGATTGGAAGCAATGAGCCAAATACTGCTGATGGCGATAAAATCGCTGCAGGTATGTTTGCCAATAAGTATGATTCAATGGAGAGTATTCTTGGCGAAGCATTCCTAAAATATAAAGCTGGAAACTTTGATGCTTTTGCAGGGCGTATGCACTATAAAACGCCACTAACAGCCAGTACGACCAGTACCCTTCCAAGTTTTCATACAGTTGCTGGACTCAATTACTCCCTGTCTCCTCAATGGAAAATGGGAATTTCCCAAATTACTCAAATGGCTTTAGGTGCTAGAACCGTTACCGAGTTTGGATTAATTGGTGAAGGCACTAATACAGCAGGTACTTCTGTAAAACCAATGATTGTTGGTGGAACAGCAGAACAAGCGACCTTCTTAGATATTGACGAAATGACAGCAGGGGGAGCTAATAACGATAACGGTATCAATACAATTCAGTTACATTACCAGCCCTCAAAAGCGACAAAAATTTCTGCTTGGAATTACTATGCAGACAATATCAGCAACTCTCTATATCTAGAAGCCACTCAAGGTTACAAACTAGCGAATAAATCCAAGGTTAAAATCCTAGCTCAATACCTAAATCAAAAAGATGTTGGGGATTATGCAAATGAAATTGACTACAACCTTTTTGGTCTGAAAGCCGTTTATGCAACCAAAGGTTGGAAAGCCTATGCAGCAATGAATAAAAGCTCTGGGGATACGGCGATGCTGAATGCTTGGGGTGGTGATCCAGCCTATACAAGCTCGATGTTCTCTCGAAATTCCTATCGTGAAAACGTCACCTCTTTCAAAGTCGGTGGTATGTATAAGTTCACACCTAGCTGGATTGTTTCAGCAGGCTATGCCAATTACAGCAAGTCTGATACGAACGGTAAGCAAGCCGGTGTCGGCGTTTTAACACCAATGGACGACGCTTACGAAGTAGACGTGGTCTTAACTTGGAAAGCTACAAAATCGACAACGCTTAAGATAACCCATGCAACGCGTACTTCTGAATACGACAATTTTGTAACCGCTGGCGGACAAAAACTAGATCGTACTCAATCACATACACGTCTTATCGGTGTTTGGAAGTTCTAAATTACTTCTCAAATCGATTTGTTTAAAAAGCGCTTCGAGAGTTTCTCAAGCGCTTTTTTTACGTCATAATTGTGGCATTGCCACTAAATACTGTGGATAAAAACCATCATACACACAACTTATCCACACCTCACTTAAACAAAAAGTCTTCTAACAATGACGCTTTTGCCAATTGAAAATGCCGTAGCGCAAACCAACCGAGTCTTGCTAGCATTTGGAGCGACTTTTCTAACCGGCTGGCTCAGTCAGTGATTTAATGACATTGATTTTAGACACAGCGGTCATTTTTGAACTAACCGGTCTAGCCGTCTTAACTCAACATATGCTTCGCCAAGCAGTCGAAGCAAAATAATCCCTATGGACTCCCTGAGAAAGGCGTCGTCTCAGATAAATAAAACCGGAATCAAGTCAAATTCAAGTCGGAGTCTAGTTCCGTAAATACTTATGGATATTGACCGAGTCAACCTGCGATGGATCGATAAATTCTTTTGCATAGACCATATAAACTCCAGAGCGCAAAAATAATTCAAACACATCTCTATCCAGTTTATTGTTTTCAACCATTTCATACAGAATATCCAAGGCTCTGGACAAATTATGCGTTCGCTTATAAGGCCGATCAGGTGCGGTTAATGCTTCAAAAATATCTGCTAAGGCCATAATGCGTTCTGGCATACCCAATTGCTCAGCCGTTAACTGCCGAGGATAACCACTGCCATCCAATTTTTCATGATGCGTTCCAGCATATTTAGGAATATTCTGATAATGCCGAGGAAGCGGAACCTGCTCTAATAGTTTCAACGTCATCACGACATGTTCTTCCATTTTAAAGCGTTCCTCATGGGTCAGAGTCCCACGCACAATACTCAGGTTATATTTTTCACCCAGATTCAACTCATGTTTCGGAACAGTCATCGTAAAATCTTGCTGTTTGTAATAAACATGTTCTTTTTCAGGACGAATCATAATCTGTTCAGGGTAGTCTTGAAGTAAAGACTCGATATTCGAATTTTGTTTCGGCAGTTGCTCAAGCTGAAATTTAGATAACCCTAATGATTTATCGAAATGGCTGTGCCATTTAATCTCACCAATCATATCTAATTTCGCTAAATTCTCCTCAGTCACTCGCTCTTTTCCAATATTCAAGTCAGCAATCAACTGGTAATCATCCTGAAGGCGTTTTTGGGTTTCATTGAGTTGTTGCTTAAGTTGCTCCTGCAATTCTCGATTATCTGAACTTTTAGCCATCTGTTGATAATAATGAATTTCCGCATCGCGCCATAAAACTTCAAAACGCATACGAATTTCATGGATTCGATTATAGAAAGCGTCGAGTTTGGTACTTTTTTCTAAGATCGATTCCGGTGTAGTGATTTTACCGGCATCATGTAACCAAGCACCCAATTCAAAGGCCTGTTTTTCATCTTCAGACATTCCAAAGCTTTTAAAGTACCCTTCTTTCTGTTCAATGGCTGCATCCAAAATCATAATGCCTAACTTGGGTACTCGAGAACAGTGTGAATAGGTGTGATGGGAACGCTTATCGATCGCTTCAGCAATCAACTTCACTAACCCTTGCAAAAAAGTTTCTTGATGTTTTTCATAATGTTGGAAGCTTTCGGAAACTGTCATCAACGTATCCGATAACTCGGAAAGCTCTTTGATGTGTGTGTTAACCGGTGTAACCTTTTCAAACTCTCGATTGGCAATTAATTTGTTTCGCTTCATCAATTCGTTGATTGGTCGCACAATCAAAGCACTAGAAAAATGCGCTAACAAGAGAAGCGTCAGTAAGGAAATAATAATCGCCACCAACGTCAAGAAAAGTTCTTTCTGATAAGGTTCCAAAAGAGAAGACAGAGGAACCAAGGTTGCCAGATAAGCCGCTTCTTTATCATAATCCATGGCACTGATTGCGGTTAAATAAACTTGCCCATCAATTTCTGTTTTATAAAAATGTGCATCACCATCAGAAGGCAGTTTATTGAGTAACTGGAAGAAAAGGTTTTCATAGGGCGAAATCTTCAACGCTTCCAAATTTTCGTCCAGATACCAAGACTGTTCGAGTCGTTTGAAAGAGCGCGGTTCAATCGAATTCATCGCACGATTCAAAATATCAATGAGCGGAGCATATTTAGGCTGAGCCATAAAATAAAGATGGTCCTGACGAGGGATAAAGGCATCTAGAGCCTGATTGACCTTAATATTCGTCAACTGGTATTTTTGGCGGTTTCGGGCAAAGGTTTCCGCATTATCAATCCAAGCATCAACCTCTCCCGCATCAACGGCTCGCATCATTGCTGGAAGATCGTCATACAGCTGGTAATTTAGGTTTGGAAATTTATTCAATAACAATTCAGTGCTTTGCCAACCTCTTCCCAAAGCAAAACGGAGAGCGAGCAATTGCTCGGTCGTTTCAATCTTATTAATTGACTTATGGGTCATCAAAAAGTTATCAATCGAATAATAAGGATCACTGAAAACGCCTATCTTTTCACGCTCTTCAGAATGCAATAAAGAATGCATAAGATCGATTCTGCCATGCTTAAACTCTTCTAGAAATTCATCCCAACGATAATCATTCACAAACTGAATTTGCAACCCAATCCGCTCGGCAAGCGACTTAAGGAGCGCAATCGAAAAACCATTTTCATGACCGTTCTGGACAAAATCAAACGGCTCCCAATTCGCCTGGTTAGAGACCTTTAATAAAGGCAGGCTTTTTATATAGTCTCTTTCTTGTTTGCTGAGCTTGAAATCCTCAAACTTAAGTAACGACGAATCTGGTGAAACATCCGTTTCAAAGTACTTTTCACCATAGCGGTTAAATAAAATAATCTGGCTATCTTTCGTCGGCTTTAAGTGTTTAAACAAATTTGTGAGATGCTCAATTGTGTAATCGATTGCAATCACACGAGTGTCATTCACCTTTTTAGAAAAAGTGATTCCAGGCGCTTTCAGGTGCCAAAACAGATAAGGTTTGGATTGGTAGATATCAGCAGATTTCATTGCATTTTGAAACCAAGGCCGCTGACTGGCTTTGTATTCCGTAGTACTGAACTTTTCCGACAAAAGCCGCAACTGTGCATCGAAATATTGAAAGTGGTAATTATTTGTTTTACGTTTGATATCGACTTGAATAACTGTCCAAGCAGTACCTGTTGGTGCCTGTAATTGTTCCTCCAATCGGTCGCTGTGCGCCATATTTATCACTTCAAAAAATTCATTTTCCGAAGTTGCTAGATAAATTGCGTAGGCTTTTGGAAACTGCGTCAAACTTTCACTGAAAAGTTGCAGTAATTTAGAAGTGCTTAAATCACCTTTCAAATCTGGATGCTGTTGTAATAAATTTAAAATGGTTTGGTTTTGACGATTCAGGTTCTCATTACGGAAGTCCACTCGATCAAAAAGCTCATAAAAGTTCTTTTCACTCGCATTGATGGTGGATTGCATATTGAAATAATACTGAACACCGAGTAACAGCAACGCACTAAAAAAAATCAATAAAATAAAATGCGTCAATATATTCAATCGGATCGAAATACGCTTCATAGAACCATGCTCGGATAGGAATAGCTATTCAATAATACCCACAAGCAAGTTCAAAACAAAGCGTTTTTAAGATGAATTTATTATCTCAATTTACTATTTCTTTCAATTAACAACCTTCAAATATTTCAATTAGTTAATTTAATGGGACCTATTACGCTACTTGGAAAATCAGAAGAAAATTGTCAAAAATAATAGTTACCGGCCGGTATCTATTCGTGAGGGTTGCAACGAAAACGCTCCGCTTTCGTTGAAATAAGTTGGAATCACTTCGGCTTGTCACACAACATAACGGCACGAAGTGGTGCTGGATAACCTTCAATGGTTTTATTGTGGTCGTCTGGATCCAGAAAGCTTTCCAATGAATTCCACTCCATCCACTCAGTCGAACGCTGCTCTTCAATCGAAGTCTGATTTAAATCGACACAACGAATATTGTTAAATCCGCAACGCGCTAGCCAAATCTCCAATTCGGAAACAGAGGGTAAAAACCAGACGTTTCTCATCTGAGCATAACGATCTTCCGGCACCAATAACTGACCAAAACTTTCTGGAACCACGAGTGTTTCCAAAACCAGTTGACCACCCGGTAATAATTGCGCTTTCAAATCGAGAATATGATCAATCGGTGAACGACGATGGTATAAAACGCCCATTGAAAAGACTGTATCGAAAGCGCCACCTTTTTGAGAGACGGGTAACTGTTCCAACGTCAAAGGCAAAAAATAAGCCGGTACTTGCTCACCAATAAAATGCTTTAACGCCAAAAACTGACTGTAAAACAGCAAACTTGGATCGACGCCAACCGCTAATTCAGGCGATTCTCCAGCCATTCGCCAAAGATGGTACCCACTGCCGCAACCAATATCCAAAACTCGTCTGCCTTGCAAAGAATTTAAGTGCGGACGAACACGATCCCATTTCCAATCAGAGTGCCATTCGGTATCAATCTCAATTTGATCAATTTTGAACGGCCCTTTTCGCCAAGGATGCAACGCTTTTAAGGCGTTGATCAAATTATTTTTTTCGATGTCTTGTAAAGACTTAGCATATTCGATGGTAATCGCTGAAGCATTTAAATCAATCAGGTCTTTTTCACCGGCCGGTAAAAATGTTTGAATTTCTTTTAAGGCTTTTATCCAACGTTCTAAATTTCCATTCCCCTCAGGGTCTAGAGCCTCATTGAGAATTTCAGGTAACTGGGTTTTCCACTCATCAAATCGTACGTCATCTAAAGCTGACCAAAACGAATCATAATGGGACTGTAAAACTGGATCGACGCTCATTCGTTACCTCAATTAAGATTTAATCGCTAGAAAGGAGGCAAAATTATAGGCTTGAAACCAAATCCCTGCCGAATCAAAACCTGCAGACTTTAAACGCTGCAAGTGCTCTTGTTCACTGTCTGAAATCAGAACATTTTCTAAGGACGAACGCTTTTGGCTGATCTCTAACTCAGAATAGCCATTGGCACGCTTAAACTGCCAATGCATATGCTCAATGCTTTTTTGTAAAGCCTCATCATCAAAATGGATTTTCTCAGACAAAATCAAAACCCCACCTGGCACCAACCCCTCATAAATTCTTTTTAACAGAGCTTCTCTAGCTTGAGGGTCGATAAATTGCAAAGTGAAGTTAATCACTACCACCGAAGCATTCTTTATCTCGAACTCACATATATCCGCACAATGGAGTTCGACAGGCGTATCGTGATGGAACGCGTGTAAATACTCTTTAGCACGATTGATCATCGCCTGCGAGTTATCCAATGCGAAAATCGAACACCCTGAGATATCATCAGTTGCTCGAAGCATGGTCAAAGTCGCCGCACCCAAAGAGCAGCCTAAATCATATAAACGCGTATCAGGCTTTGCGTGTAATTTCGTCAGTTCACCAATGCCAGTCAGAATGGTTTGATAACCTGGTACGGAGCGCGAAATCATATCTGGAAAAACCGCCACAACCGATTCATCAAATTGGAAAGCGCCAACCGCTTCATGAGCTTGTGCATAAATGGTGTCTTTATTTGAAGGTAACTTCATGAAAACCCCTTTCAGTGACTTTTAATATCTTGAAGGCCGCGTAGCAACCGCTTGCAAACCCCACGCTTCCGGTGTCTTGCTCGACTCGAGTAACTGCTCAAACTCATCGTCCAACTCATGGAAGAAATCAATGCCGGTCTGCGCTTCAACCTCATCAATTGTGGTGACAAATTTCATTAGGCTAGTTCGAGGTTTGGCTGTCTGCTGGAAGATAAAGGCCAAAGCTCTTGCAGGCTGTTCTTTGGAACTTGGCTTAATCAAAATTTTAAAAAACGCATCTGGTACAGCGACACCTGAATTCAGACGTTCATGTTTGTCACCAAAAATAGGCCCCGTTACCACCCAAAATTCACCAAATTTTTGGGAAAAATCATTGGCAATCACCTCTTCCAAACGCTGCCAGGCTTTTTGGTTGAGCGAGCCTTTTTGCGGTGTGATGTTGGTCATTAAAAACGTATCCATTTGGGCTGTGCGCCCGTAACGCGTGGCAATCACGTAATTGGGTGCCATGTGCCCTCTGTCATAACCTGAATTCGTATAGTCATCATGTGTGACTCTAGACCAAGAACGCCAGTCGGATTGAAAACGGCTTGGACGCTTTCCAGAATCATATTTCGGAAGCCCCACTTTATAGGTGACCCACAGAGGATTTTTTAACCCCTCCGAATATTCGAGCATAAACCCCTCTTTTCGCAAAATATGACTCACAACATTACCGGCCGGTGCTTTTTCCACTTTAGGAACACCCATATAAGCCATACTTGAACGTTGAGAATAGTCATAACCGTACCAAACCGCGACAATTAATGGCACAACTACCCAATATTTAGGGTTTCGAAACAACCATCGAAAAAGGGGGTAAACCAGTTGTCGAATAACACTTGCTCTCATGAAAACGTCTCAATCAATTTACATTAGCTGCGTATTATAATCGCAAACCAACACTAAATAAGGCTGCTTCCGAGAATCCACGAGAAATCACCATGCGACAAACATCTCTGCAATATCAATTGAGTAGCTGTAAATTCTTGATTGAAAACAACCTTTTTACACTTAGTGATTGATAACCCCTATAAAAGCCTCTAGGCTGAATCAGCTAATTGCTACAAATCACTACCTACTACGGAGAAGTTGCTATGAAATCATCAATCTTTGCATCAGTTTTAGCTACAGTTATGCTAAGCACACCTATTACAGCTTATGCATCCTCTTGGGATTTTGCAGATGACCCGAAACTGACAAAAGAACAAAAGCAACAGAAGTTTGAAGAGCGAAAAGCCGCGGTAATTGATCGAATGGAAAAAGGTAAACAACAATTAATCGAACGAATTGACGCACGAATTCAATGTGCAAAAAATGCCGACACGCCAAAAAATATGCAAGCATGTCACCGGACATACTCAATCAATGCACAACAAGTCCAGAAAGAACACTTCCAAGACTAAGAGCATTGTTAGCAATTCATCATTAGGCACTGCTCAGATGAGACAAAAAACCTCTCTTATTCTTATCTCAGAGGTCATATCAAAAAAATCTGAGTTCTTTTTTGCAAAAGAGTATTCCGTTTACCAAAAAGGTTCGGTACATTAGCTTAGTCAGACATCAAGACAACGACACGGATAGTTACGAGTATATGTCTGAACTAACTTTTCATAAAAGGTTTAGAAAAGAAAGCAATGTTTTTTAAGCGGAATCTCTGGGCAGCCTATTATTTAATCGTAGTCATTAGTCTATTAGCCCTAGGGCTACTAACCTATAGCAAACACGACTCACTTCATAAAGAGCAAAGTCTTTCAAATGCCTCCATCGCCCAACTGCTCTCCGCCGCCTTTAAATCTACCTTAAGCCAAAACGAACTACTTCTAGACATTCTCGGCAACAGTTTGCTAGAAAATCAACGTTACAAAAATATTGAACAAACACAAAAACTGCTCAAACAGATGCTAAAAGGAAAGCCGACTTTACTCGGTTTTGGGTTATTTTCTCCAGATGGAGATTTTATAACCACCAGTGATAACTTCGATACCTCTGTTAACTTCCCAAACCTCATGGAACAGGAAGAGTCTCGAAACTCATTTTTAAGAACTTTAACCTCCAATAAGATGGAGTTAGGAAGAACATATTATTTCCCCCCTTCTAAATCATGGGTCATTCCATTACGCAAAGCACTCCGAGATGGAAATGGCAAGGTCGTTGCAGTCATAACCACCGGCATAAAAATTGAAAATGGGAGTTTCTTGGGCAATAACAATTTTTCTAAAAATAGACAATTTGCGCTAATTAATGATATCAACCAGTATCGAATCTACACCGCAGGCAAAGATTCATTGGACTATTCACGTTTATATTCAGCTCCCCTTAAAAATGAAGTACTTAACGACTTTAATCAAATTCTAAAAGACAGCTATTCCACAAGCTTAAAAGAGATAAGAGACAACAATAAAAGTGTCACTATCAATTATCGTTATCCATCTGAACTCTTACAAGAAGTCAGTGATTCAGTCGCTGTTTATGACCCTCAACACCAAGTTTGGACCATTCTTTTGGAATCCTCTACGACGCTCAATAAAAAACTTTCTAATAGCGTTCTACAATATTTTTTGATGATATTGGTCACCAATTTAATCATTTTCTGGTTATTTAAAATAATCGCCGACTCAGAAAAAAACACCCGAAAACGTTTAATGTTCCAAGCAAACCATGACTCACTAACGGGGTTATTGAATCGCAACTTTCTCGAAAAAGAATATGAACAATCCTCTAACTTAATGTCATCAACCCTCTTATTCATCGACTTGGATAACTTCAAAGCCATCAATGATAATTTTGGTCACCAGATTGGCGACAAGCTCTTACAAATCGTTGCCGAAAGATTGTCGAATTTTGTAGAAAATAAAGAACGATTAATTCGCTTTGGGGGAGACGAGTTCTTGTTATTCGTTGATGAAACACACGATGAGAAAGAAAAAGCAGCAAACATCATTGCCGCACTCTCTAAGCACTACCTTATCGAAGGCAAAGAATTTATTTTAGGAGCTAGTATTGGTATTTCAGTGCCAATAGGTTCACAACAGTCTCTTGCTACTCGGCTATCACAAGCAGATTTGGCCATGTACGCTGCAAAAAACCGAAAAAACGTATTCGAATATTTTTCAGATGAACTGTATCAGAAAAGCCTTCGCAGAATGGCAGTGGAACAACAGCTCAGAACGGCACTACCTAACAATGAAATCTTTTTCGTCTATCAACCTCAAATGCTTGCAAACGGTTCAGTCCACGGTGTAGAAGCACTTGCAAGGTGGATGAATCCAACACTTGGTTTTGTTCCTCCCGATGAGTTCATACAAGTTGCTGAAGACATAGGAATGATGCCAGAACTTGGAAAAATGATTCTCCAAAACACCTTGTTAGAAGTTGAAAAACTTCAGCAAAAACTCTCTTTTGAATTCCAGTTAGGGATTAATATTTCTGTTAAACAACTCCTCGACCCTGAATTTTTATCTGACTTTAAAAACAACCTAGCTCACTGCCAGATTAACCCTAAACGCTTGACTCTTGAAGTAACTGAAACCGTTTTTATTGAAGAAATCGAAGTGTTGCTACCATTACTTGAAGAGTTAAAATCAACCGGCGTCTCCATTTCGTTAGATGACTTTGGCACAGGTTATTCTTCATTGAGCCTCCTAAGAAACCTGCCACTGAGTGAATTGAAAATTGACAAAAGCTTTGTCAATCACATTAACGAAGATGAAAAAGACCAAGGCTTAGCTGCTTCTATCATTAACATTGCTAAAAAAATCGACGCTAACCCACTTGCTGAAGGCGTGGAAACAGAGGAACAATTTAACTTGCTCAAGAAATTAGGCTGCGAAATATTCCAAGGGTATTACTTTTCAAAACCTTTGACTTTGCAAGATTTAGAAACCTTCCTTCAAAACATGAAAGCCCAATAAATAAATCAGCTAGCACCTTAATGCACTTAAATAAGTAATTTTTACACGAATGAACAGATTTATGCTTGACATACTTTTATAAGAGGAGGAATCTAAAAACCCTACTTTAAAAGGAGTATTTGTTATATCATTCCCCTTTGTCCGCTCTATATCCTTTGTCATCCCTCCTTTAGGCAAGTCACCACAAATGAACATAACCGTTACCGAAATTAACGGCGACTTATTTTTCGAACTGGACTTGGAATCAACTAAAAATGGTCAACCACTTGATATCCGTGGTCTCTATTTCAATCTAAACGAACGCCAAGACCCAAACCTATCAGATCCACTTTGGTGTGGTATGAGTATTACTGGAGATGCGGTTTCTGAAACTTCCTTCAGCGATGTCAGCAATTTTAAAAATGGTAACAATCAAGGCAATCGGGATTATGATGTTGGCATTGATTTTAACCCGGCCGGTGCTAAAAATTTATTACCCAGCACTAGTTTTAGCCTCAATCACAACGACACTTCTTTAACTCTAGATGATATTGCCAATGTTGAATTTGGCGCACGAATTAATGGTTCTAAACTTGAAGTTATCGCACCAGCGGCACCTGATGCCATCGATGATGTTGTTACTATTTTTGAAGAAAGTGCAATCGGCTTAAACGCACCTTCCACAATTGAAACCGGAACCATTTTTCACCCCCTTGTAAATGATACGGATGCAGATGGTGACACCCTGTCAATTGTTGAAATTTCCGAAGGTGAATTTGGACCACAACACGGAGTCGTTGAAATCATTGATGGTGATGACGAAGACAACCTGATCGGTGATGCCATTTTTTACACCCCTTTTGAAGATTTTAGTGGGCAAGATAACTTTTACTACCTCGTAAGCGATGGCAATGGTGGACAAGATTTTGCTCAATTTACAGTCAACATTGAAGCAGTTGCCGATATTCCAGACTTATCCTATGAAATTCTTGAGGGTGAAACGGTGAATCAAATCGTTGTCAGAGTCACAACCGCACATACAGATGCCGATGGGTCTGAGTATATCGACCGCATTGAACTTTCCGGCATTCCTGAAACCGGGGTAGACGTTTCCGAAGCCATCTTCAATCCCACCAATGAACCCGATGAAATTATCGCCAAAGATTTCACTTTAACGCTTGATAAAGAATCCGATTTTGACTTTGATCTCACGGTGACATCGGTGGCCAAAGAAGAATCAAATGGTGATGAAGAGACCAACTCAGCGACGTTTAATATTAGTTACAACGAAACGGACAACTCCTTTTATCACACCTTTTTGGCCAATAATCAAAGCATGTGGAACACAGGCGATGCCTTTCAATTCAGTGATGATCGTTTTTGGGGAGTAGACCGATCGGCAGATTTTGAGTTTGATGCAGGAGTTCCCTATATCGATGTCTTTGGAACCTATAAATTCGGTTTAGAATCAAGTTTGGCTATCGATGGCGGTTTGGTGGATGCACAAACCCCCTTTCACAGTTGATTTAGACAGCTATTACAACCACACAACCGACTGGTTAAGAATGGAAACCAACGCAACCAATTACATTGATGCGAGCTGGTTCACCACATCCAGTCCAGACTTAAATTACTCTTTAGATTTGGTCGGTGATGTCGATATGGACTTCACGATTGGTGCAGAAGTCGATTTATCTAAAAGCGTGGAGGTCAAAACAGGATCAAGTTGGGTCGATGGCATTTTAAAAGATATTTACGAATGGGTCACCTACACTTTCTCGTTCGATGAGTCCGTCACTCTCTCACCCGACTTTAATTTCGACTTAGACTTAGTCACTTTTGATGGTCAAAACTTTTCTTTTGGTCCCAACGCTTTCGAACCTTATTTTGAAGACTCCTACTCATGGGACTTGGGCGATTTCTTCACCTTAACCGTTGAAGTGCCGCACATTGACGCAACAAGCTCGACTCTAGATGCCAATACTCTCAGTGCAAGAGGTACAACTGCCGACAATGACGGCAACTTCATTCAGCTAAGCTTTGATGTAGATAAAACCTTAGCTTCACTCGCCGGACTCCCTGTGAATCCACTGGGTGACAGTGTTACCATTGCCTCAATCTTTACAGTTGGCTATGACATTGTTAACTATGAATTGTTAGGAAATTTGGATTTAGGCCAAAATTATTACATGGATATTTTGGGCTTAGACGGCCAAATTCTGTTTGAAGACAACTCGTTGGTAGATTTTACCTTTGGTGACGATTTAGATTTTTACGGAGCCAGTGACAAGGATGTCAACGCCGACGGGTTTGTTGAATATGCTGTTTTGCTCTCTCCTGAAGCACAGTTTTACAGTGACTTATTTCTCAACCCAAGTTTGGGGCACAAATTAGAAATCGGAAAACTTTCAGGGAGCATTAGTACACCTTGGCCATTTTCTGATGTCAGTGTTGAGCTTGGCCCAGCCTCAACTCCGGTAGATGACACTCTGTTAGAAACAGATATTCACCTTGTGGATATGCCTCAATTTGACTTTAGTTTTGAATCTATTGAAGTCAATAACTTAGTTGCTTAGCAACCAAAGTGTACATTAAGGCCATCCATCCTTCGCTGTCTTTAAGATACTCATGAAACCAAGCTATCGAGACTGCGAAGGGTCTCAAGGTTTTTTGGCCAAAATATGAATATAACGCGCCATATTACGATAGGTCGGCTCTCGGCAATAACGATATTCCAAGTCTAACAGCTCATCAATACTACTTTGTTCTATCACTTCTGGGGTCATGTAATCATGAAACACTCGAATACCTGTATGAACCTGAATTTCGAAACCCCATTCTTCTAACCACGAACAGACCTCTTCCGGAATTTGCGGATTTGGCGGCGTGAGTTTTTTACCTTTGCCCAAATACTCATCATTCATTAAATAAGGCAGACGCCAGCCGCCTTTTAACGTATTACGGATCACGACCGAATTTCGATTGTAAAACAGTAGCGAAAAGTAACCGGCCGGTGACACTTTATCGGCTACAGCCTTTAATGTCTGTTTAGGCTCTGCCAACCATTCTAAAACCGCATGAAACAAGACCAAGTCAAACGATTCTAACGTCTCAGCAACCTCTTGGGCAGCCCCTTCAATAAACCGGCCGGTAAGGTTTTGACGGGCAAAATTTTCACGTGCACGAATCAACATCTGATGAGATAAATCACACAAAGTCACATCGTGCCCGACTTGAGCGAACCATTGACTGATTTGCGCAAACCCACAACCAGCATCCCAAATACTCATTTGCGATTGGTTTCTTAAGGTTTCCAAATCTTCTTTCAGCAACTTCAGGCGCCACTCACCCTTAACAGTGTCATAGACTTTTTTTTCAAACTTATCCACTAATTTATCGAAATTTCTATCTTGGACAACTTTGCCTTTGGCGTTTTTAATTTGATCTGCCATTCCTATTTCCACTGATTTACAGCCCTTCAAACCATCCGTTTTACTCAAGCCCATAAAATATTATTAGATTCTTATATTAATTTTATAAATCAATTACTTACGTAATTTTAATTAGCGTTTCCGGTATCAAATAAGGTATAAATAAAACTCGAAAAGATTTTTTTAACCTAATTTGCTGAAATTTTCAGCCGTTTACAAAGGATTATTCTTTATAAAAAGTAGAGTAGATTTTTTCATTTTCAGGCAGATTTGAGGCACGACCAACAAATAATCTCTTTTGATTCGTTGGCTTAAACGTTCAATCTCGCCTTTTGTCATTACCGAAGTTTTCGAACAGGAGGAAATTATGACAAGCACTTATTCTTCACCCGCGATTCACGATCATGTCACTGAAAAAGGTGAACATATCGTATCAAAAGACGTTCAGTTTTCACATATTGGGCACTGGCTGAAAAAAGGCTGGATGGACATGGCACATGCGCCACTTGCATCTTTCTTCTACGGCAGCATTATGGCTTTTTCAGTATTACTGGTATTCAATAGTTTTCAAGAACAACCCATTATGATGTTTAAGGTCGCGACCTTCTTTGTCATGCTATCTCCGTTTCTCGCAACTGGGCTCTATGCTGTTTCCATCCAATTGCACAAAGGAGAAAAACCGCATTTATTAAAATCAATGGTTTCATGGCGGCATAACCTGACTGAGTTTGCTTTATTTGCTCTAGCACTCGGTATCATTATTGCCATTTGGAGTCGTGTGGTTCCGTTAATCGCCGCAATTGTTAATTCAAGTTCACTACTCATCGTTGATCCGAACGCCGGCATTATGAGCTTTTTAACATCGGATGTTGGTCTAACATTTATGACCTATTTCATGATTTCCGGTGCAGCAGTTTCTGCGGTAGTGTTTGCATTAAGTGTTGTCACTATTCCATTGCTACTTAGAGACCGAAATATTGGTGTGATTCAAGCGATGATTCTGAGTTTTAAAGTTGTGATGCACAACAAAGCGGTTATGGCCGTTTGGGCATTGATTATCGGGGCGTTGATCTCTATTGGGATTGTTACTTTCGGTATTGCAATGTTGGTGATTATGCCGTTACTTGGATACGCCTCATGGCACGCATTTAATGATTTGATTGAAATCGATCCTAAAACTGAAATTAAATAGCTAACAACCCTCTCCTAAGTTGTTACCGGCCGGTCAAATTGACCGGCTTTTTTATTTCCTAGCTCATCAACTCTTGCACGCCACTTCTCAAGTCACACTCTGAATGGTAATCTAACGACCATTGAAATGAGGAGAATTCCATGTCAAAGAGAGTTTATTGCGTTGCAGAATTTTTACCTAAAGAAGGAAAGTTTGATTCCCTTTTCCAGCGTCTTCAAGCCTTAGAACCAAACACACTTCGAGAAGATGGTTGTATTCAATACCGCGTTACCCGCCAAATTCAAAGCCCCTTTGCCGAAGGCAAAGGCTTTCCGATTGTGTTTAATGAAATCTGGGAAGATATGAATGCATTTGAAGCGCATTGCCAACGACAAGAAATTGTTAATTTCTTCCAAACCGTCTGTTTGGCTGACGATGGGCTTGCAGCTGAGTGGAATGTCCGCGTATTTAGTGACGAACCCAATGACTACGACGCACCTAAAACAATAAAATGAATCACTAAATAACTAATTCCATCCTTTTTAAAGGCCTTGAAATTCCTTTTTGGAATAAAACTTGCACTATTTTCTACG
>Ga0193952_1000006_pt1 | contig 117000 bp, 97 predicted proteins | sample BB_3_MG_FD_140368 | JGI IMG/M metagenome (GOLD analysis project Ga0193952, IMG submission 140368) | Microbial mat bacterial communities from the Broadkill River, Lewes, Delaware, United States - BB_3_MG | ecosystem: Environmental > Aquatic > Freshwater > River > Microbial mats | place: USA... | reverse complement strand
GTCGGTGGCTGTGTTGGTTCTGGTGTCGGTGCTTCAGTCGGTGCTTCAGTCGGTGCTTCAGTCGGTGCTTCAGTCGGTGCTTCAGTCGGTGCTTCAGTCGGTGCTTCAGTCGGTGCTTCAGTCGGTGCTTCAGTCGGTGCTAACGTAGCAGGCTCTGCTTCTAGTGCAACCTGTTGAGCACCTTCTTCTTGAGGAATCAGTTCTTGCTCTTCAAATGCAGCATTATCAAAAGTTACTGGATCGACCGTTTCAACAACACGAGATAGAATTGGGACTCCGCCTTCCTCTTGAGTTTCCTGCCCTGCTTGATCGTCAAGATCACGAACTTCTAAGCTCATCGAGCCACCATCTCCAGCAGCGACGCCTCCCGCAGCAGTCGCTTCTAGATTGTCGAGTAAGTCACCATCCTGACTATTTAGTGCGGCCAGAATATCTTCTAAAGAAGCATCTGCTGTTTGATTCGTGATGTCAGACTCATCTTTTTCGGCTAAGACTTTCTCGTCTAGGACAATTGACTGGTTATCTTTTATTGTTAACAAATGTTCATTTGTAAATTGGATTTGCAAACTTCCCCGGCCGGTATCAACCTTATCTCCCATAAACAGTGGCTGTCCAGCATCAACTAAGCGCTTACTTCCATCCGATGAAGTAATAACAACTTGCCCTTCTACTTGCAGAATACGACCGATCATTTGTTCCATTACAAACTCCAATATAATTGAGTATTTAAATTTTTTTAACACTGACTACTATAAAGCGGCTAAATTCAAAAACATCGTACTAAGGTACGAAACATTTGTGTTTTTGTAGAAATTATCAATTCCAACTTTTGTTGCATTTCTTAAGGCAAAACATGAAAAAAGTATGAGTAAGTATTTTTACTGCGCTATGATTTACTTATCAAATTCATCAATAAAGCAAGCACTGAAAGCACCATAAAAAACTTAATTTTCTACTTGGCTAAGATAAGTTTTTATATTGTTTTCCAACAAAACAACTTGCTTAATTTTTTTTAGTTTGGAGTTCGTTATGACCAATTTTTTCAAAAAAACAAAACTCGCTGTAGCGATTGCATTAATATCTGGTAGCGCATTTGCTCAAGCGCCAGAATCCAATATAGACCAAGTATTAAAAATGGCTATCGAAAAGAATCCTGAAGTCCAAGCTTCATGGCACAACTTCTTATCCTCTGGTCAAGAAGCAAAAAATGTTGCCGCAAGCAGTGATGCAACTGTCGATTTTTTTGCAGACTACAGCGCTAATTACAGCAATACAACAACGCTCGACAACACCTACCAAGGCCCAAGCGCACGATTATCTGCCTCAAAGATGCTTTGGGACGGTGACCGTATTGCTAACCAAGCGCAATCATTTAAAAACACCGAATTGGTACGTTATTTTGAACTAATGGATTCGGTTGAAAATACAGCTTTAGAAGCTTACATTGCCTACCAAGACGTATTACGTTATCGAGAATTAGCTGGCTTGGCTCAGAAAAGTTATAACAGCCACCTAGAGGTGTATGACAAAATAGCAGAAGGTGTTGAAACCGGATTTACTCGCCGTGCGGATTTAGAACAAATAAATGGTCGTTTAGCACTGGCTGAATCAAACTTACTCACTGAAAAAGCCAATCTACATGATGTCAGCGCACGTTTTTTACGAATTGTTGGTGAAGTCCCTGCAAAAGAATTAAAAAATGCTGATTTAAATACTGAAACTTTACCAAATTCTTTTGATGAAGTTATGAACTACGCTTACGACCACAACCCAAGCTTCCACGCAGCAATTCGCGACATTGAAGCAAAACTTTCGCAAGTTCAAGCTGCACGTTCAGAGGATAGCGGACGCCTAGATTTGACGGGGTCTTATAACATTCAAACTTATAATGACACTACAGGTGAAGATAATTTAGATAACTTACATACTGCAGAACGTGACGCAAAAGTGGCTCTAGAATTCCGTTACAACTTATACAATGGTGACCGAAACTCTACTGCTATTGAAAAAGCGCAGGAAGATATGAACCGCTCTGAATACATTCGTGACAAAGAATGTGTCGATATGCGCCAAACATTGCAAATTTCTTACAACGACGTAAAAAAAATCACCGAACAGTTACCAATTTTAAATCAACACAGAAACTCTTCTGATCGAGTTCGAGTCGCATTCAATGACCAGTTCTCAATCAATCAACGTTCACTTCTTGATTTACTTGATACTGAAATTGAATTCTTCCAATCTAGTCGCGCATATGCAAATGCTCATTATGACCGCAATGTTTCTGTCGCTAAAACACTTGCTGAAATGGGTAAATTGTTAAGCACATTACAACTTTCTCGTGGAAACATGCCAAACCTAAGTGACTTAGGCGCTGAGAAAATGGACGTCACACCAGAAATGATGTGTCCAATTACTGCCATCCCAGAAATGGACTTAGGGATTACGGATCCAAAGCCTATTGAAGTCGCTGAAGCTATGCCTCCTAAATTTGTTGCTCCTGCACAAGATAATATGGAAGGAAATACTTACCGTTTAGAAATTTTATTCAAATTTAATTCATCTGAAATTGATCACCAATATGACAATGACATCGCCGAATTAGCGAAGTTCATGACCGAGCACCCAGACACCCTGGTTGAAGTTCGTGGTCACGCCTCACTGGAGGGTCCAGAAGTTTACAACCAATGGCTGTCCGAACGTCGTGCAAAAGCTGTAGTTAACACCCTAGTCAAGGATCACAATATTGATCCAGCACGCTTAAGCAGCATTGGTTTTGGAGAAACTCAACCCCTTATCAATGGGATGACTCAGGAAGCTCACCAAGCTAACCGTCGAATTGAAACCAATATCAAAAACAAATAGTTTGCATCCTTCTAGGTAAAAGTATTGTGACAAAGAAAAGCCCTACAACTTTTGTTGTAAGGCTTTTTTCTTATACAAATCCAAGAAGATTAAGTACTACAGGTAACTTTAGGAAAAAACCTAAAAAAGTTGATAAAGATTCATTTTTTTACATTGTTTCAATCATGAATAAGATTAAACTGAGTTCTTAATACTTTTTAAAAAACAAAGAATAAAACAAGTGCTAGAGCAAATTTTAAATTCACAAACAGAAAAATCTCAAAATCACAATGACGATGCATTAGTTGAATGTTTGTTAATTATTTCTCGACATCACAATCAAGAAATTTCCAGAGAAAGCCTAACATCAGGTTTGCCGCTCGTTGATGGAAAACTCACCCCTTCTCTTGTACATCGCGCATCAAAGCGTCTTCAAATGAGTTCCCAACTTCAGCAGCGTAAATTAAGTCAAATCAACCTCAATCTCTTACCTGCTATTCTCATTTTAAAAGCAGATGCCGATTCGACCGAGCAGGCTTGCGTCCTACAATCAATTGATAGATCACGAAATTTAGCCCAAGTGACCTACCCTGACTTACCTGACAGCCTTGTGGAAGTTTCACTTGATGAATTACAAGGCAACTATCAAGGTACTGTCATCTATATTCGCCCTGAATTTAAGTTTGACAGTCGTACTAACAAAATTGAGAAAAACTCCCTGCATTGGTTCTGGGGTGTCATTCGAGATAACCGCCATCTTTATCGAGACATATTGATAGCTTCAATTTTTATTAACCTATTTGCAATTGCAATGCCGTTATTTGTCATGAATGTGTACGATCGTGTTGTACCAAATCATGCAACCGAAACACTATGGATTCTAGCTGCCGGAATTGTAATCGTGCTTATTGCAGAATTATCCCTTAGGTTATTGCGCAACTGGTTCATTGATTTGGGTGCTAACCGAGCAGATGTAAGACTTTCATCAGCCATTATGGAAAAAGTCCTAGGCATGAAAATGACAGACCGTCCAAATTCATCTGGTTCATTTGTTTCCAATATTCAATCATTCGAGTCAATTCGAAGCTTTATTGGCTCCCTGACCGTTGTAGCCTTGGTTGACCTACCATTTGTATTATTGTTCACGACAATTGTGGCTCTAATTCAACCCATTATGGCTTTACCTATTTTAATTGGGGGCTTTCTTATTTTGAGCTACGCCTTTTTTGCCCAAAATAAAATGCATGAATTATCGCTTGATGCAATGCAAGCTGGTTCAATGCGCAATGCCACACTTTATGAAGGTGTCTCCAATCTAGAAACGTTGAAAAGCTTTAATGTTGAGAGCAAAACGCAATCGGACTGGGAAAAATCCACAATTTTCTTAACGCGTAATGCCGCTAAAATGCGAATGATTTCAGCATCTATTACACAAGGAGCACACTGGATACAGCACCTTGTTGGAATCATGGTTATTATTCTAGGTGTCTATTCCATTATCGAAGGTAATATCTCTCAAGGTGCATTAATCGCCGCTTACATGCTGAGCTCACGAGCCATGGGTCCTATTGGCCAAACAGCTGGATTGTTGTCGCAATACCATTATGCGGCAACCGCCTATCAGTCTCTTGAAGAAATCATGAGTAAAGAAAGTGAGCGGCCGGTAGAAAAGACTTGGATTGCCCCACCACTTGTTCGTGGTGAAATAGAGTTTCAAAATGTCTGTTTCAAATACCCAAATGACGAACGCATGGCTCTAAAAGACGTCAGTTTTAAAATCAAGGCCGGCGAACACATAGCAATTCTTGGGCGCAACGGTTCTGGAAAAACCACACTAGAAAAACTTATCCTTGGTCTTTATCAACCAGAATCCGGCCATATTTTGATTGATGGCGTGGATTTGCGTCACTTCGACCCTGCACAGTTACGTCGAAATATCGGCTACATGCCCCAAGACATCAGCCTTTTCTACGGGACACTCAAAGACAATATTACTGTTGCATCCCCTTCCGCAACAGATGAGAACATTCTTAAAGCCACTAGTTTAAGCGGCTTGGACACATTTATCAGATCTCATCCAGCCGGTTTCGACATGCCTGTAGGTGAGCGGGGACAACTTTTATCCGGAGGGCAAAAACAATCCGTTGCCTTAGCTCGCTCTATAATCAATGATCCACCCATTCTGTTATTTGACGAACCTACCGGCTCTTTAGATTTTTCGAGCGAATCACAGTTCATTAAACAAATGGATGAGGCAACTAAAGGCAAAACATTAGTCACGATCACACATCGTACACCTCTACTAAAATTAGTAGAAAGAATTATCGTTATGGATAACGGAAAAATCGTTGCAAATGGTCCAAAAGAAACCGTTCTGGAAGCCTTGAAGAAAGGGCGTGTTGGGAGTGTTAACTGATGAGTCAGCATAAACAAACAACAGAAGAAGCGATGTTCAAAAAAGTTGGCGAAGTGTCCAACCAATTTGATCGAGTTGAAAAAGGTCTGTTAGGTAAGTTATTTTCTAAAGGCGCACCTCCCGCCGCACAAAAGGACTGGGTGGTGGATGCGGAATGGGCAAGAATTCAGCAGCATCCCGTTCGTGCCAAACGCCTACTTTATGTAGTAGTCCTGACAATTATCGCACTTATTATCTGGTCGGCTTATGCGCCCTTGGATGAAATTACTAGAGGTTCAGGGAAAGTCATTCCATCGCAAAAACTGCAAACAGTCCAATCTTTAGATGGTGGTATCGTCCAAGAAATTCTAGTGGAAGAAGGTCAAGAAGTTAGTCGCGGCGACTTATTATTACGCATTGACGCTACACGCTCACGCTCATCTTTCCAAGAAAATATTACGCAAGCACTTTCCCTTCAAGCTGAAATCATACGCCTGAAATCGTTGATTAATGAACAACCTCTAAATTTCCCTACACACCTTGTAGAGGAAGCGCCTGAAGTTGTCGATCGGCAACGTCAACTTTATTACTCAAACTTAAGACAGCGAGATGAAGAAGCCAACATTCTCGAATCTCAGCTGTTCCAACGTGAACAAGCACTTTTAGAGGGAATAGCTGCACGCAACCAACACAGAAAAAACATTAGCCTACTCAAACAGGAACTCGACGCTGTAAAACCGCTTTTAAACTCTGGTGCAGTCTCTAAAGTGGAAATCTTCCGCCTTGAACGTGAATTGAATGCATTACGCGGCGATTTGGCTCAAACCAACGCTTTAATTGAGCGCAGTCGTGGTGCGATTAACGAAGCGCAAAACAAAATTGACGAGCTCAAAGCAAGCACCATGACTAAATGGCAAGAACAACTTTCAGAGTCATCAACCAAGCTATCAGCCCTTCAGCAAGCTGCTAAAGGTTTAAAAGACCGAGTGAAGCAAACCGATATTCGCTCTCCAACAAAAGGGACCGTTCAAAGACTTCTGGCAAATACAGAAGGGGGAGTATTATCTCCAGGGCAAGCAATTTTGGAAATTATCCCTACCGATGATGTTTTGATTGTTGAGGCTAAAGTCGCGCCAAAAGACATTGCATTCATACGCTTTGGCCAGCCAGCAATGATTAAATTCAGTGCCTATGATTTTTCAATCTATGGCGGAGCTGAAGCAATGGTGATTAATATCAGCCCTGACTCCATCACCGACGAGAATAATGAAACCTACTATTTGGTTAAATTAAAAACCGATGCGAATAAACTGAATCCGCAAATCAAAGTTATTCCGGGAATGACCGCTCAAGCAGACATTATCACCGGAAAAAAAACCGTCTTAGAATATTTACTAAAACCCCTACTCAGAGCTTCATCACAAGCAATGACAGAACGCTAAAGAGCAAACTATGTTAGTAATTACTCAACCTGAATTTCACACCTCCGTTTGGCAAGCTGCACTTCCAAGTGCAGAAGTGATAGAGAATACATCCTTATCCCATAATAAAGAAGCTCGCATTAAGCTATTTGCTTCAAAGGAACTGGTATTATTGCTCAGCAATATTCCTGGCTGGGAAGAGTTAATGTCAGAACTTCGACAAAGCAAAACACCTTGGATCATTCTTAGTAGAAACACCTCAAAAGAAGAGTTTCGTAAAATTGTTGCCGCTGGCGCCCGTGGCTACCTTGATGCACTCAGCCATCCAGAATCTATAAAAACAGCAGTCAAAAGTGTTGAATCAGGCGCTTTGTGGATACCCGAACCTTATATGAGCCAGCTGGTACAATCCATTTCCCAAAAGTTGCCACAAATTAAAGAGCCCGATCTGTCAGAGCTGTCGCCAAAAGAGATTAAGGTTGCAGAATTGATTTCAACAGGCACTTCAAATAAAGAAATTGCGGAAATGCTTAATGTCACAGAAAGAACCATTAAGTCTCACTTAACGCAAATTTACGCCAAACTTAACATTCGTGATAGGATGCAACTCATGCTTTATATGCAAGGTCACCCCATTACTGCAGAACACGCTTAAGATTTTTCGGAAAAAGTTATGTATATTAAACGAGACACGGACCACAAAATTGCTGCCATCAGCCTTGAACAACTTCCAGAGTTTGATGAAATTTTAGATGATAATGCCGAAGAAATTTTTGAATTTCTCAAGCGCTCTCCGCAAATTGCAAGACACCCTTATATTATGAAAACGCTAGACACGCTTGAAAAAGCCAAAGAATCACTTGCTAAATCGGATGAAGAGTTTATTCGTGTTCTAGAGGATGTAATTGACCTATTAACGGAAAAAGGGTTTATTCAATTCACTGAACTACCGGAAAAAGCTCAAGAAAAACTCATGACACGTCAAACAATTCGTGCAAAAACCAACAAGCTGGATTTGGTGGAAGAAGAAGATGATTCGCTCAGTTTGCCATAGTGATCGCGAGTAAAATTTAACCTTTTTTCGAAATAAGATACCGGCCGGTAACATTATTTATGTTTACCGGCCGGTTTTGTTTTGCAAGCTTCTATTAAGAGTCTTTTGTCACGATAACGGCTAGCAAACCTACTTAACCGCAGGCCCCGTCACCCCATCAAAACCTAAATAAGGCAATTCAGAAATCATCGCTTCCTCTCTCACACCCTCGGCAATCACTTTTAAACCAATTGAGTGACCTAAACCACAAAGAGAACGAACAAAACCATTCGTCTGCGCATCTTGATTTTGGAGGTTTTGCGTAAGTGCTGCATCCAATTTTAAATAATCCAAACCAATCTCTTGTAGACTTGGCAAGCTGCTGAAACTTGCTCCTGCACGATCAATACCAACCTGACAACCAAGCCCCTTAACGGTTTTAGAGAAGTCGATAAATTGATTCACCGCTTCCAAAACCGATTTTTCAGGCACCTCAATCCAAATTTTTGGACAGACATCAAGAGCAGACTGCAACGTTTCAACAATTTGCTCACGAATCTCAAAATTTTGAAGCGATTCGACGGAAAGATTAATTGCAACCTCAGAAACTTCGCCTTTTTGAGATTCAAGCTGCAGTTTCTCAACCACATTCTTAACTAACAACAAATCAAACAAAGGTAATAATCCTAAACGCTTAGCCCACGGTAAAAAGAAACTCGCGGCATGAGTCTTTCCATCAACTTGAATACGCATCATCGCTTCATGATGGATTAGGTTATTTTCACAATCTTTAACTGGGTAGAATTGCGGCTGAACCGAGTTTAAATTAATTACGGTCTCCAATAGTTCACGCCAACCTTGAACATTATCAGGTGCCTGAGCAGTTTCTTGAACCGCTTCCATTTCACGAAAAACAATTTCATAACTCCGCTGCAGTTCAGACTCTGCCAAAAGACCATCGATCTGTTGCAAAATTCGACCACGCCCTTCTGAATGTGGAAACTGTAATGCCGCTGCTGGCAAATGGAGAGATTCTAATTCAGGATGCTGGTTTGAAAAAATTTCCAAACGCTTCTCTAAAGTTTTTAAAAAATCGTCAATATTCGTAAAGTTTGCAAGCAGAACCGTAAAATCTCTTCCATTCAACCGTGCTAAGTAGGCCTCAGAAAAATTGCTTGAGAATTCTTCGGTAATGGATTGCAAGTGTCCAGTGAATTCTTTAAGTAATTTATCCGTTGGCTGGTGTCCAAGTTGTTGATTGATTTTACTCAAATCATCGAATCGTAGCATCACCAGAACATGACGACCCTCTTGTTCGTGATTATTAAGCAATGCATCAAATTGATTCATAAAGTACTGGCGGTTAGCTAATCCTGTCAACTCATCATGTTGCGTTTTAAAACGCAAAACTTCTAAACGACGACTTTCTTTTTCTAACATCTCCTTAACTCGCTGAGTCATGCTATTCATCGCTTTAACCACTTTTTTGAACTCTAAAGTTCTGGGGACTTCTGAAGTCACAAAACGACGCGATTGAATTGCCTCTGCTTGCTCTACAACATCATCCAATGGACGTGTTAAAACTCTCAATACCCAAGTTCCTAAAACACCAAGAACAATGGTTGCTACTAAAAACCAAACAAAGAACTGCCATGTAGTTTTCCAGAGCGCTTGATAAGCGAAGCGATCATCACTCTCGACATACAAAACCCCATATTGTTGCCAACCATTTTGAACTTGAGCAACGCCCTCATGAACGTTAAGCGATACCAAACCAGCAAACCACTCTGGATAAGACTTTTCGATCATTTCAGATTCATATTTTTTTGAAATCCGCATTTCACCATTCGGATCAATTAACGAAATGCGTTTATAGTTACCTGTGTCAAACTGGGCAGAAACTAATAACTCGACCGTGACGGGATCTTTATCCATTTGGCTCAAAACTAACGCAAGCGAACTGGCATTATCATTATTCTTTAGACTAAGTTGCTCTTGGTAATACGATTTTGCACTCAAGCTAGAAATCGTAAAACTACTAACAAACACCAAAATCATGAGCCCGGAAACTGCAAGCCATAACTGTTTAACCAAAGACATGAGTGACTACTCCTAATTAATCATTTCGTGGTGATGTTTTCACCTTCTACTGCAATGAAATCCCTTCTCTTGCAGTTTGTTCAAGAATTTTTTGCCATTTCGACAAACGAGCCGTTGGCTTTGAGGTAGAACGCACATTCAAGCCAGCCCAAAGTCCTTGGCTATTAAAACTAAATACGGGTTTTAAATCATTTCGCATCGAAGCTTTCTGAACCAAAGACACTAAACTGTCTAAAATTAGCGGCTCTGCATTAGGCGTTGCATAGTAGCCAAGAACCATATGCGCTTCAAAAATCGGGCTTCTTGGCCCACCCATTTGGGCTTTAACATAGATTAGACGTAATTTTCTGTCTTCAATTCCTGCTAAACGCAGTGTAATGTACTTGGCAATCGCATAATCTTCGCAATCCCCTGTTCCTCTTGCTAATGTCTCAGCTAAAGGTGCCCAATAATCCTTTACACCATAATTTTTTTGATCAATTCGATAACGTAGAAATTCATCAAAAAAGCGATTCACATACTTTAATTTATCAACCTCGTCAGGCATGGCCTTAACTTGTTGCAGCATTCGCTCCCAACTTTGAGCATTTCTCACCGCGGACGATCCATACTGACGATTTACTTCTGCAAAAAATATTGACCAATTCACCCCAGGAGCAGCTAAACTCCAGTTGGCTGTCCACAAAGAAATCGCCGTCACTCCTAACAAAATCAGGATGATTCTCTGCAAACGAACAAAAAATACTTTTGAAGTAATTGCCACCACGAAATTGAATCTCAGAAATAAAATTTACAAACGAATTCGCGTGAAAATTCGAACCCTATTACCTAAAAACACTTAACTTTATGAGGTCAATCATACCGAAACTTTGGCATTTTTGTAAAAACTCCATAGTCAATTTACTTTAAAAAACACCATCTTCTGAGTAATTTTATAATGCATAACATTCATTATAGTTATTAAATGAAATATAAAAATTCAATATTAGTAAACAGACTCATTTTAGAACTAATGCAATAGCTTAAAAACCAGCTCTATATCTATTGAAATTATATGTAGCAAAAAATCTGTGGCTATGACACAATTAAACTTGTAAACAGATTTCAACCTTATTTAAATAGGGACAATCTGGGTGTTTAAGGTAACAATACAGTGTTAATTTAGAGAGTATTTCAAACTCCACAACACAATCTAAAGACCTTAAATTAGAAGTAAATTCAAACTAAAAAAGCAGTCAATTTACTTCATGACCAATAAATTAAATGGTCGATAACTGTCATTAGGGGGAAAATATGACATTTAACGAACGCGTAAAGCAGTACATTGAGTACAAAGGCATTATCAAACACCGTGTTGCAGAAGTAGCCGGCATCACTCCAAGTGCTTTCTTCCGTTTTCTAAACGGTACAAACACAATGAAATCTTCAAACATCGAAAAAATCAACGAAGTATGGCCTGAAATGGTGGCCTACGCATTCCGTATTGATCCAGACATCGCAAAACGCTCACGAAAACTTAAAATTTGTGATGCGGACTACCGCGAAGACGATTAATAAACGACTGCCTTAAACACCTAAAAACACTTTAAGCCCGATTTAGTCGGGCTTTTTTATGCCCACTCGTATATAAAAATATTGCCTCCGCCCAAAACATGCTTTGTAACCAATTCAAGTTCCCTTTTCAGTAAAACACTTGAGCTTTTATACAAAACCTATACAATCGACAAAAATAAAATCAATAACCGGAGCCGCTATGTATTATCACGGACGTAGCCATTTTGAGCATGGCGAATCAACTGCAACAGGAATTCTAATCACAAACCTTGGAACCCCTGATGCGCCAACCAAACAAGCACTAAAACCCTACTTGAAAGAATTCTTGGAAGATCCTCGTGTTGTTGAACCACCACCAGCTCGATGGTTATGGAAACTTATCCTGAATGGCATCATTTTGAATACCCGGCCGGCGAAATCTGCCGAAGCTTATGAAACCGTCTGGAACTCAGAAGGCGAAGGGGCACCACTTCTGAGAATTACTGAACGCCAACTTGCCGCCATTGAAGAACGAGTTCGCCCTCACTTTAGTGGCCGTGTGGAATTTGCTTTAGGTATGCGATATGGCAACCCTTCCATTGCATCGGCTTTACGAGAGCTTCATGAAAAAGGCTGCCAAAGAATCTTAGTATTGCCTCTTTATCCTCAATATGCAGGAGCCACCACTGCATCAACGCTAGATGCCGTCTCTGCAGAACTGCAAACTTGGCGCTGGGTACCGGAACTACGATTTGTTCGTAACTACCATCGCCACCCTGGCTACATTAAAGCTTTAGCCAATAGTATTCGTGAATATCAAGCAGAACACGGCAAACCTGAATTACTCGTCATGTCATATCACGGTGTGCCACAACGCTATTTAGATAATGGCGATCCTTATCACTGTGAGTGCCACATCACTTCTCGATTAGTTGCTGATGAACTTGGGCTAAACAAAGATGAATATCGAGTGACCTTCCAATCTTTATTCGGAAAAGAAGAATGGATTAAACCATATACCGATGCAACGATGAAAGCTCTTCCAACAGAGGAAGGGATTAAAAATGTGCAAGTCATTTGCCCTGGATTCTCTGCTGACTGTTTGGAGACTATTGAAGAAATTGGGGAAGAAAACCGCGAATACTTTGAAGAGCATGGTGGCGAAAGTTTTGGCTATATTAAATGCCTCAACGACCGAGCGGATCATGCAGACGCATTGGCTGATTTAATTTTGCAGCATACGCAAGGTTGGTATGAAAGAGAAGGCTTTGATGCACAAGCAGACGAAGTTGAACGTGCGACCGTGAAAGCCAATGCAAAAGCCCTAGGATGCCCTTACTAAAAGACTAACGCAGAAAATCACTGCAAGCCCAATAAAAAAACACCGGCCGGTTTATTTTACCGGCCGGTGTTTTTTCTATAACTCTCATTAGCTTAACGATATGCCGTTGTTTTGGAACGCAATGCTAGCTCTGATGGATATGGATGAATTATCCACTGGGTTTCCAAATACTCAGATCCATAGTGATTAATAAACTGCTCTAAAAGTTTCATAACACTGATAAATGGCACGATCCCTTTTCGAAACTCTTCCAATGTTTCAGTAAACAAATGCTTTTCGGCAGGCGTTACCTGATCTTTAAAATAGCCATACATATGCTGCATCACATTTACCATTTTGCCTTTAGACGCTCTCTCCTGTAACAAAATATTGAGTGCTTTTTCATAAGCCTCAAGCTGTTCTGTCAAATTCTCTTTTGTCGTCTTAGCAACGATTTTGCCCATTTCACGATAGAGCTGCTCATCTTTGGAAAGCAACAAATACTTATGATCACGGTGAAACTCCTGAAACGCTTTGATTTTCGGCGCCTCATTCATCTGCTCTACAAACTCTCGCCAACGCGCTTTGGTAAACAAGTTCAACATGAAATTTTCCCGCAACCACGCATCTTGCAAACGACCTTCTTCTTCCACAAACAAATTGGGAATGCGTTGCTGTAAATTTTTAGTAAACAACCCTTGATCCATTGGATCTTGAGAACCAAACCATTCTCCCGTCGGACGGTAAACTTTAATTCGTTCCAAACCACAGCTTGGAGAGCGAGATTTCACCACCGCGCCATCTAAATTTTGTTTTTCCAGAAAGTCGATTTTTTTATCTGTATAGGATTGCAAACCTTCCGTGTAATCGGTTCCGGATTTAGGCCCAATGACTCGAATTTGATTTTCAACATCCACCAGTCGAATCGTTTCACGTGGAGTTCCCATTACGGCCGCCTCAGGACAAAAGCGGAAAAAATCCGCATATTTCGACAACTCATATCGCACAAAATCATACTGTGCGTGCCCACCGTTATAACGGCATTCAGACCCATATAAACAATCGGATAAAGCGATACGTAAACGCGGAAATTCAGGCTTTTTCATTCTTTTCTCTCACTTTCTACCGGTAGGTAACCATTAATTTTGCATTGAGTTATTTACAACCACTTTCAAAAAATTTTTTTATGACAAACGAACATCCTCATAAGGCATTCAACTTAGGCCAAACGCACACCACCATCCACAGGTAAACTTACTCCTGTTACATAATCATTATTCATCAATGATTGAATAGCTTGCCAAATCACGACAGCCCCAGGCTCATGCGGCAAAAGTTGTTCGTTTAAGCGTTTGGAACGATAAGCCTGAGAATCATCAGGATGAAACATCAGCAGCCCTGGAGCAATACTATTCACCTTAACTTTTGGCGCAAATTGAATCGCAAAGCTTTTAGTTAAATTTTCCAATCCTGCCTTAGTCGATAAATACGCTGAGTATTGCCCACTTCCCATAGTCACTCGACTATCTGTTAAATGAATAATGTCAGATTTCTCTTCGGAGCAAGAATATAACAACGGCTTAAACGCAAAATTTAAATACCAAGGCACTTGTTGGTGTAATGTCACCATCTGTTCGAATAATTCAGGTGTTTTTGTGACTCGCTCATCATCCGCCCATATAGATGCATTATGAACAATTAATCTCAAGCTTTTAACCTGTTTCAGAAACGCTTGAACAAACTGAAAGAGTTCATCTTTATCTGTTAAATCGACTTGAAACACTAAAGCGCCTAAATTTTTTAATCGCTTAATTTCTGGACATTGGGTGCGATACGTCACTATCACCGGATAATCTGTTCGGGTTAAAAACTTTTCTGCCAAAAACAATCCCACTCTTCGGGACGCGCCAGTAATCAATACCGCATTTTCTAACATTGAAAATTCCTTTAAAACGACGATTTAACCAAAGCAACTGTACACATTATTATACAAAACCTATACAATAGAGTTTAATGATTTTTAAGATCATGACTTTGCCAAAGTCTGAATTGTTGAGGTAATTATGAATATTTGCATCCTCGGTGGAACCGGCCTCGTCGGACAAGCCTTAAAACAACAACTTTCTAAGCAACACAAAGTTAAAACTTATGGCAGAAGTGCCTTTGACTCTGAAGACACTCTACTGCAAAGCATTCGTGGAGCACAACTGATTATTTTTTTAAGCGGTGCAAATATTGGCCAACGCTGGAATAAAACCTACAAACAAGAACTCTGGGATAGCCGCGTCAAAACAGCCAAAATGCTCAGTACCGCAATTAAAAAATTGGAAACACCGCCTCAACGCGTCTTCAGCGCCTCTGCCATTGGCTTTTATCCAGAGAACCATTGCGACCAGCCTCTAGATGAAAACGATACACAACCAGGAACAGGATTTTTAGCCGACTTATCACTTGCTTGGGAAGATGCTGCCAAAACTTTTTGCCCTTCAGACAAGCTAGTAATCACCCGTTTTGGTGTCGTGCTCGATAAATCTCAAGGCGCACTTGCAAAGATGCTGCCGGCTTTCAAATTAGGCCTAGGCGGTCCAGTCGCTGGCGGTAATCAATGTTTTAGCTGGGTCCATATTGATGACTTAGTCAACGCTTTTGAATTTCTAATCGCCAACCGAAAATTACAAGGGGTATTCAATATAACCTCACCCAATCCACTGACACAGCACAACTTTGCAAAAGCCCTTGCAAATACCCTTAACCGGCCATGTTTTTTACCACTACCGCTCTGGCAACTCAAACTCATGTTTGGGGAAGGTGCACAAGTTCTAACCCACAGCTCAGCTGTAGTACCAACTCGACTGCAAGAGCATGGATTCCAATTCCTCCATCCAAATGCAACAGAAGCCCTACAAAACTTACTCAAAACATGAAAAAAATCTTAACCTATGAGAATTGTCTCCTATAGAGGCCAATTATTTTTTATAATATCCGGCTTCTAAATTTATAGAGACTTTGCTCAGAAATGGAAAATCGAAATCTTGATGTAGCTATTGTCGGTGGTGGAATCAGTGGTTCAGCACTTGCTTACATGCTTTCAAAATATTCAGATGTTAAAACCATCGGCATTCTTGAAAAGTATGAAACTCTGTCCCCTCTCAACTCCAATGCACGTGCAAACAGCCAGACACTTCACTGTGGTGACATCGAGACTAACTACACTCTTGAAAAAGCCAAGTTGGTGAAAAAACAAGCCAACATGGTGGTTCATTTCGCCGACCAAGTTGAAAAAAATGATTTTCTCTATAAATTCCCCAAAATGATTCTAGCCGTTGGCGACGAAGAGTGCGAACGCCTTGAAAAACGTCATCATGATTTTGCTGAAGACTTCCCCTACATGGAACTCTGGGATGCCGACAAAATCGCTGAAGTTGAACCGGCAGTTGCGTTAAAAGACGGAAAACCGCGTCCAGAAAAAATCTTAGCCTCCGGTTGCACGAATGAATACTCCGCCGTCAACTACGGCAATATGTCTAAGGCTTTAATTGCTGAAGCCCGCAAAGGTTCAGCTAATTTAAAAGTTTCTCTAAGCACCCAAGTTCAAAACATCCGTAAAACGGTAGAAGGTTATGAGCTAGATACCAACCAAGGTACCTTCAAAGCAAAATTTGTTGTGGTTTCTGCTGGGGGGCATAGTTTATTACTGGCCAACCAAGTGGGCTATGGTTTAGACATGTCCATTTTGCCTATGGCAGGAAGTTTCTACTACGTGCCAAAAATGCTCAATGGTAAGGTTTATACCATGCAAAACGACAAACTGCCTTTTGCTGCATTACACGGTGACCCTGATCTAGTCGAACTGAGCAAAACACGTATTGGGCCTACCGCTTTGGTACTTCCAAAATTAGAACGTTACACGGGTGGAACCTATCTCGATTTCTGGAAATCTCTCAAACTTGATCGCAAAGTCATTAAAGTTTTCTGGGATTTAATGAAAGACAAAACCATTCGCAACTATATTTTCCGTAACTTTGCTTTTGAAATCCCATGGTTACGCAAACGCCTTTTTGCTAAAGATGTTCAAAAGTTTTTACCTGATGTAAAACCGCAAGATTTGGAATATGCATCTGGCATTGGCGGTCTTCGCCCACAAGTCATCGACAAAACCACCATGCAATTGAAACTTGGTGAAGCGAGCATTGTGCCTGAAAATGAAAACCTAATTTTCAATATGACCCCCTCACCTGGAGCAACCACTTGTTTAGGAAACGCATATCGCGATGCCAAAATAGTCTGTGAGAGATTAGGAGTCCCTATTAAACGCCAAAAGATTGTCGATGATTTACTCGGTGGAGAAGACCTCCCCGACTAAATCCTGTTAGAACATTCCACTCAACTCAAAGAGCACCGGCCGGTTACAAAAGGAATTCTTTGAGTTGTAAACAAAAGAGTTTATATGGCAGATATTTCATCTACGTCAGTACAAAAACCGCTCATCCTAACCGCGTCTCGTCCGAAATCAAAAGAAACCTCTTCAAAGAATCCCATACCAACCTATTTAATAACCGGCTTACTTGGCAGCGGCAAAACAACCACCCTCTTAGAACTGCTCAAGCAAAAACCCAAAAATGAAATCTGGGGCATCTTAATCAATGAATTTGGTGAAATCAGTCTTGATGACAAGCTACTGCAATCAGCTGAAATTCAAAATGTCATTATCACCACCGTTCAAGGCGGTTGCATTTGTTGCACTGCAGGCCATCAGCTCAGCCAAGCTATTCAAAACTTTATCAACCAACAGAAACAACTTGATAAACTCTGGATTGAACCGACTGGTTTAGGACACCCGGCCGGTATAATTGACACCTTAAACCAGACACCGCAAGTTCAATTAAGAACCACTTTAGCCACATTAACGCCAAAACAATTAACACCAGAACGCTGGCAAAAATCTGCCGTCATGCGCGATATTGCGACTTTGAGTGATATTATCTTGCTCACCCAGACAGACCTTGCCTCAAAAGAAGAGGTACAACAAGCTCTGAAAATCGTTGAACAGCTCTACCCAAAAAAAACTAAAGTTTGGTACAGCTATGATGCACTCAAATTACAAACCTTGATTGAGTTGCCGCCTATTGCATTTAAAATTCGCGAAAGTTCACATTTGGACCAACCCTTACAGACTCTCCAACTACATTCAAACCACCATCAACTTCAAAACATTTCGGTACAACTTAGTGCCCGCTCAAAACAAATACTTGCTCTTGGACTCTCTTTTGACAGCAGCACCCAATTCAATCGCGTGCAACTTAAAAACTTTTTTAACCAACAGTCAGAACAACTTATTCGAGCTAAAGGATTGGTTCGAACAGGAAAGAACTGGCAACTTTTACAATGGCAAGGATCACAACTTTCCCTCTCAGATTTTGCGTGGCGACAAGATAGCCGAATTGAACTACTGCTCAATCCAGAAGCCAGCTCACCTTTCTATCTAACCTCTGAAACAGAGCCCTCAACGCTTGAAAACAAAACACACCCCAATCATTCGGAAAACGAATTACCGGCCGGTATTCTTGTTTTACTTAAGGCATTTACTGACTGCATTCATGAACAATAGTAAAAAACTATCAATATAATTAAAGATTATGGTATTGCACATAGAAAAGTTTGATAAACTTGAGCGCTATTTTAAAATTGCAAAGTCGGCCAACGCCTTAGAAACCGTTTAAAATATTTATTGATATTAAATATAGTTTCTTATGGATCACTAAAGCCCTCTTTTACAAAGTCGAAGGAAATTGCATGACAAAGAACATGCCCGATATCGCTTGTCAGCCGCACCAAGGCCCGCAAGGAAAACTCAACTGGGTCGGAATGAGCGGCATTGAATTGCCGGTTTTAGTCCAACAAGGAACGGATAAATCTCAAACCGTTCGCCTATCCTCACTCACCCAAGCCTATGTCAATCTAAATGATCCATTAAGCAAAGGCATTCATATGTCGCGCTTATATCTTTTATTGGATCAAATGGCGACTCAAGAAGCTTTAACACCTAAACGCGTTGAAGAAATTTTAAGTAAATTCATTGAGTCTCATGTTGATCTAAGCACTAACGCGTTTGTTGAATTCAAATTTGACTACTATGAACGCCGTAACTCATTAAAAAGCTCAAACAGTGGTTGGAAACATTACCCCACAACCATTCGTGGTGAAATGCGAGATGGTGAATTCAGCTGTGAAGTATCCATTGAAGTGCCTTATTCATCAACATGCCCATGTTCAGCCGCACTGTCTCGTCAATTGATTCAGGAAGCTTTCCAAGCCCAATTTGATGGCAAGCAGGTTAACTACGATGAGGTCATGCAATGGCTTGGTACACCAGAAGGCATTTGTGCTACGCCACACAGCCAACGTTCGTATGCTCAAGTAAAGGTTAAAGTTAACAATCAAGACACCTTGGTTTTATCTGATCTCATTAATGACATCGAAAATGCTTTACAAACACCTGTTCAAGCCGCCGTTAAACGGGAAGATGAACAGGAATTTGCACGCTTGAATGCATCAAATCTAATGTTCTGCGAGGATGCCTCACGTCGTCTGCAAACAGCATTAGATGAACGAGATCATTATTTAGACTTCTGGGTACGTGTAAACCACCTTGAAAGTTTACACCCTCACGATGCTGTGGCGATTGTTACCAAAGGCATAGACGGAGGCTATTCCGACGAACCGAATTTCATGGATCCCATGAAATAGTCTTTGGTGATATAAACCTCATCCGGTCATAAAAAACTTTCATTGAATTTGCATAAACTCAGTGAAAGACTCAGACAAAATAAAGGCTCTAAGATTATTTATTCTTAGAGCCTTTTTTTATTCTTAAGTAACACTCTGGAAGTCTTTATGTTGTCACTAAACCATTTCCTTGTCTTCAAGTTTCAAATACTGTTCACAATCGTTTTCTTCAGTCTTCTCACAACACCTTTCTCACTTCAAGCGGGACAAGAGAGTGATTTTGAAAATAGCCACTGGCCGAAAGACGCTTGGTTTTTAGAATATGAATATGATGACTTCAGTGATGAAATTGAGTTCGCGAATCTTATTTATTTACCGCAAGACTTCTTAACCGAAAAAGCTTTTTTACTTAGATGCCAACCTTACTACACCAATGTCAATGTCGCATTTTTAGAGGACGAAAGCACAATCCAAGAAGACGGTAAGTATCATAATGACTCCAAGAAATACGCAAAACACGGTTTTGTTTACGATGAAAAACGACCTATTCGCTTGGCAGTCAATGACAAAACCTATCAGGATCAAGTGAGCGTTGGCGGCCAAAACCGAAACCTTTCAAAATGGCTAAAGCCGCTAAACCAAACTTTACCGGCCGGTTCTTTGCAGATGCGATTTTTTAGTAGCATCGTCTATGACAATATTCCAGAATTCACCAGCAATCGGAACAATGATTTAAGCCGCGCTTTTCACCAAGCCATTAACAAAGGACTCAAAGAAAATAGCAATATCAACTTTCGTATAGATATGCCAAACAATATTACTCATGAATTTGAATTAAACCTCCAGCGCCTAAAAGCGTTTGCACCACCTGAAGTACTTGAATTTTGCTTTACCGGAAGAAAATTACGAGAAGACTGAATGAAATAAAACAGCCCTCTAATATGCTAAGTATTATCCAATCGGTCTCGATTCATGGCCTCATAGACATCAAAAATAGTAATCGCCATCGCAGCGAGTACAGGGCCGAAGAATAATCCAATCACGCCAAAGTGAATCAAACCTGCAAAGGTTGATAAAACCGTAATCAAGGTATGGTTGGCAACGGCTAAATCCTGCCCAGCTGACCCTAAATTTTTGCTTAAATATTGAATCATGACCGGCCGGGCAATATTGTCGATTAAGAAACCCGTCACAACAACACCCCAAACTACCACCACAATCGCACTGGCCACCTCGCCTTGCAAAAATAGATAAGCAACCATCGGAATCCAAACCAGTGCTGCACCGACAATGGGAATAAAAGAAGTCACAGCGACGGCCATACCAATAAACATCCCCGGCAATCCTAAAAACCAAGCCAAAATTGCAAACGACAAACCTTGTAACACCGCGATCCCTAGGACACTAAGCGTCAAAATATTCGACAAACTTGAGAAGCGATTCATAATCATCTGATCAAAACGGTTCTCTAAAGGGGAAAGCAGCTTTATATGTTTGGCAATCGCATGACCGTCTCGATAAAAGAAAAACAATGCAAAGAGTGATAAGCCAATAAAGGCAATAAACGATGACGTTGTACCTAACACACCCTGCAACAATACCAATGTCGCTTTCTGAATGAATGCTAAAATACTAGCAGAGTGAGATTTCAACTGTTCCAAAGCATTCGCTTGCGCTGACTCGCTAATCGGCAAATAAGCTAAAGCCTCTCGATTTAACTCCAATAGGCTTTCCGTGTTTTGCTGTGCTAACCATGCTTGAGCCTGTGAATAAAAATGGCCTAGTTGTAAACTGGCCTCCACCAATAAATAACTTACAGGCGCCAATACCACAACAAACACAATCGAACTCATAACTCCAGCAGCCGAGGTTTTACCACCTTGAAACCGCACCAAAAGTTTTTGGTAGTAAGGATAGCTGGCAGTTGCTAAAATCATCGCAAAAAATAACGCCTCCAAAAATGGCTGGAACAACCAGATGAGACCGACAATGGCTAATAATAGAAGAATAATCAAAAACCCTTCTTCAAAGGCTCGCTTCTTTCTCACAAGCTTTCTCCTTTAATTTGAATGGCAACAGTTTACCGAATCTAACAATGAATAGTACTTATGAATACTGATATATCCGAAATCATTATCCGTCCAAGCGGCTCCTTGCAAATACTCTCCCACCAAGAAGCTTATCAGCTGTGTGATATGGGTGAACTCGGTCTAAATGAATTATTGCGTCAATGCGCTTTAGCGGTTTTAAACACTGGAGCAAAAGAAGATAACGGTCTAGCACTGCTCAATAAATACAAAGATTTTAAGATCGAAGTCGGTGTTAAAGGCCGAGGTGTACAACTCACCTTATCCAATGCTCCGCGCCATGCATTTGTCGACAACCAACTGATTGAAGGATTAAAAGAGCATCTATTTTCAGTGATTCGTGACTTACTTTACGCACGCAACGACATTCTCGAAAAGGGGCAGTTTGATTTAAACACCTCAGCCGGCATAACCAATGCAATTTTCCATATCGCTCGCAATGCGGATTTGTTTCACTTAAACAGCATCCCTAATATTGTCGTCTGCTGGGGCGGTCATTCGATTCCCGAAAGTGAATATCAATACTCGAAACATTTAGGCTATGAACTCGGTCTGCGAGGCTTGGATGTTTGTACCGGCTGTGGTCCCGGTGTCATGAAAGGCCCAATGAAAGGCGCACTTCTTGGTCATGGCAAGCAACGCATTAAAACGGGGCGTTATATCGGCATTTCTGAACCAGGTATTATTGCTGCTGAAGCGCCAAACGGCTTCGTAACCGAGCTATGTATTATGCCGGACATTGAAAAGCGTCTGGAAGCATTTGTTCGCTTAGGCCATGGCATTATTATCTTTCCGGGTGGAGCTGGAACCATGGAAGAATTGCTTTATTTGTTGAGCATTCGTCTACACCCTGAAAATCAAGAACTTCCCATGCCAGTGATCCTAAGTGGCGGCCACGACAGTCGTGATTATTTCAATGCAATCATGGAATTTTTGTGCGATACCATTGGTACTGTTGCATGTGACCATCTTGAAGTCATGGTTGAGCACCCACGCGATATTGCCACACGAATGAAAAGCGCCATGGAAGAAATTCGTCTAGACCGAAAACGTACTAGTGATGCTTATTACTTCAACTGGCGACTCAAATTGGAACTCGACCAACAAACGCCGTTTATTCCAACGCATGAATCCATGAGCGGACTTAACTTAAGCCGAGACCAACCACCGCACATCCTAGCAAGCCAACTGCGAAAAGCATTTTCAGGCATCGTTGCAGGGAACGTCAAAGCCGAAGGAATCCGTCAAATTGAACAATTCGGCCCATTCGAGCTAAGCGGTGATCCGCAAATTATGCAAGCGATGGATAAACTGCTGAACGCGTTTATTGAACAAAAACGCATGAAACTCGATAGCAGTGACTACAACCCTTGTTATAAAATAAAGCATTAGACCTTTAGGGTCTGTTGACAATTCATATTTGACTCTGTTGCGGCATAAAAATTCGGTAGTCTAGGCATTTATGCCCTTTGGGTACTCATTGTGCCGCTTAGTCACTCTAAGCAAGCGATGAGTAACAACGAATACTGGATTTTACGCTGTTCAACCTCCTTGTTCGCTTGTCAATAGCCGTCCATGGCTATCGGCACCTGTTCAAGAAAGTACGAATAAACCTTTTACAACGCTATCTACTGAAATTTTCTCTCATAAAGATTTAAAATAATTCCACCGGCCGGTAAATTTTTAAAATTAACCGGCCGGTATCCGATTCCTAGCAAAATGAACTCAGCCCATGACATTTGAAGAACTACACCTTGACTCAGAACTCCTTGCCGCGATTGAACATCTTGGCTTTAAAAAGCCAACGCCGATTCAAGAAGCGGCTATACCGGTCATGCTTGAGCGCCAAGACGTTTTAGCAGGCGCTGCAACAGGAACAGGAAAAACTGCGGCATTTGTTTTGCCTGCGCTGCAGTTTCTTTTGGACGAACCACGCCCTGCGAAACATCCACGAGTTTTGATTTTATCGCCGACACGTGAACTTGCTTTCCAAACTCACAAAGTCATCAAACAGTTAGGGCATTTTTGCGAGATTCCTTCAACAATTATCACCGGCGGTTTTAATTACGCTGAACAGGTGCAAAAACTCAAAGCCCCTTGCGATATTCTGACGGCGACTCCGGGGCGCTTGACTAAACTTATGGCAGAAGAAGCGCTGAACTTATCCGATGTTGAAATGGTCATTATCGATGAAGCAGATCGCATGCTGGATATGGGTCAAGGCCCCACTGTATTATCCTTACTTGAGGCCATTCCAGAAGATTTCCAAGCAGGCCTTTTCTCTGCCACCCTTTCAGGAAGTGGTGTGCGTAAGTTTGCCGAAGACATTTTGGACAATGCAGAAGAGATTCAAATCAACCCACCTAACCAACAGTCAGAAAAAGTTGAACAATATATCTATTTGGCAAATGACAAGGAACACAAACAGCAACTTCTTCTTGAACTATTGAAAGATGATAGCTGTCAAAGTGCAGTAGTTTTCTCCAACAAGAAAGACAAAGCAGTGGAAATCACCGATTGGCTGCGTTCACAGAATGTGAATGCGGATGTGCTCCATGGCGATTTTATTCAGGCAGTCCGTTTGGAGAAAATGAATAAATTCAAAAGTGGCAGAATTAAAATTCTTGTCGCAACGGATGTTGCAGCACGCGGATTGGATATGACTCATATTACACATGTCATTAACTTTGATATTCCGCTACGAGGTGACATTTATATTCACCGCATTGGCCGAACGGGTCGTGGTCACAATGTGGGCGTGGCTATGAGCTTATGTGAACGTCATGAAATTCAAAACCTACAACGGATTGAATATCACCTTAACCAAAAATTACCTCACGCCAAGATAAAAGGCTTAGAACCTAACTTTAGCATTAAAGACGCACTGAAAAAACAGGCAAAAAACGCTAAGAAATCTAAAAAGACCAAGAAGAAAAAAGCTAAAAAATAAGCTTTACTCTGTTTAGAAACCAGCTTAACGTCAACAGACCCTAAGCTGGTTAGCTCCGACAAACTTTATAAAACCTTTATAAAGCTTCTCCAGAGCCAATTGTTTCTTCTTTTGGTAACTTCGACAAATCATCAAAATAATAATGTGCCATACCAATCACACCTAACACAGGCATAAATAAACCTGCGAGTGGAAAGTTACTCAACAAAAACAGACTTCCCAGAAAGTTCGTTGGCGCCCAATTGGTCATACCTTTGGTTTCTTCAAAACGCGCCTGAGGCAAAATCACCTGACCGACATCCAAAATGACCGAATAACGGAAAAACAGGAAACCAAGCAACCAGAACCAAACAATATTCACCACCGGAATAAACAACATTGGAATTGTCACTAAAAATAACAATAACATCAGCAAACCAAACTTAAGCAGCTTCCAAAGCATATCAAGAGTTGATCCATGTCCCACATAATCCAGACCGGGATAGTGTTTATCTCGCACCACCTTAACTAAGGAATCGGTCATAAAACCGGTAATAATCATTGCAAATAGAAGCACCAAATAACTTCCTAAAAGCACACCCAAAACACCGGCAACCACAGCGGCTAAAAAGCCGATAATCCACAACAAAACCCCACCCACAAATGGAATTGCACCAATCGTTGATTCAGCCGCTGTCTGCCATTCGTCAAACTGCATCACAAGAGGATTTTGTGTGACAACATCGCTGAAAATCAAAAAACCAAAAATTCCATAGCCCATTAAAGAGACCATAACAATCGCAGCGGCGAATGGAATAAATAATCGCCATAAAATAGCCGGTTCCTTTATATCACTCAGCGTCTTTAACCATAAATCAAACACAGACTTCTCCAAATAAAATCTAACAAAAAAGCACGTAAACCGAAATTTACGTGCTTTAAAACATTACCGGCCGGTCAAAAAACTTCTCTCAAAACATTTATCATTTTTTTCAATAGACGCTATCAACCCATCCTTGGGAGCTCTCTTACACCATCCTGGTGTTCGAAGCTTTTGAAAAAAATAAATGCTTTGTGTCGCCAACTACTTCATCCAAATAGACTTAATATTCGTAAACTCACGAATTCCTTGCGCAGATAATTCTCGGCCATACCCAGAATTTTTAATCCCTCCAAACGGCATTCTTGGATCAGAAAAAGAAATACTGTTCACAAATGTCGCACCGGACTCCATTCCCCGAGCCATGGTTTCGGCCGTAGCCATATCCGTTGTAAAGATCGAACCGCCCAATCCAAAATCAACACCATTTGCGATGCCTAATGCATGAGCTGGCTCGGATGATTTCAAAACAACAGCGACAGGGCCAAACAATTCTTCACTGAATGCTGGCATATTCGATGTAACATCTGTCAAGATGGTTGGCGCATAGTAGCAACCTTCGCGGTCTAACTGATAACCGCCAGTGACAATTTTCGCCCCAAGCTCCACAGACCTCATGACCTGATCATGCAATTCATCCAATAAATCTTGGCGCGCCATCGGTGCAAGCGTTGTCGATTTCTCCATAGGATTTCCTGCCACAAAATGCGACTCAACGGCTTCTTTAAACATTTCAATAAATTTGTCGGCTTGCATCTGATCGACAATAAAGCGTTTAGAGGCAATACAACTTTGGCCCATATTCTGAAAACGCCCTTTGACCGCAGCATCCACCGCCTCACGGAAATTAGCATCCTCTAAAACAATAAACGCATCTGAACCACCCAATTCTAAAACCGTTTTCTTAAGTTCAGATCCGGCAATGGCAGCCACTTTACGCCCTGCATTTTCAGAACCGGTCAAAGCAACACCGCGTACCATTTTGTGGCGAATCACCTGCTCAACCTTATCCGAGCCAATCATTAAATTCGAGAAAATATGATCGGGGAATCCCGACTTACGAAAAACTTCTTCAATCGCCAAAGCACACTGCGGTACATTTGATGCATGTTTAAGCAAAGCGGTATTCCCAGCAAGCAATGCAGGCACCGCAAAACGGAAAACTTGCCAAAAAGGAAAATTCCATGGCATCACACCCAAAATGACTCCCAGCGGCAAATACGCCACATAGCTTTTGGATGCATCGGTTTCAATCATTTCATCCGCTAAATGAGAAGGACCATTTTCTGCGTAATATTCACAAAGCCATGCTGATTTTTCGATTTCTGCCAAAGCTTCCCGATGGGTTTTACCCATTTCTAGAGTGATCAACTCAGCCAAAATTTCAGCATCATCACGTAGCGTATCCGCCACACGTTTGATTAATAAACAACGGTCCTCAATGGGCGTTAACTTTCCCCAATCAGCAAACATATAACCGGCTTGAGTGATGACATAATCAACCGTTTCATCATCCCACGTTTCAAACTCTGCCAACAGTTCATTCGTAGCAGGATTAATAGATTGCATCATTGACATTTAATTCTCCTAAACCCTATCAAAAGAGCGAAGCATAGTGGTAATTATCGATTAAACAGTAAACGTTGTCCCGGTGTAAAGTCGGCAAACTCTCCCATGTAGTATTTCAACTCCCCAGAAACAATTGTACCAATCACACTATTGGTAAACTTATGGCCTTCCCATGGTGACCAACCGCACTTGTAAAGCACCTCGTCTTTTTTATCAACGTGCGGCTTGTTTAGATCAACTAAGACTAAATCTGCCCAATAACCTTCACGGATATATCCACGCTCTTCAATTTCAAACAGGTCTGCCACATTGTGCGCCATTTTCTCAACCACTTGTTCAAGTGTGAACACTCCCTGATCAACCAAATCTAGCAACACATTCAGTGATTTTTGCACCTGAGGCAAACCGGCCGGTGCCGAAAAATATGGATTGTGTTTTTCTGCTTCCAAGTGCGGTGCATGATCCGTTGCTACCACATCAATTCGTCCATCAATCAATGCTTGTCGCACTGCATCTCGGTCTTTTTGCGTTTTGATTGCTGGGTTACATTTAATGAAATGTCCTTTGCTTTCATAATCCGCGTCCGAGAACCAAAGATGGTGCGTACAAGCCTCTGCCGTAATTTTTTTACCTTTTACTGGACCCGGTTCAAACAGTTCTAACTCATCCGCCGTCGTAATGTGCAAAATATGCAAACGCGCCCCCGTTTCCTTAGCGAGTTTTACCGCCATGGAAGAAGACTTATAACAGGCTTCATGGAAACGAATCTTAGGATGTTCACCGGCCGGTATATCTTCACCAAACTTCTCTTTCCATTGCGCTTCACGTTCTTTAATCATCGGTGTATCTTCGCAGTGCGTCGCAATAATTGTTGGGCTGTGTGTAAAAATACCGCGTAACGCTTCTTCTTGGTCAACCAACATATTTCCTGTGGAAGATCCCATAAACACTTTCACACCACAGACATTACGAGGATTGACTTTTTTAATCTCTTCAACGTTATCGTTGGTTCCACCAAAATAGAAGGAATAGTTCGCCCAAGATTTTTTTGCCCCAATCGCATATTTTTCTTCCAACAAGTCGATTGTGACAGTAGGAGGCTTCACATTTGGCATCTCCATAAATGTCGTGGTGCCACCTGCAACCGCCGCTTTAGATTCTGTTGCAATATCCGCTTTATCAGTTAAACCTGGCTCACGAAAATGCACCTGATCATCAATAAACCCTGGCAACAAATGTAAACCGCTGGCATCAATGACTTGCTCCACCTGCGCATCAATGACGTCAGCAATCTTCGCAATACGACCATTTTCGACGAGTACGTCCGTGATTTTACTTTCACCTTCATTCACCATCGTAGCGCGTTTGATTAAAATTGATGTCGGTGCTTTTGCCATAAGTGCTTCCTCTGTCGTAAAAGTGTCAACCGTTGGTTGTTTACCGGCCGGTAAAGAAATTGGGTCTGAGCATTGTCAACATTGACTTTACTCTATTGATAAATTTCAGCTTTATTGGCTTCATAAAATTCATTTAAACAGAGTCTAGTTTGTGAGTTGTCAACACGCTCTAGAGATTACTCGTTTTTAGGGAAACTCTCAAGCCTAATCAGCTCCCACGACTCTTTTATAGCCTTGACAATAGCTACTTATTTAAACGCCTTTAAACACACAGGAGCTTAATAACTTTTGCTTTATTCCACTCAACGAATCACTCATAATGATGAAAAGTAGACAATCAAATGCAATCTGGAATTTTCTTTTGTGGAAAAGCTCGCTATGATGTTTGCATGTTTTTTTCAAGGCTTCCCCATTTGTTTTTATGTTTGTTCAACTAAGATTTTTTTTCCTATCAGTTTTGACCGTATTGCTCGTAGCGCCTTCTTCCTCTTGGAGCGATGCGTCGATTGCAAGCAACCTACCACAAAAACCGGGAAACGAAGCATCTAAAATCTGCGCATACATCGCCTCCTACGCTCCAGGCTATGAATGGCAAGACAGACTGGAAAAGTCACTGAAAAAAACCTTAAAAAACCATTGTACGATCAAAACTCATTACATGAACTCTAAAAAACTCTCGAGTTTTGAGCAATTAAAAGCCGCTGGTGATAAAGCTAAAGACTTTATTGAGAACATTAATCCTAGTCTCGTCATTGTTTCCGATGACAATGCAGTGCAATACGTTTTAAAAGAACATTACCGTAACAGCACAACGTCATTTGTATTTTGTGGGGTCAACAATAGCGGTGGCAACTACGGATTACCTTATCGTAATACCACCGGCATGATTGAAACCTCCCCTTATCGCAACCTTTTCCAAATCTTATTCCGTGAATATCCTGGGAAAAGCCATATTGCCTACTTAACGACTACAGGAACCACTGCGGCAAAAAATATTGCAGAATTCCACAGCCTCATTAAAGAGCTTCAATTACCCAAAAGCTCTGCCTATCGCGCGCACTCCGAAGAAGACTGGAAACAGATTTTTACAAAATTGCAAAATGACCCAACAGTCGATTTTATTATTTTGGGAAATAATGCAGCTTTCCCTCAATGGAATCGAAAAGAAAATATTGAATGGGTAAAAACACATACCCGAAAAGTCACTGCTGCCACCCAGAAATGGATGATGGATTATGCAGCCATCGGCTATACTAAAGTTCCAGAAGAGCAAGGTGAATGGGCAGGATTGACTGCCGTTGAAATTTTAAAAGGGGTTCCCATTCAATACTTATCCGTCGTGCCGAACCAGAAATTTACCTTTTGGAAAAATGAATCTTTAATCAAAGAGCTGGAACCCCCACTCTCTGGAAGCCTTCTTAAACAAGCTCGTAGCTTCCAACCTCCGTCAAGAGCAACCCAAGAAGAGAAAGGTTTGCATCCATGAAACAGCGTCACCAACTTGACAAGTTATCACTGGGAGACTTAAGCCTTAACGGATTTGCTTTTTTGGGGATCTTCTTTAGTTTTATCGTTTTTTTCGCCCTCCAAATCTATTGGCAGTATAACGAAGCCAAACTCAACTTTGTTGAAAACACACACCTTCTTGAAAAGCGTTTTTTGTTAGAAGAGCAAAGCACTGAAACATTAATCAAGGCACTGGCTCACTATTACTCTAGCCAAGTGGTTAAATCAGACACTGACTTTAGCCACTTTGCGCAAAGCCTAATCCCACAACACCCCTATATAGATGCATTTGGAATTGCAAAAAAACTTAAAGATAGCGATCTGAATGCGTTTATCCAACAGCAACATAATCGAGGCTATGAATCATTTAGAATTCAAAACAAGCAACTCTTCCAAGAATCATCCACGAATTTCACCAACGACTATTTAGCCGTCACTCAAGTATTACCCATGAGTCCGCAGCACTCCGTTTATTTGGGAGAAGATTTATTTAGTTTGCCAACCTTGCAGCATGAGTTTGCAAATCAAGTCGAACAGAACAGCATGGGACTCTACTGGTTAAGAGCCCTAATGACTGACCAACAACTGGTGTTACTCAACCACCCGATTTACACGACACCGCCAAGCAGTCTGACTGCTGAAGAACGTGCGGAAAATGTCATTGGTAGCGTCTTCTTGTTTTTCAACATTTCACCGTTTATCGAACAAGCTGCTAACTCAGAAATTGCTTTTTTAGAGTCAATCGATTTACGAATTGACCATCACCCACTAAAACATTACTGGCCGATTTATCGCGATCTTTCTCATCTCTCCACTGAAGATCGAAGCCTCATCGATTCATTGATTTTCAATTTTTTTGACAATTTTCATTTCACAAATGAAATCAGTATTTCAGCGTTGCGCGATACCATCCGTTTAAAAATCGTCGCAAACTGGGATCAAAACGCATTAGATGTGATTTCTGCCACCTTATGGGGAGCAATCGGTGGGTTGCTATTCTTATTACTGAATTTCGTCATTAGCGTGTTTGGAACTTACACGAAACGCTTATTCAAAATGCAATCACGCCTAGAAGAAATTTTGCATACGTCACATGATGCGGTGATTATCACCAATAAATCAGGTGAGATTCTAAGTTGGAACCCTCGCTGCGAAGAACTGTTTGGCTATCACTATGACGAAATGATCGGTCAGTCACTGATTCAACTTTTTACACAGCTTTCAGAAAATAACCTACAAGACCCAGTAGAGCAAAAGCTGCTCAAATTATTTTCTAAAGATTCACCGGCCGGTAAAGCTTTAACATTCAATGAAAAATTATTGGAACTTTACCTGCTCAATCGGGACAAAAAACGTATTCTGGTTGAGATTTCTTACTCGATTTTATCCGTCAATGATACTGAAGAGATCAGTCTATTTATCCAAGACATCACCTATCAAAGACAAACTGAATCTGAAATCAAGCAGTTGGCGTATTACGACCCTCTGACAAACCTAGAAAACCGGGTTCTATTTAAACAGAATTTTGAAAGTCTATTAAATCGCCCGAACACACCCGATTTTAGCGTGTACTTTATTGACTTGGATGGCTTTAAACAGATCAACGACACCCTTGGTCACAGCATTGGTGATGAGCTATTAAAAGTGATTGCTCGAAGAATCGTCAACACGATTCAAGGCGCACATTGCCCACATCATATCTGCCGGTTTGGTGGCGACGAATTCATTATCTTAATTGAAACCGCAGACGACAACCTCACTAAAGTACTCCTTGAACGCCTGTTGTTGAAAATACAACGCATGATTCGCATCGATGGCAATGAAATGCAAGTCAGCGCCAGTATTGGTGTCACCTTCTACCCTGAGCATGGTAAAGATATGGACACCCTTCTTCGTCATGCAGATACCGCCATGTATGAAGCCAAAGGGCTAGGAAAAAACACTTATTCAATTTATCAAAACGAGATGACCGAACAACTTTCTCGCCGCTTATTGCTTGAAAAACACCTGAGACTGGCACTGGAATACAATGAATTCAGTCTAGTCTATCAGCCGCAGATGGATTTAGAATCCGGCCAAATAATTGGTGTTGAAGCATTAATTCGTTGGAACAACCAATCGCTCGGCTTTATCAGTCCTGACCAATTTATTCCGATTGCTGAGGAGAGCCGAATGATTATTGAAATCGGCGACTGGGTGGTCGATACCTGCATTAAACAACTCATCGAGTGGCAACACACGCAAATGGATGGTCTCCACATCGCTATTAACGTCAGTAGCGTTCAGTTCAACTTCGCAGGGTTTGTCGATGGCGTTTATGACAAAATGCGCAAAGCCGGGCTGCCTTCAAAATTGCTTGAAATCGAATTGACCGAACGCACAGTTATGGACAATGCCGATGAAAATGTCGAACGCTTTAACGATATTCGTAACCAAGGATTTGGTTTATCGGTGGATGACTTTGGGACCGGCTATTCATCACTGAGTTATTTAAAACGATTCCCTCTAAGTATTTTGAAAATCGATAAAAGCTTTGTAGACGGTTTGCCAACCGATGATGACGATATTAGTATTGCCACGGCAATTTTGAATTTAGCTCATAGTTTAAACATCAATGTTGTCGCTGAAGGCGTTGAAACCATTGAACAACTGCTATTCTTAAAAGAGGCAAAATGTAACTATGCACAAGGCTACTTTATTAGCCGCCCACTTCCTGCCAAAGACTTTGAGGCTTGGCTTGAGCAGAAAACGCGCTGCTTCTATCAATCAGAAGAATTCCATCTCGCCCTGAAAAAAATTACCTCTTCAGAAATTGAAGGATTTGAAGCTAAGACAGCACTTACCAAAACGGATTTATCATCCGATGCGTAATGGACAAAAATACAACCCCTTTTTTTGGATGCTATATTTACTGATACGCTTTTATCAACTATTTATTAGCCCAGTTATTGGCCCTCGTTGCCGTTTCTATCCAACCTGTTCAAGCTACACGATTGAAGCCTTGAAAACCCACGGAGTGATTTGCGGCAGTTGGCTAGCCATTAAGCGGATAAGTTCTTGCCACCCAGGCAATCCAGGAGGCGTAGATCCAGTCCCAGAATGCGGTTGTCATTGCAAATCACACCGGCCGGTAGAAAGTTCAGATTCCAACTCTAAGAATCTCCCCTCTCATACCAGCAAAGATGAAGACTGACATCTAAAATTCATAATCAGCCTTTTCAAACACGCTAAACTAATATAATTAGTCGATTCTGAATAACTCGTTTAATTTATGGCAAAGCCAGTTTTTATACTCAACAAGGCAGAATGCAGAAATGCTATCTAGATAACATAAGGCATTCTAACGCAGTGGAGTGAAAACTGGCGCAGCCCCTTCGGGTGGGCGTTTAAGCAGATATTCTCGTTGTTGTGAATCTCAATAATGGAATAACCATTATCTTCAATCCACGCCTAGAGCCTATCTGCTTAAACATCCCACATAAATCTAAACCAGTTATTCAGAGTCGACTATTTAGTTAACCAATTAAAAAGTCGTGAAAACGGCCTTTCTCATATCAGAAAAACATTCTTCAAACAGGAACTTTCATGAACGACTCATCTGCACCTGATGCACTCGACTATCCTAAGTTTATCAACCGTGAACGCAGCCTTTTAGAGTTTAACCGACGCGTTCTCGCACAAGCCAAACGTGATGATATTCCTCTTTTGGAGAGGTTAAAATACCTGTGTATTTCAAGTTCTAATATGGATGAATTTTTTGAGGTCCGTCTGGCTAGTTTGTATGAAATGAGTCACGAACCCAATATGAGAACCAAACCGGATAACGCCAATCCAAATGAGGTTATTGATGAACTTTCAGATGTCGCACACAACATAGTGCAAGATCAATATGCGACTTTGAACCATATCTTAGTACCCGAACTGCAAAAGGAAGGCATCCGTTTTTTACGTCGAACACACTGGAATGACACGCAAAAAAGCTGGATTAACCAATTTTTTAAAGAGTCACTGCAACCTGTTTTCAGCGCAGTCGGTCTCGACCCATCTCACCCATTCCCTCGCGTACTCAATAAAAGTTTGAACTTTATTGTCTCACTTGAAGGCAAAGATGCCTTTGGTCGATCCAATGGGTTAGCGATTGTGCCAGTCCCTCGCTCTCTACCTCGTATTATCAAGCTTCCCGACCATGCAACCGATGGTGACAACGATTTTGTTTTCTTATCATCGATTCTTCATGCTCACGTATCGGAGCTTTTCCCAGGGATGACTGTTACAGGGTGTTACCAATTCCGTTTGACTCGTAACACAAACCTATTTATCGATGAAGAAGAAGTCGAAGACATTATGAGTGCGCTTCGAGGAGAACTATCAAGTCGTGATTACGGTGGAGCGATTCGTTTAGAAGTCGCAGACAACTGCCCTCCACATTTGGTCGAATACTTACTAGACCGTTTCCAACTGACTCGCCGAGCGTTATATCAAGTTCACGGGCCGGTAAATTTACATCGATTGAATGCAGTGCCTGATATGGCACAACGTCCTGACTTGCAATTTGAACCTTTTACGCCGAAAAAACTGTCTAAAAAGCTACCTCCTACAAAGGCATTTAAACTGTTTACCCGTCAAAAGAAAACAGACAGTATTTTTGAACAGATTGCCGCCAAAGATATTCTGTTACACCACCCTTATGACTCTTTTGCTCCGGTCATTAATTTCCTTAAGCAAGCCGCCAAGGATCCTGAGGTTTTAGCTATTCGCATGACGCTTTACCGCACAGGTGAAAAATCGGACATTATCAAAGCGTTGGAACGCGCAGCACAAAATGGTAAAGAAGTCACCGCAGTGGTTGAACTTCGTGCTCGTTTTGACGAAGACAATAACATTACCCAAGCCATGAAGCTGCAGGAAGCTGGTGCCCATGTGGTTTACGGAGTGGTTGGCTATAAAACCCATGCCAAGATGATTCATGTCGTTCGTCGAGAAGCTGGAAAGATCAAATTCTACACGCACCTTGGGACAGGAAACTATCATCACATCACCACACGTTTCTATACTGATTTTGGTCTATTGACCGCGAATCAAACCATTGGAGAAGATGTATCCAAAGTTTTTCAGCAGTTGACAAGTTTGGGCGACACCAAAGGCCTGAGCAAATTACTGCAATCACCTTTCACATTGCAAAGTGGAATGGTCGAGCGCATTCAAAGAGAAGCAGACAATGCACGCAAAGGTTTACCGGCCCGTATTATTGCCAAAATGAATGGTTTAGAAGAAGAAGGTGTTATTGAAGCCCTTTATGAAGCTTCCCAAGCAGGTGTCAAAATTGATTTAATCATTCGAGGAATATGCAGTCTTCGTCCTGGAGTACCTGGATTGTCTGAAAACATTACCGTCACCTCAATTATTGGTCGCTTTTTAGAGCATCATCGAATTTACTATTTTGCCAATCATGGCAAAGATCCAGAACTGTTCTGCTCAAGTGCCGACTGGATGCGTCGTAACCTATTCTCGCGTGTAGAGACTTGCTTCCCAGTACTTGACCACGAGTGCTTTCAACAAGTTTATACTGAAGGTTTGGCCATTTATCTAGAAGATAATATCGGTGCCTGGCAATTACAGCCAGATGGTTGCTATAAATCCGTTAAAGAACTTAATCCAAACCTCCCGGACTTTTCCTCACAGCAGAGCTTAATCGATAAATACAACGCAAATTAGGTCGTTCCAGTACTCTGGCAAAGTTTTTTTGCCAGAGTCTGCAAAAAACGCTGTCAACTTTATACGTAACATTGCGAGTATTTTTACTCGAAATCCTGTTTTCAGACAAAAAATCAGGTTTCCTCACACAGAAAAAGCAAAAAAAGCGCTAAACTTAGCGACCATTAATTTTGCCTTTCATGAATGGAATGCGGTTTATGCCCAATACACAGACTTCAACCATAACGTCCGATACCCTTCAGACATCCTTTGCACTTTCACCTGAATCCATTGGAATCAGTCCTAAAGAAGATGCGTTCTATGCAGCGATAGATTTAGGCTCCAATAGCTTTCACATGATTGTGGCTCGACAAACTCACGGGCAAGTGCAAATAGTCGATAAACATAAGGAAATGGTTCGTTTACGGGCCGGCCTCGACTCAAAAAACAATCTCACCGTGAGTGCTTTTGAACATGGCATTGCCTGCTTGGAACGTTTTGGCCAACGCATAAAAGATATTCCGGCTGAAAATATCCGTGCCGTAGGTACCAACACTTTGCGAAATGCAAAAAACAGCAGAGAGTTCCTTGCTCAAGCCAGAAAAGCACTCGGCCACAGCATTCAAATTATTGCCGGCCAAGAAGAGGCTCGTCTAATTTATCTAGGAGTTGCTCATGGCTTACCAAAAAGTGATGAACAACGCCTAGTCATGGATATTGGCGGTGGCAGTACCGAATACATTATCGGTAAAGGCATTCAAAACAGTCATTTGACCTCGACCGAAATGGGTTGCGTATCCATGACTCAGGCATTTTTTGATAATGACCAAATCACGCTTGAGAAAATGGCTGACGCCATTACCAAATGTCGTCAAATTCTTCGCCCCCATGTTCAGCAACTCAAGCAACAGAGCTGGGATTGCGCTTTCGGCGCATCAGGAACCATTAAAGCTATTGGGCAAATCTTGGAACAGAATCAATGGAGTGAAGGTGGCATTACATTTACCGGCCTGCAAAAGCTCACAGATAAGCTGATTGCTGCTGGCGGGTGTGAAACCGCCAAAATAGAAGGATTAAAAGACGAGCGAAAACCGGTTTTAGCCGGAGGTTTAGCAATTTTAATGGCAACTTTTATGGAACTTGAAATTGATGTCATGCAAGTTTCTGCCAACGCTCTACGCGAAGGTTTGATTTACGACACACTTGGTCGACTCTATGCCGATGATGCGCGTAATAGTAGCGTACGAGCTTTGCAAAAATGGATGCGAGTGGACGAAGCGCATGGTGAACAGGTTGCGCAAACCGCCCTTTCGCTTTTTAAACAATCTCATAATGTTTGGCGCCTGCATGGTTCGGACTATAACTTTGCGCAGTTGCTCACTTGGGCAAGTCAGCTTTATGAATGTGGTAAAGCAATCAGCTATAAACGCTACCGCCATCACAGTGCCTATTTAATTTACCAATCAGAACTAGCCGGTTTCGACCAGCAAGAGAAACAAATTCTTAGCCTGTTGACGCTTCATCATCGCGGTAAATTCAATCGAAATTTATTCTCAGAATTTGACGAAGAACTGGCTCAACAACTGACCTATTTGACGTTGATTTTGCGTCTTGCCACACGAATTCATCGAGGTCGAGACCAAAACACACCAGAGCCAACACTCGTGATTATGGATAATGACCAGATTCACCTTGAATTTGAAAATAATTGGCTGGAAGAACATCCTCTCAGTCGATTGGATTTAGAAACCGAAGCCAAAAACTTGGCTGATGCAGGATTTGAGCTAACTCTGTGTTAAAAGCAGGACTCTATTCATGAGGTTATATTCATACTGTTCGCTTTGCGATGGCCTTTCATGGTTATCGCAAAGCGTGTAGTACGAATAAACTAATACAACCTTTTACCTAAGCGGGCTAATACACATCCATTTGAATACGCTTTTCTCTGCGCATTTGTTGCCAGTAATTCTCGGCTTCCGTTTCTGTCAAATTGAGCTTTTCAGCAAACCATTCTTGCCATAAGGCTTGCACCGCCACCGCCATTTTATCTTGGCTGCCACACAAATAAACAAGTGCACCCTGTTGCCAACTTTCCCAAACTTTATCGGCATTTTGCTTGAGCACATCTTGCACATACGCTTTTGGTTCCACTCTGGAAAATGCAAAATCGACGTTTAAAAACCCCTTATTTTTCCAAGCATTCAATTTTTCACAATGCAAGCATGTTTTTTCTGGATCTGTTTCACCAAAAAACAGCCAATTGTCGGTTGCTTGGTTGGCAACACGCTGTTCCATAAACCCTAGAAATGGCGCTAAACCTGTGCCACTAGCAATCATAATAATCGGAGAATCCTTACCGGCCGGTAACTTAAAGGTAGGATTAGATTTAATATCAATCGTCAAAACTTTACCGGCCGGTTGATTCGCCAACCAATTCGACACAACCCCTAAACGAGTCCGTCCAGAAGATTGATATTCAACACGGCGATACAGAAGTCTTAACGGTGACAGTGATGAAGCAACGTCGTGAGTATTGGCACTCGCTATCGAGTAATAACGGGGAGCCAAAGGTGAAAGCAACTGCAAAAAGTCAGCACTCAAACGTTGTATTTCTGGAATATCTTCAAGTAAATCAACTACATCTTTTCCTTGCGCATAGTCCATCATCGCTGCACGATCTGACCAGCGATCCAACCCAATCTGAAACTGGCGTTGCAGTTTATTGAGAATCGCAGGGTTAAGTTGTGTAATTTCTAAACTCTCGACTAAAGCTTTACCGGCCGGTAAGTTTCCAAAACGTTTCAGCTCCACCTCGGCTTTGGAATCAATCTTCAATAAGGCTAAAACTTTCTCAACCAAACTATCAGGATTTAAGCCTGAAACCAACGCCCAATCACCTGGTTGATAATCAAATGCATGAGTCTCATTTAATGGAACCAACTCAATTGAAAAAATATCTTTGTCCGCTTGCGGCGTGAGTTGTTGATTCGATTGAATTTTGGCGAGAACAGCTGTCATAACAACATCCAACAAATTTAAGTATCGCTATGCTACCAAAATTTAGGAAATGAATACTTTGAAAGAGTGACAAACTTATGACAGCAAGCTGTGTTAACACAGCTTGCAATAGAGGAAATGAGGCAATAATAGCAAAACTACTGAAAGGACGTCTTAGGCACCCATCATGCGCTGCAAGAGTGTTGACGCTAAAGGCGATAACGCGACCAAAGTCACTGCTGAAGCCAGACCTGCAATAATCCCCACAGCGGCATTTTGTAAAACCGGCCCTCGATTAATATCCAAAGCACTCATCTGCTTTTCCATCGCAGAAAAAATCTTTACTTGCTTATTCATCAAACCATTTAGCGTGTGAATTTGCTTAAAGAGAAGTTGTTGCTCTTTTTCAATTTCAGAACGTGACTGCAAAGATTGCACTTTCACCTGTTGCAATTGACGATTTAAATCGCCCATAGTTGCATCCATCTGCTTAACGAGGCTTTGTAAAGATTCTTTATCTTGCTGAACCCACTCCAGTTCAGACGGCACAAAACTTTGACGAGGCATGTCATTCATCATATCGTCATCAATATCCATATCACGGTGATAACCTCCTGATCTGGACGTTTGCGCGGAACCTCGTTTTAATGCCTGTTCCAACAAAGACCCCTGACTTCCACCCATTCGACTTTTTGATGCCAATGGTTCAACAGTTCTTAAATCAATCGCCATAACAAATTCCTCTTTATTTGCCCTAAGTTTCGTCTCTGCTGAGTCAAAATTTCCAACAGTTCAAATTTATTTGAGAGAGTTAAAACAGAATCTGTGCCAACTATTCACTTCCTCTTAATTTTTCCAAAAACCTTATGCAAGCTCACCCTTAAAAATCATAAGTTGGTACAATAAGCCACAATTTGTATCCGAACATTAAAAGAGACAGACAGCCTAAATGAAATACATTGGAGCCCATGTTTCAGCTGCCGGAGGAGTCGAAAACGCCCCCATCCGCGCTCACGAAATCGGTGCGACGGCCTTCGCACTCTTTACCAAAAATCAACGGCAATGGAAAGCCAAACCCCTCACCGATAAAAGCATTCGTGAATTTAAAGCCAACTGTCAAAAATTTGGCTTTGGGCCCGATCAAATCCTACCCCATGACAGCTACTTGATTAATCTTGGGCATCCAGAGCCAGAAAAACGTCAAAAATCCTTAGATGCTTTTATTGATGAACTGGAACGCTGTGAATTACTTGGTATTAGACGTTTAAATTTTCACCCAGGCAGCCATCTAAGGGAAATTTCTGAAACGGATTGCTTGGACTACATCGCTGAATCCATTAATGAAGCCCTTCAACAAACAAACGATGTGATCGCTGTACTCGAAAATACCGCTGGGCAAGGTTCTAACCTTGGTCATCGTCATGAACAGTTGGCACACATCATAGAAAAAGTAGAAGATAAATCTCGAATTGGTGTCTGCTTTGATACCTGTCACGCTTATGCCGGTGGTTATGACTTAAAAAACGACTACGAGGGCGTAATGCAAGATTTCAGCGATGTCATTGGTTTTAAATACCTACAAGGTATGCATTTAAATGACTCCAAAGCAACGTTAGGTCAAAGAGTTGATCGCCACCATAGCCTTGGCGAAGGTGAAATCGGCTGGCAATGTTTTGAAAAAATCATGCAAGACCCTCGCATCGATAATATCCCTCTGACGTTAGAAACCATAGAACCAAACATCTGGCCAGAAGAGATTGCTCAGCTTAAAACCTTTGCAGGAATCAGTTCGACTTAAATGCTTCAACACCTCAATATCATTAAGTCCTGTCAAAAGTACGCATGTCGCTATTGGCTATGAATTATTTCCTTAAGGAACCTCTGATTGAATCGAACAATTTGACGAACAGTTTTAATTTTCTGAAGCGCCAGATTAAAAAGATTAATTGCTAGAATTATGCACAAAGATTAACATTAACCGACTTGTAAAAAGGATCCCTTAACCAATGGATAAAAATCAATTTATCGATTTCGTCATGAATACCGGCGTTTTAAAGCTTGGCGAATTCACTCTAAAATCTGGTCGAAAAAGCCCATATTTTTTCAACGCAGGTTTGTTTAATACCGGACAAGAAATGGCCACCCTTTCACAAGGTTATGCCGGCGCCATTGCCAACTCTGGCATTGAATTTGACGTCCTATTTGGTCCAGCTTATAAAGGCATTCCGCTAGCGGCAACCACTGCGGTCTCACTTGCTCGTGACTTTGACTTGGATACACCTTATGCTTTCAACCGCAAAGAAGCAAAAGACCACGGTGAAGGTGGAAACATTGTTGGTGCACCACTGACGGGTAAAGTGTTGATTATTGATGATGTCATCACAGCTGGTACGGCAATTCGCGAAGCCATTGATATAATCACCTCAAATGGCGCAGAGCCAGCCGGAGTAGTAATCGCTCTGGACCGTATGGAAAAAGGTCAAAATGAACTGTCTGCCATTCAAGAAGTCGAAAAAGAATATGGTATTCCAGTGGTTTCAATTATTGATTTAAATGACATTATCGCTTACCTCGAGAAAAGTGATGAAGGTACTCGTTATTTAGACGCAATGAAAAGCTACCGTTCTGAGTACGGAATTGGTTAACTATTGACCGGCCGGTGAATAATCGGCCGTAAATTTATGAGGATCTTGCCTTGACGCATAAATTACGCGAATTGATTTTGCTCCGTCATGCGAAATCGGATTGGAAAGATGAGGACCATTCAGATATTGAACGGCCAATTTCATCCAAAGGAAAAAAGCAAGCGTCCAAAGTCGCCAAATGGCTTCAAGACAATGCACTAACCCCCGATTTAATTCTAGTTTCCCCTGCGAAGCGTGCGCAACAGACCTTTCGAAGAATCTGCAAAGAATGCCCTTCTGAATTTCAGACTCTTGATGAACTCTATTTAGCAGAACTCGACACTCTAAAACAAGTACTGGCAAACATCGACAATGTTCACCGAGTAATGATTATTGGCCACAATCCAGGCTTGGAACAGTTATACCGTTTTTTACTCCACCAAGATCCCAATCATGATACACAACTTTTCCCGACGGCTTCCATTGCGCATTTTATCCTTCCGGGTAGCTGGCAAAATTTAGAATCGGGTGACGGAAAGCTTCAGCAATTTATTCGCCCTAAAGATATTTCTCAGAAATGAATGTTTGGCTCTTTCCCATAGAAAACCTATTTATTAACAAGTTTTTAAAGTACTTTAAAATTTAAGCACTTTAGTAATCTATGCTACTATTTACGCGTATTTAATCATCCATATCCACAACATCAAATTGATGTTTTGTCTTAATATTTGAGGGGAACTTATGAAAAAGACATTTCTACCAATGGTCGCGATGGCGACACTTTCTGTAGCGGCATTCAACACACAAGCTGCTGATATTCCATCGGCAGGTTCAACCGCTTATGTCATCGATAAAGATGGCGATGTGGTTCGTGACCGCTGGGGTCGTTGTGTTCGTTCAATTGACTGGACTGTTGAAACATCCATTGATGCGTGCGAAGGTCGTACACCTAAACCAGCACCAGTAGTTGCAGCCCCAGAACCAAAACCAATGCCGGTTATCGCACCAAAAGCACCTGTTGCAGAGCCAGCAGTTGTTCCAAATGTACCAGTTCAATTCCGAGGATTCTTTGATACTGATTCTTCTGAGCTAAAACCAGCCGCATTTGGTGACCTTGATACTTATGCAGACTACCTAAACCAAATGAACGACGCGTCTGTGAAAGTGACTGGTCATACAGATAGCCGTGGTGCTGAAAGTTATAACCAAAAACTATCTGAGCGTCGTGCAATGGCTGTCAAAAGTTACCTTGAAGAAAAAGGCATTGCCTCTGACCGTATCAATGCAAATGGTGCCGGTGAAACTCAACCTATTGCGAGCAACAAAACTGCAGAAGGTCGCGCTGAAAACCGCCGCGTAGAGGTTGAAATTGTTAAATAAGTAACGATTTCAAAACCTTTTAAGAGGTTGAAATCATTAAGCAATTAATGATTCCAAAACCTTTTAAGAAGCTGAATTTGTTTAGTTAACAAGCTTACTTCAATAAAAAAACCGCCTATTAGGCGGTTTTTTTATTCACATGGGATATTTATATTTACCGGCCGGTATACATCTTTTTATAGACTAACTCATTGCTTTTAACATCAAACTCACTCCAACCAAAATTGTCACAATTTCAAAGGCGCGTTTGACTAACTTATTTCCTTTAACAATGGCAAAGTGAGCACCAAGATAGCCGCCAATCAGAGAACCTAAAATCAACGCTGGCAACCAAGACCATTCTATTTCACCTAAAATCCCTAGAGTCAGTGCGCCTGATCCATTCCAAAAAATACCCACCAAAACCAAAGTGTAAGCAACGGCTGATTTGTAGTCTAAGCCAAACCAACGGACTAACCAAAGCGTCACAAACAAACCTGTGCCAGAGGTCAAAGAACCGTTTAATCCACCAATGACAAACAACACTAAACCACCCAATAGATAACCTCTAAGATCGCGGTTAGCCGCTTCAGTTATCTGTCCAAGCCCAGGTTTAAACCAAGAATACAAGCCGAGACCCAAAGTGAGTAAACCTAAAAGCCCCTGTGACACTCGATCATCCACTTGAAGAATAATGCTAGCGCCTAATACAACACCGGGCAATCCCATTGCCAATATAAAAGCCGCAAACTTCCAATCCAGTGTGGAAGACTTCATATGTCGAGCAGTGGCGCCAAGCCCTAAAAACACACTGGCAACTTTATGAGTTGCAAGCGCCACGCCAAATGGCAAGCCTAAAAACAACAGTGCCGGTAATTGCAACAATCCTGCCCCTCCACCTGCTAAAGCCGAAAAAAGATTGGCCACAAGTGAAATGACAAACAATAAAAACTGATCAAAAAAATCCATTCATATCCTCAAAAACGCCTTTTCACTAGAATAAGTCGCCTTAAAATAAAAAAGGCACAGAGTTACGATAACCCCATGCCTTGCACACCACTTTCTTTTTTAAGAAAATTTAGTCCGCTTTTGATTCCTGATGAACATGCACATCCATTTGAGGATAAGGAATTGAAATTCCTTCAGCATCAAATGCCGCTTTGACTTTTTCATTCATTTCCCACTTAACCTTCCAGTAATCACCAGATTTCACCCATGGTCGAACAATGAAATCAATACTGCTGGCACCCAATTCACCCAGTGCAATCACTGGCTCAGGTTCAGAAAGAATACGATCATCTTCTGCGACTAAACGCTGCAAAATTTCTTTGGCTTTTTTAATGTCATCGTCATAACCGATTCCAAAAACCATATCGACACGACGAGTTTCACGCGCAGAATAGTTGGTAATTGAATCACTGTAAATGGAACCATTTGGCACAATGATTTCCTTGTTATCGCCAGTGCGGAACGTTGAACTGAAGATATTGATGGATTCCACTACACCCATAACACCGCCAGCTTCGACAAAATCACCACTTTTAAACGGTTTAAAGACTAACAGCATTACGCCAGCCGCAAAGTTCTGCATGGAACCCTGTAAAGCCAAACCAATTGCTAAACCAGCCGCACCAATCAATGCAACCAGAGATGTGGTGTCAACGCCTAATTGATCTAACGAAGCGACAATGACAAACAGTAATAAAATCGCACTGAGAATAGAGGTCACAAAATTGACCAACATTTCGTCCATTTTCCCAGAACGTTTCATCAGCTTTTTGACAAGTCCAACTACGAGTCGAACCACCATACGACCGACAATAAAAATAACGATGGCCAAAGAGATATTGATTCCCCAAGGAATCACATAATCATTCACCATCTGAGCTAAATCCAATTCCATTTACTATTCCTCTAATAAAATATAAGACACTAAAATAATTACTCAAAAGCCATGGAAAGGCAATAATTTTTAGACTCGCAGACGGTTTTATTCTGCAGTAATCAATGTCCCAACACCTTCATCGGTAAAGACTTCCAACATCACCGCATGTTCCACACGACCATCAACAATATGCGCGGCTTGCACACCGCACTCAACCGCATCTAGCGCACATCGAATTTTTGGCAACATCCCACCATAAATCGTTCCATCCGCGATTAAGGCATCAACACTTTGCGCGTTTAGACCCGTTAGCAATTCACCTTCTTTGTTTAATAAACCAGGCGTGTTCGTTAACAACATAAGCTTTTCAGCATTTAAAGCTTCGGCTACCTTTCCTGCAACTAAATCAGCATTGATATTGTAAGAATGACCATCTTTACCAACGCCTACCGGTGCAATCACAGGAATAAAGTCATCTGAAATGAGCATTTCAATGACCTTTGTGTTGATCTTATCCACTTCACCCACATGACCAATATCAATAATTTCATCTTTTGACGCTTCAGGATCGGTTGGTTTCAAGTGCAATTTCTTCGCGGAAATTAAATTACCGTCTTTCCCTGTCAAGCCAACAGAGTTTCCACCATGTTGATGAATCAGGTTCACGATTTCTTTATTGACCAATCCCCCTAATACCATTTCCACAATGTCCATGGTTTCAGTATCGGTGACGCGCATCCCTTGAATAAATTCTGATTCTTTACCAACACGCTCCAACAGGTTTCCAATTTGCGGCCCACCACCATGAACGACTACTGGGTTCATACCGACAAGTTTCATCAAAACAATATCTCGTGCAAAACCGGCTTTCAGTTTTTCATCGGTCATAGCGTTACCGCCATATTTCACCACAATCGTTTTACCTGAAAAACGTTGAATATAAGGCAAAGCCTCAGCTAATACGGACGCAATATTAGTAGCCTGTTCTTTATTTAAATTCATGGTCTGTTGTACTCGCATTGCTTAATCTCTAAAGTTGTTAAATTGCAACGGCATATCAATCTCTTCATTGCCACGCAAAAGCTGCATCACCGCCTGTAAATCATCACGCTTTTTCCCCGTGACACGCACACTTTCGCCTTGAATTTGCGCTTGTACCTTAAGCTTACTGTCTTTAATCAATTTGACAATTTTTTTGGCAATTGGCGCATCCAAACCTTCACGTAGGACAATATCTTGTTTCGCAGACTTTAACTGAACATTTGGATCTTTTTCCTCAACGCACTTAATATCAATACCGCGACGATTGGCTTTTTGAATCAAAATCTCAAACATCTGTTTCAACTGAAAATCTGATTCCGTACTCATTGTCACCGTAGTGTCATTCAACGTAAATTCAGACCCAGTCCCTTTAAAATCGTAGCGCGTCGTCACTTCCTTATTCGCTTGATCCACAGCATTCTGCAACTCATGCTTATCCAATTCCGACACAATATCAAAAGACGGCATTTGACCTCCAAATCAATTAAAATTCACAAACTCTTAATTCTATCACGAAGCCAAAACCTATGAGCCAACCGTTGCATCTACCAATTTCCAAAACCGCTGCCCAAATCGCTCCTTTTCGCGTTATGAAAATTCTTGGACAAGCCAAAGCACTTGAAACTCAAGGCCGCGACATCATTCACATGGAAATTGGCGAACCGGATTTTGCCTCTTTGCCTTGCGTGCATCAGGCCGCCATGCAAGCGGCTGAAAAAGGCATTACCCATTACACGCCAACTTTAGGTTTACCGGCACTTCGAGAAAAACTGTCCGAGTTTTATCAAAACTTTTACAACGCAAAGATACCGGCCGGTAGAGTTGTGATTACCCCAGGTTCTTCTTCCGCATTACAACTTGTTTTGACCGCGATATTAAATCCAAACGATACCGTCTTGATGCCAGACCCGACCTATCCGTGTAACCGTCAATTTGTGGAGCTTCTACAAGCCAACGTAGAATCAATTCCGGTCGATGTGACCACCAATTACCAGTTGACCACCCAGCTTTTGGAAAAGCATTGGCAGCCCCACATCAAAGCGGTCATGGTCGCCAGTCCTGCGAATCCAACCGGCACTCTCATTGAGCAAGAAGAACTACTCAAAATGGCAAATTTCTTAGCTGAGAAAAATTGCTATTTTATTGTCGATGAAATCTATCAAGGTTTGGTTTATGACCGGCCGGCAGAAAGTATCTTGGGGCATGAAAAAACACCTGAAAATATCATTGTCATAAATTCTTTTTCCAAGTTTTTCGGAATGACAGGTTGGCGTTTAGGCTGGACAATCGCGCCAGCCCATTTAATCGACATTCTGGATCGACTTGGGCAGAATTTATATCTATCCGCGCCCACTCCTTCGCAATATGGTGCGCTCGCTGTTTTGGAACCCGAAGCATTAAGCGAGCTTGAAACCCGCCGGCAAACTTTTCAACACCGACGTGACCGTTTAATTTCAGCCATGCAAAACGCCGGTTTTAAGCTCAAAACTTTACCGGCCGGTGCCTTTTATATTTATTGGGATGTGTCTGCATTCACGGATGACTCCGAACAATTCTGTGCAGAACTTCTCGAACAAACCGGTGTCGCGATTACGCCCGGAACAGACTTTGGCAAATCTGGAGGCAAAACTCACGTTCGTCTAGCCTACACCAATAATCGAATTGAAGAAGCGGTCGAACGAATTGCACAGTTTACAAAACAACTTTCATAAAATACCGGCCGGTACAAAACAGTTTTTCTGCCGGCCGGTCAAGTTTCATGCGCGAGCATAATTTGCCCACTTATCACGCTGGCGTTTTTTGTACCATTCGTGATTCAGCAGCAACATAACGGGAAATGGAATCAGTAACAAAAGATATTCCAACGGCACAGTTGCCGTATTAAAAACGGTTTGTACCGGTGGTGCATACAAAATCAACAGCACAAAAAACACCTCAGTGCCAACACCAAACCAAATCATCTTGTTGGTGCCTTGCAAATTCCACAGAGAATCTTCCCAAGAACGCAATGTGAAAACATTCGCCATCTGACAAGTAATCGCGCCCAACAAAGTCATGGTCATCGCTTGTCGATGATATTCATCCGAAATATCCAAATCCCCATATTCCCAACCTGTGAGAAATAAAAAGCCGAGGAAGGCAAACATCGCGGCTCCTGCCTCAAACATTCCATTCATAAAATAACCACGCTTAAAGACTTCTCTATCTAAAATCTTTTCATCTTTGCCGACAGGTGGTCTTTTCATAATGTGTTTTTCAGGTTTTTCAGATCCTAACCCTAGACCAGGCAACTGGTCAGTCCCCAAGTCAATCAACAGAATTTGAATCACCGATAGCGGTAATGGAATCTTTAAGAAAAACGACAATATATAGGGAACAATTTCTGGCACATTAGAACTCAGAATATAAGTCGTCAATTTCTTAATATTGAAATAAACCGTACGCCCCTCTTCGACAGCCGCCACAATCGATTTGAAGTTATCATCCAACAGTATCATGTCACCAGATTCTTTCGCCACATCGGTTCCAGACCCCATTGCAATGCCAATATCCGCCTTCTTCAGAGCAGGCGAATCATTCACGCCATCGCCAGTCATGGCAACGACCTCACCATTGTCCTGCAATAATTGCGCAATCCGCAGTTTTTGCGCAGAGGCCATTCGAGCAAACAACAAATGTTTGTCTCTAAGTTTGCCTCGCAATTGATCATCACCAAGATGGTCTAGGTCATGCCCCGTTAAAACTTCATCGATTTTCAAACCGACTTTTTCGCCAATTGCACGAGCAGTAATCGGGTTATCACCGGTAATCATCATGACGCGAATATGTGCCGAGTAACACTGTGCCACCGCTTCTTTGACGCCATTTCGCGGAGGGTCCATTAAACCAAGCAGACCGACAAACACTAAATCATTTTCACCATCACCGACTTTTGTGGCAATGGCCAAAACTCGATACGCTTGTGCTGCCATTTTTTCATTTTGACGGTTAATCTCTGCAATTTTGTCTGAATCCAACGGTTGAAGGCCACTGTCGCCTTGCCAGTGATTACACAAGGGCAAAACCGCCTCTAAAGCCCCTTTTACCGCCAAGCTTTCCTTATATTCACCGGCCGGTTTAACTAACGTGGACATCATTTTCCGCTCAGAGGAAAACGCGTACTCTTTCACCTTTTCCCAATCACCAAATTCTGCCTGTGCTTTTTGTGCAGCAACCAATAGTGCAATCTCGGTTGGGTCGCCAAATGAAGTTTTCGCTTTGAAGTCGACTTGAGCATGAGTATTGATTGCTGCCAATTGCAAAACCCTTTGCAAAACGGGAAAGGTCGTACTTTTCGATTCATGCGGTGATCGCCCCGGCTCTCCGGTAAATTGCCACTCACCATCTTCATAATAGCCTTTTCCCGTAACCGAACAGCCGCAGCCATTAGGTAACCAAGCCGTTTGCACAGTCATTTCGTTTTGGGTCAAGGTTCCCGTCTTATCCGAGCAAATGACGGTGGCCGAACCCAAAGTTTCCACCGAGTTCAGGTTTTTAATTAAGGCTTGACGACGCGCCATTCGCTGAGAGGCTAAAGACAGAGATAAGGTAATGGTTGGCAAAAGCCCTTCAGGAACATTTGCGACAATTAACGACAGTGCGAAAATCGCAGAAATTAATAACCCTCGATCTGAGAACCAACCCAATAAAAAGAAAACAACCCCAGCACCTAACGCCAATAAGGTCAGAATCTTGGTCATGTGCTTAATTTCTTTTTCGATCGGCGTTTCAGTTTTTCCAACCTCTGCGGTCATACGAGCAATTTTACCGAACTCAGTTGCTTCTCCTGTGGCAACCACCACCGCTAGACCATTCCCATTGGTAATCGCGGCACCGGCAAATACCATATTTTTGGCATCCAATTCACGGGTCGCATCACCATGGTTCAAATTTCGCAATGACGGCGTGGATTCACCATTCAGAACCGAAAGATTTAAATACAAATCATTCGATTCGAACAAAATCGCATCGGCTGCCACTTTATCGCCTTCACTCAAAATCAGAATATCACCCGGCACCACATCGCGCGCATCAATGGTCATTGTCTCGCCATCTCGCAAAACCATCGCTTCCGATTTAACTAGTTTTAATAAGGCCTCCATCGCTTTGTCGGCTTTAAACTTTTGCCAGAACGTAAAGGTTGCATTGATAAAAACCGCAGCGAATACCGCATATGCGAGGATGTCATTACCCTCTCCGGGTTGAAAATAGTGCGCTACCAGTGCTAACAGCCCTGCGACTTCCAGCAAAATAGGGAAAAAACTGATGTATTCTTTGAGATATTCAATTCGGTAATCTTTCTTTTTCGTCTGCGCAATTTGGTTGGGACCAAAGTCGCGTAAACGACGGTCAATTTCGCCATTATGCAACCCTTTCGGAGAGCTTTTGACCTCTGCAAAGACTTTTTCAATGGGCTGCTTAAATAACATTGCTCACCCCTTCCATGGATAGAAAACAATTGAATTGACGCTGCAGTGATCACCTATATCAGCGAGTTGCCTAGCGGGATAAACCCCAGAACGGATGACCAATAAATCCATATTATTTTCGACAACATAGCGCTGCAATCCTTCTGCTCCCATCGGCTTTATCGCATTAATCACTTCAATATTTTCTTCTGAAATGCCCGCCATAATTGCTAGCTGCATAAAGGGGGCAGCCAGATATTTGAGCCCCGACTTGGTCGTCGCCTTGGCAAACCCTTTTTCCGAAGCCAGATAAATTCGACCATAACCGTCGCTATGCTTTAGCAGTCCTAACCAAAGAACAAACGTATGTGGATTGATTTGCTCTTTAGACACCAACATCAACCGGCCGGTACTTTTTACATGGGCGACATTTTTGATTTTCACCACTGCAATATCGGTCTCGATATCGGATTTAATAATATTTTCGCTGAATGAACGCAATTTGGAGTCTTGGCGTGTTGCACAAAATAGAGTGTCAACCGCGTAGAGTTGGCAAAAGTGTTGAAGCTGCTCAATGACATCGCCTTGCAACTCAATAAACTCAAACTCAACATTATGTGCTTCAGCAATTTCATGCAAACTTTCAACTGATTTTTGAACGCGTTCCTTTGATTCTTTACCGTTGTCTATAAATAGTGCCGTAAATGGCAAATTGACAGATTGGGCATAAGAGATCGCGTAGTAACTTGCTGACTCAGACAGCAAGGAACCATTAATCATGGAAACAACTTTCATCGTAACTCCAAAAAGCTCAATAAGAATACGTCTAAAAATAGCACTTAAACAAAAAACATACTAGTAAAAAAATCGTACAAATACGTAATGAAAAAAGAATTCATAGGGAGTGCGAAACTGACAAGAAAAGTTTGTGAATTCGCGAAGCGCGTATCTTGATTTCGATTATGTTGTTAGGCATTAAATCGTTTTTTCAAAAAAAATATTTTTTTATGTCTAGATTCGTAAAATCAAATGGATATTCTATCTAACTGAACAAGCAAAAATACCTAGACGACTTTTTAGCTTATTTCATAACGATTGATTAGGGAACCTCTGATCGAATCAGAGTTTCTTTAGACTTCCAAGGGGAAAACCTGTGCTGGATAAACTGACACGCCACACGCAAGTGGTCGAGATCATCGGCGATATTATTAAGGTTAAAGCAGAAAATATTGCCTATGGCGACTTGGCCGTTGTCGAAAACCATGATGGCGAGCAATCCTTGGCCCAAGTTATTCGCCTAGAAGGCGATGTGGTTTCTATGCAGGTTTTCTCAGGTGCTCGAGGTCTATCAACCAAAGCACAAGTTCAATTTCTAGGCCACCCAATGCAGGCAACCTATTCACCCAATATTCTCGGCCGAGTATTTGGTGGCTCAGGAAAGGTTCTCGACAACGGACCCTCCCTAAAGGCTGATCCTCAAGTTGATATAGGTGGGCCAACAGTCAACCCTGTTAAACGCGTTTTGCCAAGCAAAATGGTGCATACCAATATCCCAATGATTGATATGTTCAACAGCTTAGTGGAAAGTCAGAAGATTCCAATCTTTTCCATCGCCGGAGAACCCTATAACCAATTGCTGGCTCGTATCGGCATTCAGGCCGAAGCCGATATTGTAGTCTTTGCCGGTTTGGGTTTGATTTACGACGACTACCACTTTTTCCGAAAAACATTTGAAGACGAAGGTGTTTTTGCTCGAACCGTAATGTTTGTCAACCAAGCTTCCGACCCGATTGTAGAACGTCTATTGGTTCCGGATATGGCCTTGAAAGTGGCTGAACGCTTTGCGGTGGAAGAAGGCAAACGCGTATTGGTTTTAATGACCGATATGACCGCCTACGCCGACGCCATGAAAGAAATCGGTATTGCGATGGAATATGTTCCATCCAACCGAGGGTATCTGGGGGATTTATATTCACAGCTAGCCGTGCGCTATGAACGCGCTTGCGACTATCAAGGGGCTGGATCTGTGACCATTTTGACGGTCACCACCATGCCGGGGAATGATGTGACGCATCCAGTGCCAGACAATACCGGTTACATCACCGAAGGCCAGTTCTATTTGCATGACGGCATGCTCGATCCCTTTGGTTCGCTGTCACGCCTGAAACAGCAAGTCATCGGTAAGGTTACTCGTGAAGACCATTCTCAGCTAATGAATACCATGATCCGCTTTTACTCCAATGCCAAAGAGGCCGAGAAAAAACGCGCAATGGCGTTTGAGCTATCTGACTTCGATGAACGATGCTTGCAATTTGGAGAGCTCTTTACCGCTCATTTTATGGATATTGATGTGTCCTTACCGTTGAATGACGCGCTCGATCTTGGCTGGGAAATTCTTGCAGAGTGCTTCTCTCGCAATGAGTTATTAATGAAAGACGCTTTAATCGATAAATATTTCCCGGCCGGTAAAGAACCGGAAGCGCAACCGACCTCCGACAAAACTGGAACCAGCTGATTATGGCAGCGAAGATTGCACTCAATAAAACGGCATTAAAGCAATCCCGAGACAAGCTGGGGATGTATAAACGCTACCTGCCGTCTTTGGACTTAAAGCGCCAACAGCTGATGTTAGAGTTACAAAAAGCGCGCGCCGAAAAAGAGTCTTACATGCAGAAAATCGACAACCGACTTACTCAGGCAGAAGATTGGATTGGGCTGCTTGCGAACACCGATATTCAAGTCAATGGTTTAGTAAAAGTCACTGGCATTGATGAAAGTGAGCAAAATTTGCTCGGCGTCACCCTGCCGTTATACCTAGACACACATTTTTCGGTGGAAAGTTACTCTATGCTAGCAACGCCTTATTGGGTGGATGCGCTTATCAAAACCTTGAAAGAAGTCGCAATTCTTCGTGCCAAAGCAGCAATCAGCGCAAAAAGAACCGCCATACTGGAAGAAGCGGTTCGAAAAATCACTCAACGCGTGAACTTATTTGAAAAGCGCCTAATTCCTGAAACCAATAGCGATATACGCAAAATCAAAATTTTCTTGGACGATTCGGACCGTGCCTCAGTGATTCGTGCCAAATTCGCCAAGAAAAAAACTCTTAGCCGGATCGGATCGGGGGCTTAAGATGTCCATTGTTCGCCTCAATAAAGTGACAATTATGGGTCCTTTAGCTCAACGAAGAGAAGCCTTAGAAGAACTTCAGGAACTAGGTTGCATGCACCTACTTGATCTAAATCCTGAGCAAAAAGATGACATCCCCGTTTTTATCTCTAAAGAAGCTCGCGAGGCTTATCGTTACCTCAATAATTGTCCTTCAAAACTGCGCCAAAACCATGATGAGAAAAATTTTCAGTTTGATGTCGTACAAACTGAAACTTTAGAGATCAAAAAACGCATTCACGAATTGGAAAACGAGCAAGAGTTTCTTCGCAAAAGAATCAAAGAATTAATGCCTTGGGGCGAATTTTTGTTACAGCCTTACCAGGAACTCGAGGATCGACGCTTCTGGTTTTATATTGTCCCCCATTACAAAATGGATGAACTGGAAGATAGAGAAGAACCTTGGCAAGTGGTCTTTAAAGACAATCGTTTCAGTTATGTCGTGGTCATTGCTCGCGAAGAACCCATCAAAATGCCGGTTCCCCGAACACATGCTGGTTATGTGCCCTTATCCGAACTACAAGACCGTTTTGACGCCAACGAAGTCGAACTCGAAGAACTTTTTTGGCAAAGGGTCGGCCTGACTCGTTGGATTGACCAGTTCGGCAAACGGATTGATGCTGCCGATGACAGGGCCTCACTCGCTTTGGCAGAACAGATGACCCAAGAACAAGGCGAAGTGTTTATTGTTCAGGGCTGGGCACCGGTAGATCAAGAAGACGCGCTCAAAGCGTTGGCTAGCCAAAAATGCTTAGCAGTTCACCAAGTCAAAGCTAGCATAAAAGACCGCCCTCCGACACTCATGAAAAACAACGAGACTCTATCGGCCGGAGAGGACATGGTGAATTTCTATTCCACGCCTGCGTACTCGCAATGGGATCCATCAGGAATTCTCTTTGTTTCTTTCACGCTATTTTTCTCCATGATTATTGCCGATGCCGGCTATGGCTTGATTTTCGGGTTAATGTTACTGCTCTATTGGCGCCCACTATCGCGTGGCAAATCCTCACGTTTTAAATACCTGTTTGCCGCGCTGGTGACAGGAACCATTGTTTATGGCGTTTTAGTTGGAAGTTATTTTGGCCACTCCCCTAGCGAAGAGAGTTTTTGGCACCATTTGCAAATACTTAACATGAACGATCATAGTCAGATGATGGCGTTTTCAATTATTTTGGGAATCAGCCATTTGATTTTGGCAAATGCCATGCAGTTCTGGCAAAACCGAGACCGAGAAAGTGCCAAGGCCAACCTAGGTTGGATTGCAATCTTTACCGGCGGGGTGTTAGTTTGGCAAGAAATCAACGCAGGCTTTGCTGTCATGGGCTTGGGCGGATTGGTGATTCTGTGGTTTAGCAGTCCGGATAACAGTCCTTTGAAGCGATTACTGGGCGGCTTGATGGCTCTGACCAATGTCTCACAGGCATTTTCCGATGTCCTCAGTTATTTACGTCTGTTTGCTCTTGGCTTAGCTAGCGCACAATTGGCGATTACCTTTAATAACTTGGCAGCCGATGTCATGCAAAGCATGCCGGGTATCGGCATATTCTTCGCAATTTTAATTTACATTCTGGGACACGGACTCAACCTAATTCTAGCGATCATGAGTGGTGTGGTGCATGGATTGCGTTTGAATGTGATCGAATTTTTTAACTGGGGACTGAAAGACGAAGGTTACCCTTTTCAACCTTTTATTAAACGTGAGGTAAAACAATGGAAGCGATCATCATCACCCTAGGGTGGATAGGAATTTATGCGCCGATGGCGCTCGGCGCCATCGGTAGTATTATCGGCTGTGCTCGCGCAGGTCAAGCGGCTTGTGGCGCCCTACTTGATACCGAAACCGGACACGGCCGGTTCATCGGGGTCTCGGCCATGCCATCCTCACAGACTATTTACGGTATCGTCATTATGTTTACCTTAGAGCGCGCAGTCAGCGTTGATAATGCTCCTGGGCTGTTTGCAGTGGGTGTTCTTTCCGGCTTTGCTTTGCTTTGGAGTGGAATGCGTCAAGGTGACGCTTGTGCTTCGGCAATTCATGTGAGTAAAAGCAAGCCTGAAGTCTTCGGTCTATCGATTGCACCTGCAGCGATTGTTGAAGGTTTTGCGGTATTTGCTTTCATCTTCGCCCTAGTATTAAGTGGCGGTATTCCGGCGTAATTTGTGCGTAATTTGCTTAACATGCCCAATAGCTTGAGGAGCTAGTCCATGTCCAATGAACAACTATCTTCTGGCGTACAAGACCTTGTTGATCGCCTCAGAGAAAAAGGCATCGAAGAAGGTCAACGTCGTGCAGAAGAAATTTCCGGCAACGCCAAAAAAGAAGCCCATGAAATCATTCATGCAGCAAAGCAAGAAGCTGAACAGATTCTTAATAAAGCACGTCACGAAAAAGAACAACTGGAGAAATCCGGGCGCGATGCCATGAACCTCGCGGCTCGAGATGCCATTCTGGAACTCAAAGAAACTTTGTCTCACCAGTTCAGCGAACAGGTTCACGGTTTAGTCTCTCACCATTTAAGAGATGAAGCCCTGCTACAACGAATGATTCTGGAAATTGCCGGCAAAGCTCGTCCGTCAGAAGCCTCGGGGAAAATGGAATTGCTATTGCCCGAAGACGTGGTTGGACTGAAAGAATTACGCCTGCATCCAGAAAACGTACAGGAAGGTACCTTAAGCCATTTTGTCTTATCCGTATCGGCCGAACTGTTGCGTGAAGGGGTTACCATTGACACTCATGATGGTGATGGTATTCGTATTCGACTGGTAGAAGAAGATATTGAAATTGATCTGAGCACCCAAGCGATTACCAATCTGTTTTTGGAACATTTACTTCCACGCTTCCGAGCGCTGTTAGAAGGAAGCATCAAGTGACCAATAACGTCGTTTTTAAAGTCGTATTCAGACTAGCATGAAATAGGTCCAACTATGCCAAGCCATCAATACTTCACACTGATTTCCAGTTTGCCAAAATTACCGGCTCGCTTTGATGTGCGCAATTATGAACCCATTAACAAGCTACGCTTAGAGCAAAGATTGCAGATGCTTGAACCTGAGGATGCTAAAACGCTAGCGGCATTACAAGATTTTTTCCATTGGGAACACCACCCTCAACAGCATAACGATGAGGAAGTGGTGGAGGTTCTCAACAAATTTTTAAAAGAAACCAACCATCCATTTTCGGAAAACTTAGTCATGCATATGATGAATGTTCGGTTTATCAATGCGGCTTTACGCCTACGCCACGAAAAGAAACCCATGCCACCTTTAGTCAACAGTTGGTGGCATAGACACATTGTTCGTCACTGGGATCAAACAGATTTAGGCATGTCAGCTCGCTATCCTTGGATTAATGAACTGCACAGCCTGATTGAAGCGAATAATGTCAAAGCCGTACACCACAAAATGGTCGACATCCTCTGGCAGCATCTACTGAAAGAATCATTAAATTATACTTTCAGCTTTGAGGCGGTCATTATTTACAACGCCCGTTGGCATCTAATTCACGGCTGGCAAAAACAGAACGCCGAGCAAGGCAAAACCCAATTTAACTTATTTTTAGAAGAGGCCTTAGGTAATCATGTCTAAACAAATCAGTCCTTTTGCCAAAGTCACCGGCGTCAATGGCAATATCGTTACCATTGAACATCCTCATGGCCACTTGATGAAAAACGAAGTCGCTTATGTGCATGTCGGTGACGAAGCGTTAAAAGCAGAAGTGCTGCGTATCCGAGGCAAAACGGCCGATTTGCAAGTCTACGAAGAAACCGCAGGCGTGCAAGTCGGTGACAAAGTCGAACTCACAGGCGAACTGCTTTCTGCCGAATTAGGCCCAGGACTTTTAGGAAAGGTCTACGATGGTCTACAAAACCCTTTACACTCTGTGGCTGGCTCTCACGGCTTTTTCCTTCCTCGCGGTAAATATCTGGATGCACTCGACAACGTACACAAATGGGCGTTTAATCCGTTAGTTCGCTCCGGCGAAAAAGTCATTGCTAGCCAACCGATTGGTACAGTTCAAGAAGGTCGATTTACTCATAAAATCATGGTGCCTTTCAATCTAAAAGGCGAAGCGGAAATCACTTGGATTCAAGGCGGAAGCTTCAGTATTGATGAACCAATTGCTCGCATTCGTGACCAAAACGGTCATGAAGAAGTCATTACCTTAAAACAGAAATGGCCAGTGCGAATCCCAATTCCTGAAAAACTCATCGAAAAACGCATTGCGGAACGAAAGTTCCCCGATGAACCGCTTGTGACCACTTTGCGTTTGATTGACACCTTCTTCCCGATTGCCAAAGGTGGAACCGCTTGTATTCCAGGGCCTTTCGGTGCAGGTAAAACCGTATTACAAAGCTTGATCTCGCGCTATTCATCGGCAGACATCGTGATTGTCGTCGCTTGTGGTGAACGCGCCGGTGAAGTCGTCGAAACCATTGAAACCTTTGCAGAAATGAAAGACCCGAAAGGCGAAGGCACTCTGATGGAACGCACCATCGTTATCTGTAACACCTCGTCGATGCCAGTTGCGGCGCGAGAAGCTTCAATCTATATGGGCGTGACCTTGGCAGAATACTACCGTCAAATGGGTTATGACACTCTGGTACTGGCGGATTCCACTTCTCGTTGGGCACAAGCCATGCGCGAAACCTCTGGTCGTCTGGAAGAAATCCCGGGAGAAGAAGCTTTCCCGGCTTATCTGGATTCGGCGATTAAGAATATCTACGAGCGTGCAGGCGTAGTGGAAACGTTTGATAAGCAAAAAGGCAGTTTAACTTTAATTGGTACGGTTTCACCGGCCGGTGGAAACTTTGAAGAACCGGTGACGCAATCAACATTAAGCACGGTAAAAACGTTCCTAGGATTGTCTTATGCTCGTGCTTATAAACGCTACTACCCGGCAATTGATCCACTGATTTCATGGTCTCGCTACAGTTTGCAGCTAAAAGATTACTTTGATGAGCATATTGACCCAAACTGGACGAACAGCATTGAGCAAGTACGTGAAATTCTCGTCAAAGCCGAAGGTATTGAACAAATGATGCAAGTGACCGGTGAGGAAGGGATTACTGAAAATGATTTTGTGCTGTTCCAGAAAGCTAAAATGCTAGATTTGGTCTATCTGCAACAAGATGCATTTGATCCGGTGGATGTCTCGGTTGACCTCAAACGCCAGCAAGAAAACTTCCTACTCTTGAAAAAAATCGTCGATACGGATTTTGAGTTTAATGAAAAATCTGACGCTAGTCAGTTTTTCACACGCATGACCGGTATCTTTAAAAATATGAACTACTCGGTCTATAACTCGGGCGAATATAACAAACATCTCAATGAAATTAATAAAATGATTGAAGCTTATTAAAGCCTATTAACGGATTCCCACGCTTCTGCGTGGGAATCCATAAGCTTGTGCCAACCGATGATTGAAGCTCTACCGGCCGGTAGCTTATCAAACGTTACTTCGTTCCCGTTGACCCAAAGCCACCCTGCCCACGCTCGGTGTCATCACCAAACTCTTCCACCTCGGTAAACACCGGCTGTAACACTGGCACAATTACCATCTGTGCAATACGCTCACCCACTTCAACCTCATAAGCTGTATCTCCACGGTTCCAGCAAGAAACCATTAAAGGCCCCTGATAATCCGAGTCAATCAAACCCACTAAATTGCCTAGCACAATACCGTGCTTGTGGCCAAGCCCAGAACGAGGCAACAGCATCGCTGCCAAGCCCGGATCATCCAGATGAATTGCCATGCCGGTCGGAATCAACACTGTTTGCCCCTGCTCAATCGTCATTGGCTCATCAATGCATGCTCGCAAATCTAGCCCTGCCGAACCTTTGGTACCGTAATGCGGCATTTCGATTTCATTCCCTAAACGCTTATCTAAAATCTTATATTGAACCTGAATCGTCATCTGTTCTCTCCAATAGAATTACCAGTGCCAAGATTGTAGCAAACCGAAGCAAACCTAAAACAGATAAAAATACCATTTACATAGGCAATTTCAGAATCTCATCGCCTTTAACCAATCACCAACAAAGAACCTAAAATAAACAAATTTATAACCGTCCAAAATTGACAGAGAGCAATAGAACGCAGAAATTTCATCTATTATGAATAATGGATTTTCCTAGAGTCGTCTCTATGCTTTAAAATTTTGATACTTCAATGTCATGTCAGCGTATTTGCCAAATACAGATTATTGTTTAGAAAGCCGGCTGAATCTCATAAACGGACGGACTTTGTTTGGCTACTTCAACATGTCAAAACATGCTATAAAACATACATGTTTCAGAGGCTTCTTTTCTTCACGACTACAGAGACGAATTTTTATCTATGTTTTACCGTTTTCTCACTTTAATCAATCAGTGGTTCCATTTAACGTTTGAAAACGAAGCCTATGAAAAAGCCTATAACCGAGAATATCTAAAAGACAGTTTTCTCCAAAACAAATATGCGATTGCAGTCGGCCTCACCATCTACCTTTCCTATATTCCATTGTCGTATTCAATGGTGCCCGAAGATATCTATCCCACAGCCATCTCCATATTATTGTTGCCAGTCCTATTTTCTGTCTTATTTTTATCGTTTTATAACAATGACAAATTCGAGCTTTACCGCCCTTTGGCCTTATTTGTCTACTCACTGGTTATTAGTCTACCGCCGATTATTTTGTTGTTTTTTACCCAACCGGAAAACTATTCCATTTACATCATTAATATGGCTCCGCCGATTGTGGCAATCTTTATTGGCCTAGGACTCTCCTTTGCCATTGCAGTCGTTTCAGCGACTTTAGTTGTTCTGCTTCTAGTCGCTAGCGGCTTGTATCTACAAGTCCCGATTCTGGAACAAATTCATCTGGGACTGCTAATCGCTTCGGTCTACTCACTCACCGCAATTGGGGCTTACATTCATGAACGCGCCAAACGAAAGCTGTACCTGAAGCAATTTAAAGAAGAAGAATTGATTCGAGAAACCTTTACTGATCCTTTAACAGGGCTTTACAACCGCCGCTTTTTACAACGCGAAATACAGAAAAAAGAGCAGGATCCAACCACCAAATTGGGCGTTTTACTGATTGATATTGATTTCTTTAAAAAATACAACGATCACTACGGACATCTTAAAGGTGACGAAATCATCAAGACGGTTGCCCAAACCGCTCAGGATTTCACTGAACTTAAAGAAGGTATGGCGTTTCGCTATGGCGGTGAAGAGTTTGTTGTTTTTCTGGATGAATCCAATTTAGAAACGCTTTGCCAATTCGCTGACCATCTGCGTCAAAAAGTGGAAGCACTTGCTATTGAACATCAAACTAGCGAAACAATAAACATCGTCACTCTATCCATCGGTGTTGCCTCCTCATTGGAAGGTGAATCTAACAACCTAACCAACCTGATTCAGCTAGCAGATACTCGCCTCTATGAAGCAAAAAGCGCAGGCAGAAACACGGTTTTTTGTGGGTAAAATATTTAAAACACGTAATATATTTTCAGAATGCCTAATGATGGCAACACCTAAAGAAGTATAGAAAGAAGTACAGAGAATCCAAGTCAAGATTGTAGTAAACCGTGATGAATCTCAAACAGATAAAACCCAGCCATAACAAAAAACGGAATCATCGCCAAAGGTAACTCAATGGCCGAACCGGTCTTAAAGGGAAACGGCGATTTAAACGCGGTTTTTGCCGGATAAAAAAGAGGAACACCGCGGTGTGTCATCCAGTCCCCCAAAATATGACTGGCGTAACCGATATTAAACGCTAGCATCGCTTTGCAAGAGCAACCTTGAAGATAAAGTAAAGGCGTTGCCAGCACCACCAACATCAAAAGCGAGTGCGTCCAAGTTCGATGACCTAGCAAAGTTAAGGGAAGAAACAGCCACCGAATCAGCCAGAAACGCTTAAGCACCGAATGGCGGGCATCCAGATCTGGAATTAATGAGGCTGCCATCGCGACCGGAAGATAATAATAAACCTCTGGATACTCAAATCCCATCCAAGGACTGCTGAGCAGATAAACACCACTGCCAAACACCACATGCGAAGCTGCCAGCAGCTTAATCCTTCAGGATTGACAAAGCCGCGAATTATAATGGCTGACCAATAAAAAGTGTTACAAATTTCAAGTGAATAAATTGGAAAGAAAGTTCCGCTAAAAATTCTGCCAATATGTCTTAGTTTTCGATAAGATCAATACAACAACATTTCATCCTAAAAAGTATTCGATCAGCTCACAAGCCCTAAAAATGAATTTAGGAGAATGCTTTTAGGGCGTATAAAGATTTTAAGCAGGTTTAAAGTCGTCAAAAATCAAATTACTAAGTTGCATTCAATTACTAAATATTTGATATATTGCTTTTAGGATGTCTAGTAATAGTTATACACTAAACCCTACATTGGAGTTTTAAATGGACGTTGTAGCTACAGTTACAGCACTTGCAGCATTGCTAACCGCCCTGGCGAACTCGTTCGTTATTCTAGAAATGAGAAAGCAAAGAACAGCAACAACAAAGCCCGTACTTAAATTGCTATCCAAATATAGAAAAGCAATTGTTAAGAAAGAAAGTAAAACATGGGAGTGGGAAAACAAAGAATCATCTCACTTTACAAAATTAAGTTTAATGAACTTTGGCACAGGGCCTTCAATAAACCTAACAGCAGAATGGGATATTAGCCTTGACAAGTTAATTGACTCATTAAAATATTTCGACCCATATAAACAAATGACCCTCAGGCATGAAAATGGTTTTATAGAGCTTGATAATTCTTTCCATTCTGTTGATAACCAGAGGCGTCTATATATCGAAGCGGTTCCTATAAGCAAAAGCCAAAATGGAACATCTATTAAGTTGCCTTCCTATTATATTTCAGCATTCGAAAAATTCATCCAACTAGGGATTTTGGACCGCCCAAAGGGTAAGTCAGAAACAGCTACTCCTGTTGAAATACCTGATTTTCCTGAAGCTTATGTGACGCTAAATTTTGAAGACATCAACGGTGAAAAGCTTTCTCAAAAGTTTGAGGTCACTCTTTCATTTTCATCTATTTCCCCATCAGATGAAGGCTTTGAAATAGATGCCTCATTCAGCGTCAAGGAAGTTAGTAGTGTATAACAAGGCGCTCAACACTCAGCCCAGCTTCGCTGGTCTTGGACTGTCGCTGCTACGCAGCGCCAGTCCGTTAGCGCGGCGTTATTCGTAAGGAAACCAATGGAACAAATACTGACAAATCTTAAAGATCCCTCTTGGTGGTTTACTGGCGTTTTTTTCTTGGTTGTGGGTATACTTTTAACTAAGTTACTTTCAACTTGGATTCCAGGTATTTGGAAGTATATTGCGAAGCTCATACCGAAAATAACTCGCAGAATCCAGAGGTGGAAAGAACGAAGAATCCTAATCAATGTAAAACGCTATAGACAACACCAGATAAAAGTTAACTGGCTTATCTCACGATATTGGGCTCTAGTCACTCTATTTATTATGTACGGGGGGTTTCTGGCTGTTTCGTTTTCTTTGTCAAGTGACGTAACTGACAAAACTACGGAGATAAGAAAACTTCTGCCACTTGTGGTACCAATCTACGCTTTTCAAGTTCTGATCATGTGGGAGCAAGTAATTCTTAAAAAGGTAATGAAAGCCCATATTAACTGGCAAAAACGTATAAGAATGCGCTCAAACAAGGACGCGCTATCGCGAAATTAAAGGTATCAGAGTAGAATTAAGCCCGCGTTAGTCACCAAAAGGTTGTAATCCCTTAAGAAGGAAACCAATGCAAAACAAAAACTTCACAATCAAAACAATGTCGCGAAAAGAAATAGATATTGCGATTGACTGGGCCGCAAAAGAAGGTTGGAATCCCGGTCTCTATGATGGCGATTGTTATTTCTCAGCTGACCAGAATGGTTTTCTCATTGGCTTTCTTGGCGACGAACCCATTGCTGTCATCTCCGTAATCAAATACGGTGATTCATTTGGCTTTATTGGATTCTATATTGTCAAACCTGAATACCGTGGCAAAGGTTACGGAATTCAAATCTGGAACGCGGGGCTGAAATATCTTGAAGGTACGAATATAGGTCTTGATGGTGTAGTGACCCAGCAAGAAAACTACAAAAAGTCAGGTTTTAAGCTAGCTTATCGCAACATCCGCTACGAAGGGGTTGGTGGCGGTAAACATCCTAAAAATCCAGATATTATAGAACTCTCTAAATTACCTTTCGAAACCATTGATAGATATGACCAACCATTTTTTCCTGTAAACCGGTCGCAGTTTACCAAATCATGGATCAACCAACCTGAGTGTCATTCGGTGGGAATCATGCAGAATCGCAAACTGGCTGGCTATGGTGTCATACGCAAATGTCGCAACGGCTACAAAATTGGTCCTCTCTATGCGGATAATTTGGAGTTAGCCGAGTCCCTTTTTCTGGCTTTGAAATCTAAAACAAATTCATCGGAACCGATTTTCCTTGATACACCAGAAATCAATCAAGCGGCTGTTGAATTGGCTGAAACAAATAACATGAAAGTCTCATTTGAAACTGCCAGAATGTATACGGGAGATTTTCCTGATATACCAACAAATCGCCTTTTTGGTGTAGCATCTTTTGAAATCGGATGAACAAGGCTTGGCGACTAACTAATAGCTACAAAATATCGGCCTTGACCATTTCTGGCGATAGTTTTTTCAAAGCCCTTTTTATTCAATTGCTCTCTTTCAATCAACAACCGGTTTCGGATAGCTCAACATCTTGTACTTTAATCCCTATCTTTTTTTATCGCTTCTAATAAACAATTTAAATACAACCATAAAAGTACTTGACTATTTATGGGTATTGCTTAGAATTCGCCGCTTAAAAATTTGTTGTGCCAAACTTGTTGTGAAGCAAGGACGGAAAGCCAAGGGTCTTAGAATTTGCGCGATACATTCAGCAGAAAACTAAGACAGCCGGTTGCCAAATAATGTATCTGATAGCTAGTGCGTTTCTCTGCCTGTCTTAGTTATCTGCGCTCGTTTTCCTCCCCTTCTCCTTTATTTTGTGTCATCAATTTTTTTGAAGCTGCAAAGAGTGACTTTTTGGTTCGAATTTTCTCGCCTTCCCTTTTAAGGTTTCACTCCGTTTCGATTTTAAACGGATTTAAAGAATTCTTTCAGAATGACTATTTTCGGAATAGTAGCTAGATTTTCCAATAGCCCTTTTTTGAGAGCCTTTAATAGATCAACAAAATTTTTAAGATATTTTAGGAAAGAAAAATGACGGTAAAACTCAGGCTGATATTGGCCTTTTCAGTATTGATACTAATGACGGTTATTCTGGGCGTGGTGTCTTTGATAAAAATCAACACCATTAACAGTTCATTGGAATTAGTGGTCACAGATCGAGTCCCTAAGGTGACAACCTTAATGAGCATAGATCAGCGCCGTGCAGGTGTTGAACGAGATTTAGGACAATTAATTTTGGCTGATACACAAGAAATGCGCGATAGCATCATCAGTCGTATTACAAGAAGTCGCCAAACCAACTCTGAAGCCTATCAATATTTAGATGAAAGTATCGGATCAAAAAGCGGGCGAGCCTTGTTAGCAAAAACCAATGAGGCAAGAAAACCGCAGAGTGCCAGAATTAAACGCATTATCAGTCTGATCAACGAAGGAAAACTAGAGGCCGCAAAGGAGAGTTTACTTTCTCGTGAATCTCGAGAATCCAGTAAAGTCTATCGTGACGCGCTGAGAGAATTTGCTGATTTTCAGGAGGAGCTCAGCAATAAAGCTTCAACTGAAGGCAGCGAAGCAGGTGCTTTTGCCATAACGATGACAATGACAATTCTGGTTATCTCTCTAATTGTCGGGCTTGCTTTCTTTATGTGGATTATGCGCGTGGTCGTTCGCCCTGTCGTGGCAATGCAGGAAGCCATGCAGCAAGTAGTAAGAACAGGTCAGTTTGATAAACAGGTTGAAGTGTTGAACCGTGATGAAATCGGACTGTCGGTTGAAGCTCTGAACGAATTGTTAAAAAACATGGAAAACGCGATTACCGATGCCAACAATACGATTGGAGCCTTGGCAAAAGGTGATTTCTCACAGCGTATTACCCGCAATTATGTCGGTGACCTAGATAAGCTGAAAGACGGAATCAACAACAGTGCTGACAATGTTACCAATGTTATGACCGAGCTTAGCCGAGTAATGAAATCCCTTTATGAAGGCGAATTCAATATCCAAGTGAATACCCAGGCTCAAGGTGAATACCGTACCATGCTAGTCAACACCTCTGAAGCGATGAGTGATATTAACAATGTTATCACCAATATCAATCAGGTTATGGAAGCGTTGCAAAACGGTCGTTTCCAGGAACGTGTCGCCGTGGAAGCCCGTGGTGAGCTGCACCTTATGAAACAGCGTATTAATAGCTCGATGCAAGATTTGGACAGCGCTATGACTGAAATCATCCGCGTCGTAGTTGCACAGTCCGAAGGTGATTTGACCAACAATATCAACGCCCAGTATCAAGGAGATTTGGAAACCCTGAAGCAAGCTGTCAATACCTCTGCTCAAAAGCTGATTGAGGTAGTGTCCAAAGCGGTTGCAGCCTCCAATATTGTCAGCACCGCCGCTGAGGAAGTTTCTAGAGGTTCTTCTGATCTAAGTCAACGCGTTCAAGAACAGGCTGCGGCTCTAGAAGAAACCTCTGCGACAATGAATCAGATGAGTTCAGCGGTTGAAGGCAATACCGAAAATGCCAAAGAAGGCGCGAATGTCGCCAAAGATGTGCAAAAGCAGGCGAATGAAGGTAAAGAGGTAATGAATAAAACCATCGAAGCCATGAATGCTATTCAAGAGTCTAGCCATAAGATTGCAGATATCGTTACATTAATTGACGGTATTGCTTTCCAGACCAACCTGTTAGCACTGAACGCCGCCGTAGAAGCTGCAAGAGCGGGTGATCACGGCCGCGGATTTGCCGTTGTCGCTGGTGAAGTTCGTGCATTGGCACAGAAATCTGCCGAAGCCGCGAAAGAGATTAAAGAACTGATTGATGAAAGTGTCTCACGCATCAGTCAAGGAACAGAGCTAGCGTCACAATCCGGCGAGATGTTGAATACCATCAATGAGTCGATTGACTCTATTACACAAATGGTTCAACAGATTGCAGAAGCCTCTGCCGAGCAAGCAAACGGCGTATCTCAGGTACATGTTGCGATTAACCAAATTGATCAAGTCACTCAGCAAAATGCGGCTCTGGTTGAAGAAACAACCGCAGCGGCTGAAAGCATGAGTGAGCAGTCTATCGTTTTACGTGAAGATATGGCTTTCTTTCAAACAGACTCTGTTACCTCGGGCAGATCGCAGATTCGTGCAACTAAACCACAGATTTTGAGCAAACCGGGCGCTACTCTTGCCATCACAGCGCCATCAAAGAGCGCTGGTAATTCGGATGAATGGGGTGATTTCTAATGGATATGTCTATTGAAACTGCACGACCGGAAATCGCTGCTTATGTTCAAAACTCGCCTGAAAATCAGAATCAGTTTCTAACCTTTGTACTAGGATCCGAAACTTATGGAATCGACATTCTACGTGTTCAGGAAATTCGTGGCTGGGAAAAAACCACTAAACTCCCAAGTATGCCTGATTACGTGAAAGGCGTCATTAACATGCGTGGCTCTGTAATTCCGATCGTTGATCTACGTGAACGTTTTCAGATTGGTGAGGCAACCTATAATGAAAGTACGGTTGTCATTATTACCAAAATGAAAAGCGATAGCAGTAATGGAAACACGACTAAAGCCGTCGGGCTGGTTGTTGATGGAGTCAGCGATGTTGAAGATATTGATCTGGAAAGTCTGCAAGAAGCGCCTTCTTTCCAATCCAAACAACGTGTCAGTGAAAAATATATCCAAGGCTTAGCCAGTATTGGCGAGAAAATGGCTATCGTTCTGAATGTTGATGAGCTTCTTAACCAAGGCGTTTTCCAAAAGCTAGCAAAGGTTTAATCCCCCCTGAAGCTAATGTTATGTCAATGGTGTCAGACTTGATTGGTTTTGAGAATTAAATAATTGTGGGCATATTCGTTTTTCCCTTGATTATTAAGCCCTAAGACACAAAAACCCCAGTACCAAATGGTCCGGGGCTTTGTTTTTCCAGAAGGTTTTAATCTGGCTCCCATGCACCTGCGAAGGAGCGCATATTTTTGATACAAGTTTGTTGGATAAGAGCGTGGAAACGAGCCTGAATACCTACCTGTCATTGCGAACCCTTTTAGGGTGAAACAATCCAGTTTTATCAACTAACGCAAAGTTTAGACTGCCACGGCTGCCAGCAGCCTCGCAGTGACAGCCGTTTTTTTTCGTCTATCAAAATACGTAGATTGCTTCGTCGCTAAGCTACACACAATGACAGGAGAAAGCCTTTTTAAGCACTTAACGCCGAACTTACAATCGCTTGTGCTTCGGAGAGAATCTGTTGCAGATGTTCTTCGCCTTTAAAACTTTCAGCATAGATTTTATAAATATCTTCCGTGCCGGATGGACGCGCCGCAAACCAGCCATTTTCGGTGGTGATTTTCAGGCCACCAATCGCCGCATCGTTGCCCGGTGCATTAGTCAGTTTTGCAGTGATTAGCTCACCTGCCAACATGTCAGCCTTGACCATTTCCGGCGACAGATTTTTCAAAATCGCTTTCTGTTCACGATTGGCCGGAGCATCGATTCGCGTATAAACCGGATTGCCAAATTTAGCGGTTAATTCTTGATATAACTGACCTGGATCTTTTCCGGTCACTGCCGTCATTTCCGCGGCCAGCAGGTTCAAGATAATGCCGTCTTTATCGGTTGACCAAGGCCCACCATCTAAACGCAAGAAAGACGCGCCAGCCGACTCTTCTCCACCAAACCCAAAACTGCCAGTTTGCAGACCATCAACAAACCATTTGAAGCCAACCGGAACTTCAGACAAATTCAAGTTCGATGCCGTTGCGACTCGGTCAATCATAGAGCTGGAAACCAAAGTTTTTCCAACCGCTGCATTCTCCGGCCAGTTTGGACGGTGACTAAATAGATAATTAATCGCTACCGCCAAATAGTGGTTCGGATTCATTAATCCAACCGATTTAGTCACAATGCCGTGACGATCCACATCCGGATCATTCCCAAACGCCAAGTCATAATTATCTTTTAAGTCAATCAAACCAGCCATCGCGTATGGTGACGAACAGTCCATGCGAATTTTTCCGTCTTTATCGACATGCATAAACGAGAAAGTTGCATCCACTTTTGGGTTGACCACCGTAATATCCAAACCATAATACTCTGCAATCGGATGCCAGAAATCAACGGCTGCGCCACCCATTGGATCGACTGCCAACTTTATGCCAGCATCTTTAATCGCTTGCATATTAATGACTTTATCCAGCCCTTCAATGTAAGGCGTCATCAAATCTACTGCTTCAACGAATTCACTTTGCATCGCGTCACTTAGAGGCATGCACTTAACTTCCAAATTCTCAGCAATAATTTTATTCGCACGCTCCTGAATCCAATCCGTCGCATCTGTATCAGCCGGACCACCGTTTGGCGGATTATATTTAAAGCCGCCATCTTGTGGCGGATTGTGCGACGGGGTAATAATCACACCGTCCGCAAAGCCACCTTGTCGACCTTCGTTGTACATCAAAATCGCATTGGAAATAACCGGTGTCGGCGTATAACGACCTTTTGCTTGGATTTTGGTTTGCACACCATTGGCTGCAAACACCTCAACGGCGGTGGCATGCGCCGCTTCGGACAGTGCGTGGGTATCCATACCTATGTACAAAGGACCATTAATATTCTCTAATCGACGGTATTCGACAATCGCTTGGCAAACCGCTGCAATGTGCGTTTCATTAAACGTACGCTTAGTTGAACTCCCTCGGTGTCCAGAAGTTCCAAAACTCACCGCTTGTTCGGGATTACTCACATCCGGCTTCAAAGTGTAATAATCACTCATCAATTTTGGAATATTCTCAAGTAATGCATGTGGAGCTGGTTTACCAGCCAGAGGTGAAAGAGCCATAAACGCCTCACTGTGTTGGGTTGAATTAGTCGATTCGTAAAATTATGTATAAATTATCAGAGCCACTTTATTAAAACTCTGGATAAATTCCTAGTACCGAATGTTAGAAAACCGAGGTTAGATTTTGTAATCCGCTCTAAAATTAGAGAAATCATATGCCTTATCAAGTTTACCGGCCGGTGAAACTTCTTAAAATTGACATAAACTCTTGATTTTTTCATAAGCAAAATCTGATATAAATAATGCCAATTCAAGATTACAAAAAACTTTACCGGCCGGTCAAAAAGGATTTAACAAATGTTTCAGAAAATTTCAGAATTAGAAACCCCTCAAATTTATCATCATTTAGTGCATGGTGTCGTTCCGCGTCCAATTGCCTGGGTTTCAACTCTGAGTAAGGAAGGTATCAGCAATCTAGCCCCCTACTCGTTTTTCAGTGTTGCCAGCGTTAATCCTCCCGTTTTGACAGTGACGGCTGTGCCATCACGCGATAAGCTTGAAAAAGACACCTTAGCCAACCTTTTGGAGACCAAAGAATGTGTGGTAAATGTTGTTACTGAAGACGTGTTGGAAATCATGAATGAATCTTGTGCCGATTTTGCGCACAATCAAAGTGAAATCGATGCTTTGAATATTGAAACGCTTGCCAGCGAAATGATTCAACCGGCCGGTATAAAAGCTGCCAAGGTGCGTTTTGAATGCACCCTACGCGACACCATTGACATTGCAAAGCAACCGGCCGGTGGCGTTTTGATTTTGTTGGATGTTGTGGGCATTCACATTGATGACTCGGTTGCCGATGGCACTCAAATTGATGGCAAAACACTCAAAGCACTTGGGAAACTCGGAGGCAACGACTACAGCACGGTCAATGACCAAATTACTTTGGCTCGACCAAGCGCTCCAAAAAATTCTGCGTAAGATTTAGGTATCAATTCTATCAATTTAGGCTCTGCTTTAAGATCCACAAATTTTATTCAAACGTACTTATACACTTTTTCACAACTTATCCACAACCTCGTTTCGAACCACTTTTGGCTAAAAATCTCGGTTGTGCTAACCATAAAAAGTTTCATTTATGTCAAACAACAAACGCGCTTTAAGAAATAGCTTGATCCTTGCATTGGTCATTGCCGCCATTGCAGTTTATCAAGGCGAAACCCTTCTGACCACAGCACTCAGTTTCATCTTCAGCGGCCTCATTTTTTATGCGGCATTACGATTGTCTTACCAATTCAGTGCCAAACTTGCTGGCAATTCTGAGAAAATTAAGTCTGATAAATAAACCGATTTAATTGAATCGAATAAGAATTAAGGTTGTGAGGTTGAGTTATGTCTGTCCTTAAATTAAAAAAACTGGTAAGCCTTTCTGTCGTTTTTTCAGCAATGGTGCTTTCTGGCTGTAGTCAAATCACAGTCAATGAAGATTATGACAGCAAAGCCGATTTCCAAAGCTTACAAACCTTTCAATGGCTCCCTGCCAATTTAGCAACCAATGAAAAAATTGCTGAAACCAGAGCTCAAGAACCGTTAATGTCAGCACGCATTCAACATGCAATTGAAAAGGATTTAATTGCTAAGGGGTTGCAGTTTTCTCAAAACCAACCTAGTCATTACGTCAACTTTTATGTCAACAGCCACAAATATATGACTCCCGACTCGACTAGCTTTCAGGTTGGGTTTGGGCGTTATTACCATCGTTTTGACACCGGCATGATGTTTGAAACACCACCTGACTATGTGGAAAACACGCGTTCAGACTTAATCATTCAAATGTTTGATTCAAGCGGAAAAGTCATTTGGCAATCCGAAGCCCGAATTGCGCTGGATATGGATGGCACACCGAAAGCTAAGGAAGCAGCGGTTCAAGCACTTATCACAGAAATGTTGAAGAACTTCCCACCAAAGTAAACGCATTTTCAAACACTTCAAACGCTCAAGTAAACTGGTGCGAATTATCTTTTCGCACCTCTTTTCACGCTGTTAAAATTTGCACCGCTCACCCAATAAGCGCCAATTACAATCGGCAAAGCACCTAACACTTGAAACCAATGTGGTGCTTGGTCAAGCAACCACCACGACCACAGCATGGTCAACAAGGGCGAAAACGCAAACAGTGCATTCACTTTAGTGATGGGCAAACGATAAATTGCCTCAATCCACAGCACTTTCGACAAAAAGAAAATCATGATTCCCACAAAGAGTAAAGACGGCAGTTGTTGTTGAATCATTTCAAAACTGGGAGAATCTTCCAATAACCACGCCAAAACATAAATGACCGGTAAGGCTAACAATGAGCGCACCAACAAAACCGTTGGACTCGATACATACTCACGAGCACGCTTTTGATAAAGGTTGGCAATCGGAGCAATCATGGCAGCCAAAAGCACCAAAAAATCCCCCAATCGCAGATCGATTTTTCCAGGAAATAATACTAACAAGGCACCCAATGTCATCAAGGCTGCACCCAAAATCTGCTTCACTTGCAGACGCTCTCCGGGTTTTCGCCCTAAAAAAACATAGCTAAACAGAATTTGCAAAAACAGGATAATCGCCACATTAATTGCACTCGTGTACTGCAAAGCGACAAACGTCAACGCAAACAAACTGGTAATAAATAAGCTGGTCATCGCTAGCGGAAAATAGGCTTTTCGATTTTTTAAATCAGAAAACTTTCGTCGACTCACCCACCAGAAAGCCAAGGCGACAACAGCAAATAACAAGCTATAAAAATAGGCGTGTAGCCCTCCTAAAGCCACAACACTAATGGCTGCGGCAATCGGAAACCAAGATTCCAGAAAAACCATTCCGGCTGCGAAACTTTCTCCTTGGCGTTGTCGTTGAGCTTCAATGACTGACATAGTTTCTTTTTCATGCTCCCTTTCATGAATTAGAACCGAATAAACCAAACTGTTAACCCATCAAACACTTCGGAGAGAGCTCAATGCGATCTCTTTAATGTTGAAACAAGCGATGAACAACTTGATGAATTTCTCGTTCCAGTGCTCGGTTTAAAGTTCGTTCTACACGGTGTGGCGACGAATGTTGCCCAGAATGATACCCTTTTGAATAGTGATGATGGTGAGGTTTTTGATACGAATTTTTCCAATGTTTACGATGAGATGCTTTACCTCTCATAGGGTAGGTTTTGATGGTCACAGTAACCACTTTTTTGCCATAAGGCGTATGTTGCACAATTTTTTTATGTTGAACGATTGGCGACATTTGGTGATGACTTTTGTAACCATTCCCACCGGCAATGGCCGGACTCATTATAGAAGTCATCCCAAGAGTCAAAACCGTTCCCAAAATAACATTTTTCATTGCTGACGTTTTCATAACACTCTCCTAAGGAACCGCTGATCGAATCAAATTAGGTTTGCGGACAATTTCAGTATGCGTTTGGATTGTGCAAATTTTATGGTTCAATCGCCGTCAACTCTGCCAACAACTTGAAAACAGTTTTGATGCACACTTTTGAATGCTTGATAGGATTTTTGAATATCATACGACTGTATAAATTCAAAGGCCGCTTGACCCCACAACACCCTTTTTTCATTATTTTGGAGTATTTCAGCCAAAGCTTCCACCCAAAGCGATTCATCATTAGCTTGGATGACTTGTCCATTTTGACCACTTTCAATCAAGCTTTGTGGTCCACCAACATCTGACACCATACACCCCAAGCCACTGGCTTGCGCTTCCATGATCACTTGGCCCAAAGTATCGGTCACCGATGGAAAAACAAACACTTCAGATGAGGCATACATTTGTGATAATTCTTCACCAACAATCGGCCCCAAAAAATAAATGTGTTCCGCTCGCAATCGATCTGCCCATTTTCGGTAACGGCCTTCACCAATCAAAACCAGATCAGCTTCAATGTGATAGGTTTCACGCATCATTTGCCAAACATTCACCAGAAATGGAATATTTTTTTCAATGTTGATACGCCCGACATAAAGCACTTTTAATCGGGAATCATTCAACCCAAAGGTTTGCCAAATTTGACGATTTTTATGCGCTGGTTGAAATTTCTGCAAATTGGTACCGGCCGGTAAAACCGAGGTTTTTTCATAGGCTAAACCAATGTCATGCGCCATCACTTCTCGGTAAGCATCTGAACGAGACAGCACCCATTCAAACGGCTCATAGAAACGTTGCATGACTTTATCCGTTTGTCGTTTTACCCAGTGCAAACGCGTTAAATCGTAAAGGTAAGCCGGGAAGTCGGTGTGATAAGTACCCAACATTGGATAACCCAATGACTGAGCAACCGTTTTAGCTTTCCAGCCAAACGGCCCAGGTGTTGAGATATGCACCAAATCCGGCTTAAATTGCTGCAAAATGTCAGCGATTGCCGCTTTCTTGCAAAAAACCAAATCCAGTTCTTGATAAAACGGCATAGGCAAACGCCATCGGTATTCTAAATTATGAATGTAATCTTTATGAGGAATGGGCTTGGACGTACTGGTAATAATCTGCAAATCAAATTCTGCATCAGTTGCGGCCAACTCGCCCATATCTTGAATAAACCGTGACACGCCATTTAAATCGCCAAGGGTATCGGTAAACAGACAAACTCTCACAGCATTCTCCAGCACTGAAAACAAAGTTTCAGTCTAAAAAAATGCCTTAATTATTCGATGACATTCCATTGATAAAGTCGCGTCACATTTATGACAAACCTTACCGGCCGGTAGAGTTATTCGTAAATTAAAGAGTTGATTGATTTCCATATCTGGAGGTATCGATAGCCAAGGACGGCTATCTTAAAGAGAATAGGAGGTTGAGTTGCGTCTTCTTGAATGAAAATGCATCAACGTGTTTTCATTGTTTTATTGCAAGGTAGGCACTGTATTTTAGGATTACGACTCCGCAATAAACTCCAACAGCTGGCGTGCTTGATCCTGCTTGGAAGATGAACCCAAAGCCACTTCTCGCTCGCGAGTCATTAAAGTCAACGCATTTTCAGACTGATCAAATCCAAGCTTAGCTCCAACTTGATTCGCACAAATCATATCCAAATTTTTCCGCTGTAATTTGTCGCGTGCATACGCCAACACATTTTGAGTTTCTGCCGCAAAACCCACCACAAACGGTTTATCGTCTTGATTCGCCACCCAAGCCACAATATCTGGATTTTTGGTTAAGGTCAGTGTTAATTCATCTGAATCCGAGGATTTTTTGATTTTATGCTCTGCACTCATTGCACTTCGAAAATCGGCTACCGCCGCCGCGCTAATAAAGACTTGCGATTGCGCATAGCACTGTTTGACTTGCGAAAACATTTCCAAAGCAGAACGCACATCTACCCGATTGACACCGGCCGGTGTTTTTAAATTAACTGCTCCAGTGATCAGCGTGACTTTCGCCCCCAAAAAAGCAGCTTGTTCCGCAATCGCAAATCCCATTTTTCCAGAACTACGATTGCCAATAAAACGCACCGGATCAATATCTTCAAAGGTAGGGCCTGCTGTAATCAGCAATGCTCGATCTTGCCAAAACTCACCGGCCGGTAAAGTTTGTGATAATTGCTGTTGCGCAAATAACTTCCACGTTTCAAAAATTTCTTCGGGTTCAGGCATTCGGCCCGCACCAACTTCCCCACATGCCTGCTCACCCTCCGCAGGTTCAAGCACATAAAAGTCGCGACCTTTAAGCACCTGAACATTTTCTTGAGTTGCCGCATTTTGCCACATCAAACGATTCATTGCCGGAGCCAAAACGACCGGCCGGTCAGTCGCTAAAATTAGGGTACTTAATAAATTATCCGCCACGCCATTGGCAAACTTTGCAATTGAATTTGCCGTTGCTGGTGCCACAACAATCCAGTCTGCCCAACGCGCCAACTCAATATGCCCCATTCCGGCTTCTTGGTTGGCATCAAATAAAGAATCACGCACCGGTTTTCCAGACAACGCCTGAAAACTAAGCGGCGCAATAAACTGCTTCGCCCCTTCGGTCATGACCACCTGTACTTGATGACCCGCTTTAATGAATAAACGACACAGCTCCAAGGATTTGTAGGCAGCAATGCCACCAGTAACACCTAAAAGGATTTTCATATTCAATTCAGCTTGTTTTTTTAAAATAAAAAATCATTCTACTCGGTCTTATCTTTGGTTAAAGGGTTTTTAAAGTTCTACCGGCCGGTCATTTTTAGGAAAACAGCATGAAAAAGTTAAATGTTCTCAAATTCAGCCTAAGCGTTTTCATTACGATTTTTATCATTTCAGCAGTCGATATTTCACACGATTTTAAAGATTTTGGTCATATGAACGCTCATATTTGGGTGGAAATGTTTATGGGGTTGTTATCTTTCATAGCATTTTCAGTCATTTTGTTATCCATTCGTCAACAAGGAAAAAATCTGGAAACCGCCAATGAAGATCTAACTCAAGTTCAGCAAGAGCTCAAAAAAAGTCATGACAAAATACAAAAGCTCGCTGAAGAGTTTTCTCTCATGGTATTAGCACAATTTGATGAATGGCAACTCACGAATACAGAGAAAGAAATCGGGTTATTACTGCTTAAAGGTTTAAGTACCGCGGAAATTTCAGAAATTCGCGATACTCGAGAAAAAACCGTTCGCCAACAAGCGTCCAATTTGTACAGGAAAGCAAAGTTAGCAGGCCGACATGAATTGTCTGCCTACTTTTTTGAGGACTTATTATTGAGCTCAACCTTTACTGAACCCAAACAAATTAATCAAGCTGCACTTTAGCCAAAGGTATCATCAAATAGATTCCCTGCCCAGTTAAACATATCTCCATAATTACGGGTGCTCGGGGCACTTGCATAAGGATAGTTTTCTGTACTGACCAGTTGCATTTGGCCAGTGGAAGCATTGAATTCATACACTGCCGTCAGCCAAGTAGCTTCTGTTCGAGACACTGGACTATAGCAAGCTGAGTTGGTTTTGGGTGCTGGATCAGGTGCCAATCCAGACAAAGAACGTAACACCGCATCTGCGCAGACTTTGGCTTCTGAGTTCCCTATATGGCCCGCTTTGGGTTGCCCTGTCCCTTGTGAATCACCAATCACATAAATATTACTGGCAAGTGTGGATTCATAATTCAACGGGTTAACCGGTGCCCAGTTACCACTATTTAAGCCTGCATCAAAAATAATCTGTCCCGCTTTTTGATTAGGAATGACATTTAAGACGCTGGCTGAAAGCATTTGCTCTGCGCCGCCATTAACCGAATAAGTTAAAGATTTGGCTTCAGAATTCACCGAAGTGACTCTGGCATTTGGAATATAGGCAATCCCATAACGAGCAAATTGTGCTGCAAAAGTGTCTGCCTCAACGGTAAAGTTTGGGTTCTCATCAAGCACAGTGACTGATGCCCCAAGCCCACGCACATTATTTAATTGATCGGCCACCACACAAGCACGCTCGTAAGGTCCCGGAGGACAGCGATAAGGTGCTGCGGGAATGGTCAACACAAAACTACCACCGGCCGGTAGACTATCCAATTGCGTTTTGAGCAAATTGGTTTGAACGCCAGCCTTCCAAGCGTGTGGCACTTTATTTTCATCATGGCCAGCCACAAAATCAAATTCAATACCCGGCGCCAAAATCAAGCGATCATAACTGAGCGTCTGGCCATTTGATAATGCAACCGTTTGATTGTTTTTATCAATGCTGCTCACTGATGTATGCAAAATCCGCACGCCACGATTTTGGTGATCTTGATAGCCAAAAGTCAAACTGTCGATGGTTTTTTGGCCATTGAGCACCAAGTTACTCAAAATAGGCGAAACATAATTTTCATTCGGTTCAATTAAAGTTACTTGAACACCAATTCCTCCCCACATCTGTAAATATTTGGCCGCGGTTGCACCAGCAAAACCACCGCCGACAACAATAATATGAGGTAAATCTGCAGCGCTTACGCTTTGCATCGCAACCGGTAACCCAATCGCAGTTGCCGCACCGAATCCAAGTGATTTCAAAAAGCTACGACGTGAAAAATTTGCGGTTGATAAAGTTTTAGTTTTCATAGTTTACTCCTAGTCGTCACTTTCATCGTCATCGTGATCGTCGTCTTCATCATGGTCGTAACCGTCATCATCGTCGTAGTCATCTTCTTCAAGATCATCGTCTCGGTCGTACTCACTCTCGTCATCACGCTCATCGTATTCATAATCCGAGTCGGAGCCACTGATTCCTGACAAATAAGCCGCTAAAGCCTGACGTTCTGCCACAGTGTAACCGACCGCTTGCGCGCCCATAATGTGGGTCAAAGGATACTCATTTAATTCTTCAAGAATTTCTGAATAACTTTCACCCAAAATTGAATCCCAACCATTTACAGATCGACCATTGGTGCCATGACATTGAAAACATTGCGAAGCCAAGAGACGGCCATTCACAGGGGTATAATTCAAGGTATTCGCATAACTGACGCCCTCAGAAGCAACTGAAATATCCATATCAGCAAAACCGTCGTTATTCAAATCAACGGCTTCATCTGGCGACATAGGTAATGGAATGTATGCTAATTCCAGCGGTTGCTGCAAATTAATCACCGGATTACCATTAAAGGTCAAATTTGTAATAACCTGATTTACAGTTCCCTCATTGGTGACCATCGCAATGCGACAATCAACACTGACTGGCACATTTAAGGTGAAAGGATGTTGATCTGTACCATTGAGCACCGAGCTCACTGAAGGATTCGATCCGTTACTGCAATAGGCTTGAATAATCGTGCCGGGAACCGTTCCGGTTACGGCAACAGTCTGAGTGGTGGTCGTAGTAGGTGCTGAATCAACGGTTGAATCTCCTCCACCTCCACCACAACCTGCCATCAAGACCACAACAGGAATCGCACTCAGTAGAACAGATTTTTTGGATATTTTTGAATGTCTTATTAGCCTTGCCATAGATACTCCTTAAGCTGTGCCATCGTCATTAGCTCCAAAGAACCAATCGAATTTCAGCTTTTAGTATCTATGCTAACAATCCACAAAAATAGAGGACAAAAGACGATTTTCACAAACGTCCAATACGAAAAAGAACTTTTAAAGAATATTTAACTCAATAACTCATCAAATGGTTCAAATGCCATAGGTCGTCCTTTGGCATTCACAGCGACACCAATGAATTTCGATTTCACCATTAATTGATCATCCGTTTTGCGATACAAATTTTGCACAAATGCATATTTGATACGTGATTCACGTACTATCTCAACCGTAATATAGAAATCATCTCCCGGTTTCAATGGGGCTTTGTATTCCAGTTCCGCTTTCAAAACCATTAAGTTGATTTCCTGTGCCGCCAATTCAGCAAAATTTACATTGATTGAGTGCAAAAATTCATGACGTGCATGCTCCATATAATGCTGATAAATGGCATTATTAACGACCCCCTGCAAATCACACTCATAATCACGCACTTTCAAATCAATGGAAAACATTGCAAAACCTCACACTTTTAATTAACATTTTGATTATATTTCAATTTAGGAGACGACAATGTCGATATTGGATTGGCACGAGAATGACCGTCCTCGCGAGAAACTCCTAAAGTTTGGAGCCAATAGTCTAACCGATGCCGAGTTACTTGCGATATTTTTGAGGGTCGGCGTACAAGGCAAAAGTGCTGTCGAGCTTGCACAGGATTTGCTTGATCATTTTGGCTCTTTGCATAATTTATTAACAGCCAATCAAACAACCTTTTGTAAAGCCAAAGGTTTGGGCAGTGCGAAATTTGCACAACTCAGCGCAGTGCTCGAAATGTCTCGTCGCCATTTTGAATCGGGGTTGCAACAGTTAGATGCTTTTACCTCTCCCGAATTAGTCGCACGTTTTTTAGAACATCAAATCGGCCACCATCATCGCGAACGCTTTGGCGTGTTATTTTTAAATCAACAACATGAGCTAATTGAGTACCAAACGCTTTTTGAAGGCACAATTAATCAAGCTAGCGTCCACCCCAGAGAAATCGCCGAAGCCGCTTTAAACACTCATGCCGCCGCAGTTATATTAGCGCACAATCACCCAAGTGGCGATCCCTCGCCAAGCGAGGCAGACATTCACCTGACAAAGCAAATCCATAACGCCTTAGACTTATTCGATATTCGAACACTTGACCATATTGTCTTAGGTGATACCGGCCGGTGGAGTTCTCTTGCAAAACTTGGCAAAATGCCCTAATTCACATCACTTGAATTACGTACTTCAACTTAAGTCATAAAACTTTCGAATAGCTGTAAACCACCGGCCATATTTCTGTAACAAAAGACCTCTAAGATTTCCCCGATTTCTAATTCAACATCTCAATGGGGAAAACAATGAAACTTAATAAATTAACTTTAGCACTAGCTTCGGTTATGACTTCCAGCGCACTTGTTCTGAGTGGCTGCCTGAGTGATAGCGATGATACTAAAACATTCAAGTCGATCGAGTTCACGAATACTGAAGCGCCTTCGACAGCTGAAAAAATGGCTCAAACCTATACAGAGTCTTCAGCGATTGTGACTTACACAGATGGATCAACTGAAGAATTCCCTCTAACTTATGAAAAACTTTTTGGAACATTAGATACCGTTGGTACTAACCCTCACCCAGCAGGTCAGCTTTATGACATAAACGGTTCTCCACTAATGGATCCAAACGGTGCACCATTAATTGCCGAAACGCCAGACTCAAATAGTTTGCTAAAAGTTGGTGACAAAATTTTCATGGTTTCTCACCTTGAATATGATTGGTTATATGCGGATGGATCACGTGCTGGATCACGTGCTCCAATGGGAATGATTCAAACTGAAATCTCTCAAGATGACGATGGTGATTTAGATGCAGTCGATCAAAAACCAATTGATTTTTCAGGCGTTGACGGACTTTGGATTCCTTGTTTTGGCTCGCAAACACCTTGGAACACTCACCTTGGTTCTGAAGAAGATTATGACATGCAGTACAACCCTCTGAATGGAAGCTATAGTCGTACAACAGCAGCCATTAACGCAATGTCCACGATGTATTTCAATAACACTCGTACAGCAAACCCATACCACTATGGTTATTTCCCAGAAGTAACGGTTAATGAAGATGGTTCAAATGAAGTGGTGAAGCACTACTCAATGGGTCGTGGAACTTGGGAAGCTGGTAAAGTCATGCCTGATAGTCGCACAGTTTATTACGGCGATGACGGTACCAACGTGGCACTATTCATGTATGTTGCCGACAAGGCCGGTGACCTTTCATCCGGTTCTCTATACGCTGGTAAAGTGACTCAAACAGGCAGCTATTCAGGCAACTTCGAATGGATCAAGCTTGGAAGTGCGACGGATGCAGAAGTTAAAACGCTTGCCGACACAACCACGTTTGACGATATTTTTGTCAACGAAGCATTTGATGAAACGACAGAGTCTTGCCCTGCCGGCACAACGCACATTCAAGCAGGTTCTACATTTGATGAGTGTCTTGCGGTTAAACCAGGAATGGAAAAAGCGGCTGCTTTCCTAGAATCTCGTCGTTATGCCGCTCTTAAAGGTGCAACAGTCGAATTCAACAAAATGGAAGGTATCGCGGTCAACTCTGCGGATAACCACCTATATATGGCAATTTCATACCTAGACAGAGGAATGCTTGATCAAGGTCTTCCAGCGAGCATGGAACACCTAAAAATGGAAAAAGTAAACGCTGGTGCCACTTTCACTCTTCCAATGTCTGGCGGTCAAACAGATTCTGATGGTAACACTATCGACTCACCACATGTTGTCACATCAATGATGGTTGAAGACATGCTAATGGGTGTCGATATCTCAGCTGATCAATTCGGTAACATTGCTGATCCAAATCGTATCGCTAATACGGACAACATCGCTTTCTCTGACAAAATGCGCACGCTATTTATCGGGGAAGATTCTGGAACGCACGTCAACAACTTTGTATGGGCTTACAACGTCGATACTAAGAAGCTTTCTCGTATCCTAACTAATGTTTCCGGTTCAGAAGCAACAGGTCTTCAAGTCGTTGATGATATGAACGGTCACGCTTACATCATGTCTAACTCTCAACACCACGGTGACTTCATCTCAACAATGAATGCCGATCTTGAAGCACAACTTGATGCTCAAAACATCAATAAATTTGATGCGAACTTCGGTTACATCAAAGGGATGCCTGCAATCAAGTAATTAGAAAACCTCTCATAAATCTCGTCTTCCAAAGACGATATGACAGTTAAAAAGCCAGCTATTGCTGGCTTTTTGTGTAACAAAGACAAACATTAGGAACCTCAATTATGAGAATTTTTTCATTTTCTTTAGGCATCAGTACTCTTCTGATATTATCAGGTTGCGGAAGTCAATCAGATTCAGAGCCAGCCAACCATCAAGAAGAGACGCCACCAACGCAATCCGCTTTAGTTGGCACTTACATCAATCCGATTATTTTTGAAGAAAACCCCTATCCTCAAATTCCTGCACAATGCTATACAGAAACCAGTCTAGGTACTCAAAATGCCTGCCTTTTCTGCCATACAAATGGACTTTACAAACTTGGTCTTGGCAACAATAATCCGCAAGCTGGCGCAATTCCTTTAGTCAATTTTCAAATCGACTATGGATTTGATCCGTACACTTTACAAGGACCTTCTGCGGCTATTAACTATTGGGAAAACACCCTCTACCCAGAAAAACTTGCAGCGGCCGTAGAATCCTTAGGTGAAACGCCTAGCTCATGGAATATGACTCAATACATCCAAGAGGACAACTGGCAATCTGCTTATAACCAACGTTTTGGTGATAGCAAAGACTGGGATAGCGGCTATGACCAAGCATTTCGTCTACTGCCCGGCCTAAATCCAAGCGCCCTTCCAGCAGATAACGATGGTTTTGTGCGCTCGAACAACAGCGAAGAAGTTTTCTTTGAAGATGGACTTGGCGGAAACACAGGCTGGCGTGCCATTAACTTTATGCCCTATGGAATATTTTCTCCAATGACAGGATCTGTCTCAGGAATTTATATTCGTCTACCTGAAAACTATATGAAAAACGAGCTCAATCAGTTTGACTTGACGACCTACAAAATGAATCTAGACCTTCTCAGGGATGCCATTCAGAATCGTTTAAATGACCAAAGCTCACAAACCTACTATGGCATGGCAAAAAACGAAACAGTGATTGCAGGTAGCTACCCTCAGGGTACTGAATTCGCACATCCTCTGCATTATGTCGATACCGATGTTGACGGCTCTCATAGAAAATTTCCCGGCATGAGAGCAAACCGAGTTAAAGAAGTTCGTTATATGTACAAAGATGAAAACTTCAACCCGATGGAAGCTCGTCCAGGAGATGGTACGGGAGATACCATTTATGGCAATGACTCTCAAGGATGGGTAGATAATGGTTCTGGTTGGATACTGGCCGGTTACATAGAAGACACAAAAGGAGAACTTCGACCACAGACTCGTCAAGAATTGACTCAGTGCATTGGATGCCATTCTGGCCACCATTACGCTACCAAAGACCCAAATTTTACAAGCGGCACTGGAAATACCGTTGACAGCACTTGGTCTTTCCCCCGTGCGTTTAATTCGGATATTGGTTGGCAAGAAATGGACTATCTTGGAACAAAACTCGTCAACGGCAACGCCGTTTCAACGACTCCAGAACCTAAAAACCGCCATGCACAAATCGGTGAATTTGCGCTATTACTTAACTACAGCATCAGTGCCAATTTATACGGTGTTATGCCAGAGTCAATTGAGTCAAGATTGCAACAAACAATCACCATAGAAAATGGCTATTCAGACAATTGGAAAAAAATTGACACCACTTCTGCTGATAGCTACGAAACAAGCACTAAACTGCGTCAAGCTCTTCTTAGAGAGTATGTTTCTAAAAGCGCTTACTTGAACTCGGATGGCACAATTAAGGGGTTTTTGCTATATCCTCCTCAAGAAGAAGCGTTGCAAAATGCCCAACGTTATCGCCAAGTAGTGGTCACTCAACGCTATAACCTTGGTAAAGATGTATTTGCCTCAACACCCATCAGCTACTTCCACTATCGCAGCTCTGATATAGCTGAAGTGAAATTAGATAAAACACCTTACCAATTCGGCGAAGTTATTTCAGAACGTTCAATTCAAATTGAAGATCCTACTCGCTTCGATTACAAGGCAGGAGACGGTATTACCTTAATTAAGGACAACCTTAAGTTTGAAAATGGCGGAACCTATTTCCCCGAATATGTACCTTATCTCCAGTAAATAATAAAAAACAGCCAGCTAAGGTTAATTTTTCGCTAACTTTATGAAAAATTTGAAATATACGAAAATTAAGTTCAAGGCAAACTTGCAATTTGATTAGGTTTCTTGGATAATTCCGCCTTCTTAATTCGTACTGCCAATTTTGACAGGCTGAATTGTAGAAATATTCGAATATTTTTATTTTAAGAATATCGAATGAATTCAATGAGTTAGCTACTCAAGAAATCTTGAGATATTCAAACTACTAGAAGGGATTGTGAAATGTCTAGAGTATGCCAAGTAACAGGAAAACGTCCTGTAGTCGGTAACAATGTTTCCCACTCTCACCGTAAAACTCGTCGTCGCTTTTTGCCAAACTTGCACTCGCACCGTTTTTGGTCAGAAGCTGAGAACCGTTTCGTAAAACTTCGTGTATCAACAGCTGGTATGCGCATTATCGACAAGAACGGTATTGACGCTGTGATCGCTGATATGCGTTCACGTGGTGAGAAAGTCTAAGGAGACTATCATGCGCGATAAGATCAAGCTAAAGTCCACTGAATCTGCTTATTATTATACAACTGATAAAAATAAGAAGAACATGGCTGGAAAATTCGAGATCAAGAAATACGACCCAGTGGTTCGTAAACACGTCTTGTTCAAAGAAGCGAAAATCAAGTAATCTCCATTACTTGATCTTCTTAAAAACCCGGAAGCCAAAAGCGACCGGGTTTTTTTATGTCTATTCAAAATGCCAGACTAGAGTGCTTGATACAATAAACAGCAATTCTACTCAGGACATGCCTTTTCATCTGTAATCACTTCTAAACGTAATTCATCTCTTCCTGAAGATTTTGCGGCATACATTAATTGATCTAGCTGTGAATATAAGCAACTACTATTGATCTGATGATTAAATGATTCGATAAATAACGCGCCAACCGACACTGTAACGACTTTATGCTGAGAGCCTGGGTTTGATAAGTTCAAGTCTCGGATCACCTGTTGGAATTTCTCCAAATGATTCTCAAACGCAGAAGCGGTCTTAAACTCCGTGACAACAATAAACTCCTCTCCACCAATTCGGAAAATGAAATCACTGGCACGACCAAAACTTTTCTGAGTAGCTTTTGCCACTTCTACCAAAACTTTATCTCCCTGCTGATGCCCAAACCGGTCATTAATGGCTTTAAAGTAATCAATATCAAATAACAGCACCGATAACTTTAGATTTAAACGATTGGCCTGATGTATCAAAGGATCAAACATTTCATTAAATTGATGTCGGTTATACAAGCCGGTCAGAGCATCGTGAGTCGCCACTTCTTCAAGACGTTTTTTATCCGTAATATCGACTCTTGTAGCCCATGCACCGACAACTTTTCCTTTTTCAATTTTTGGAGAAGCCGTTAATTCCACCCAGTAATCTTCCCCATTGCACCCTTTAGCTCGTGCTTCGTGAGTGACCGACTCTCCTCTAACTACTCTTTGGTATAAGTGCTCATATTCTTGTTCATCAACCTCTGGATGGCGCAAAACAAAATGCGACTGCCCAACAAGCTGCTCTCGTTGACATCCGGTAAACCTTAAAAACGACTCGCTCACCCACTCCACCTTACCGGTTAGAAAATTGGTGTAGGTCGCCATAGACAGTTCATTGACCTGATTAATATAAAACGCTTGTTGTCTTTTTTGGCGTTGTAACAACCACAAAAGCCAGCCGAAAATAGATAAAACAGCCAAAAAACCGAGGGAAACCGCCACTAAGGTTGAGTGATCGGTTTTACGCACCAACTCTAACTGAATCCACTTTTTATAAATTGCATTACGCTCTTCCGGTGTAATGGAGCCCAACGCTTTTGTCATAATAGAAAACAAAAGAGGATCTTGATTATCAACGCCAATACCTAACTCAAAACGTGCGTCACCTTCACCCACAATATGTAAGCCATCAATACCATATCGCTTAATGGCAAAGTTAATTGACGCTAGGTTTCCCGAAAAGGCATAAGCATCGCCTTTTAGAACAGCTTCTAACCCATCTCTTTCCGTAGCAACCGGCATCAGATCGATTTGCGGATAATTATTCCGTAGCCACTCTTCTGACCAGTACCCACTTGGAACAGCAACCGTTTTTCCATGTAAGACATCATAATTTTCGATAAAATTCACATCTTTTTTTGCCACTAGCACTAGCGGAAACGAAAGGTAAGGCTTGGTAAAATTCATAAACATTTCTCGTTCTGGAGTCGCCACAGCACAAGAAAGAATTTTTGCTTCTCGATCTCGAGCGGCCTGCATCACATCTTCCCAAGGCTTTTGATGATAATGCTTAAATCTAATACCTAGCTTTTTCTCCATTAAAGAAAAATAGTCGGCTGCCATGCCAGAAAATTCACCCTTGCTATTTACAAACTCAAAAGGCTCCCAAAAAGAATCATTACCGATTTGAATTTCAGGATTCTCGTGTAAATATTGAATTTCTTCTGACGTAAGATTCAGAGTAGAAGGGTGAAAAATAAAAGCTTCGGGGATGAAGTTTTGATATTGAGATTCTGTCACTAAACCTGCTTGATAAGCATTTTTAGCGGCTGCCGCCACTTTTTGAGGCGAAATATCACCAACTTTCCCTACATCTGGCACCACAAACATGGCCGTTTCAGAAGCTTCTCCAAATAAAGCTTCTCGACTTTTTTTAACCGAATAATTTTTGACCATAAAATCCACAACAGAAGATGGCGATTGGAACGCATACTCCCAACCTTTCGCGGTGGCTTTTTTAAAAGCCTTCACCATTTGCCGATTGATTTGAACAGTCTCTTGATGAGAAACAATTACATCCCCTAGTGATTGAACACCAAAACTTTTGGGATCAAGCAGATGAAAAGGAACACCTAACTGTCGCAATATAAAAGGTTCATTGGTTTGGTAGGCAGAAAAAAGGTCAACATTGCCGTCAACAAAATCTTGAAGGTTACCTGTAGAAGGCACTGTTTTAATCGGCTGATTGACTAGTTTCTTAGCTTGATTAATCAAGGCAAGAACGTCAACACTCCCATGATCCATAACCGTCTTGCCAGATAACTGTTCAAGATTATAAATCGGCTCTTTAGAGAGCAAGACCATCGGAGAGGTTTGAAAATTAGCAAACACTAGGCGAATCGGTTTTCCATGAATAAAATCAGCAACCGAGCTACTATAAGCGACCGCAAAATCAGCACGCTTATTGACGACTTCTTCCACAGAAGAAATTCCTGGCTGCCAATCTTTCAAGGTCACATCTAAACCGGCCTCGCGATAGAAACCCTGCTGAATCGCTGCATAAAACCCAGCAAATTCAAACTGATGATGCCAATTAAGTTGAACGCTGACTGGCGTTAGAGGCTCTCTATTCTTTTCAATCAAGTCGACACTAGCAAAAGCTCGAAAGCTCAGCAAACTGACCAACAAAAACATAAACCAGAAACGAATGTAGAAAATATCTCTCATAGGCTTATTCTATACAGAAACCCATAAGACAGTAACAAGTATTCCAACACTCAAAACTACGATTAAAGCGGGCTACAAAGGATGTTAAACAACACAAATTCAAAACGACAAAAATCAATTAGTAATTGACATAAAAAGCAACTTTTAAGTCAACAAAAACAATTAAAATCAAACCGACCAGTCAATTTATCCTATTCATTATTTAAGTCAATTTTTAAAAATTTTTCTTTGTGACAAGGCTTCGATGCCTCGCTTTTTGACTTCAACACGATTTCGACCATGGTCTTTTGCTCGATATAAGAGTTCATCGACTTCTTTAAAAATAGCATCTGCGTCCAATGAGCGTAACTCCGAAGACTGCACACAGCATGCTCCCATGGAAATCGTTACTACGCCATCAATGCCACGAGCATTTTCAATCTTCAAATCAGCAACCGCTTGACGTAAATCCTCTAAGTTGGCTTCTAAGTCCTTTGCAGAATCACAACTTGCCACAATCAAAAATTCTTCACCACCCATCCGAAAAACTAAATCCTCTGAACGATCAAACATCGTTTTAAGAACTTTCGCTACACCAACTAATGCTTTATCGCCATATAAATGACCATAATCATCATTCACCCTTTTAAAGAAGTCGATATCAACCAAGACAAACATCACTCCTTTATCGGCTTGAATAGTTTGAGCCAAATGCTGATCAATGACCTCGTTATAAAAACGACGGTTGTATAACCAAGTTAATTCATCTCGAACCAGCAACTCCTCAATACGTTTTTGATCACTAATATCAACAGAGGTCATTAACGCCTTGGTTCTGCGACCTAGCCAATCACTTTCCGGAGTCAACTTAATTTTCAACCACAGTTTGCCACCGCCAGAGCGCTTAACAATGATTTCACCCTGCCATTCTTGACCTTGTCGTAACTGTTCATAAACCACTTCCGGCATTTCAGCATGTAAAGGAATAAAAAACTTTGTGCAACCATAACCAATAATTTCATCTTTGGAACGTCCCAACAATTGACTGAAACGATAAGACACCCACATGAAGGTTTGTGACTCCAAATCAATAAACGCCGCATTTGATAACTCATAAACTTGCGTTAAATATCTTTTTTGCATCCTTCTTTGGAACACAAATCCTACAATGATTAGCATAAGTAAAATAATTAATCCAATCGCAGGTAGCAAAAATTCAGAATTCAGGTTATTACCGACCTGCTTAACGCCTTTCGCTTGCAACCAGCGATGCTGAATTTCTTTTTTATCCAGTTCAGGCATCAAAACCAGCGCTTTTTGCAAGACTGAATACAACACCGGTTGAGAACGAGGAACACCGATGGAAACAGGTAAAGAGGTATCCAAGTTTCCGACAATTCGGATTCCTTGAACCCCATTTCGTTGAATGGCATCATTTAAAGTCGAAAAACCAGCAATAATTCCATCAGCCCGATTGCTTTTTACGGCAGAAATGGCTAAGGCCATCGTCTCAAAAACCTGCAACTCCATTTCCGGATAATAGTGTCTTAGTAAGGTATGCAATCCATGATTGCTAACCGTTGCCAAGGTCAGCCCCATCACATCGTCAAAATTTTTCACCGGCCCAACATTTTTATCGGTTGCCAAAGCCAAATGCATCGTCATAAGCGGATCCGTAAACAACAAACGATGGTTTAAGCTTCGGTCAGCAATAACACAGGAAATCGGATGATCAAGATTTCCCTCAAGGATTTCAGGGTGAAGATGGCTCCAATCTTTCTGATGGGTTACAAGCCTCAGACCTAAATAACCTGTCATCGATTTTAAGTAATCATGACAAACCCCTTGCCATTGACCGGAAGCATCGAGAAAACTATAAGGCTGGACATTTGGTGAGAATGACACGGACAGAGAATTGAACCTTGACAAGTAATTTTGCTCATCTTTTGTAAAATCTGCCAATCTCGGATCAAATATCATTTGCTGCAAATTCAGCTTCTCAAACTGTTCAACCGAGATATAACCTAAATTTTTAGCATCTCTCAAAAATGCTTCAAGTTTATTGATATCCAAATCGCCAACTTTTGCGCCTGCCGGTCGAACAAAACGCTCAATTTGTTCAGCTTCTGCCTGCAAAGCTTCTGGGCTTTTTTGAATAGGATAATTATTCAGAATGACGTCGATAATTTCAGGTGTATGTTGTAACGCATATTCCCAACCTTTAATGGAGGCTCGTTTAAAAGCTTCAAGCTCTTCTGGGTTAGAAAATGCAAATTTCCTAGAGGTGAAGACATAATCTCCATAAGATTGAATCCCAAATGTTTTAGGGTCAACGATTGAATACTTAACTTGTCTTTGTTGCAACTCAAACGGTTCATTGATGGCATAGGCGGTATATAAATCGACTTTTTTATCGATAAAATCCTCAATATCTCCACTGGCTTGCGTAAAGTTTAACTTCGCTCCCGCTTCAACCTGTGCACGTTTTTTTAACATTTCCAGCGTATAAACCCCATTCGCATGCGTTAAACGCATACCATCCAATTGCTCTAAACGCTCTATTGGTTTATGGCTAATTAACACGGCTGGAGAAACTTGAAAAACAGGGAATAACAGCTGAAGCGGTTGGCCTTTGGCGTAATCAATTAGAATATTAGAATAACCGATGCCAATGTCTGCTTGATTCTCAAGAATCGCCTGACTGACATCAAGATTCGGACGCCACTCCTGAATACGGACATCCAAGCCGGCCTCTTTATAAAAACCTTTTTCTAAAGCCGCATAAAATCCGGCAAATTCAAATTGATGCTTCCAATTAAGCTGAAGTCGAACAGTCGTCAAATTTGAAGAATAAGGCGAATCAAAAGCAGGAGTCGGATCCGTAGAAGTTGCGATAGATGGATGAGCATTTACACCGAATGACAAGCCAACAAAGACACAGGCCAGAAAAAAATAAGAGGAGGTTAAGCTTTTGAACATTCTAAGTTTTTAGTCTTAAATCTAACGCAATAAATAAACCACAATAATTGAAAAACACCTAAATTCATAGACTTTCATCCATAAAATTTACCTATGCGATAGGAATAGTCCAAAGCACAACTCAAATCTACCGCTTCTGTTTTTTGTTCTAGCTGAATCGGCTAGCGGTGTTTAAAGAGCTCAGTTAGAGCAAATTCATATTGCTTGAAGCAGAGATAGAACGCTTCAAAGGCAAATATACGGCTTAACCGGCCTTAGACCGCTGAAACATACAAGTGTTCTTTTGCCCAACGAATAGAGGGTGGCATTTTCTCTTCCGCGGTAACCTGAGGTCGAGTTTCAAAATCGTATTTTGCTTCAAACGCCGCATCAATGGTTGAAAAAGCTGCAATAATTTGGTCTTTATGAAAAATAACATAGTCAGAACCATGGAGCTCAATTGAAAATGGAGAACTGCTCATTTTGTCTCCCTCCCTTGTGAATCGCCTTTCAAGTTTGCCAAAGCACTATTTCTATTTTTTGCTTCGCTTGCAAAGGCGTATGAAATTTTTATCTAATTTTTGTGTGTTCAATTAACTTAACGACCGGCCGGTAAAAATTTTCAGTCATTTTTTAATGTGCCAACAACCAACGTACTTTTTAAATTGACACATGCTTGGTACAGAAGACTAATCTTTTAAAAAGACACCCATATGAATGCTTTATGACACTTCTAATCTCTAGCTTTCACAGGTATCTTCTGTATTTCCTTGCACGAGCTTAGATCGTAACGGTATTTTTCATGCAATTTTTAGCGAGCGATATGAATTCGTTTAAAATAGCTCGAAAACGTTACCGGCCGGTAAAAATTAGGAGGGCTTTGCACGAGTGAGAGATAAAGCATAAATTGAGAAAAAATTTTGTTGATCTAGGCAAAAAGTGCAGGGAATAGCTAGCTATTCTCAAGCTGTTTAACAAAGTTCAGCAGGATTTTAGCCAATTTTGGTTATTTATTATCTCGTGCAAAGCTCTCATTAAGCTTTACCTCAGAAACTAGGAAACAAACACCATGCCAGAATTGCCCGAAGTCGAAACCACTTGCAGAGGAATTCAACCTGCAAGTGAACAACAGATCATTACCAAAATTGTGATTCGAAATGGCAATTTACGCTGGCCGGTTCCAAACGAAATCCGTACCGAATTAATTGGACAGAAAGTGACTCGCGTTCACCGTCGAGGGAAATACATTTTGCTCAGCACCCCTATCGGCACTTTAATGATTCATCTAGGAATGTCTGGAACCTTAAGAACCTTACCGGCCGGTACAGATATCAAAAAGCATGATCATGTCGATATCTGCTTTGAAAATGGTCAGATGTTACGCCTAAATGATCCAAGACGATTCGGTAGCGTCCATTGGCAACCTTTAGCCAAAGGTGAGATTGAAGCGCATAAATTATTGGCCAAACTCGCCCCTGAACCGTTAAGTGATGAATTCAATGGCGAGTACTTTTATCAAAAATCCAAAACTCGTTCGGTCGCGATTAAAAGCCTAGTTATGAACTCTGCTGTCTGTGTGGGTGCAGGGAATATTTACGCCAATGAATCACTTTTTATGAGCGGCATACACCCTCAAACTCCTGCCAAAATGCTCAGTCGCAAACAGTGTGATCTTCTAGTGAGCAGTATAAAAACGGTTTTAGCCAAAGCGATTGAACAAGGTGGGACGACGCTGAAAGACTTTATGAGCCCTGAAGGTAAACCGGGGTATTTTGTGCAAGAGCTGCAAGTCTATGACCGTGAAAATCAACCGTGTCGTCGATGCGGCACGCCCATTCAACGAATTATTTTGAATCAACGTGCCAGTTATTTTTGTCCAAGCTGTCAAACAGCTCCCAAAAGTAATCAGCCGAAAAAACAAAAAGCCACAAGGAAACACCGTCAACCAACGCAGACAAAAAGGTGAACAAAACGTGTCGGGATTTTGGCAACATCTTGACAAAACTTTCACTGTAACTTGCGCACTATTTCGTAGAGAACTATGATGAAATCTTTAAAACTTCGTCGAGGCTTTGTTATGCCAAGTCAATTTACCAGCCATGCTAACCGTCGTCACAAAAAGAAATTACTCTTGTGGGTTATTGCGACGCTTGTTTTATTGGCCCTACTTGCAAGCTTGCAAGGTTGCAGCCAGCAAAGCAATCACCAAGCAACCCTTTGGCCCATGGATAAAACTTGCAACTTACATAAAGAAAGCTGTACTGCAAAATATGAAGGGGCAGAAGCCACACTTAAAGTCTCACCACACCCTATTCCCATCGCCCGACCTTTAGGGATTGAAGTTGCATTAAACGGACTCAACCCGACCTCTGTCCAGTTAGACATTTCTGGAATTAATATGTACATGGGATATAACCGAGTACCTCTTAAATCTTCCAAACCCAACCACTGGGTCGGAACCTCAATGCTTGCGTTTTGTACCGCTGAAAAAATGGAGTGGCAAATTACATTAATGCTGAAAATGGCGGATGGCAAAGAAGTACAGATTCCATACTTTCTAGAAACCGTGAATCGAGCTCCCTAGAAAAACTTTTTAGTTAATGCATCAGAGATTCAACAAACACCTCTATTCTGCTAGGACCACCGACTTAATTAAAGCGAATAAAGTCAATCCTTCCACAATACCCAATCGACTTGCGGAGTGCTCGGTTATCTCCGCAAACAACTTCTGACCATCCTGTAATTCAAGTCGTACCAGTACACGGTGATTTTCTTGCGGCAATAGTTCAATGACCTCAGCAGGCAAATGATTAATAATACTGAGCTGTTCAGGATCGGAAAGCGCTAAGGAAACGTCTCTCGCCAAAACTCGCACACGCACCATCGACTTATTCAAATCCCCCAAATCCGACAGCCACAACGTATTATTACCCATTTGAACAGGGCGCAAACCTTGCTCAATCGGCATAGGCTTCCCTTGCAACACAGACACCGCACCTTCATCATCAAACAAAGGTGAATCAACGCGAGAAAGTGCTTTTTGTAGGCTTTCAACACGCTCAATTTGACCCTTCGCCATAAACACAATGTTCGTTGCCAAACGTTCTACTTCCGCCGGAGCATGGGTAATATACAAAACTGGAATTTGATAAGCCGACACAATGTCTTCAATCAGCGTCAGCATCTGTGCCTTAGAACGCCAATCCAATGCAGAGAGAGGCTCATCCATGCACAGCAGGTCAGGACGTGTCAGCAAGGCACGAGCAATTGCCACACGCTGCTTTTCTCCACCAGAGAGAAAATTTACACCGCGTTCTAATTTATCGGCAATGCCAACACGCGTTACAATTTCATCAAAGTCAGCAGGAGAAACAGACTTAGGCAATCGTTTGACCGAATACATAAGGTTTTGCTTTACCGTCATATGTGGAAACAATGCTGCATCCTGAAATACAAACCCAATATTACGCTTTTGCGTTGGCACGGCTTTGGAGCCATCCTGCCAAATGACATTACCAAACGTTAACTGACCGGTGGTTTTTTTATCTAATCCACTAATCGCTCTTAGCAAAGTCGATTTTCCAGACCCCGACCGGCCAAATAACACTGTCACGCCTTCCAGCGGTAACTCAAACTCACCTGAATTTAGTTCAAAATTCCCTAGTATCAGCTGAAGATTACCCTTTAGCCTAGTCATCCGATCTTCACTCCAAAACGTCGATTAATACCATAAACTAACATCAGCACGACCAAAGAGAAAATCAACATAATCGCTGAAAGCACATGCGCTTGATCGTATTCCAACGATTCGACATGGTCAAAAATATCAATGGAAACCATTCTTGTCTCACCTGGAATATTTCCTCCAAGCATCAACACCACGCCAAACTCACCAACGGTGTGGGCAAACGTTAATGTTGCGGCAACCAAAAAACCTCGCTGCGAGAGCGGAATCACAATCGTAAAAAACCGATCAATGACATTGGCTCGCATTGTCGCCGCGGCATCGAGCAATTTCTGTGGTACCGCTTCAAAAGCATGCATTAATGGCTGCACTGCAAAAGGCAGTGAATAAAACACCGAACCAACAATTAACCCCTCTTTGGTAAAGGTCAACTGCCCTTCAAACCCAAAAAACCGTAAAAACTCAGTGACATGGCCATTAGGATTTAAAATAATGAGCAGATAAAACCCGAGTACTGTCGGCGGCAATACCAAGGGCAATGCAACCAAAGCCTCCAAGACAATTTTCGACGAGTGTTGCATTCGCGCCATCCACCAAGCCAGTGGCGTTCCGACTAATAGTAATATCGCCGTCGTCCAAGCCGCCACTTCAAGCGTCAACCAAATTGGTTGTAAGCTGACTTCTACACCAAAAATTTCTATCATCTGTTCACCTACAAAAAACTCGGCTGATCGCCGAGAAAAGAATAAAGACCTTGCCAAAAATTTTGGACAAAAACTTTATTCAGGGGGAATAACTATGGTTTGAATTAGGGGGTACTATAGCCGTATGCGTGAATAATCTCTAGCGCTTCAGAAGAACGAATATATTCCATAAACGCTTTAACAGCGGTATTCTTCTCACCACGTTTTAACACCAGAGCACCTTGTTTAATTGGCTTGTAATCTGCTTGCGGCACCACCCAGTACTGGCCTTTTTGGTAAATAGGACTTTGTGGGTCAACAATTTGCGAAAGAGCAATGAAGCCAATCGGTGCATTGCCAGTTGCTACATACTGGAACGCATGAGCAATACTCTCGCCATTGACGATTTTGCTCTTCACCGCATCATACAACCCTTTAGATTTCAAATAAGCTTGCGCTCTTTCGCCGTAAGGAGCAGTCTTCGGGTTAGCAATAGCCAAGTGGTTAAACTCAGCTTTTTTCAAAACTTCAGTCGGTTGCTCGGCAACTGGGTATTTCGCACTGTAAAGAGCAATCTGTCCTTGTGCATAGACAAAATAACTGGCTTCAATCCCCAAACCGTCTTCAATGGTTTTCAAAGGCCGACGCTCATCCGCACCAAAAAATGCATCAAAAGGCGCGCCATTTTTGATTTGTGCATAGAGCTTTCCGGTCGGCCCAAACGAAAACTTTACTGTGTGACCAGTTTCCTGTTCAAACTTCTCGCCAATCTGCTCAATCGTTTTGGTAAAGTTCGCAGCCACTGCTATAGTCGCGGTTTCTGCCAAAGCTACTCCCGAAATGGTAACGCCTAACCCCATTGCGAGCGCGCTACTGAATATCTTTTTCATTACTCTCTCCTAAATAAATATATAGTAATATGTAAATTGGTACATATCGATAACTATAAAAAAACCGGACTTTACCGGCCGGTCAAGTTAGTTATACTTTGCATAATTCTTTAACACGCGCCTTCTCATTCTTGAAAAGGAGCTTATTTTCATCAATTAATCAGCCACCGCTAACAGTACATGCGAGGCCTTAACCAGAGCACAGGCTCGGCCGCCTTTTTTCAAGCCCATCGCTTCCACAGAACCATTCGTCACAATAGCAGAAATTTTATTTCCGCCTTCTAAAGCAATCGTCACATCACTATTCACAGCACCGGCATCTAGCTGAACGATCTCTCCGCAAAATTGATTGCGTGCAGACGTTTTACAACCTTCCATTTCTTCAGCTAGCAACACCCAACTCGCTTTAATCAACGCATAAACATCAGAACCTGCTTCTAAATTTAAACGCTCCAAACTTGAAGGGGTTATTTGTGCAACCACTTCAGTCGACTTACCGACGGATAACACCACTTCACAATTAACTGAACCGGCCTGTATGCTTTTCACGGTGCCATGAAATAAATTACGAGCACTGGTTTTCATTGAAATCTTCCTCATGACATCTAATTGAGATAACACTCCCGGAGAGAGTTCTTCCAAATGACGCATCCAATGTTGCATTTGGTCTTGAAATAAAATGTAAGCATTCATTAACTGCTTGCCGGCATCCGTCAACAACATTCCCCCACCGCCAGCACCACCTTTTGAGGCATTGACTAACTTTACACCGGCAACTTCATTCATAGCCTCAACCGCTTGCCATGCTCCCTTATAAGTCATTCCACAGGCTTTAGCCGCTTTGGATAGTGAACCCAAAGAATCAACTTTTTTGAGCAACTCTAAACGACGCTGTCCTGAGCGCGTCTGTTTGGAACCCAGTAAAAAAGATTGGACTAAATGTTCAGGAGAATCATTCACAAGCGTTATTCCATAAGATACACAACGAGATTATAGAGAGGCTTTGTATTGCTTTCAAGCCTTTTTCGGAACATCAACACCCACAATTTGGCAAAAACTTCGCATTACCAACTCCAGAAGGTGATCATTAAACTGATAATTGGGATGATGACAAGCATATTGATAGGCTTGGGCTTCTGAATCAGCCATGCCAATTAAAGCAAAAGCCCCCGGTCTTTCACGCAGATAATAACTGAAATCCTCAGAGGCCATAATCGGTACTGCCATATCGACATTTGAGAAACCTTCGCCCAATTCATTTTGTAACACTTTCCGAAAATGACCGGCCGGTAAAGCGTGATTAATCGTCGCTGGATAGTAAGGCTTAATTTTAACCTGTGCATGCACACCATAGGTTTTGGCTGTATCTTCTGCGATTTGTTCAATTAATTGCGTTAAAGGCTCATACCATTGGGGCTCTGAAAATCGTAAGCTTCCAGCCAAACGGGCTGTTTGAGGCGTAACATTGGTCGCTGAGCTGTCTGTTTCAAACTGAGTAACACTCACCACTGTCGCAGCTTGCGGCGGCATTCTTCGACTAACAATCTGTTGCAAATTCAAACTAATCGCTGCACCTGCCAGCAGTGGATCACGGCAGGTTTCAGGCTGTGAAGCATGACCTCCTATTCCCTCAAGTTGAATTTCAAAAGCACCGTTACCCGACATGACCGCGCCATCGGGACAAACCGCAGTACCAAATTCCATTGCTGGCCAATTGTGCCAGCCGTAAACTTCATCGACGCCCTCCAAAGCACCGTCTTCAATCATTTTCAAGGCACCGTGACCGCCTTCTTCTGCCGGTTGAAAAAGAAGCGTAACGGAGTTTGTAAGCTGTGATTCATTCTGCTTAAGCCATAATGCTGTACCAAGCAAAGCGGCCATATGTCCGTCATGGCCGCATGCATGCATTTTCCCTTCAACAGTGGAAGCGAACTCTACCTCTGATGTTTCCTCAATTGGAAGCGCATCCATATCTGCCCGAAGCGCAATATTCTTCCCACCTTCTTGTTTCATATTGGGCGCAATAACACCAACTGTTCCAAACGTTGCACAAGCTCGCCATTCAATACCCCAGTCGGTTAAGACCTGACGAATACGCTCTGCGGTATTTTCTTCTTGCCAAGTCAACTCAGGGTGCTGATGAAACCAATGACGCATCTGGGTTGCAACTTTTATTATTTCCTGCCACTGCATAACTCTTCCTTAAACGATTGCTTTTCCAATACTTGCCATTGTAAAGCCTTTCTCTAAATTGAAGAACGCCATCTCAATTCAATAAACCTAAATATTAAACGAACAAAACGAATAAAACGCTTGATACATCCAGAAAAACCTTTATAATTCGCTCAAAAATAGATTAAACACTTACAAATCGAACAAAACGATTTAATTTTAAGAAAGACTTCCTTTGAGTCTGCTAGAATCTCATCAAATTACTTTGAAGCGAGTTTCTCATGAACCCTACTCATCAAAACGAGTACGTCAGCACTCAAAAAGCTTGTGAAATTCTTGGGGTTTCGAAAACCATTGTTAAACGCCTTGCGGATAGTGGTGAACTCGAAACTTGGAAAACGCCGGGGGGGCACCGTCGAATTCGTTTGGATTCGATTAAGAAAACGTTGGAAGAAAAACATGGTGTCGAAGAACATCTCTCTTCCAAAAACGCCAAACTGAGCTCTGCGCAGCAAAAAGCGGTATCAGTAATGGTGATTGATGACGATCCCGTCATCCAACAGCTGTTTATCAGCTATGAAAAAAACTTTGGGATTCCTATGCACTTGACTCAAGCATTCAATGGATACGAAGGGTTGATTAAGGCTGGAGAAAAATCGCTGTCGATTATTTTTGTCGACATCAATATGCCTTATATGAATGGCTATGAAGCAATACACGCTTTACGCCGTTTCAAAAATTTAGAGCAAGCGACACTGATAGCAATAACGGCTGAACCGATTCAAAGTATTGATCGAAATCAATTGCCTGATGACATTGTGTTACTTGATAAACCACTAAATCCTGATGTGATTAAAAAGTTTATAGATTACGAGTTTCAATTGATAAACCAGAAAAATGGTGCATAACCTACTCTAAATAGAGTGGGAGCTTGCCAGTCGAAATTCATGGTTCTGACTTTTTAAGCACACAACTTACGAATAAACAGTCATGACTCACCTTTCGACAAAAAGTTTTATGCAATCTGCTGCGCTAATCATGCTCATCTATAGCGCGCTTTTCGTAGTTTTACTCTTTATTACTCAAAACTTTAAACAACAAAATAATGTATTTAACATTTCACAACTACACTTCGAAAGCAAAGCCTCAGAACGGTTAGAAACCATCTACCGTTTTTTTAACGGTTTTAAGCCGACTTTAAAAAGCATTGAATCCAATTCTCTATTCCAAAACTACATTCTTAAGGGAACAGATAAAGCGGCTGTAACCGAAACATTTTTATCAATACAGAAATCATTAAATTGTGTCTCCCGAATTAGCTTTATTGATGCATCCGGCAACGAGCAAATCTCAGTCGTTGGGCCTGCAACTCGATACACACCCAAATTACTCAACCATTCCTATTCCATTCCTAAACCAGAAATGAGGAACCTTGCAGACCAACCTTTTTTTCAAGAGTTCATCAAATTACCCTCAGGCGAAATTGGTATCTATAAAATAGAGAACTCGCAAGCCCCTTCGAAAGAAAAAGCATCCAAACCTCCAATGACTCGGTACGGCATGCCGGTCTACTCACAACAAAAATTAAAAGGCATTTTAATCATTGATGTCTGTCTAAAAGACTTCTTAAACTTGTTTTCAAAGACGACGCTTTATCATATTTATTTAATGAATAATAAAGGTACGTTTATTCTTCACCCAGAGAACCTGCATTCTTTGAGCAAGAGTCCTAACCACCCTCTCAATGTGACCGATGTATTCGAAGAGGATATCGCCAATCAAATTCTTAAAAGCCAACAATACTTTGACAATGCAATCTATTCCCAAGCCTTTCATATCAACGATAATCAACAAGATCAATACTATTTGCTATTAAAGGCTAAGTACTCAAATGCAAGCAATTTCAGTCTTCAGTCTTACGAAGCGGTTGCGATTAGTCTGGTTTTAGCCTTATTGCTCACTCTGCCCGTCGCTTACCGCCTTACTCGTTCACAACAAACGGTCATCGACAAATTAGACCAGTTTGCACATGTCGATCAACTGACACAACTGCCTAATAAAAACAGTTTGCTTGAAGACCTTCAACACCATCAGCAAGCCGATATCATTTTGATCTCAATTGATCACTTTTTTGAACTCACCAAAGTTTACGGCTACAGCAAGATCGACGAACTAATAAAATGTTTTGCGATGCATTTGAACAATTACTGTGCCCCAAACCATTGTCATAGCTACCACATAGGCAGTGAGCGGTTTGTATTGTTATTTGGGTCAACAACAGAAATAGATGTCAGTGAAACGCTCAACTCAATAAAAATGATTCTAGAGTCAAAGCCTCTACTTGCCTCAAAGCATACTGAGCTCGATATTACACTCTCCATGGGCGTTGCGCATTTTGATCATAAACACAACACCCCACTTGATACTCTGCTAGATGCTGAACGATCACTTTTTGACGCACGAAAAATGCAATATGCATTTCTACCACCAGATAACAACTCATTATTAACCGAACAAAATGACCAGAAAAACATATGGTTGCTACAGCAAATCCGTTTAGCGGTAAAAGATAGTTCTGTAGAAGTGCATTATCAGCCGATGCAAAACGCACAAACCGGAGAGGTTTATAAATTTGAAGCATTAATGCGTCTTCGTGACGATCAAGGGAAACTGCTAATGCCATCTGAATTTATGGCATTCGCAAAAGCGACTCAATATTATCCACAACTCAGTCAACAGTTGATTTGTAAGACGATTGAAACTCTGTCACTTTTACCAAAGTCCGTAAATATCTCAATCAACCTCTCTGCTATTGATATCAAACATCCAGAGGTGATGAATACCTTAATCGCAGAAGCAACCAACAGACAAGTGATCCAACAATTGGTACTTGAAGTTGTGGAATCAGAAGATTTAGGAGACCTTCAAGAAATACTACAAATCGCTAAGACGCTTCACAATCTTGGTTTCCAACTTGCCATTGATGATTTTGGTTCTGGTTACGCCAACTTCCAAAATATTATTCAGCTAGCCCCTTATTTCAGTTTTTTAAAACTGGATGGAACCATTGTCACACCTTGTTTGCATGACACACACTACCATCAACTCATTCAATCTATTATAAAAATGGCAAAAACTTTACAGCTAAAAACTATTGCTGAATTTGTTGAAAATGAAGCCATTCAAGATGAGTTAACGAAATTGGGAATTGATTACCATCAGGGCTACCATATTGGCAAACCCAATGCGCAAGTCAGGATTGATTAAAAGCACTCATGACATCTAGATAATTAAAATATGCTACCGGCCGGTAACATATTTTAATGTCATTGGAACTCTGGCAAGTGGAACCCAGTTATTTCTGAGCCTTTATCCATGCTTGCAAAGCTTCAGCATTATCAAAATACTCAACCGATTCAACATATAAGTTATTCAGTTTCATCGCTGTGACATGATCTTCTTTTTTCGGCCAATCTTGCAACTGTGCCTCATCGTTCACGACCGCCATGCGGAAGCTGTAATCTTGCATTTTCGGAATCGCGAATAATTTGGTAATGAATCCTGGCATAGCGGAGACATCAGCAATGTAAAGTCCACCAGCGGCTTCTACATCGGTAATTTCCAAGGCTTCAAGCGATTCTTTTACCGCTTTACCAGCCGCTTTTTCACTGGATAACAGCACCCATTTGGTTTGAGGGGTTAGCGCAATCGTTTGCTCATTGGCGTCTTGAAACTGAGTCGCAGGTAAAGTTTGTATTTGTGCTTGTACCGCAAAAGCACTCAAACCCAGTGCGGCGGCTAAAAATAAAGAACGTAATTTCATAAATACTCCAACCTTTCTAACTTGAAAACTCGCTAAGACACAGCGAAAAAGATTTTTGTCGAGAAACGTAGCGGAGTTTACTCTCAGTAAATGAACAACGTCTCGCAGAAAAAAGTCTTTTGCAGCCTACACGAGTAGAGTTTGTCTATACAAAAAAACCACAGCCTTATTGAAGACTGTGGTTTCTAATCTGCTCACAAATCCATTTGTGATAACTTTTCTAAAGCATTCAAATCGCTAATTACAGAGATTTTGTGCAGAAGTAGAAATCTTTACACTCATACTCGCCAGATTCCATACGAGCTTTGGCTTCTTCAGCCGTCGCAGCTGGAGGAACGATGACCTTGTCACCTTTGCGCCAGTTTTCAGGCGTTGCACAAGCATTCGCATCAGAAGTTTGCATCGCTTCTACCAAACGAACAAACTCATCAATTTGACGACCGTTTGACATTGGGTAGTAAACCATTGCACGTAGAATACCTTCTGGGTCAATAATGAACGTTGCACGAACGGCTGAAGTATCTGCTGCACCAGGGTGAACCATACCGTATGCTGTCGCTACTTTCATATCTAGGTCGGCAATAATTGGGAATTCGATTTCAACACCGAAGTTTTGCTTAATGTTTAGTTCCCAAGCAATGTGCGAGTGGTGAGAATCAATTGAAAGACCTAAAAGTTCACAATTCATTGCATCAAAATCCGCCTTACGGTTTTGGAAACCAATGAATTCAGTTGTACATACAGGCGTGAAGTCCGCTGGGTGAGAGAAAAGCACTAACCACTTCCCTTTGTAATCTTCTAGTGTTTTACGACCGTGAGTAGTCACTGCGTCGAACGCTGGAGCTGGTGCATTTAATTGTGGTAGACCTGTGTTTGTCGTAACTTCCATTTATTTTCTCCTAAGAAAGATGATGGGATAAATCAAACTTCAATTGTGACTAAGCTCGCTAGTCATTGAATTAATTAAGTGATGCATAGAATAACCAAATAGCCAACTATCGTCTAATTGAACTTTTACAAGACAGTAATAGCAATTTTCTATCACACTTAAAAAATCAAAAGTTTATAACTATTTAAAAACCCTGTTTATTTACCGGCCGGTAAATTATTCACTGGCGTGCTTGCTTAACAGTGCTTTGGAAACTTGTGGATGGACAAACTCTGAAATATCCCCCCCCAAAGCCGAAATTTCTCGAACTAAAGAGGACGAAATAAACGAATACTGTTCAGCCGGTGTCATAAACATGGTTTCCACTTCAGGCGCTAGTTTGCGATTCATCGACGCTAGTTGAAACTCATACTCAAAATCCGAGACCGCACGCAAACCACGCAACAACACGTTGCCCTTCACTTCACGTACAAAATCCACCAACAAGCCATCAAAGCCGACCACAACCACATTCGGCATATGTGCCACGACAGTACTAGCTAATGCTACTCTCTCTTCCAGAGAAAACAAAGAAGTTTTATTACGATTATTTGCCACTGCAATAATTAATTTATCGTAGAACCGCGCAGCACGTTCAATCAAATCAAAATGCCCACACGTAATCGGGTCAAAAGTTCCTGGGTAAACCGCAGTAATCGACATTTTTTCTCCTACTTAATCTTCTCTTCTTTTGAAAAACAATGACAAATTGTCACCGGCCGGTAAAAAACTAATCACTCGCTTTACAAACAAAATATCCATAGCGCACTTGCGAGGTGGTTTTCTCTTTTTGAATTTCCCAACCGGCCGGTAAACTAGGTAACTCTTGAGATTTTTCTTGTTCTAAATACAAAATACTCTTCGAATCCACATAGCCATTTTCAAACAGTTTTTGCAAAATTAAGGGCAAAAAATCTTTATGAAATGGAGGATCCAAAAAAACCAGATCAAATGCTTTAGCTATCGGCTGCTCAAGCCAATCAAGCGCATCAGCTTGGAGCATATTTACTCGTTCACCAGACACATTTAAAGTGTGTAAATTTTGCTCTAGCTGACTGGCAACCTTCGGTGAAAACTCCACAAACTGCACAAAAGCAGCTCCTCTTGATAAAGCTTCAAGTCCCAAAGCACCCGTGCCTGCAAACAAATCTAAACAGCGTGCGCCGGGGACATCGAATTGAAACCAGTTGAAAATCGTTTCTCGTACACGATCAGATGTCGGACGCAAGCCTTCAGACACCAGTACTGGCAATTTCCGGCCGCGCCAATCGCCACCAATCACCCTTACCTGTCCCTGAGATGAGTGAACACCCAAAACATTTTTAGTCGACCGTTTACTTTTCGATTGAGAAACCTGTTTGCTGTTGCGAGTATTCTGCCGGTTTTTTTTTCGATTCATAATCATTTAACTTATTAATTTCAAAGAGCTTATTACAACAATCGTAAAAGCATACTATTAACCTTAGCGACTCAATTTACTGCGTTTTAAGTCAGTAGCTGTCGAAAATTCTAACTCGATTCGGTATCAACTTAAAAACTCCACCGTTCAGCGGCGCCGAACCTGTTTAAGCGATTTCGAACCTAAACACCACTCTTGATTCCAGTGAATTTCTCTAAATTAAGTTTTACACCAACAAAAATTGTGTGATATTTTGTCTTAAGCTTTTAAACCCGAGATAGATTGTGACGCACTTTAACTCAGAACTTGAAAAACTCGCTCAACTTGAGACGGAAATTAAATCCAGTCAAATTCAGATAGTGTTACACAACGCAGTTCAAAGTGCTTTCGGAAATATTTTTGTTGGCCTTGTTTTTGCGCTCTTCTACACACACTATACCAACCAGTCCGTTAATATTTGGCTCTACACTTGGCTAGCAGCAATGATTGGTGTTTCCGTCACTCGCTGGTTACACAGCGAACATTTACAATCCAAGTTTAGTGATCTCAAATCTGAACACGATGTGGATATAGAAACACAAACCGCTTTCCAGACACAACACAAGGCGCACCAATACCTGATTGATTCGTCTTCAAAACATTATTTGCTCATTCTGTTGACTGCTGGCCTGTGGGGTTTTGCCAGCGTTGCTTTCTTTTCAGAACATCCCATAGGGCAAACCGTTTTGATGGTCTCTATCGCAGGAATTGCTGCGGGAAGTCTCTCATCACTTTCTTCTATTAAAGAACTCTTATTCACCTTTATCGCCTTAATTCTAATTCCTTTAGAGTTCCAGCTCTTTTTCTCTCATGGCGAACAGAGTCTAGCGTTTGCCATTATGTTACTGTTATTCATGGCATTTATTATTAAAACCGGATTGCAACAACATCAATTAATTCTCGAAACGCTCACGACAAACTTTGAAAATAACCAATTAATTACCGAACTGACCATTGCCAAAAACGTCGCAGAAGAAGCAGTCACCGTAAAATCGAATTTTCTGGCTACGATTTCACATGAACTACGAACACCTTTGAATGCCATTCTTGGCTTTACCAATATCCTCAAACAAAAAGAAACTGATCCACAAAAATTGTATTTTCATGAAGTCGTTGATGAATCAGGTCATCATTTGTTGAGCATTATTAATGATATTCTTGACTTAAGCAGAATTGAAAACCATCAAATCCAAACACAGCAGCAAACGTGTGATATTGCTGAAGTCATCAAATCTGTACTGGATAAACACCGTAAACAATACGAACAAAAATCTATTGAGGTGTTGGTGCACAAAAACACTTCTATCCCATCAAATTTAGAATTGGATGTTGCACATTGGAAGCAGATTCTCAATAATTTGCTGTCAAATGCCCTAAAATTTTCTCACCAAAATACCAAAGTACGAATCGAATTGGAGTATATCCCAAGCACCCAAATGCTCGTCACACACGTAGTAGACCAAGGAATAGGGATTTCTAACGACCAACAAAAAAAGATTTTTGATGCTTTCACGCAAGCTGATTCAAGTTCTACTCGCCAATACGGTGGCTTGGGTCTAGGGTTAACAATTTGTCATCACCTAACTCGCTTACTTGGCGGCCACTTCTCTCTCCAGAGCCAAATCGGTCAAGGTAGCACTTTTACCTTTGATGTTCAGGCCAACGCAACTTCTGATGCACCAGAACCAGAGAAAAAAACACTTCCAAATTCAAAAATATCAGGCCACGTTCTCATCGTAGAAGACAATCTTACCAATCAACTACTAATGAAAAGTCTGATCGGTAAATTAGGCTTAACATTTGATATTGCTAATGACGGTATTGAAGCTGTCGAATATTTTGAGGACAACCACTACGATGCCATTTTAATGGATGAGAATATGCCTCGCTTGAGCGGAACTGGAGCAACCGAACAAATTCGGCAGATTGAAGCGCAAAAGTTTCTGAAACGAACGCCTGTCATTGCCGTCACCGCAAACGCCAGCGACTTGGACCGAGAACGTTTCTTCAAAGCCGATATGGATGATTTTATTGCCAAGCCTATCAATATTCCCAAATTAGTTGAATCCCTTCGTGGCTTTTTAACTCCAAGTGAAGAACTTACAAACAGTAAGTCTTAAACAATCACAGCTGCACCACAAAACTCAGATTAAAATACACCACCAATTTTATTTACTGAAATCAAACGCCCCCCATCCTTACATCTATTATTGCCTGCAAGCTCGACCCCAAATTTTGTCATTTGGGTGTCAAAAGAGTTTCATGCTTCTTTCACCTAAGTTTTCAACGAATTATTGATAATCGCTAGAAATAATAAGTCAAAAACCAGAGCGTGAAAAATGATTCATATTCAAAATGCAATTGATGAAAAGTGGCCTAACCTAAAAAACAAGCCAATTTACCCGCTACTCATCAAGCTGCTTAAATCGCTCATGCATGAAAATGAAATTAACGAATTTATGCTCACACATCAACATCTGAATGGCTTTGCGTTTTTAGACCAAGTTCTCGAACATTTTGATTTCAGTTATCAGGTCAATTACAAGCAATTACAATCCATTCCAGCAGAAGGCCGAGTAATTATCGTAGCAAACCACCCGATTGGCTCACTTGATGGACTGGCATTATTAAAACTCGTTCGCTCAGTACGCCCTGATGTCAAAATCGTTGCCAACGATTTACTGTCCAAGATTACCCCTTTGCAAGAAGTATTTTTGTCGGTCGACAATATGGGAGAGAAAGGCTATAAAAGCCAACTTAAGGCAATGCTTAGTGCCTTGCAGTCTGAAGAAGCCGTGATTATTTTCCCAGCCGGTGAAGTTTCACGAATCCGCCCAAATGGCGTTCGTGATGGCAAATGGAAAGCTGGGTTCTTAAAACTTGCTGAAAAATCCAATGCACCGATTTTACCCATCCTGATTGATGCGAAAAACTCTCAGATGTTTTATGCCCTTTCCATGCTATACAAACCGCTTGGCACACTGATGCTCGTCCAAGAAATGTTCAATAAAAAAGCCCAGCAGATTGAATTTCACATAGGTAAACCCATTCCGCAGAATGCGATTGCCACATGGCCAACGAAGGGCAAAACCCTAGCAAACCAATTTCGAAAATATCTCTATCGTTTAGCCAAACCGAAAAAACTGGCCAAAAAACCCTTTATTGCAACACTTGAAACCATTGCACACCCTGTCGAGCGAAAAGCCCTAAAGAATGCCATTCAACTGGGTCAAAAGCTTGGTGAAACTTCAGATGGGAAAATGATTTATCTATTTGACTATGATGCCCAATCGCCGGTCATGCAAGAAATTGGCCGTCTGCGCGAATTCACATTTCGCAGTGTGGAAGAAGGTACTGGAAAGCGCTTAGATTTAGACGCATTTGATGTGTTCTATCAACATTTAGTGCTTTGGGATGCACAGGATTGGGAAATCGTTGGTGCTTATCGTTTAGGTAACTGTGCAAAAATTTTACAACAACATACCCCACCTATCTCCACCGAAGAATCTTTACCGGCCGGTAGTCTTTCTTCCAATCAAGCCTTACCGTTCTACAGTGCAACACTGTTTGAGTTTCAAGAAGAGCTCCTAAAATATCTTCCAAACTCCATTGAACTCGGTCGTAGCTTTGTGCAACCCAAATATTGGGGCAAACGCAGCTTGGACTATTTATGGTACGGTATTGGCGCTTATCTAAAACAACACCCAGAAATTCACTATTTATTCGGTCCTGTCACTCTAAGCAACGCTTATCCCGTCATGGCAAAAGAGATGATTGCCAGCTTTTATTTAAAACAATTTGGTGACTACCAATCTTTGGTCAAAGCAACACGCCCATTCGATATATCAGCGAACACACATGAAATTGCAGATGCAGAATTTATTCAGGATTACAAAGAAAGTTACAAAAAACTGAATGCCCTACTCAACTTACAAGGCGTAAAAGTACCCACTTTATTTAAGCAGTATTCAGAATTGTGTGAAGACAAAGGTTGCCGTTTTATTGATTTTAATATCGACCCTGATTTTTCCGATTGCATTGATGCCTTTATTTTTGTTGAACTCGACAAAATCAAAGCGAAAAAACGCGAACGCTACATGGGAGAAATTTCGGTCGGTGTAGCGTAAAGAACCGTGATATGTAACTGTATTAATTCTCTGCTAAATTCACTTTCAAAAGTCGCAGAGAATTTGTTCAGCTCTACCAATAGTGCACAACTATTCTGGTTCTCCCACCATAACCGTTAGCATTTTTTCAGGTTGAATATGCTTGCGCCAAGCTTTCAAGACCTGTTCCTTGGTAACCTTTTCAACTTGTTTCGGGAACCATTCCAAATAATCCAACGGCAAATCGTAAAAACCAATCATCGAAATATAACCGATGATTTTCCCATTGGAATCAAAACGAAGCGGCCATCCACCAATAATGTTTTCTTTAATGGCCGCAAAACGCTCATTGTCAAAATCTTTTAAAAAGTTTTCCAGGGTCTCTTCAACTACTTTTCTCGCCTCAAAAGCACGAGCATTCTGCGTGGATAGCCCGATAATAAACGGGCCATTTTGTTTCATTGGTGCAAAGTAACTGTAAACACTGTACACCAAACCTCGTTTTTCACGCACTTCTTCCATTAAATAAGATCCGAAACCACTGCCACCAAACAATTGATTTCCAACAAACAGTGGAATGTAGTCTTCATTGCCACGTTCAATTCCTAGTTGCGCCAAATGATAATACGTTTGTGTAGACTTAAAATCTTTCTTCGCTAGAACCGGTTTGGATAACCCTTTAGGTTTTGGAATTGGTTGCAGTACTTTATTCGACTTTGGCAAAGCAGCACTTAACTGCTCGGCAATCTGCTGCGCCTGCGATTTGGAAATTTTACCGACAATCGCAATCACTGCATTTTTCGCGTTGTAGTGATCTTGATAAAACTGCTTAAGCTGCGCAACGTTGAGTGCTTGCAAGGATTCAGGTTTGCCGACCGTAGGATGTGCGTATGGATGATCACCATAAAGCGCCTCCCACAATAGATCGGAAGCCATACTTTGCGGCTTAACGGCCTTCTGTTTTAAAGAGGTTAAGAGGCGCTGACGCTCGCGTTCAAAAATTTTCGCATCAAACTTTGGCTTAGCGAGGACTTCCATCAGAGTACTAACCGCTTTTTGCTGAATTTCTGGTCGAGTCAAAGTTCGTAAACTGACCGTAGCGCTGTCTCGATTAGCAGAAACAGAAAACTGTGCACCAAGTGCATTGAAGGCTTCAGCAAGCTGGTCTTCATTCATGGTTTGAGTTTCAGTTCCCAATAAATCACTGGTAAAACTCGCCAGCCCCAAAGCCGTTCCATCACGTGCAGACCCAGCTTCAAAGGTCATTTGAATATCTAGAATCGGTAGTTGCTGCGACTCTACGAACATCACTTTTGCACCTGCTTTGGTCTGCCAAGATTCGATATTCAAACCAGCAAACGCTGAACTGGAAAACAAAAAAACTGCCACAAACGAAACATGACCGATAAATGGCGCAAAGGTTTTTTTAAGTAAACTCATTTACAGCGCTCCTTTATCAGAATTGTTTTCATCAAGCAGAGCAACCTTACCGGCCGGTGGGCTTTCAGTCTTCGGCAATAAAACGGCTACCGTTTGCTTGTCACGATGCAGGTATTTTTTTGCCACCGCTTGGACTTGTTCAGGGGTGACCTTTCTTAAATTTTCCACCCAGTTGTCCAATAAATCCGCAGGCAAACCGACACTTAACAATGATCCAAGAACCGTCGCTTGTGATTGAATTGAATCCTGATGATAGATATATTGCGCCTCACTTTGCGCCAAAACTCGCTCTAACTCTAGCTTGGTAACGGGTTGCTGTTTCAACTTCTCAATTTCGGCCCAAATCGCTTCTTCAACATCTTTCGGGGATTTACCTTCTGCTGCCGTAGCAGAAAATGTAAACAAGGTGGTTAAACGATCCGTACCGTCATAACCTGCGCCTGCACCCACAACAACGTTGGCTTTTCGAACTAGGTTCTTAGCAATACGTGACGAATCATCACCATCCAAAATAGAGGCCAAGACACTCAATGCATAGACTTCTTGTTTTTCAGTATCCGTTTTGGCTGTCACCAAGGTTGGCGTATGGAAGCCCATGTAAACTTTAGTTAATTCAGTTTTCGCTTTTAAGGTGATCCGACGTTCGCCTTCTTGAGCAATCTCTATTTGAGGCTTTGGTGGAGTAATGGCTTCGGGCTCATAAACACCATAATATTGTTTGGCCAACTCATACACTTTGTCGGGTTGCACATCTCCAACCACAACTAAAATCGCATTATTGGGTGCATACCATTTTTGATACCAAGCACGAGCATCCTCTGCCTTCCAGTTTTCGACATCACTCATCCAACCAATAATAGGATGATGTGCTGGCGAGTTCATAAAAGCGCTCGCCTTGAATTGTTCATAAAGCTTACTACCGGGCTTATCTTCCACTCGCCAGCGTCGCTCTTCTGCAACAACATCCCGCTCCTTATAAAACTCCTCATCAGAGACTACGACGTTGCGCATACGGTCAGCTTCCAACTCCATCACACGCTCAAGGTGCTGTTTACCAACGACTTGGTAGTACGCTGTATAATCGGTTGAAGTAAAGGCATTTTCCTTCCCCCCCAAACGAGCAACAATTTTTGAGAACTCTCCAGGCTCATGGGTTTCAGTGCCTTTGAACATCATGTGTTCAAGCATGTGAGAAATTCCTGTATTGCCATTTTGTTCAAAATTCGAACCGATTTTATACCAGACCTGATGCACCACAACCGGTGAGCGATGATCTTGCTTTACCACCACTTGCATGCCATTATCCAATTGATATTGTGTGACAACTGCTTCGGCGATGTGTTGACCAGTTTTTTGTGATGCCGTCCCCGAATGAGCCATTTGCCACGGCAAACAAACCGCCGCACACATCAACGCTACCTTTGCGATCATATTGGACTCCTAATTTCTTTTATATTGGTTTGATACTTCAAAACTTTCGATGAATTCTATTTTCTACCGGCCGGTTAATTCCGATTAAATTGCTTTATAATAACCGGCATTAATTTTTTCAATATCTGTCGTGTATTGTCATTATTGTGAATTCAATACACCACAGTATTAATAAAGACTGGAATAGGATAACGGAATGTTTGGTTTTTTTCGCCGAAATAAGAAGCAAGATGAAGCAACGCAAGCAGAACAGCAAGAGTCACAAGAGCTAAATGAAGCGGTAACCGAAGCACCAACGTCTGCCCCGACTGAAACCGTTACCGAAGCGCCAACACCTGCTCCGACTGAAACCGTTACCGAAGCCCCAACACCTGCGCCGACTGAAATCGTTACTGAAGCGCCAACTGAAACCGTTACTGAAGCGCCAACACCTGTGCGGACTCAAATCGTTACCGAAGAAGAACCAAAGAAAAAAGGCTTTTTCGCTCGTTTAAAAGAAGGCCTAAGTAAGACTCGTAAAACTTTTACCGACAGCCTTGCAAACCTAGTGCTTGGTAAAAAAGAAATCGATGACGAGTTACTCGAAGATTTAGAAATGATTCTTTTAACTGCGGATGTGGGGATTGATGCAACCGACCGCATTATTCAAAACCTGACCGATCAAGTTTCTCGCAAAGAATTAAGCGACCCTCAAGCATTAATTACCTCCCTTAAAGTACAATTAAATCAAATTCTGGAGCCAATCAATCGCCCATTGGAAATTGACGAATTCTTAAAAACGACTGGAGGCCCGTACGTGATTCTTATGGTTGGCATTAATGGCGTCGGAAAAACCACAACAATTGGTAAACTCGCCAAAAAATTCCAGAATGAAGGAAAGTCAATCATGCTAGCCGCGGGTGATACTTTCCGTGCGGCAGCGGTCGAACAATTAGAAACTTGGGGCGAACGTAACAATGTTCCAGTGATCGCTCAAAAAACCGGAGCGGATTCTGCTGCGGTAATCTTCGATGCAATGCAATCTGCCAAAGCGAAAAACATCGATGTTTTAATCGCTGACACAGCCGGCCGACTGCATACACAATCGAATTTAATGGAAGAATTGAAAAAAGTGAAGCGCGTGATTGCAAAAGTGGATGACACAGCACCGCATGAAGTGATGCTTGTCATTGATGCAGGAACGGGGCAAAACGCATTGAACCAAACCAAGCAGTTCCATGAAGCTGTTGGCGTCTCAGGAATTACCCTAACCAAACTTGATGGTACCGCGAAAGGTGGCATTGTATATGCATTAGCGGAACAGACACAGGTTCCGATTCGTTATATTGGTATTGGTGAGCAAATTGATGATTTGCGCCCATTCAACAGTGAGGACTTTACCAATGCCCTTTTCACTCAAAATGAGACGGCTTCCAAAGCATAACCGGCCGGTAAAGATTCATGCGACTGCCTGAAACCGACAACTCACATTATCAGCATGCTTTCAAGCGTGGCTACCGTCACGCTTTGAACGGTAAAGCTGTGTTTGATATGCCAACAGATTTTCGTCAAGATCAAAAAATGCGCCACTACTTTGAAATGGGCTGGCAACACGCCAACGATGACTTGAGTGCTCAACAAAAAGTCCAAGGCAAACCAAACTGGAAAAACCGAAGTATCTGGCTTGCCTTTATGGTGATTAGCGGACTTTTAACCGCCAAGCTAATGATTGATAGCTATCAACAAGAACGAGAAGAACTTCAAGCTAGAATATCCCCTCAGACAACCGACTTCTCCTCTGAAACCCCAGCCAATACTCCAGATTTAAGACTGCTCAATGAAGAAGCCTATTCTGACCTGAAAAAAACAGCAAAAACCTTCGCGCAAACGCAAACGTTCAAGCTTCAACCAATCGTTGACAGTGAATTAATCATTGAAAAATTTGAACTCACAAGCTTGGCAAACGGCAAGAGCTATCCAGAAAGTAGCCTGATTCCTAAATTTGAACGACAACTAAAAGCGAATAGCCAAATCAAATCCCCTAACGAAGCAGAAGTTTTAGTGCGCTGGATTTATGGCAATCAGTTGATTGACTCTCAAACTTTTGAGCTAGTAAAAGGCTTAAATCTGATACAAACCCAACAAGCAATGAGCAGTGCTCGACAAGGTAAATGGTTTATTGAATTTCTCACAAACAATCGCGTCATTCATCGACAGGAATTCAACTATGGTTTCAATGAAATCACTAATAAAAAAGTCCAAAATGAAAACTCTTAATCGACTAATTTTGATGGTTCTAACGTTTGGAATAGGGCTACTCAGTGGCTGTACCTCTACACCACCTGGACAATCGTCTTTTCCTTCAAAACATCCTCACAAAGCCTATTCAGAAGTGAGCCGTGAAAATTATGATAACTTATGTCTAATTTATCAACGACACCCTGACTGGAAGATTGCGGCTGAAACCTCTTATAAAAAATGGGGAACGCCAGCTTGGAGCCTACTGGCAATTATTCACCAAGAATCACGTTTTAAAGCGAATGCACGTCCGTCAGATACTTCTTCAGGTGCATTTGGCTATGCACAAGCCACAGATGCCGCTTGGTACGACTATCAGAAGCACACAAAAAATTGGGGCGCCAAACGGAATAATCTAATGCATGCCATGGATTTCATCGGATGGTACAACCATCAATCTTACAAACGTTTACGCATTTCCAAACACGACCCTTTTAAGCAATATTTGGCTTATCATGAGGGGCATACAGGTTATCAAAATCGAAGTTATTTAAACGAAAAATGGTTACCTGCGGTTGCGAAAAAAGTGGCCGTACGTGCTCGGATGTATGCAAAGCAAATTTCACAATGTCGTTAATCGATTAAAAATGCACCGGCCGGTATAAATTACAGGCATAAAAAAACCGGAAGGATTTTACAATCACTTCCGGTCTCATTAAAACGCGTTTGATTTAGCAGAGATCCTTACGCTTTGTACTTTTCAAATACGACTGATGCGTTCGTTCCACCAAAACCAAAACTATTACTCATAATTCGGTTCAGTCCAGCGTTATCAATACGTTCTGTCACAATCGGCATACCTTCACACTCAGGATCAAGCGTGTCGATATTAATGGACGGCGCAATGAAATCATTTTCTAACATCATCAAACTATAAATAAATTCATGAACACCAGCAGCACCTAGAGAATGGCCTGACATTGATTTTGTCGAACTGATTTTTGGAACCTTGTCACCAAAAACATTACGAATCGCAGCGGCTTCTTTGGTATCACCAACCGGTGTAGAAGTCCCATGAGGGTTAATATAGTCAATTGTTCCGTTAACTGTAGACAAAGCCATTTGCATGCAACGTTCTGCGCCTTCACCACTCGGAGCAACCATATCGTAACCATCAGAATTAGCACCATAGCCAGTGATTTCTGCATAGATTTTTGCACCACGGGCAAGAGCATGCTCCAACTCTTCAACAACAACCATTCCACCACCGCCGGCAATTACAAAACCGTCGCGGTCAGCATCGTAGGCACGAGAGGCCTTTTCAGGTGTGTCATTGTATTTCGTCGATAAAGCACCCATGGCATCGAATAAAACGGACATCGTCCAGTGAAGTTCTTCTCCCCCACCTGCGAAAACCACATCCTGCTTACCAAGCTGGATTTGTTCAACCGCAGTGCCAATACAATGAGCAGAAGTAGAACATGCAGAGCTAATGGAATAGTTAATACCTTTAATTTTAAAAGGTGTTGCCAAACAAGCAGAAACCGTTGATCCCATAGTACGGGTCACCATATAAGGGCCAACGCGACGAACCCCTTTTTCTCTTGCAGTTTCCACAGCACCGGTTGAGTTCGAATTAGAACCACCACCAGAACCAGCAATCAAACCGGTACGAGGATTAGAAATCTGCTCATCGGTTAAACCTGAGTCTTCAATTGCCTGTTTCATTGCAATGTAAGAGTACGCGGCAGCATCACCCATAAAACGCAATTGTTTACGGTCAATGTGGTCTTTAAAGTCAAGGTTCTTAACGGCACCATGAACCTGTGAACGCAGGCCATTTTCTGCATATTCTGGGGCAGAAACAATACCAGACTGTCCATTTCGTAAAGACTCTGTCACTTCCTCTTTATTGTTCCCGATACTCGAAACAATTCCAACACCTGTAATGACAACTCTTTTCATAACTTAAAAACTTTCCGTATTGGTGAACAAACCGACTTTTAAGTCAGCAGCACTGTAAATTTCACGACCATCAACAAATAGCTTGGCATCAGCCATACCCATGTATAGTTTGCGCTTAATGACACGCTTCATATCAATGACATATTCAACTTTTTTAGCGGTTGGTAAAACTTGACCATAGAATTTAACTTCACCAGAACCCAATGCACGACCACGGCCTGGGCCACCCGTCCAGCCAAGATAGAAACCGATCAACTGCCACATAGCATCTAGCCCTAAACATCCAGGCATAACAGGGTCTTCATTAAAGTGACATTCAAAGAACCACAAATCTTGAGTGATATCTAATTCTGCTTTAATTTGTCCTTTTCCATAAGCACCACCTTCTTCAGAGATGTGTGTAATTCGATCAAACATCAACATAGGTGGTAATGGTAATTGTGCATTACCTGGACCAAATAATTCGCCACGACCACAGGCCAACAGCTCTTCACGAGTATAACTAGATTGTTGTTCCATTCGGATTCCGATTTTTTTCAAATAAACTTTTGCATTATATCAGCTTGCATTCAATCAATACAATCCGAGCTTTAGATACAAAAAAAGCCTGTAACCCAAGAGTTACAAGCTTTTAGAAACTGGTGCCGACATCAAGACTTGAACTTGAAACCTACTGATTACAAATCAGTTGCACTACCAATTGTGCTATGTCGGCGACATGTCAAAATAGACATAGAAAATGGTGCCGACATCAAGACTTGAACTTGAAACCTACTGATTACAAATCAGTTGCACTACCAATTGTGCTATGTCGGCATCTGGAGGCGTATTATAGGCAAAAATTTTAACCTGTCAAACGCTTTGCAAAAAAAAATTAAAAAATTTAAGATTTCACAGAGTCAACGATTCTTAGCATCCCTTTTAGAACTAAATCTTCTTCTAAAATCACATTGGCATCGATTAAATTCACAAAGATTTTAGCATCACCTCCGGTTAAAAAGACTTTAAACTCAGTTTGCAGTTGAGCATTTAAATCCATAATAATTTGGTTGATAAATGCCGCTGTCATATATAAGGTGCCACCAAGAATTCCAGATTCTGTATTGGTGGCTAACAATGTTGACTGTGCATCGAATTCATCACTAGACTGATTAGGCTCCAAAAATAAATTCAAATCAGCTGTGTCTTTGGCCAATGCATTTCGAAGACTTGTTAATCCCGGAACAATAAAGCCGCCTAGATGCTTACCATCCCGAACCGCATCAACGGTAACAGCCGTACCAAAATCAATGACAATAAATGGAGAGGGGTTGCTTGTAGAGGTCAAAGACATTCCACCCTGCATAGCCATCCAACGATCAGAGCCTAGCAAGTGAAAGTCATCATAACCACACTCTAAAGAGCAGCACGATTGTTGTGAACATAATTCAATAGGAAACAATTGCCATTTCGACTGGATAATATTCTTAATCGAATCTAGATTTTTTGCGTTGGCAACACAGCAATAATAAACTTGATCTACAGAACTCTCGAAATGGGCAAAGAAATGGCTTTCAGGATCTGCTAAAAAATCCGTCAGTAAAACACCACCATAAAATTGATAATCACTATTATCAACAACTGCCCATTTAATGCGCGAGTTGCCAATATCTAAAAATACTTTTTTCATAATCTAATTCGGTCTAATTGATACCGAGCCGGAACAATAGGTCTTTATGTTTCCACCTAGCTCTATTTCGACTTCTCCGCGCATGTTAACGCCTCGGTATACACCCTTAATTGGAGTGCCGCTATCATACACAATTACCGATTGGCCATCCTTGAATTTATCAAGTTTTTTGAAACTCTCCATAAAATACTGAAAGCCGTTGCTTTCAAAATTTTGAATATAGTCAAAGATGTTTTCCAGTATAGAGATAAATACCAATTCTTCTGAACGCTTACATAACTGAATCGATGAAAAGGGATAATCTTTACCGGCCGGTAACCATTTAGTTTTTTGGTAAGAAATATTCATTCCAATACCAAACACCATCCAAGTTTTATTTTTTTCAATCTTTACGGATTCTATGAGAATACCAGCCACTTTACCATCGGTATTCCAGATATCATTGGGCCACTTTATCAGTAAACCCTGCTGATTTTGTTTGGATAAAGCCTCAATAATCGCTAAACCTATTACAGAACTTAAGCCAGCACAACGTTGAATAGGAAGCTGAATCGGCAAACAAAAGCTGAATGTCCAGGATTCATTATCGGATTCCCAAGCTCGTTGTTGTTGACCATAGCCTGCAGTTTGATGCTGTGTTATACAAACACTCCGTACGGGTAGTTTTGCGTTGAATTTTGTTTTCAGAAACCGATTGGTCGAGTCAATTTCGTCCAATAAGTATGTCTTAAATTCTGGAAATGAACGCGTAAGAAGGCGCTTTAAATCGGAAAATTGCATTATGTGTCAGACACTTAATTTATATTGATTTTATTATATGCAAAAAAAAAGCTGCTTACCCAACGAAGGATAAGCAGCTTTTAGGATATAAGCTTGGCGATGACCTACTCTCACATGGGAACTCCC
>Ga0193952_1000005_pt1 | contig 137411 bp, 143 predicted proteins | sample BB_3_MG_FD_140368 | JGI IMG/M metagenome (GOLD analysis project Ga0193952, IMG submission 140368) | Microbial mat bacterial communities from the Broadkill River, Lewes, Delaware, United States - BB_3_MG | ecosystem: Environmental > Aquatic > Freshwater > River > Microbial mats | place: USA... | reverse complement strand
ATCAATAGAATCAATATCTAAGTGGTTTGTAGGCTCATCTAGGAAAAGAAGGTTTACATCTTGTGCTATGATTTTACCAAGCATTACTCTTGATTTTTCACCACCAGAAAGAAGTGAGATTTTTTTCTTAGCATTATCTCCAGAAAACATCATAATTCCACAAATACTTCTGATAACTGCTTCAGGAAGTTTATGGTTTACACTATAGATTTCATCCATAATTGTATTTTTAGGATTTAAGTGAGAGATGTTTGTTTGACCAAAGTGTCCAAATACACAAGATGGGTGGAAATCAGAGTTTCCGCTTAGAGCTTCTAATTCACCTGCAATAGTATTTAATAGAGTAGATTTACCTTTACCATTTTTTCCAATAATTCCAATAGTTTCCCCTCTGCTTAATGCAAAAGAAATATTTTTGAATAAAATATTTTCTTTTGTATATCCAAAAGATAAATCTTTTACTTCTACTAAGAATTTAGCAGATGTATCTTTGTAATTGAAATCAAACTTTAGATTTGCATCATAATTAATATCTTCTAAGATTTCCATCTTTTCTAAGATTTTTACTTTTGATTGAGCTAAAGTAGAAGTAGCTGCTCTTGCTTTATTTTTTGCAATAAATTCTTCTAAGTCTTTGATTTTTTTGTCTTGTGCAATTTTTTGTTTTTCATGGTGTTCTTCATTTGCTTTAATTTGCTCGAAGAATTTTCTAGTACCACCAGGAATTATAAATGCATTTTTTCTAATAATACCTAGAGTATGAGTACAAACGCTGTCCATAAACTCTCTATCGTGAGTAATTAAAATAACTTCCCCTTGGAAAGTTTTTAAAAAGGCTTTTAACCATCTAATAGAAAGAATATCTAAGTAGTTTGTAGGCTCATCTAGTAAAAGCATATTTGGTTCACTTAAAAGCAGTTTTGCAAGATTAATTCTAATTTGAAAACCACCAGAGAATGACTTAGGATCTTTTTCTAAATCTTCTTCAGAAAAACCAAGACCAAATAACATTTTTTCAGCTTTATAAATATCATATTTATCTTCTTCACTTAATGCAGATGCTGTTTCGTCAATTAGTTTTTTTTCACTAAAATCAAAATATTGTTTTAAAGCTCCAATTTTATAGCCTTTAGGAAATTTAATCTCACCATGGTCTTGGTGTTCTTCTCCTAAAATAAGTTTAAATAGTGTTGATTTTCCAGTACCATTTCGTCCTACTAGGCCTACTTTGTCTCCTGAATTTAGTCTAAGGTTTAGGTCACTATAAAGTTCACCTGTTGGATAACTTTTTGATATATTAATTAATTCAATCATGATTCTCTTTTTTGCAGTTTTTTTGAATTTGGGATTATATGATATGCGTGTTTATATGTTTATAAAGCGGTATAGGTAAATAGATAAAATTTGTATTTTATCTATTTATAGTGGTTTATTTTTTAAGTTCTTTGATAACTTGATAAGCTTGATTTATTTCTTGAGTTTTTTGTGTCGCTTCTTCCATATAAGATTCATCTTTATCTTGTGAGCTTATAATATCAGGATGGTATTCCCTTACTAATTTTCTATATTTCTTTTTAATAGTACTCATATCATCAGTCTCATTTGCACCTAAAATTTTATACGCTTCAGCTGTACTCATAGTTTGAGCTTGACCATTTTTCATATTTTCAAATTTATTTATAATAGATTCATAAGCTTCACTTGTGATATTTAATTCTTGTGCAATTTCTCTTAAAACTGTATCTTCTTCTTTTCCTATTCCATTATCAATAAATGCAAGTTGAATTAAGAAAGTCATAAATTGTCTTCGTTTTAAAATAGATCTTCCAAGTAGAGTATTTAATTCTTGTGCTATTTGTTTGGTATTACCAGATTTTTCTTTTTCTTCATTGAAAATCTCTTTCATAATATCTCTAGTTTTATCTTTTTCATCAAAAACTTTTGAAATATCATCAAACATCATACCAATTAGTTGAGCTTCAAGTTCTTGAACTCTTCCATCTGCTTTAGCAACTTTAGCAACAAGAGCAATAAAGTGCCCTAAGTGACTTTCTCTAAATAACTCTTTAGAACCTGATAACTTATTTAGTTTTCTTCTAGCATTGTATTTATATAGTTTAAAGGCCACATATAAACCAAATATAATCGAAAGACTTAATACTGCATTTACTATAAACACATAATAGAAAATCACCAACAATACTGCTATAAATATCCACTTTTTTAATTTCATTTTTTAACCATTTGTACTAGGTTTGTATTAAAACCTATTTATTTCTGAAAATTATATCTTCTTAATCTTATAATGGGATACAATATTAGTTTAATTAGGCCTGTTCTAGAGCTAATTTTACTCCTAATCCAGCTAATAAACCAGCTGCGATTCTATCTATATATTTTTTAAATTGTAAATATATCTTTTGAGACTTTTTTGTTGATAATAAAAAAACAACACCTATATACCAAATAGCATCTATTGAGAAAACAATTAAACATAAAAGTAATTCACTATATGCTGGTAACTCTTGGGGCAGTAAGGCTGCAAAAATACTTCCTAGAATGATTGCAGTTTTAGGGTTGCTTAATTGTGTTAATAAGCCAAATAATACAGCTTTTAAAAAACTTTTTGAGCTTTTTTCTATCTTTACGTCCATTGAGATTGATTCATCTGAATGTTTCCATATCTTATAGGCTAAATATGCTAGATATATTCCACCTAAAACTTTTAGTATGCCATATATTAAAGGTACACCCTCTAGTAATGCGTTTAACCCAAATATTGCTAAAAGTGCAAAAAATACGGCACCTATAGATAATCCAAGTGAAACACCAATACCTTCAATAATAGGTTTTGATACAGCAGTTTTAGCCACAAGAATAAAACTCGGACCTGGGCTAATTGTTCCAAATGTAAATACTATAGCCATAGGAATAAGAAAAGAATATTCACTCATTTAGTACCTTTTTTCTAATTATATACAAAAGATTGATTTAAATCTATGAAGTTTGAAATATTTTTTAGTAGAATATCGAACTTTAATAAATAGGCTATAAAAACTCAATGAATATAATTTCAAAACTTTTAATAATTTTATGTTTTACAAATATTTTAAATGCTTCTGCTAAAGTTCCTTTTATCCAGAACATAAATTCAAATACTCAAACATTGGAAAAAATTGAATCATGGAATAACATGATTAGTTTAGCCAAAGATAAAAAACTGTTAAAAAAACTTCAAATAGTAAATAACTATTTTAATAAAATATCATATAAATCAGATAAAAAAAATTGGAAGCAAGATGATTACTGGGCAACTCCCAGTGAATTTATAAATGTTGGAGCAGGAGATTGTGAAGATTATGCAATCGCAAAATATTTTACTTTGCAAAAGTTAGGGGTAAAAGAAGAAAAACTAAAACTAATTTATGCAAGACTTGCAAAAACTAATCAAGCACATATTGTTCTTAGTTATACTCATAAATCAAATAACGTACCAATTATACTAGATAATATAAATAAAAAACTTCAACTTTCTAATAAAAGAAAAGACTTAAAAGATATGCAAATTATAGGAAGCCAAACTATTATTGATAAGTTTAGGCTTCAGTTTATAGATAATTTATCTAATAAAATTTTGAAAAATTAAATATTTTATTTAACTTTGAAACTTCCTCTATCTCTATGAATTACCCCACCTTTTCTATTGTAAGATAAAAGATAGTTATATTTTTTTGCATCTGGTAATTCTACATTAAATACATAGTTTCCATTTTTATCTATTTTGTTACTTCTATACTTTACTATCTTTTCATCTGAATGATAAACCTTTAATTTTACATCTGCATCATATACTGGAATAGTTTTACTTTATTTACTCCAACTTTTAAAGCCTCAACAGCTTCAATGCTCGTACTAAAATCTTTATCTTTTGCCTGGGCAAAACCTACTGTTAATATTGATGCTAATAATATTTTATTTAATATCTTCATTTTGAATCCTTTTCTTGTTTTTATGTTATAAGTTTATAAAAGGAGAGTGAATCAAGTATGAATTTAAAATGAATTTTTATTAATATATAGTATTAAAATGATAGGATACAATCAAATAATACAATTATCCTTTGGAGAAAAAATGCAAAAATATAGTTTTTTAGACGATTATAGTGAAGGTTGTCACCTAGATATTTTGAATGCACTTTCAAAATGCAACTTTGAGCAAGATATTGCTTATGGTTTTGATTCATATAGTATAGAAGCCAAAAAAAAGATAAAAGAAAAGATAAACAATCCTTCAAGTGAAATCTACTTTGTAACTGGTGGAACACAAGCAAACCTTATTATAACTTCTGCAAGTCTTAGATCACATGAAGCTGTTGTTTCTGTGGAAAGTGGTCATATTGCAGTAAGAGAATCAGGAGCGCTAGAAGCTACTGGACATAAAATTATAGCAATGCCAAGCACAAATGGAAAACTAGATATTAATATCATTCAAGAAGCTTTGGATAGCCATAAAGCAGTTCCTCATATGGTTAAACCAAAATTAGTATATATATCAAATGCAACAGAAATAGGGACTATTTATACAAAAGAAGAATTAAGGGAAATAAGTGATTTTTGTAAGGAAAAAAATCTATTTTTATTTTTAGATGGGGCTAGACTTGGTTCTGCTTTATCATCAAATAAAAATGATGTAACTTTAGACGATTTAGGAAAGTTAGTAGATATATTTACTATTGGTGCTACAAAAAATGGTGCACTATTTGGTGAAGCTATTGTTTTAAACAATCCTTTATTACAAGAAGATTTTAATGTACATATTAAACAAAGAGGTGCATTATTAGCAAAGGGTAGGACTTTGGGTATTCAGTTTTTAGAATTGTTTAAAGAAAATCTATATTTTGAATTATCTCAAAAAGCAAACAATCTTGCTTTGAAAATCTCTGAAGGTTTTGAAAATAAAAATTATAAGTTATTAGATAAAACACAAACAAATCAAGTTTTTCTTATTTTACCAAACTCTTTAATCTCAAAATTAGAAGAGAAGTTTTCTTTTTATGTATGGTCAAAATATGATGAAGAGAATAGTGTTGTTCGTATGGTTACATCATGGACAACAGATGAAAATAAAGTTGATGAGTTAATTTCTTTAATATAAGAGTATAAACTAAAAGATAAGTATCTTTTAGTTTATAGTTTGCCCAGAATCTAGTTTGATTTGGTTTCTTCCGTTTTCTTTTGCTTCATATAAAAGCATATCCGCTTTTTGAATAGTATTATCATATGAACCATAATTACTTCTTATTGCAACACCTGCTGAGAAGGTAACTTTAATTTTTTTGTCTTTATATACAAAACTATTTGATGTAACGATAGTTTTGATTCTTTTTAGGTATTGTAATAGTTCTCTATTTAAGTTGAAGTGTACAATTGCTACGAATTCTTCTCCTCCATATCTTCCAACAATATCATGATCTCTTGTATTTTTATCTAATACTTTTGCAAATGTAGAAAGAATAACATCTCCACATTCATGTCCATAATTATCGTTTACCTTTTTAAAGTAATCTAAATCAAAAAATATTACAGCATATTGAGTGTTGTTTCTTTGATATGAACTTTCAATTCTTTTCATTTCAACATCATAAGCTCTTCTTGTAAGAAGACCTGTTAGGTGATCTTTCATACTTTCATTTTTGGATTTAGTTAGTTCTTGTTCTAACTCTTTTACTTTCTCTTCAAGTTCTTGTACTTTTGTTTTTCCACTTTGAAGTTTATCACTAACTGCGGTCATTTCATTTTCAATTGAAGATGCTGCATTAATAAGTTTACTTTGAAGATTTGTAAGTGCTTCTATTCCATCTTCTGAAATATTTATAGCTTCAATCTCTTCTCTAATTCCAAGTACATTTTTACTTCCTGAACCATTGCTATTTATTGCATCATTTAGATATTGACTCATAAGAAAAACGAACTTTGATATATCAGAAGTTCTTTGGATAACAATATTCTTATCTCTCTCAAATCTTTTTGTAATAAAGTCTTCTATTTTATCTTGAACATCTTTTTGAAATAACAATTCTGGCTTTTCATCAATCTTTTTGAAAAGTTGCTCTATATCATCATCTATTTCCAAACAAATAGATGGTAGAACAGATTGTTTTAATAAGCTTGCAAGTTGAGCTACATTGTCTGTATTTACTCTTTTTAGAAGTAGTGGTACTATTTGTACTACTTCTTTTATATTTCCTGATTGAACTGCATCTTTTTCTTTTGATGATAGTTCATTTATAATTTTCCCAAATTCTATTTCCATTATAAAATCCTAATTTCCCAATATTATTTTATATTATCCTAAAAGTTTTTTAGTCATCTCACTTATTCTTTTCCCATCAGCAACACCAGCAAATTTTTTACTTGCTTGTCCCATGATTTTACCCATATCTTTTATAGATGTAGCGCCTATTTCAGCTATTAAGTCTTTCATTCCATTTTCTAGTTCATCATCGCTTAATTGTTGTGGTAAATATTGTGCAAATACATCAATTTGACCTTGCTCGATTTCTACTAAATCTTCTCTTGAAGCCTCTTTATACTGTCTTGATGCTTCTTCTCTTTGTTTAATTCCCTTTTGAATTAATTTAATGATTTCAGCATCGTCAAGTTCTTTTCTTTCATCTACTTCGATTTGTTTAATCATAGTATTAATAGATCTAATAGAATCTCTTTTTACTATGTTCTTTTCTCTCATTGCAACTTTTACATCATCTTTTAGTTTTTGTTTTAAACTCATCTGCATCCCTTAGTGTTATCTTATGTTATTAAATTTGTTATTATTATATCTTTTTACGAATTAAAGCTCTCTATTAGCTCTTCAATCTCTAAAAATCTCTCTACTTTTTCTTCATAAATTGCTTCAGTTTCTTCAAGCTCTTTTGATACTGCTACAATTCCTTTTTCTTCATAACAAGCAGGATTCATAAGACACTCGTTTATCTCTTCAATCTTTTCTTCAAGCTCTTCTATTTGAGCAGGTAAAGAGTCATAATCTCTTTGGTCTTTATATGAAAGTTTTGTTTGTTTTTTAGTACTTTGTTTTGGTTTCTCTACTACTTGTTTTTTAGACTCTTTTTCTAGATTTTCTAAATCAAAAATCTCTTTTTCAATTTCTAAGTACTCAGAATAAGGCTGAAAACTCTCTTCAACTAGGCCATTCTTACCTTTGAATACATATAATTTTTTAGCAATCTTATCTACAAAATACCTATCGTGTGATACAAAGATTAGTGCACCTTGGAAGTTTTGTAGATACTCTTCTAAAATATTAATAGTAGGAATATCTAAGTCATTTGTAGGCTCATCTAAGATTAAACAATCTACATTTTTTGTAAATAGTAAGGCTAGGGCAACTCTATTTTTCTCACCACCACTTAAAACACCTACTTTTTTATCTAAATATTCTCTTGGAAATAAAAAGTTTTTTAAGTATCCATATACATGTTGGTCTCTTCCATCTTGTAGTGTTACTCTATCTCCACCATCTGGACAAAATATTTCCATAATATTCTTATTATCATCTAAAGAATCTCTTTGCTGATCAAAGTATCCTATGTTAAAATCACCTTTTTTAAACTTTCCATCATCAACTTGAAGTTTTTCCATAAAGATTTTAAGTAGTGTTGATTTTCCACTTCCATTTGGTCCAACTATTGCAATAGTATCTTTTTGAAGAATTCTTGCAGTAAAGTCTTTGATTAGTTCTTTATCACCTAAAGTTTTACAAATATCATCTAACTCATAAAGCATTTTCTTTTTATTTCTTTGTTTTTCTTCTGTATTAAATGCTTTTTGTTCTCTTTGTAATTCTAGGCTCATTTTACGAATAGCAGCCGGGTTTGATTTAGCTTTATCTTTTAAATCAAAATACTCTGATTTTCTTCTTTCATTTCTTTTTCTTCTAGCTGTAACTCCACGTTGCATCCAGTGAGCTTCTCTTTTTACTAATCTTAGTAAATTGTCATGGTCTTTTTGTAGGTTTTCTAAAAGTTGCTGCTTTTGTTCTAAGTATGAAGAATATCCACCATTAAATTTTTTAAGATTTCCACCTTCAACTTCAACAACTGAAGTTGCAATATTATCAATAAAATATCTATCATGAGAGATAAATAAAAGAGTAAAATTGTTTTTAAGTAATAAGCTTTCTAAAAACTCAACCATATATACATCAAGGTGGTTTGTAGGCTCATCTAAAAGTAAAATATCTGGTTTTTTAAGTAATAGTCCAGCAAGACTTACTCTTCTTTGCTCACCACCACTTAGCAGATTTACATCTTTGTCCTCATATTGTTTTAGTTTAAACTCTTTTAAAACTCGCTCAATAGTATTATCTAAATCCCATGCATTGTGAAACTCAATAAATGTAGCTAACTCACTTTGCCTTTTTAGTAAATCATCATTTTCATAATCAGTTGCAAGCTTTAAAGTAATATCTTCATATTCTGTTTTAGCACTTTTTAATTCTATTAATTGTGATTCAATAGCTTCTCTAACATTGATACCTGATTTAAATTTTGGTTGTTGATCAAGCATTTCAATTTTTAGAGATTTATCTATGGAAATATGTCCATTGTCAGGTTCTACATCTCTTGTAATGATTTTAAAAAGTGTTGATTTTCCTTGACCATTTTGACCAATTACAGCAATTCTTTGCCCTTGGTTTAATGTAAAATTCACATCTTTTAAAATCACTTTTATATCATATTGTTTTGAGATGTTTTGTAAGTCTACTAGTGCCATTCTTTTCTTCTTTATTATAAAATATTTGTTGGATTAATTGTATTCTTTAGTAAAGAGATATTATCTAAATAGTGGTTATAAAAGGCTTTTTTGATTTTTAATAAAAATTATTTTATTAATTATTTATTTGAAATTTTTATAATTTACACTTGTTAGAATTATATATTTATATTTTAAATAATATTAAATAGTGATAAAAAATAAATTAAATTATTTAAGATAGTTGTATTAGAATTGAATATAAATATGTTGTAAAATAATTAATATGTTACTTTTTGAATAAATTTCACAATTTATAATTGAAATTTATAAAAAATATAAAAAATGATAATTTACCTATATATTTATATGTTTATGTAAATATTCCCAATTTAAATATGAAATAACTTACTTTATGTATTTATTACTACTTTTCTCTATAAAATATTAGTACTTTAAAAAGTTATTTTAAGATAAAGAATGCTTAAATCAAAAGTAAAAAATCGCCTTATTATAATTTATAAAAAAAGGAAAATGATGAAAAATGTATTTATTGTTATTATATTTTTTATGAATGTTTCACTTTATTCAAGTGTAATAAAACATAATGAAATAGATAATACAAAACATGTTATGCAATTAGCAGTCTTTACTACTTATGAACAAACTATAAATTTATCAAAAACTTATAGTAATTATGAACTATATATAGAAAAATTAGACAATTACACTCTTTACATTGTGAATATTAAAACAGAAGATAAAAAAGAATTATTAAGCCAAATAAAAAAGGATTTCTCAGATGCTTTTTTTATTAGAAAAATAGTCTTTTTTAAGTAAAAGAAATATTAGATTAAATAGACTATGAATCTTTTTGAAATTTGGATACTATATATTAAAAAGTGATAATATGAAATATAATAAAAAACAAAATAATATAGCCATGCTTGTAGATTGTGACAATGTAAGTGCTAAATATATAGACAGTATTATAAATGATTTATCAAAATATGGTATTGTAAATATTAGAAATGCTTATGGAAACTGGAAAAATCAAAAACTAAAAGGATGGGAAGAATCTCTTTTAGAATATGCAATTAAACCTATTCAACAATTTGATTATACAAAAGGGAAAAATGCTAGTGATATTGCAATGGTTATTGACATTATGGATCTTCTTTATACTAAAGATTTAGATGGAATTGCACTTGTATCTAGTGATAGTGATTTTACTCCTGTTGTATCTAGAATCTTATCAAATGGTTTAACTGTATATGGATATGGAGAATCAAAAACACCGAACTCTTTAGTTAATGCTTGTTCTCAATTTATTTATGCTGAAAAACTATATGAATCAAGTGATGAAAATGCAGAAGAGAAAAATAGTAAAGTTAACCAAAAAGATTTGAGAAAAGATACTAAACTAGTACATACTTTACGTACGGCTGTTGAGCAAACATCAGATTATAATGGCTGGTCAAATATTGCAGCAGTTGGTTTATATATCAGTCAAAATTCATCTTTTTCACCTATTAACTATGGATATTCAAAGCTTAGCCATTTAATCAAAGCTACAAGTTTATTTGAAATTGAAACAGGTGGAGAGAATAACAATATTATTTTTATAAAAGATAATAGATATTAGTTTTATCTTTTAATTCTTTTAGAAAAAGGTATTTTCCCTTTTTCTAAAGACTTTTCATATATAAAAAGATAAACACTTCCTAAAATAAAAACTATACTACTTATTATTTCTATCATTTATTTTCTCCTCTATGATGTTAAGTTCATCATATAATCCTTTTTTATATTCTCCATCTTTAATGGGAGTTAATTTTTGTTTTTGTTTTTGTATTTCTTCTTTAAATTCCATTAAAAAAGATTTCTCTTTTTTTATATAAAATAAAATTAAATCATTTAACCATAAAGAAGCATCAACTCGTCCTTTTTTATACTTTTTAGGTAAGTGGGAATTTTCATTAAATTTATAAAATATAGTATGGGAGTGAAGTTCTTCACTTAATTGCTCTAATATATCAATGGATTTTTTCATAATGAGATAGTATCAGAAATATTTTCTTTGATATTAAAATATTACATAATGTAATATTTGTTTTAAATATCATAAATAAAATTATTTATTTAATAAAAATTATCCTATTAATTTTACTATTAAGAAAAAAATATATAAAAATTTAAGCTTAAAAATAATTATTTTAGTTAGTATTTCTAATTATTTTTAAATAATTAAGGTTTTAATATTGTTATTTAATTCATACGAATTTATATTTTTTTTCCTTCCGTTTGTTTTTCTTATTTATAAAAGCCTAAATAGTAGCCGATATATAGAACTTAGTAAGTTCTTTCTTATCGCTGCTAGTTTATTTTTCTATTCTTGGTGGAATATTGTTTATCTACCTTTAGTATTATTATCAATATTATTTAATTTTTATATGGGAAAATTACTGTCTTGTGAAAAAATTGTATTAAATACTTATTTTACTAAGAAAAAAATAGTTATTTTCAGTATATTTATAAACATATGTCTTTTAGCATATTTTAAATATGCAGATTTCTTTATTACAAACTTTAATATTATAAGTGGATTAGATATAAATCTATTACATTTACTTTTACCTTTAGCAATATCATTTTTCACTTTTCAACAAATAGCTTATCTTGTAGATTCATATAAAGGTGAAACTAAAGAGTATGATTTTTTGAATTATGCATTATTTGTAACTTTTTTTCCTCAATTAATAGCTGGCCCTATAGTACATCATAAAGAAATGATGCCCCAATTTACGAATATAAAAAATAAAGTAATAAATTATAAGAATATAGCAGCAGGATTATTTATATTTTCTATAGGTTTATTTAAAAAAGTAGTTATTGCTGATACTTTTGCAGTATGGGCCAATAACGGATTTGATAATGCAGTTACATTAAACTTACTAGAAGCGTGGGCAACATCTTTATCTTATACTTTTCAATTATATTTTGATTTTTCTGGTTATACAGATATGGCAATTGGAATTGCACTTTTGTTTAATATAAAGCTTCCAATGAATTTTAATAGTCCATATAAAGCATTAGATATACAAGACTTTTGGAGACGTTGGCACATAACATTATCAAGGTTTTTAAGAGATTATATTTATATTCCACTAGGGGGAAATAAAAAAGGAAATTTTAAAACATATTCAAACTTAATGACGACATTTGTAATAGGTGGGTTATGGCATGGAGCAGGGTGGACTTTTTTATTTTGGGGTTTTCTTCATGGGATGGCATTAGTTATTCATAAGTTATGGCAAAGTTTAGGTTTTAAAATATGGGGATGGTTATCATGGCTAATTACTTTTAATTTTGTAAATATAGCGTGGATATTTTTTAGAGCAAAAGAATGGGAAGATGGGATTAAAGTGTTATCTTCAATGTTTAGTTTAGAACATATTGTTTTACCTACTTTCTTAGAGTCAAAATTGATATTTTTATCTTCATTTGGTATAAGATTTACAGATGTATTTATTTGTATAAAAGCTACTAATACAATCGTTTTATGGCTTCTCTTTGCATTTGTATTAATTTTATTTTTTAAAAATTCTTATGAAAAAATAGAAAAATTAAATACTGATAAAAAGTTGATATTTTTAGCTATATTTTGTTTTGTTTATGCAGTTTTATCTCTTAATAATTTATCAGAATTTATTTATTTTAATTTTTAGGGAGCTGTTTTGAATTTATATAAGAGAAAAGTAAAACTTTTTATTTTTGCATTGTTTATAATTCCTTTAGTAGGGATTATAAATTACATAATTGATCCTTCTCAACAATATAGAGTTGATACTTTTTATAAAGTAGCATTTTCAAATGAAAGGTTTCAAAATGCTGGTTTTTCTAAGAATTTTGAATATGAATCTGTAGTTCTTGGAACCTCAATGGCAGAGAATTTTATAATAAATGAAGTAGAAGAGCAGTTGGGATTTAAAAAGGCTTTAAAGCTATGTATTGCTGGAGGAACGGCAAAAGAACAAAGCGAGACAATAAAAACAGCTTTATCAAATAATCCAAGTATAAAAGATATTCTATGGGGACTTGATACTTTTGCTTTTTTAGGTGAGCCTGAGACCTTAAAGTTTGGAAAGAATTCTTTTCCTTTTTATTTGTATGATGATAATATTCTAAATGATTATAAATACCTTTTATCTATAGATACTTTAAAAGACTCTGTAAAAACTTTGATAAAAGCATATATTAAACAAGATGATGACATCTCTTATAATTATAATAAAATGTTTCAATCTCAACATTTTGATAATGAAAAGTTTACAAAAGAAAACATAAAAAAAGAGTGGGCAAATAGAAATAGAATTTTTTCAAAACAAGAGATTCAAACATTAAAGTTTAACTATTTAAAGAAGAATTTTGAGATGAATTTTTTAAGTATTTTAAAGAATAATCCAAATATTAAATTTAAAATATTTTTTCCGCCTTATTCTATTTTAACTTATAAGTTATTTGAAGAAAAAAAGGTTTTATTTGATACTTTAAAATTTAAACAATATCTATATGAAATACTTCTGCTTTTAGAGAATGTAGAACTTTATGATTTTCAAAGAGAAGAAACTATTACTCATAATCTTAAAAACTATAAAGATTTAGGTCATTATCACCAAGAAATAAATACTTGGATACTAAAAAGAATAAATAATCGTAATCATTTAGTTGAAAAAGAGTATTCAAATGAATATTTGAATACCTTTTCTCAAGATATTCAAAACTATAATTTACCTCAAGACTTTTAGCTATAAAGTATGATTACTTTATAGCTTCAAAGTCTCCTTTTAATTTATTCTTATTTTCATTTTCCATATCAATAGAACCTTTCATTAAATTAGCTTCATTTCCATAGAATTTACCTGAACCTGAGCCTTTTGTTCCATTTGTACCTTTTAGATTAAAATTAGAATCTTTAATATCTCCCTTGAATTCTAAATCTTTTAAAATTAAAAAGTTTATTTTCCCATTTTGAATTTGATCTTTCTTCGCTCCAAAGTCAATATCCATGTCGATTGTAACATAACTAGGTATCTCTCTATTTTTTCCTAAGTATTTTAAATATTGATTTTTATCATTAAAATCTTTTCCATTAAAATTCCCATGGTATGATGCAATAGATTTATCTTGTTTAATAAAATCCTTATCTGTTACATGTGTTAAATCAAAACTATCATTATTCTCTTCATTATATTTATCTGCTTGAAAATCACCTTTTATTTTTAATTCATGAGTTTTATGATCATGAAAATCTACATTTCCTTTTATACTATTTGCTTCTGAGCCGTAAAAATAAGCTTCACCTTTTCCTTCAGTATCATTAGTACCTTCTAATTTAATCTTTGAATCTTTTTCTATTTTCCCTTTAAAATTCATATCCTTATGTCCATTAAAATCTATTTTACCATTTTTAATGTGATCTTTTTTTGCACCAAAATCTATATCCATACTTATTTTAGTACCTTCTGGGATTTGTATTTTATTTTTTTTAACTTCAAGGTATTGTGATTTATTATCAAATGGTTCGCTATTAAAATTTCCAATATATGATGCAGTACTACTATTGTTTTTAATATAGTCTTTTTCAGTTTTTTTACTTAAATCTGCGAGTAATGCTGCTTGTGTAGCTTCTGCTGCAATTCTAGCTGCTTCATCTGCTTCTTCTTTTGCAATTCTAGCTTCTTCATCAGCTATAGCTTTTTCTTCCGCTGCAATTCTAGCTTCTTCATCAGCTATAGCTTTTTCTTCTGCTGCAACTCTAGCTTCTTCATCAGCTATAGCTTTTTGCTCAGCTGCAATTCTAGCATTTTCTTCTGCAATCCTATTGGCTTCTTCTTTTTCTTGAGCAATTCTATCTGCTTCTTCTTTTTCTTGCTTTATTCTTAAGGCTTCAGCTTTGGCTTCTGCTGTATTTTCAGCATCTGCTTTTTCTTGAGCAAGTCTTAACTCTTCGGCCTTTTTATCAGCTTCAATTTGAGCTGCAAGCTTTTCTTCTTCAGCTTTTTTAGCTGCAAGTTTTTCTTCTTTATCTTTTTTTTCAGCTGCAAGTTGAGCAGCTATTTTTTCATCTTCAGCTTTTTGTGCTGCAAGTTTTTTATCTGCTGCTAGTTTATCTGCTGCTAATTTATCTTCTGCATCTTTTGCAGCTTTTTGCTCAGCTATTCTCCTCTCTTTTGCTTCTCTTTTTGCTTCATCTTCTAGTTTTTTAGCTTTTGCTTCATTTTCTTTAGCTTCTTCTAATCCTTCTTGAACTTTTACTTTTTTTATAGCATCTTCTTCTGCTTTTTTCCTAGCATCTTCTTCTTTTTTTGTTTCTTTTTTTGTTTCTTTTTTTGGTACTATTTTTATTACTTCTTCAATAAGTTCAATTTCTTCTGTGCTTGAACTTATCTCATTATTTTCTTCCTGTGTTATTTTCTCTTGATTTTCTATGTTCACTTTTTGAATAGGTTCAATCTCTTCACTCTTTAAGCTTATTTCATTATCTTCTTCTTGTATAATTGTATTTTGACCTAATTTAATATTCTTATTTACTGGTGAAATATCTTTTTGTTTTGTTTTATTTATCTCAAATACTTTATTGAGATTTGATAAAATATCAATAGAAACAAATTCCCCTTCATTAACAATAATACTTGAATTATTTAGATTATTAGTGATTTCTATTTGACCTTCTGTACAGAATATTCTTTCTTGCTTTGCAGAAATATCAGTTACAATTTGTGTTCCTCTTATTCCTATTGAAGCTGTTTTAGTTTTTAGTTTAAAGTTTTTAGGTTTTATTTTTCCAATTTTTCCAGTGATTGTTCTAAACATACCTTTTACCATTGAAAACTCAGCTTGTACATCTTTTTTCTCATCAAATACATATTCATCAATATTTAATTGAGAGTTTTTACCTACTGATATGATAGTTTCATCTTTAAATAGTAACTGAACTTTAGAGTTACTTTTTGTTATTAATATATCTTTTCTTTCTAATATAGTACTTCTTGTTACTTGGATAGTTTTACCAGCTCTTGTGATAAATGCTTTACCTTTTAATGCAACTACTTTTGCTACATCTGCATAAAGTGAAGATGCTATAAGTATAAATATTAAGAATATTTTTTTCATTATTAAGCCTTTTTACCAGTTTATTTTTTTAAGATAATTTAACTTTATCTCTTTTTCTTCGTATATATAAGCATCTTGGTTTGAGTTATTTTTAGTATAAGATGCACTCAGTGTTATTTTATTTTTTTTATCTATTAAATTTGAATAAGATAAATTCGTATAATGGTTTTTATCTTCTCTTTTAGAATTGAATAGTAGATTTTCAAATTTATATTTATTAACTGAAAATTCATATTCTAATTCTATCATATTTTTGTTATTTATTTTATAAAGATAATTTAATCCTGTCTTATATTCTTTTTTATCTATATCAATTCTATCTGTATCATGTCTTACGATTTTTGAATATTTCACAAAAGCATTAAAATTTTTAAATAAATTTCTTTTATGTAAAATATCATATCTATTAAAATCTTTCTCTTCATTTTCTACAGATAAATAAGATACTTTTTGGAACTCAAATGAAGTCATACTATTATTTATTATTATCATTGGTTTAAATCCATATAGATTAAAGCTTTCTTTATTTGCTCTTTTTATTCTTGCAATATTTAAATCTGTTCCATAAATTATTCCATTATTTATATATGAAAGATTTGGTTTATATGCAAAAACAGTTGTATTTTCATCTTTTTCATTTATATAGTTTTTATTAAAAACAAATATAGAGTTTTTAAGTTTAAAAGAGGGATTATTTTTAAATATATAATCATTAGTATAAGCAATTATTTCATTATGAAAAAAGTCTGATTTTGCTTTTTCTCCACTAACCATAATATTATCAAGTCCTGGTAGTCTATAGTTTTCACTTATTAATCCACCATTTACATTTGAACTATGTCCAACTCCTAATAAAATATTCATTGTATTATATGAGTATTTCTTTTTTCTTGTTAGTTTTTTTAACTCTTGTTTTAATTTTTCTTTTTTATCTTTTGAAATATCTGATTTTAATAAAATATTTATCTGTTCAATTGCTTCTTTTTTAAGATTTACATATGATAAATTTTTTGTATATTCTAGTCTTATTTTATGTAAGTTTGGTTTCTGCATTAAGATTCTTTCATATGCTGCTATTGCTTCATCGTGTTTATTAATCTTTGCTGCACTTTGTGCTAGAAAATAGTTTATATTTATGTTATAACTATATTTTTTAAATAGTTTATTAAATAGGAAGTAAGATTTTTTATAGTTTCCAATATTGTACATAGTACTAGCAGTTATATATTCATTTGAATTTTCAATATTATGTTTATAAATAGTGTTTTTTTTCTTTACTGAAATATTGCCTTTATAACTTTTTTTAGTTTCATATAATACATAATAGTCTGGATTGAGATTATTCTCTTTTATATATGAATCTTTATATGTTGATTTACTATTTAATATTTTTTGTAAATTTTTAGCTTTTTTTATATCATTTATATTTCTTACTAAAACACTATAGTTTTTCTTTTTATGTGTTCTTACTATTAGATTCTCAATTTGTAATATATTATTAATTTCTTCTATATAATTTCTTGAGATATTTTGATATTTTGTCGATGCAATATATAAGTCATAATTAGCTTCAAGTGAAGTAAATAATAAAATGCATATTATTATAAAATATTTTCTCAACTTTTCAATCCTTTAACTTTTTGTTTCATGGTTATAAATAAGACTAAAAGTTTCATCCTTTAGGTATTTTAAACATCTATTTTTATATATGGTATATATTTTTATATGTGAGTTTTGAGTGATTAATAGATCAAAAATCTTTAAAGCTTCATTAATTTGTTTGTTTTTATATAAATTAATAGCTTTATTAAATATTTTTAATTCATCTTCTATTTGTTCATCATGGTTTAAATATACTTGCCATAATTCAATAGCTTCACTTTTTCCTTTTACTCTTACATAATCTAAGTATCTGAAATTATAAGAACCTATTAACCTTTCTTTTGTTTCATTTGTAATGATAAGACTTACACCATAAAACTTACATAGTGACTCAGCTCTTGATGCAATATTAATTGTATCCCCAATTACTGTGTAGTCACTTCTTCCTACACTTCCTAACTCACCTACGGTTGCATTACCTGTTGTGATTCCAATACCTATTTCTATTTTAGGTTGATTGTTTTTTTCATAATAAAGATTTAATGATTCAAGTTCTTTTAGCTGCTCAATAGCAGATGTCACAGCTTTATCTGCATGGTTTTTTATATCAAAAGGAGCATTCCAATAAGCCATAATACTATCACCTATATATTTATCAATAGTTCCTTCATTATTTATAATAATTTCAGACATAGGTGTCATATATGAGTTAATGAATAAGATTAATTCTTTTGGGTCTTTTATCTTTTCTGATAGTTCTGTAAATTTTCTAATATCACTAAAAAATATTGTAATTTCTTTGTTTTTCGAATCTAGTTGATTATTATTAACATTTGAAATTAACTGTTCCATTACATCTTTTGATACTTTAGATGCAAACTTATTTTTAATTGCTTCTTTTTTTCTTATTTCAAAAAAGTACTCTATAATTAAAGTCACTAAAGTTGTTAATATAATTGTAAGAAGAGGGAAAAATATATTTATTACTAATCCCATATTAAACAATAAGTAATAAAGTGTATAAATTGTAATAACCAATAAAAAACTTATGGTAAAAGGGGAAGCCCAAAAGGGTACTTTTTTTATAAGAATCATACTAATTAAAATAAGAGCAATAACTATAATTATATTTAAACCCTCAACCCATGATGGTTTATATAAAAAATCTTGAGCAAGAATATTATCGATTAAATTAGCATGAACTTCAACCCCTGGAAATACTGACTCAAAAGGAGTCGCTCTTAAGTCCATAAGTGCTGCAGCTGAAGTACCTACAAGGGCAATTTTATTTTCAATTTCTTCTTTTTTAAAAGTGTTGTTATATATATCTAAAGCTGAGATATATTTAAATGTTTTTTCTTTTCCTCTAAAATTAATTAGTAATCGACCATGTCTATCTGTAGGGATTATATAATCAGAAACTTTTAGGTTTTTCACACCATTTTCATCATAGTTAATATAAATCTTTTTTGTTCCAAGTGCTATTCTTAATGACTCTAAAGCTAATGAAGGGTAAATTTCATCATCATATGAAATGATAAGAGGAACACTTCGAATAATTCCAGAATCGTCTGGTATATTATTAAAAAAGCCACTTGAATAGGAATTATCTTGTAAAATAGCTAGGTTTAGTATTGAGCCTTGTGCTTTTATAAGATAGTTTTCACCACTTTTTTTATTTTTTTCAATAAATATTGTTTGAATAGAAGGGGCTTCTTTTGATATAAACTCTTTATCTTGAAATTCAAATTGATAACCTAAAATCGTAGGAGTACTTGCAATAGTTTGAGCAAATTCTAAATCAAAATTAGGAACGTTATCTTTTTTTATTTGTAGTTTCTCAAATATATTATGGGGTGAGCTTCTATCTGCTTCAGCAAAAACAATATCCATCCCAATAATTGCAACTTGTGCATTTTTAAGATTTCTTAGTATTTGAGATAACATATCCCTTGGCCATGGCCATTGACCTAGTTTTTTAAGTGATTTTTCATCTATATCAATAATAAGAATGCTATCTGTTTTTGGTTTGATTTCACCTCTTATTGAAAAGAAGTGATCTCTTAATCTATTATCAATAGAGTTTGGTAGTTTTGGAATAAAAATATACAAAGAACTAATAAATATAAAAAGTAATAGTGTTGTTAATATATATAGGAGTAGTTTTTTATATTTATTGTACATGTTTTTATTTTATTAAATCTAATTGATCTTTATGTAATTCTTTTTTAGTAAATTCGTTAAAATTTTCATGATTAAAAAAGAACTCAATTAGATTTTCATCTAACTCGTTTCTTGCTGCCATTTCTTTTAATATTTTATATACATTTGATAACTTCATTGCTTTTTTATATGGTCTTCCTGATGTTGTAAGAGCTTCAAATATATCTGCAAGAATCATTATTCTATCTTCTAAACATATTTCTTCTTCTGTTAAACCTCTTGGATAACCTGCACCATTTAATTTTTCATGATGGTTACATGCTATATGTAATACATCTTTATATCTTTTAGGGAAAGGTAGATTTGAAATCATCTCTAATGATAAGCTTGCATGACCTTTAATAATAGCAATTTCTTCTGGTGTTAAAGTACCTTTTTTAATAGATAAATTATAAATCTCATCTTCAGTTAATAGTGGAAATGTTTCATTTCCCTTATGGTATTCAAGTTTTGAAATTTCATTTAGCCTTTTTATATCTTCTTCATGCATAAATTCTGAACCAATGTTTATCTTTTTAATGAATAATAAATTACTATTTACATTTTTTATTGAAGATAGATACTCTTCTTCTGAAATTTGTTTTTTTAGATATTTAATCTCTTGTTCATTTTTTATAATTTCAAATCTTTGCTCAATTAGCTCAATTCTATCAAAAATCTTTTCTAGCTTTGTTGCCTTGTCTAGTACATGCTCAGGCATTGAAATTTTACCTATATCATGAATCCATGCGGCTAAAGCAATTTGTTTATAATCATTTTCTGAATAACTGATATTTTTATATAATTCTTTATCTTCATTTATAGCCTTTGCAATTAAAATTGCAACTTTTTCAACTTTCCCAATATGGTCTCTGGTATGTGGTGACTTAGCATCAACAGCTTTTGCAATAGTAGAAACAAATGCATTAATAAAGTTCTCTAGTCCATCAATTAGCTGTGTATTTGTTAAAGCCATTGCTGCTTGAGAAGCTAAAGACTTAAGAATTTTTTCATCTGTTTTATTAAACTTGGTAATCTTGTTACTCTCAGTTTTATTTATAAGTTGAAGTACTCCAATAACTTCATCTTCATAGTTAATAAGAGGGATTACAAGCATTGATTTTGATCTATAACCTGTTTTATGATCAAAGCTTTTTGTTCCTTTAAAACTATAATCTGATGTTTCATAAACATCTTCAATATTAATAACTCTTTTTTCTAAGGCACTTACTACTGCAACCATATTATTGTTAGTTTCACCATTTTCTAAATATATTGGTAGATCATTCCATTTTAGTGTTTTATCATTTTCTCTAGTATTTATATTCATACTATTGTTTTGTACAATTTTAAATTGCAGTTTACTTTCATCTTCTGAACGAATATATAAAGTACCAGCATCAGCTGAAGTAAGTTTTCTTGTTAATAGTAAGATCTTTTCAAATAGTTTATCTTTATTGGTTTCACTAGAAAAGGCTAAGTTAATTTTCATGATTTCTTGAAATTTATCTTCTGATATTAAGTTTGATTCAATTTTCCCTGAATCAATATGAATAACATCTCCTTCTTTTAATATCTTACCACCATAATCAAGTATTTTAGATTCGTCGATATCTTCAACAATTTCTTTTACAAATGATGGTTTTAAGTGATATAAGAAAATAGAAAAGTCATCTCTTTTTATACTTTCTAAACCTTTTTTAATTAATAAAGGATTTAAATGCATAGTTGTTTTACTTAATTCTTGCATTTTATTTGGAAATGAACATTCTAGTAAAATAGCTTTTATTTGTTTGTTTTCTTCAATAATTTCCCAAAAATCCTCATTATAATATGTGTCTCCACTAATTAAATAGCTGTTTTTTTCTTTTGAAACTAAATATCCAAAAGAACCAGCATTATGTATTGCACTAATTGCTTTTATTTCATAGTTATCAATTTTTATAGTTTCATTGATCGAAATCTCTTTAAATATTAAAGACTTTTCATTACTGTTTATAAGATTTATTTTTGAAAAATCAGGCCAAATTATGTCATTAAAAGTATATTTTTTTAATATTCCAATAGTTTCTTTACTTCCATAGATTGTTAAAGGTTTAGTTCTCTTTTCGTAAAAGCTTTCAATAATAAAAGGCAAGTCTGAGATATGATCTATATGAGAATGTGTCAAAAATACATGTTCTAAATACTTTGTATCATCATCTAAAACATTTATTACATTTCCTGCATCAATAATTATATTGTTATATATTTGAAATGAAGTTGTATTTGCTCCTTTTGTTCTACTTCCACTTGCACCTAGCACTTTTATAAAATTCAACATTCAACCTTTAATAAATAATTTTTATATTGTATCATTAAATAACTTGTCAATTATTGAAATAATCAATAAAATTTTTCTTCTCATATATTTTATTCTTCTACTTAGACTTGTATTATCATACGTTTTGGCATTAAAATATAAATAAATATTATAAAGAAGTATTTAATAATAAATAAAATCATAAATAATACTTTATTTTAAAAATTATTTATCATAAATAATATTATAAAAAGTTATAAGATTAAATATATATTTTTTGTTTTTCATTAGATGAATAAAAAATTATTTTTTATAAAACCTTGCAATCTTTTTGCATATTTAATTGTTAGTCTTCTCAAAGATAATAAAGGATTTAAATATGAAAAAGTAGTTATTATTATTTGGTTTTTCTTCAAGTGATGAGCATACTCATTAGTCTAGTTTTTAAGGGATAAAATTTTGATGTACAAGTTTTATAATAAATACATTAATAGATATTAAAGATGTTAAAAGAGCTTATAAATTAAGATGTAAGTAGGTCAAGTTGTTAAGTAAAGAAAAAGTTTCTTTACTACTTTTCAACTGGTAAGTTTGTTTTTATCCAGTCGTATGAAAATCCATTTTTGATATTGTAAACATTTTTAAAACTATTGTAAGCTAGGATATTTGAAGCAAATTTAGTTCTAGAACCAGATCTACAAATTAAGATGACTTTTTTACTTGTATCATCTTTTAATGTTTTTGCTATTTCTACTAAAAAATTTCTATTTAAAGCTCTTTGACCAGCTTTTTCATAAAAAATAGGGATATTAATTGAATCTTTAGCTCTTGATATATTAAATTCTCTTTTAGTTCTAACATCGATTAATAAAGCACCATCTTGTTGCATTTTGTATGCTGTTTTAGAATCAATATCATCTTTATAAAGCTTTGCATTGTTAAAATCTACTTGAGCATTTGCAAATGTACTTCCCAGTATAAATACAAGTATTACTAATAATCTTTTCATCTATATCCCTTTATTTTTCATTGTTGATTACAAAATCATCATATGGATCCATATGAATATTTATAATCCAATCTCTTCCTTGGTCAAGGTTTTTGATTTTGTGCTCAATAGAATCACTAGCTTTATGTGCTTCCATTAGTGTAATAATACAATCAAAAACTAAATGAACTTCTACAAAAGTTTGATGTCCTGCTTCTCTTGTTTTTAGTAAATGATAAGTATTTACTCTATCATTTTGATTTATAATCTTTTCTATATTTCTTACAATCTCATCATCAACAGCACGATCTAGTAAAACTAAAACCCCATCATGTATAAGTTCATAAGCAGAATATATAATATATAAAGAAATAGCAGAACCTACAATAACATCAATAAGTTCGTACCCTGTAAAGTTTACAAGCACTAAAGATACTAATACTGCAACATTTGTATAAACATCAGTTTTATAGTGCAGGGCATCTGCTTTAATAACCATTGAGTTTGTTTGTTTTGCAATTTTATTTAAGTACATTACTAAGAAAATAGTGATAAATAGTGAAAGTATCATAACTATAATAGAAATATCTACATATTGAGATGTTTCTCCGTTTATAGCTTTTTTAATTGCTTGGTAAAATAAAAAAAGTCCAGAGATGGTAATAATTGTACCTTCAATAACAGAAGCTAAGGCTTCTACTTTTCCACGACCATAATTAAAAGTTTTATCAGCTGGTTTTTCAGAATTTGAAATAGCGAAGTAGTTAAAAATAGATACAAACATATCTAGTACAGAATCAATAGCAGATGCTAAAACTGCCACCGATCCACTTGCAATACCAATTACAAGCTTCATGATAGTTAGCCCCGCTGCAACACTTGATGATACAACGGTAGCTTTTTTTTGAGGGGTCATATTATTTGTTTTCAACAAACTCTTTAATTCTTTTAATTCCCTCTTCAATACTTGCTAAATCTGTAGCAAATGAGAATCTAAAGTAACCTTCTGTTCCAAAAGCAAGTCCTGGTACTACTGCAACACCTTTAGCTTCTAATAAATCTGCTGCAAATTTCATAGAATCTGTTGTTACTTCTTTAATATTTACAAATAAATAGAATGCACCTTGTGGCTTAACACAAGTGATTCCTTCAATTGCATTAAATGATTCAATAGCAACATTTCTTCTTTCTTCAAATGCAACTCTCATCGTTTCAATATCAGCATCAGCATGACCTTCAAGTGCTGCAATTGCTGCGTGTTGAGTAATAGAGTTAACATTTGATGTTACTTGACCTTGAAGTTTAATCATTGCTTTAATAATCTCAGTTTTAGGAGTAGCAATATAACCAAATCTCCAACCAGTCATAGCAACTGATTTACTTAAACCATTGATTGTAACAGTTCTCATAAACATATCGTGAGAAACTTCAGCTGCTGCTGTGAATTTTTCACCGTCATACATAATTTTTTCATACATCTCATCAGAGAATACTAAAATATCAGTACCTTTTAAAACTTCACCAATTTCTTCTAATTCTGATCTTGAATAAACTGCACCAGTTGGGTTAGATGGAGTATTTAATAAAAGAATTTTTGTTTTAGGTGTAATTGCATCTTTAACTTGTTGTGCAGTTACTTTAAATGATGTAGAATCATCAGTTTCAATAAAAACTGGAACACCATCAGAGAATTTTACTTGCTCAGGATATGTAACCCAGTAAGGTGCTGGAATAATTACTTCATCACCTTCTTCAATTAATAATTGAAATAGGTTAAATAATGAATGTTTAGCTCCATTACTAACAACGATATGGTCTAAATTGTACTCTAAATTATGATCTCTCTTTAACTTAGTGATGATTGCTTGTTTGGTTTCGGTAATTCCCTCAACAGCAGTATATTTCGTGTATCCATCTTGGATAGCTTTAATAGCTGCTTGTTTAATAATTTCAGGTGTATTAAAATCAGGCTCTCCAGCACTGAAACTTAATATATCTTTACCTTGATCTTTAAGATCTCTAGCTAAGGCAGTAATTGCCATAGTAACCGATGGAGATAGTTTTTCCATTCTGTTTGCAATTTTCATCAACGTTCTTCCTCATATATAATTTGCATTATATTTTTATGTTATAATGCGGGATTATACAAAAATAATTCTTAAGGAATAGTTTGAATTTTCAATTTCAGGTGGATTCTCAGGTGGTTACTGTGAATTTTCTTAACAAAAAGCATATAAAACATTGTTACTTGAGGGTTTTGGATAAGGATTTACTCGAAATTAAAGCTAACATTTTTTTTACACAACAAGATGCTTTCAAGCTCCTAAATAGCAAAAAAGAGTGGATAAAAAAGCAGATTAAAAACTATGAAAAAAAAGCTTTAAATGAAAAAGAATTTTTATATTTAGGTGAAATTAAAAATTTAAATGATTATCAAGTGATAAATCTTGATAAATTTTATAAAGATGAAATCCAAAAGATATTGCCATCTTATATACAGAAGTATTCTTCTTTAATGAACTTACACCCAACTTCTATTAAATACAGAAAAAATAAAAGAACATGGGGCTCATGTAACTATAAAAATGGTTTAAATTTTAATTTTTTACTTATGAAGTTTCCACTTGAAGTTATGGAATATGTAGTTATTCATGAGTTAGCACATATAAAACATAAAAATCATTCTTCAAAATTTTGGAATTTAGTGGAAAAGTATTGTCCAGATTATAAGCAAAGAGAAAACTTGCTTAAGAGTTTTTTATAATATTTCTTATATTTTCAAGTTTTTCTCGAAGTCTTTCATTCTTTAATCTATTTTCAAATATCCCAAAAGAACGCTCTTTAAAAGTAGGTTCTTTTATAATTTCTTTCTTTTTTCTCTCAATCTTATTTGTCACAAAAAAACCAATATCTTGAACGTCAACTAACTTTGAACTTTTTAATAATGATTTTATATGCCCTTTGTTATACTCAAACTCCATTTTATAAACAGGATGAGTTAATACAAAAAACAGAGTTTGATTTTTAATATAAGCAAACTTAACACCTTTCTTTAATTTTAAAGGAAGAATATCTATAAACTGTTCGATTATAGATGATGTATTAATTTTCTTGAATTCAGGATTATTTTTAAGATGACTAAGTATTTCATTCAATTTTTTCATACATTAATTATATCAGGTTTTATATTATCTTTTAGTGGATGCGGTTATAAAGGCGATCCAGTATATATTGATAAAAATAAAACTAAAATAGAAACGACTAAAGAAGTTTCAAAATAATGATTTATGACTATATAGTAATTGGTAGTGGTATTGCTGGATTAAACGCAGCAAGACTAATACCAAAAGATAAAAATGTTTTAGTATTATGTAAAAATTCCCCATGGAATTGTAATACTTTCTGGGCACAAGGTGGAATCGCCAGTGCCGTTGATAAAGAAGATATCCCTCTACATATCAAAGATACTTTAACTGCTGGTGCTTATTATAATGATGAGGAAGCAGTTAAACTTCTAAGTGAAAAATCCCAAGAAGCAGTAAAAAATCTAATTGATGCAGGTTTAGAGTTTGATTTAAATGATAAAGGTGAACTGGCTTATACAAAAGAAGCAGCTCACAGCAGAAATAGAATTTTACATGCGGATGGTGATGCAACGGGAAGAATGATTCATGTCTTTTTACTTGAACAATGTCCTCACACAATAGTTACAGATGCTGTAGTTTGTGACTTATTGATTGAGAATGACACTTGTTATGGAGTTCAATATTTTGTATCAGAAACGGAACAAATAACCGCTTATGCACATAATACAATTATAGCAAGTGGTGGAATTGGTTCTTTATACAGATACCACACAAACTCTACTTCAATAGCTGGAGAAATTCAAGGTATTATCCAAGAAAAAAGACTTAAATTAAAAGATATGGAAATGATGCAGTTTCATCCCACAGTAGTAAAAGGTACACATTTTGCTAGAAAACCTCTTTTAAGTGAAGCTTTAAGAGGTGAAGGTGCACATATTGTTGATGGTGAAGGTAAAAGATTCTTATTTGATTATCACAAAGATGGAGAATTAGCTCCAAGAGATGTGGTAAGTCGATCAATCTTTGACCATAACCAAAAAACTGGATTAGGTATATTTCTATCTTTTGAAATGTTTGAAAAAAAGTTTTTCAAAAAAAGATTCCCAAATATTTATGGAAACCTAAAAGATTTAGGTTATGACTTACCTTTTGAAAAAGTTCCAATTTCACCAGCATTTCATTATAGTATGGGTGGGATTGAAACATCACTTGATGGGAAAGTTCTAGGTATGAAAAACTTATATGCAGTAGGAGAAGTGGCTTGTACTGGTGTTCATGGAGCAAATAGATTAGCTTCAAATTCATTATTGGAAGGTTTAGTTTTCTCTCAAATTGCGGTAAAAGATTCTCTTTCAAATAATTTCAAAATATCACATGAAAATTATACGAAGAAAATAAAATCCTTTATCAGAAATAAAGATATTGATAAAGATATTAAAAACAATCTGAGAAAAATTATGTGGGATAGTGCTGCAATTGTAAGAAGTCCAAAGAAACTTCAAGATGCCCTGATTCAAATAGATAAATATCTACAAGAAGATGTGGGCAGACTTTTATTTTTAAGGCTACTTACGGCAAAATCTATTCTAACATTTGCTATAAAGCGAAAAGAGTCCCTTGGGGCTCATTATATCAAGGAGAATTAATGTTAAAAATTTTAATGACATTGCTGGTATCATCAGTAGCGTTATTTGCTGCTGGTGGCGGTGGGGGTGAACATGTTGAAAACCCTGACATAACAATGACATGGGTTGGTTTATCATGTTTATTAATATTTGCTATTGGATACTATTTTATTGCTGCTGAAGATAAATACGAAATAGATAAGGCAAAACCTGCTTTATTTATTGGTACATTTATGTTTATTTTAGTTGCTATTTATTATGTGCTGAATGATTTAAATATGGATCTTATTCATCTTCAAGCAAATCACTTAATATTAGAAATTGCTGGTATTTTCTTTTTCTTATTTGTTGCAATGACATATATAGAATCTTTAATTCACATGGGTGTATTTGATGTTTTAAAATACAAACTTGTAACAAAAGGATATACATATAAGCAATTATTCTGGGCAACTGGATTTATCGCATTCTTCTTATCTCCAATAGCAGATAACTTAACAACAGCACTAATTTTAGCAACTGTTTTAATTACAATTGAGAAAAAAAGATTAGATTTCTTAGTACCAGGTGCTATTAATATTGTTGTTTCTGCAAATGCTGGTGGTGCTTGGTCTCCATTTGGTGATATTACTACACTTATGGCATGGACAGCAGGTAAGGGAACATTTGTTGATTTCTTATTCTTATTCCCAGCTTCTATTATAGGTTATTTAGTAACAGCATTCTTATTATCTAGATTTGTTCCTAATGATACACCACCATTTGACGCAGAAAAAGAGACAAAACCGCAGATGGCAAAAGGTGCTAAAGTAGTTATGGTATTAGGTATCTTAACTATTGCTTGTGCTGTACTTTCTCACCAAATATTACATTTACCAGCTATGTGGGGTATGATGTTCGGTTTAGCGGTACTTAAAGTATACTCTTATGGGTTAAAAAAAGAATATGGTAAAGATCACTTCCAAATTTTTGATTCAATTGCAAAAGTAGAATATAACACATTATTATTCTTCTTTGGTATTCTTTCTGCTGTTGGTGCATTATACTTTATTGGTTGGTTAGCATTAGCTGCAGTTGTTTATGATCCAAATGTACTTGGACCTACATGGTCAAATATTGGAGTAGGATTCTTATCTGCAATCGTTGATAATATTCCTGTAATGTCTGCGGTACTTAAAGCAAACCCAGCTATGGGACTTGATCAATGGATGCTTGTTACATTAACAGCTGGTGTTGGTGGATCGATGATTTCATTCGGTTCTGCTGCTGGTGTTGGTGTTATGGGTAAACTTCACGGAATTTATACTTTTTCTTCACATATGAAATATGCTTGGACAATTGTAATTGGATACTTTGTATCTATTGGTGTTTGGTATGTTCAATATCAAATGCTAGGAATTGGTCACTAAGACTTTTTCTAAAACTTCAAAAGCTATCAAGGTTTACCTTGGTAGCTTTTTTTATTTATAGGGGTTTATATGTTTAATTGGTTGTTTAAAAAGAAAGAAAAAAAGAAAATAAAAAGAGCCAAAACATTTGTATGTAAACATTGTAAATATACATGTGATGGATGCGATACAAGATTTTGTTATTCATGCTACTCAAATCCTGGAAATCCTTGCCCTAAATGCGGTAAAACAAACCTTCAAGACAAAGTAAAAGACGCTTAAAAACTCACTTAACGATATATTTATCACTCTTTGGATATAATCCGCACTTATTAATGATTTTTATAAATCACATTAGAGGATATTAAAACATGAAACATGTACCAATAGTAGTTTTAGATTTTGGTAGTCAGTATACACAAATCATCGCTAGAAAACTTAGAGAATCAGGTGTATATTCTGAGATAGTACCATATTCTGAAAGTATTGAAGATATTATGGCAAGAACTCCTAAAGGAATCATCCTTTCAGGTGGACCAGCTTCTGTTTATGCTGAAGATTCTTATCATCCAGATGCTACAGTATTTGAATTAGGTCTTCCAATTCTTGGAATCTGTTATGGTATGCAGCTTATTTCTCAACACTTCGGTGGATCAGTAATTCCAGCAGATCACCATGAATATGGAAAAGCTAAATTAGACTTCAAAAAAGAAAATCCAATTTTCAAAGATACAACTGACGGTCAAATCGTTTGGATGTCTCATGGGGATAAAGTAGAAAATATTCCTGCTGGTTTTGAACAAATTGCTACAAGTGAAAACTCGCCATACGCAGCAATTGCAAACACTGATAGAAATGTATATGCATTCCAATTTCATCCAGAAGTATATCACTCAGATGAAGGAAGTAAACTTCTTAAAAACTTCGCAAAACATATTTGTGATTGTGAATCAACTTGGAACATGGGTTCATTTGCTAAAGAGCAAATTAACAAAATTAAAAACCAAGTAGGTGACAAAAAAGTATTATGTGGTGTATCTGGTGGGGTTGACTCATCTGTTGTTGCTACATTATTAGCTGAAGCTATTGGTGATCAATTAGTTCCAGTATTCGTTGATAACGGACTTTTAAGAGCAAACGAAAGACCTCAAGTTGAAGCTATGTTCAAAGCTAGAGGTGTTCCTTTAATTACTGTTGATGCATCTGAAGAATTCCTTACTAAATTAGAAGGTGTTACAGATCCAGAAACAAAAAGAAAAATTATCGGTGAAACTTTTATCGAAGTATTTGATAAAGAAGCTAAAAAACACGATGGTATTGAGTTCTTAGCACAAGGTACTTTATATACTGACGTTATTGAATCTGTATCTGTAAAAGGACCTTCAAAAACTATCAAATCTCACCATAATGTTGGTGGTCTTCCTGATTGGATGACATTTGAGTTAATCGAGCCATTAAGAGAAATCTTCAAAGATGAAGTAAGATTACTTGGATTAGAGCTTGGATTACCAAAAGATATGATTGGAAGACATCCTTTCCCTGGACCAGGACTTGCTATTAGAGTAATGGGTGACGTTAACTCTCCTGATTTAGAATTACTTAGAAAAGCTGATACTATCATGTTAGACGTATTACACGCAACTGGTTTATACGACAAAACATGGCAAGCATTTACAGTATTATTAAACGTAAAATCAGTAGGTGTTATGGGTGATAATAGAACTTATGATAACACTGTGTGTGTTAGAATCGTAGAAGCAACTGATGGAATGACTGCAACATTTGCACATATCCCTCACGATATCTTAGAAACAATTTCAAGAAGAATCATCAATGAAGTTGATGGAATCAACAGAGTTGTTTATGATATTTCTTCAAAACCACCAGCAACTATCGAGTGGGAATAAAATAAAGCAGTATCTTTTAACTTGATACTGCGTCAAATAAGAAAATCAACTCAATCACATACTCTTCGTATGCTCAATCGTTGATTTTCTTCTCTTCCTTGTCTGAAGCTAAAACATACAGCTTTATTAAGTCTTTTACTGAAATTACGTTCTCTTATTCATATATTTTATATAAAGATTCCTACAAAATTAGATTATCCCCCCTTTATTACATAATTAAAATAATTATGGATATAATCTTTGTAAATAATTGAATAGGTGTTTGTCTATATGAATATATTAAACAAAATAGTTAGAAAGCCTCCATTTAAATGTATCTTTTGTAATAGCAATGAAAATAGCTTTTCATCAGTTGAACATATTATTCCTCATTCCCTTGGAAATAATTTTTTGATTTTAGATAAGGGATGGGTATGTGATAAGTGTAATAATCTTTTTTCTTCATTTGAAGCAAAAGTTATTAATCATACTTTTTATGGAGCAGAAAGAGCTTTTCTTGGAGTAATTACGAAAAAAGGAAAACCTGCTAGATCAAAATTTGGGAAATTACATTGGAATGCAAGACCAGGTGAGCCTAGAGGTACATTCCAAATTGATGAAAAAGATTTGGATAAACACCCTTTTTTGAAAATGTGTTGGGATAATGGAAAACTAATAATACCTTTTCATTCAAAATATGATTATTTAATTGCAAAATTTTTATTAAAGATTGGAATAGAATCCAAATATATTAATATAAAAATGGATTATTTAGATTTTTTAGAAGCTAAGGAATATGTAATTAATAAAAGTAATGACCCCTGGCCATATGTTATGGTTCAGACACCAAATGTATCAGATGTTCTAGGTAGTGTTTTTAGCTCAAGTAAATATATTCATAGTTATGCATTGTCATCAGGATTTGATATTTTTCTTCTTGATGTACATGGATATGATTCTATTGTATTATTTTTTAAATATGGACATAGTTTATGTGGAATTAATTTAAGTTCTAGAAGTTTAAACTGGATAGAGTATTTAAAGAAGGCACAAGTAAATTTTGTTTGTTGTCCCCTTAATTTTGTAGAGTTCAGTAATTAAGGAAATTAAATAGGTGTAGGTGTTGAATTTTGATTTCCTATAAAGCATTGTTCTTTAAAATCTCAATGATTTTAGAATCATATAGATATAAATGATTTTGAAAATCTAAGCATAAAACACTTTATTTCATTTATCATCCAAGATTACACCCCAGGGGTTGAATCTCCACTTTATCCTATTTTAATTAATAATTTAAAGATTCAATTTTAACTTTATTAATACACTTACTGAATGTTTTTTTCAATTATCTTTATTAAATACAAAACTATTCAGACTATTTTATATATAATCTATTTCAAATAAATATTTGAAAACAAAAAAGGATAAGACTTTGATAGATAAAATAAAAGAAAGTAAAATTGCACAAATCTTACTTGTAAAAGTATTTGTAGTTGTAACTCTTATAGGAAATTTATATTTTTCATAAGAATTACGCTACTTAGCTTCAATCTCCACTTTATACAACTTTGAGTATCATACTAAATGAATAATTTAAAAACCCAATTTTTAGGCTTTATAAATACTCCTGCTTTATTCACAGAACTAAACAGTCTAAAGCAAATACAACTAGATATAGATGAAATAAAAGACTTTGATTTCTCTCAATTAAATGTCGTAGATAACCTTACTATGGGAGTTCGAATAGAGCGTTTTTTTGAGTTTTATATACAGCAGTCAAAAAACTACGATTTAATCAAAAACAATATCCAAATTATAAATAATAAACAAACCCTTGGGGAATTGGACTTTATTATCTATGATAAAAAAGCTCAAAAATATTTACATGTTGAGCATGTTTACAAGTTCTATTTATATGATGATTCTATTCCTTCTGAAATAGATAGATATATAGGTCCGAATAAAAATGATACCTTTGTAAAAAAACTAGCAAAACTAAAAAACAAACAACTTCCATTACTACATAAAGACGAAACACAAGAGTACTTAGATGGTTTAGATACTAACACTTTTGAGCAAAAGATTTGTCTAAAAGGAAATATATTTGTTCCTCCTCATTTATTAGGAAAAAACATACCAATTGTAAATAGCTCTTGTGTGAGAGGCTTTTATATCAATAGGGAAGAGTTCGTAAGCCAAGAAAAATATAAAGAGTTTGAATACTTCTTACCTGCTCGTAATGATTGGGTTAGTGATTGTAGTACAAGTGACACATGGATTTCTTTTGATAGAGCAATAGGTGAAATAGATTTATTGCTAAATAGAGAAAAATCTCCACTTGTTTGGTTAAAAAACAAAAAAGAAAATATTGCTCAAAGCTTTTTTGTTACTTGGTGGTAATAAACTAACTTTTATTTTATAAGGAAAAAAGTTTAAAAATTTTGGTATATTTATTTATCATAAAAAGAAGGTATATTCATGATTTTAGAACTTGCAATACTTGATGTAAAAAAAGGCGAAGAAGAAAGTTTTGAAAATGCATTTAAAGAAGCACAAAAGATAATATCAAGTATGGAAGGATATATATCTCATAGTCTTCAAAAATGTATTGAGAATAATAGTAGATATTTATTAACAGTTAATTGGAATGTATTAGAGGACCATACTATTGGGTTTAGAGAATCCAAAGAGTACTTAGAGTGGAAAAACTTACTGCATCACTTTTATGAGCCATTTCCTGTTGTAGAACATTATTCTGAAAATATTTTATTATAAACAATAAAATTATAGATTTTAAAGATGAGGAACTTGATTTAAAAGCATTAAAATATTTACATATGCTAGATAATTAATTTATAATAGAAATAAGGATTATTTTAAATGAAAAAGAATATGCTGATTATTGGTGCTAGTCGTGGTATTGGTGCTGAACTTACAAAGTATTTTTCAAATCTTGGATTTGATATAATTGGTGTGTCTAGAACACCTTCATCTAATTGTACTTGGATAAAAGCTGATATTTCTACTTCTGAAGGTATAGAAAATTTTATTTTAGAACTTGGTGATAAGCCAATAGATATTATGGTTTTTTCAAGTGGAATTTGGGAAAAATATGGATTTATGGATTCATTTGATTTTAGAAAAACAAGTTATTCTGAAACCCATGACATTATGAAAGTAAATGTTATTGCACCTATTGAAATAACAAAAAAAATATCAAAAAATATGTTATTATCTTCAAATCCAAGAGCTATATATCTTGGCGCTTTATCGGGAATGGATCAATGCACATCATCACAAGTAGCATATTCAGCAAGTAAATTTGCATTAAGAGGTGCTATTCAAGCATTACACTTAGCACTTCAAGAAGAGGGTATAGGTTTTACTACTATCAATCCAGCTAATGTAGCAACAGAAGAGGTTTTACTGGATATAAAAGAAGGTCGTACTCAAGAGCAAATTCTTATCCCTATATCTGATATAATCTCTTCTATTGAATGGATAATATCTTTATCAAAAGCGAGTAATATTTCTGAAATAAATTTGATGCAAAAATATCATTAATATAAAAGAATTTAAAATATATAAAACAAAATAAGGAAAAACTTCAATGAGTGAAATGATACTTGCTTCATTATCTAAAATCTGGCATTTAGTACCAATAGTTATTGCTATAGTATTATTTAGAAAGTTTATGAATAACAAAAACAACAAAGACAGAATAAAGAAAAATGAAGAAAATGAAAAGCAAGGCTTAACCCTAATCTCACGTACAATAAAAAAATATGAAGATTTAGGCTATACAGTAATAAACAATGCCCTAGAAGGTGCTAAAAAAGAGCTAGGGATAGATTTACTTTGTTCAAAAGATGACAAGACCTTACTTATTAAATGTGTAGATGATACTAAATCAAAATCAATCTCAGCAGATGATATAAAAGTATTTCATGCTAATGCAATGGATTATATTAAGTCAAATGATATGCAAGATAATAGCGTAGAGTTTAGATATGGAATACTTTATCGTGATGTTTTAGATAAATCAGCTATCAAAATACTAACAAATGATTCTTACAACTGTAAATATATGATTTTATAAGATACAAGTTTGTTCCAAAAGTTATAAAATACTTTTAGGAACAACTCTACGGATTTTTACTCTTATTCTTTTTTTCAAATCTACTGTACTATCAGGATTGAAATCAAGTGATATTTTCCATGCGTTTTCTTCTTTTATCTCTTCTATCATTCCAGCTTTTATTTCTTTTGCGATTTTTTGTGAAGGGATGATTACAAAATTTTCTGTATTTAGATTTGCACTTCTTGGGTCTACGTTATATGTTCCAATAACACTGATGTTATTATCTATAACCATAGATTTTGCATGAAGACCAAATATTGGAGCTTTTTCTAGCTGTTTTTCCATAACTTCTGACATGATTTTTTGTCTTATTTTTGCATCTGGTTTGAACTCATATATTTCAATACCTGTTTTAAGTAATGCTTCTCTATCTCTTTGATAACCACTAAATGCTTCAAGATTATCTGTAGATGCTAAACTATTTGTAAGTATCTTAATATCAATACCTTTTGATACAAGTTCTTTTAAAATCTTTCTAGTCTTTTTACTTGTGATTAAATATGGTGTTTGAATAAAAATTGACTTTTTACTATTTTTAAGAAGGGGAATTAGCTTATCTGTAGATGCTCCACCACCTGCTAAGAATTTATTAGTAGTGTTTTTACCTGGAATATCTGATATATATGCTACATTTTCTACCCATTGAAGTTTTTTGTTTTCTTGTATTTCTTTTATTGCTTGTGGTATTGCATTTATTTTATTTCTAACTATTGGTGCAAAGTTTTCTGGATTAGTTGCATAATTTTGTAGCTTTGTAAAAATAGGTGTGTAATTTTTTAGTTTCTTATCTTCAAGTATATTCTCTACACTTACACTTAAATCACTTTCCCAAAACTCATCAAAAGATGTTTGTACTTCACTTGTCACTCCTCCTATAAGTAATACATCTCTATCTCTGAAGTTATAAGTATGGTCATATCCAAAATACTCATCAGCAACATTTCTTCCCCCTGTAATACTTACTTTTCCATCTATTGTAAATGTTTTATTATGCATTCGTTGGTTTAGTTTGTGAAAATCTGTAGTTATATTGATAATTTTATGAAAGATATTTTTACCTATATTTGCCATAGGATTATATATCTTAATCTCAATATTTTTATGTGATGCAATTTTTAGTAGGTCTTCTCCACTAGCATCAACCATAATGTCATCAACTAAAACTCTAACTTTTACACCTCTATTTGCTGCTTGAATTAGGTAGTTAGTTGCTATTAAACCTATATTATCAGTTGAGAAAATAAAATACTGCACATCTATAGTCTCCTGGGCATGTTTTGTAAGCCATGCACGAGAAAGCATAGCTTCTATTCCTCTCTCTAGTACATAAACACCTGTTTTATTTTGCATTTTTTCTTTAAGATCTTTTAGATAATAATCTAGCATCATTTCATTGTTTGAAGCAAAAAGTTTAGTCTGATTAAAGGTAAAAAAGAGAGTAAATATAAAAAGTGTTTTTGATAATATTTTGAAGGCTTTACTAAAGTTTTCCAAGGCTGAATCCAATTTTTAGAAATTATAACAAAAATAAGATTTATTAAATAAGTATTAATATATCTCAATGATATAATAAACCTAAATATAAAAGCCAATGGAGATAAGTATTAGTGAAAATCTCATATCATAGAAGACGTAAAATCAAAACTAGAAGAATAGCTATAAGAGATTTGATTTTAAGAGGTATTGAAGACCCTAAAGATTTAGCAAAAGAGCTAAAAGTTACAGTTCCTACAATCAAAAGAGATTTAGAAGCACTTAAAACTATGAGTGAAGAGGACTTGACTTTTGAGACGAGAGCTACTTCTGAGCAGATGCTTGATAAAAAAGATACCATATTAAAAATGCTAGATGATGAAGAATATTATACTGAAAATGGCGATATAAATATCTCAAAAATAACAAATGAACTAAAAACAAGTAGAGCAACAGTTATGGCTGTTTTAAATGGAGAATAATAAAATGAAAAAGCATTTAGAAAAAGTATGTGCAGATTATTGTTTAAGTGCTTCGGATGTTTATACTATTTTATTAAGTAGAAATGATGAAGATTTTCCTTTATCTTTTGATACAGTTAGAAACAAAGTCTTAAAAGATGTATCTATAGATATATTAAAAGAAATATTTACCCAAGAAGAATTAAAAAATATTTTCCATGATATTAATATCAAAAAAATTAAAAATCCTCAAATTAGAAAGTTTATTAGCTCAATTACTTAGTAAACTTTATTCTTGTGACGTAAACTGTGACGCAAGTTTGATAAGATATTTATCAAAATAGTGGAGAGTTAAATGTTTGCGAAAGTATTAGTTTCAAGTTTATTTATATTACTTCTTACACCTTCAATAAGTAATGCAAAATCATGTAAAAAATATAAATCATGTTACGAAGTAATATCAGATTATCAAGATGGATATTTTGGGAGAAAAGATAGAGATAAAGATGGTATTCCCTGTGAGAATGTTTGTCATTCAAAAAAGCAAGTTCAAAAATTGTTAAATAAAATAAAAAACTCAAAAAAAAGATAAAAGGATTATCTATTGTACTTACCTGATGTATTTAAAGTAACAGATGAAAATATTATAGAAGAATTTATTTCAAAATATCCTTTTGCTATGTTAACATCACAAATTAATGGAAAAATAGAAGTAACTCATCTTCCAATAAATAGATTTAAGGATGGAAAACTATACGGACATGTATCTTTAAATAATATTCATTCGAATATAGATAAAGAAGATGAAGTTTGTTTTATATTTAATGGTGCACATGCATATATTTCTCCAAAATATTATGAGACTGAATTTAATGTTCCTACATGGAACTATAGTACAGTACATATTTATGGAAAAATAGAATATATTAATAATGATGAAGAAGTATGGAAACTACTTAGTGAAACAACAGAAATATATGAAGGGAAAGATGGTTGGAACTTGCCAAATGAAGATAAGTTTAAAGATTTAGCAAAGTACATAAGATTTTTTGAAATTAACATAACAAATATTGAAGCTAAATTCAAGTTTAGTCAAAATAAGACAAAAGAAGATGTCTTAAAAGTAATTTATTGTTTAAAGGATAATAATCAAATAGAAGCATCAGATTTTATGGAAAAATATTCTAAGCTAAATCTAACGGAATAAAATTCTGTTGTAACTCTATACTTGTATATCTTTCATTTTCTTCTTCTAAAATTTCTTTGACTCTGTTTTCTATTGCATCAAGAAGAGAGTCTTTGTCTTCACTTTGAATAAGTGCTTCAATTGTGATAGCTTTTTCTTTTATGACAGTTAGTTCTTCATTTTCAAGATTTGTTCGAACTTTTCTTGCTAAAATATTTTTTATACAATCTTTATCATAACCACATTCTTCAATATCTGCATCTATTTTTTTTGCTTTTTCTTGTAAGACTTCTAAATAACTGTTCATGACAATCCTTTATATCTTTTATTATAAAACAATTTTTATAAAAAATAGTACTTATACTCTGTGATGTCAACTATATCAACTCTTTATGCTACAATACAAAAAAACTATTACAATATCTAGGAGTTTAAAATCAAAATAATAAATACTGTTTTCAATAAAGATAGATTAAATCTCATAAAAAAATACTCCGATGATGATTTTGAAAATAAAATAGAAAGTACTTTACAAGATATAGTATCAAATGGCTCAGAAGAACTTACCTCTATGCTTAATCTTTTTAATCTAGTAGATAATGCCCATAGTATACAAAGTGATGATAAAACCCCTCCTTATTCTATTGGAAATCGTACAATTGAGATTATCAATACTTCAAAACAACTAGAAGATGCTATGAATTCTATAGAAACAGCTCCTTTTGTAGGATTTGATAGTGAGCAAAAACCAATATTTAAAAAAGGTCAAAGTTCACATGGTATTTCTATTATTCAATTAGCTAGTAAATCTAAATGTTACTTGATACAAACTAAAAAAATAAGAAACCTAAAACCTCTAATAAAACTTCTAGAAAATCCTAGAATAATAAAAGTGGGTACTGGTTTAAAAGGGGATAATGAAGCACTATTTAGACAGTTTAAACTAAAACTGAAATCTACAATTGATCTTGAAAATGTATTTAAAAAACTATCTTCAAAAGATCAAATAGGAGCTAAAAAAGCTGCTTTATTAATTTTAAATCAAAATCTACAAAAATCAAAGAATATGTCACGATCAAACTGGGAAAATAAAGATTTATCAGAAGGGCAAATTAAGTATGCATCAGAAGATGCTACGGTTGTGTATGATGTTATGAATAAGATTATCGAAGATTATTCTTTTATTATTGATATAATGCCAACATTTTTTCAATCACAATATAAAGATTTATAAAATATATTGTGATTAAAATTTAAGAATTTTATACGTTTCCTACTTTTAGTAAGTTTGTTTTTCCTACCATTAACTCAATAGTCATTCTCATTCTTTTGAAAACATTTTCTTGTCTATACTCTAGATTATGTTTAGCACATAATTCTTTGATTAGAGGTTGAATCTTTTGATATTGGCTTAAAGGTAAGTTCGGGAATAGGTGATGCTCAATTTGGTAGTTTAACCAACCATGAGAGAAATCAACTATATTTGTACCAGTTTTATAGTTTACACTTCCCATAATCTGTCTTAGGTAGAATTCACCTTGAGACTTATGTGGAGTATCAAATCTATAAATATCCTCTGCTGAGTGATTTGGAACAATTACTAAAAATGAGTGTAAGTTTGCAATATATTCAGCCATTACTGTAATAATAAAAGCATTAAAAACAGCTTCTAATCCTAATGGTAAAAATAATATTGGAATAATTACAAATTTAACGCAAAAATACGGAAGAATATACTCTTTCCATAAAATAGCTCCATTCTTTTTTAAAGGATTTATTTCATACTCTGTAACTTCTGGTAGTTTTAATTTACGTCTTTTTTTGTTCTCTAAAATCTTAAGAGTATTAGGAGCATAATAAGTAAACTTCCAAGTTCCTGCAAAAGCATAAACAAACAAATATCTAGCCCACATAGGTGTTTTTGATTGAATAAGCCATTGTAGGTTGTTTTCTACGTTATCAGGATCTGTATCTTCACCTAAGTGATAATGATGCATAATATTATGCTCATAAATCCATGCTTCAGGTTTAATCCAATCTAGCCAATCTAAATATCTTCTTCCTTTTTTTGCGAATCCAGCTTTTGTATATCTATATGGTACATTTGGAACTTTATCATAAGCTCCATGTAAAATAGGATGTGCTACATTTGCCCATCTTGAAACATTTCCTACACCAATTAGTGTTGCAGCAAGAAGTGCAAAACTCCAAAAAGCAAAACTACTTAAATTATAAGAAGTGATTTCTAAAAAACTTAAAATAAAGATAATTAAATATCCACTAATTGTAGAGGCTCTTCCCCATCTTTCTAACTTTAATAAATGATTAAAGTCTTCTTCTGTTACTTTTCCTATAGATTTCTTGATCTTTTCAATATCAATTTGAAGTTGATCTTTATCTATATCTTCATATTTTGCATATACCGACAATATTTTCCCTAAATATTTTTTTTTGCGATAATACATGAAATTACTTGGATATTTGCTTTTTTATTCATATAAATTGAAAAAAATCGATAAATGAGAATTCTATACTCGAATAATTGCTTTTAATTAAGACAAATCTTATCCTATTTAAATATAATTTATACCTTATTTTAATTTAAAAGGATTTACTATAAAAGATTATCTTTGCACTATTCGTGGCTATATATATGAACCAAAACTAGGTGATCCAGATACTGGAATTAAACCTGGTACTTCTTTTGAAGAACTTCCTGAAGATTGGGAGTGTCCAGATTGTGGTTCATCTAAAGAAGATTTTGAAGAATTGGAGTAATTTGTACTTTTAAAGCTTTTAAAATCTTCTAATCTTTATCTTTTTCTCACTCTTTTTATCTATTTAAAATCCTTTTTTACAAACTTTAACTACAATGCGCTCAAAGGAAGTAAATGTCAAATAATTATAAAGTTTTATCAAATTTAAAACTAATGGATAAAGGTATATTCTTTATGCTTTTAAGTGCTATGTTAGGTTCTTTAAGTGGAGCTGTAGCTAAAATATTATCAGATTCCATGGATCCAATCGAGATAGTATTTTACAGAAACCTTTTAGGTGTTCTTATGATTTTATATAGTTTCAAAAAAGTATCAGTATCTTTTGAGTTCTCAAAAGTACATTTACTATTTTTAAGAGGTTTCTTTGGAACTGTAGCTATGTTATTATATTTTTATACAATTGCAAATATCCCTCTAGGGGAAGCTGTGATTTTAAATAAAACATCACCATTTTTTGTAACAATACTTGCATATTATTTAATGAAGGAATCAATCTCTATTCATACTATTTTTGCTTTAATTATTGGTTTTGTTGGGGTGGCTTTTATTATTAAACCTTTTGATTTTGAAATATCACAAGGCCATGTATTTGGTGTATTAGGTGGATTTTTTGCAGCTGCTGCTTATGCAACTATTAAAAAAATAAAAGATATTTATGATGCAAGAGTTATTATGCTGTCATTTATGGGAGTAGGGACTGTTCTTCCTTTATTAATTTTTTTATTTACACCATATGCTGAATTTAAAATACATACTGATCTTTTTGTTTGGGCTATGATTGCTTTGATGGCAGTATTCTCTACTGTTTCACAGTGGTTTCTAACAAGAGCTTATAGTTTAAGTAAAGCTAGTATCATTGGAGTAATTGGATATTCTAGTATCCCATTTGCTGTTGGGTTTGGTATTATGTTAGGGGATTCTATTCCTGATATTCTTACATTCTTAGGTATAGCACTTATTGCTTTAGGTGGATTCTTGGTAGGTAAAAAGAAGTAGAATATGAAAGATAATACTTTATATGAAAATATAGGAGAAGAACTTAACTTGGGAAAGCTTATAAATATTGATTTAATTCAAAGTTTATGGAGTGGTTATGGGCAGTTAGTTCGTCTTAAGTTTCATAATAAAAGTATTATTGTAAAACATATTAAATTACCAAAACAGAGTGAACATCCTCATGGTTGGAATAGTGAACTATCTCATAAAAGAAAACTATTTTCATATGAAGTAGAAGTAAATTGGTATGAAGAGTTTAGTAAAGAGATTGATAGTAAATGTCCTATTCCAAAAGGGTTAAAGACTTTAAAAACTCAAAATGAATGGCTAATTGTTATGGAAGATTTATCTTCTACTGGGTTTAACTGTGTTGTAAAAGAAGCTAATAAAAACCACCTAGTATCAGCACTTACTTGGCTAGCTAATTTTCATGGTAAATATATGAATACTAAAAGCTCAAAGCTTTGGCATACAGGAACTTATTGGCATTTAGATACAAGGCCAGATGAATTAGAAGCTTTAGAAGATAAAGAGCTAAAAGATTTCGCTTTTAAAATAGACAAAACTCTAAAAAATACAAAATTCCAAACCCTTGTTCATGGAGATGGAAAATTAGCAAATTTTTGTTTTAATGAGAAAGGAACTCTTGCTTCTGCTGTAGATTTTCAATATGTTGGTCATGGTTGTGGAATGAAAGATGTAGTGTTATTTATAAGTAGTGCTGTAAAACCAGAAAACTGTTCAAAAATGCAAGAATGGCTTCTTGATACATATTTTGATGCACTTAAAGAAGCATTGGATTGTTACCATCCAAATGTTTCTAGTATAGAAATTGAAAAAGAATGGAGAGCATTATACTCTGTGGCTTGGGCAGATTTTCAGCGTTTTATAAAAGGTTGGAGTCCTAATCATTTTAAAATTAATCCTTATACTGAAAATCTCACAAAAACTGCAATAGAGTATTTAAAAAAGTAGTTTGTTTTATAACTCTTTTTTATTCTCTATCCAATAATTGTAAAGACCTTTTATATTTGAACTACAAATAAAAGGCATAGCTTCTTTTACTTTTGATTCTTCCCAATTCCACCATTTTAGAGAAAGTAGTTGTTTTATCTCTTCATCTTTAAAACGATTTTTTATAAATACAGCTGGGTTACCACCTACAACAGTATAAGGTGGAACATCTTTTGTTACAACAGCTCTTGCTGCTATTACTGCACCATTTCCTATAGTAACACCTGACATAATCATAGCTTCTGAACCTATCCATACGTCATTTCCTATAGTTGTATTTCCAGATTTTTCAAAAGCATTTTTAGCATTTTTAAAAATATTTGCTTGAAAATAAAAAGGAAAAGTACTTGCCCAATTTATATTATGGCCTTGATTCCCTGCCATCATAAAAACAGCACCTGAGCCAATTGAGCAGTATGAACCTATAATTAGCTTATCTACATCTTTTCTTTTATCATGTAAATATCTTACACACTCTACAAAATCGTGTTTGTGATGATAGCCCGAATAGTAAGAAAATTGTCCTACCTGAATATTTGGGTGTTTAACTGTTTCATGTAATAATTGTGAAGAAAATTGGTTTTCAAAGTGAAATGCTTTCATAATACTCCTAATAATTCTGGCAGTTTATCATAAATATTAGTGTGTAAAATTAAATAAGATGAAATTTTATATTAGATTAATCATATAGTATATAAAAAACTAATATAATTATATTTTATATATAAAGAGGTAAATATGGATAATTCTAAGAATAGACTACATGATGTATTTTTTTATGGTTTATATATGGATGAAGAAATTTTAAAAAGTAAAGGTGTAAGCCTAAGAAATAAAAGAGTTGCATTTGCAAATGGCTATAAACTTAGAATTGGTAAAATGGCTACATTATTAAGAGATGAAAACTCTAAGGCATATGGTTTAGTATATTCTTTAACGCAAGATGAAGTGGAAAAATTATATATAAGCTCAGGTCTGACAGAATACGTATCTGAATCTTTATTATTAAATTTAAATGATGGAGAATTAATTGCTTCTTTATGTTGCAATTTGATTAATCCTCCAAGTGAAGATGAAAAAAATGAAGAGTATTATGAAAAACTGGTAAAATGTATGAAGAAATACAATCTTCCAATACCAAAAGATGTTTAATAATTAAGTATAAATATGCCAAAGCTCCGGTATACTCAGGTTAAAGTCTTGTTAATAGTAATATAAACTGATCATATAAATACTCAATTAGATTACAATTTATCAAATATAAAAAGGATTAGTTATGGCTAAAGTAAATTACAATTATGAAAAACGAGCTAGAGAGCTTGAAAAGCAAAAAAAGAAAGAAGAAAAGCTTAAGAAAAAGCAAGCATTAAAAGATGAAAAAAATGCAGAAGAATCTCAACAGTCTACAGATACAAGCACTGAAGAAGCGTAATTAATATTAGAAATTTAATGATGTTTAAAAAAAGTGTAGTTGAGAAGTTATAAGCGGAAAATCCGCTTATGAGAGGTATTATAACGCAGTAACGTTTTCTGCTTGAAGACCTTTTTCACCTTCAGTAACTTCTAAAGTTACTTTTTGACCGTCTTCTAATGAAACTCTACCATATCCTGAATTATTAATGTTTCTGAAGTGTACGAATACATCTTTTCCACCATTTTCTTGTTCGATAAATCCAAAACCTTTTTCGCTATTAAACCATTTAACTGTTCCGTTTACTAATGCTGCCATTGTAATTCCTTTTGTTGATACACATATAATGTGTTTTTTTTTATAAAATCTAATTATGAATCTATCTTTTGGTGTGATTTTAATGTCAACTGTAGGTTTCAATATAAAGCATTCCATAGATGAAGTTTCGAAATCATCTTTCAATTGCCGTATTATATCTTATTTATAAGTAAATAACAAGTTCATATTAAAAATATTGCTATTTATCTGTTCATTTCAGAACTACTTATTCAAAAAATGATAAAATCAAAGAAAAAAAAAGAGTATTATGTTTAAGACAAATGATTATTGGGAAGAAGAATTTACAGAGTATAAAGATAAAAAACTAGACTCTATTTATTTTGATAGTTGTACTTTTATTAAGTGTGACTTTTCAAAAGCTATTTTTTCTTCTTGTAAATTTACAGAGTGTACTTTTATAAATTGTGATTTGTCTTTATGTATTTTAAAAAACTGTACTTTTAATGATGTTAGTTTTGAGAACTCAAAACTTTTAGGTATTTCATGGAGTTCTTGCTTAGAACCTTTTGATGTAAGGTTTAACTCTTGTAATATTTCTCAAAACTCTTTTCATTTAATGGATTTACGACATATGAAGTTTATTGGGTCTTCTATAAAGGATTCCGGTTTTGAAGAGTGTAATATGCAAAAAACAGTTTTTGATAACTGTGATTTAGAACTAAGTTCATTTATAAATAACGATTTAAAAAAATCTAACTTTGAAACATCAAAAAACTATCTAATTGATCCTTCTCAAAATGATATAGAAAAAGCTCAATTTTCACTTCCTGAAGCATTAAGTTTCTTGAGTTTACTTCCTATTAAAATAAAGTAAAATATATTTTGCAATAATGTACTATCATTAAAAAAACTTAAAAAGTATAATTGTCTAAACTATAAAAGGCAAAACTATGAATATACTATTTTTTTTACTTTATTGCACATTAATGACTGCAACTCCAGGACCTACAAATATTATGATTCTTTCAACTGTACATAATTATGGAGTTAAAAAGGCATTAGAGTTCTCTTTTGGATCAGTTTTTGCTTTTTTTATTTTATTAAGTTTTTCTCTTATCTTTAACTCAATACTTATAAAGTATTTACCTAATATTATTGCTATTTTACAGGTGATTGGGGCTGTTTATATGTTGTATTTGGCATATAATATTTTTAAAATTAGTGAAGAATCAAAAAATATAAATACACTTTCATCTTTTAAATCAGGGTTTTTAATGCAATTTATTAATCCTAAAGCAGTATTATTTACCTTAACAGTATTTCCTAGTTTTGTACTTCCTTATTATCAATCTTTTGGAGAATTAGTACTTTTTGTATTCTTGATTACAATTATTGCGGGTATTGCTTTTTTATCTTGGGTTTTATTTGGAAGAATTTTAAAAGGTTTTTTAGATAGATATAATAAGCTAGCTAATAATATAATGGCTTTATTTTTAGTAGTTTGTGCTGCTATAATTTCTGGAATATTTACATAAAAGAAGTTAAAGATGGAAAAATTTATATATAAAAACAAATTAAATATTACAGCTTTATCTGCCAAAATGAAGAACTTTTCATATAAAAAACATTCCCATGAAGAGTATGCTTTAGGGGTTACTTTAAAAGGTATTCAAAAATATAACTTAGATGGCACATCTTTACAATCATACCAAAATGGAATTATGCTTTTTAATCCAGAACAATTACATGATGGACAATCAGGTGAAAGAAAAGAAGATTTAGATTATGTGATGTTATATATTAAACCAGAGCTTTTCTTGGAAGCTATTGGTAAAAAAGAAATTCTTAAATTTTCGTCTTCTATTGTTTATAATGAAAGATTAAAACAAGATATTATAAATCTAGCATCTGCAATTTTACAAGAGAAAGATGAATCTTTATGTAGTGAATTGTTGTTAAATCTTACAGATAATTTTGAGAAAAAAGATTTTATTATTGATTATAAAAAAGAAAATTTAACAATAAAAAAAGCAAAAGAGATGATATATTATGAATTAGATAATATTTTAAATCTTGATGAAATATCAAAAGAATTAGGTTTGAGTAAATTTCATTTTATTAGAATGTTTAAAGCTAATACTGGGCTTACTCCTTACCAGTTTTTCTTAAATTGTAAACTTATTCATGCAAGAAAATATCTAGAGCTTACGCAAGATTTGTATGCAACAGTTGTTGAGTATGCTTTTACTGATTTATCTCATTTAAATAGACATTTTAAAAGAGTTTATGGAGTAACAGCATATGAATATCTAATTTCACTAAATAAATGAAAATAGAAAAAGGATAATATATGGAAAGTATAGAACTTATAGAAATTGCAAATGAAATAAAATATGCACAAGATAATAATATTCAAATACAAACAATCTCTTCAAGATTTCCATATTTTTCAAAAAGTGATGCATATTTTGTCTCAGAACTTATCCATCGTCTGCGCTTAGAAGAGGGGTATATACCAATAGGAAGAAAAATTGGTTTTACAAATATTATTATGTGGCCAATCTTAGGTATAGATGAACCAATTTATTCTTATGTTTATAATAGAACAGTTACTTATATATCAGATGAAATAGATGTAGGTTATATTAGTAATTTATGTGAGCCAAGAATTGAACCTGAAGTAGTATTTCATCTGAGTAAAACTCCTAAAGTTAATTGTGATATTAATGATTTATTATCTTGTATTGACTGGATTTCACTTGGTTTTGAAATAGTTCAATCCCATTATAAAAATTGGGAATTTAAGACCGTTGATACAATAGTTGATGCTGGATTACATAGGAAACTTTTTATTAAAGAACCTATTTTTTTTACTCCTTTTAATAAAAATATTATAGAAGAATTAAAAACTTTTGATGTATCTTTATTTTGTAACTCCAAGAAAATTGATAAAGGTTTTGGCTCTAATGTATTAGGAAATCCTTTGAATTCAATTTTGTATTTAATAGATTTTTTGCATAAACATAACAATAGTCAAATGGGATTAAAGGCAGGGGAGATTATAAGTACTGGAACTTTAACTAAAGTTTTACCTATAAAAGATAATGAAACATGGAGTACTCAAATAAATGCTATTTCATTACCTGATATTAGTGTTTGTTTTAAAAGTTAAGTGTTGTTTTAGAATAAATCTAATTATAAACTAACTTATAGTTTTTATAGTAGTTAATATTTTCAATTAAAAGTAGAGCTATAAGTCCCATAATCCAATATAAAATCCATTGGCTTATCATTCCAATTAAGCCATCATATGAAAAATAGTCAATAACTTGAAATACTAAGAAAAATATCACTGTAGATTTTAAAGATAAATTACTATTTTGATTAAAATTTCTTAACTTATAACCTTTTAGTTTAAATTTAAAATATATAAATGCTAAAGATAATGGAATAAGGCCTAAAATAAAAAGGTATTCTTCTTTAATCATTTCAATAGTTTTGTCTTGCCCAAATGTATAAAGATAGATTGAAATTATTGCTATAAATGAAAGTATAAATAGGTTTCGTGTATTCATAAAGTAAAGTTCCTAAAATTTTGTCAGATTTTAGCAAAATAGCTTAAAATAAATATTTAATAGATATATGCAGTTCAAGTTAAGCTTTAGTTTATTAAATTATGATTACAATTCTCAATATTATTTAATGGGAAGGCTTGTATTTATATGTTGTCGTATTATAAAGAATTATTTTTATACATACAAAAATTAGTACGTGATAAAGAATATGCAAAAGATATTACGCAAGAAACATATGTGAGAACACTAGAAGCTAATTCTAGTGCTAATATTACTAATAAGAGGGCTTTTTTATATAAAGTTGCGAAAAATATAATAATAGATCAAGCTAGAAAAAATAATAAAGTAAATCTTATAAATTTTGAAGAAGATGAATTTATTTCAAAAGATGAGCAAGCAGAAGAAATTACATTAAAAATAAATGAAAAAGAAGTTTTGTTAGAAGAAATTAATAAACTACCTAAAAAAAGAAGACAAGTTTTTATTTTACATATAATAGAAGGATATTCTAGAAAAGAAATATCAGACTTATTAAATATAAGTATTAGTGCTGTAGAAAAACATATCTCAAGAGCTTCTTTACAGCTAAAAGAAAATATATCAAAAAATAAGGTTACTAGTGAATAAAAAAACTACAATTCAAGAACAAGCCTGTATGTGGTTAAGTTTACAAGATGAAAAACATCCTAGTTTTAATCAAAATGATTTATTGATATGGCTAAATGAAAAAGAAGATCACTTTATAGCTTTTGAGAAAGAAAAAAGTTTAAAAAATAAAATTAAAAATATTCCATCTTCTGATTTAAAAAAATTAAGTAATGATGTTTTTGCAGAAATAGAAGCAGATAAAAAAAGAAAAAAGATATTTAAAACTATAATTCCTTACTCTATTGCAGCCTCTTTATTATTAGTATTATCTTTTACTTTATTAGAGTTTTTAAAAACACCAGACGTTTTATATTCAAAAAGTTTAAATAGTGAAAATAGAATACTTAATAATATAAAATTACCAGATGATTCAAAGATTTCGCTTTACACTAATACTAGTTTAAATGTTAGTTTTTATAAAAAGACTAGAGAAGTTTCTTTATTAGAAGGGAAAGCTGTCTTTTCAGTAAGTTCAAATAAAGATAGACCTTTTATTATAAAAACAAATCATACTAATATTCAAGTAATAGGTACTAAATTTGAAGTAATTAATGATAAAAATATAGTTGTGATAAATGTTAAAGAGGGAAAAGTAAAGGTCTCACGAATTCTTAAAGATGGTAAAAAAACTAGAATTTTAACTTTTTTAGAAAAGGGGCAAAAAGTTTCTTTAGATAAATATGGGGAAATTAAAAAAATTGAACCTATTTCTACTTCAAAAATTGCTTTATGGGAGCAAGAAAAACTGATCTTTAATCAAACATCTTTAAAAGAGGTTATGAATACTTTTTCAAAGTTTTTAGATATAAAAGTTCATTTTAAAAGTAAATTAAGTTCATCCTACTTGATTACAGGGGAGTTTGAAGTAAGTAAGATGGATGACTTATTAAAATCTTTACCTTTAATTCATCCAATTATTATAGAAAAAAATAAAGATAAAATTTTGATAAAAGACAAATTTTAGAATTTTTTTATTTTTTTGTCTGTTTTTTTTATTTTTCACGTCTTCTTTTTTAGAGAACAATTCTCATAATCATTATGTAAGGAAAATAAATGAATCTACTAAATTCATCGTTAATAGTACCTAGTTTGATTATATTGCTTAATTCTAATACTTTAGCGGATAAGTTATATTCAACTAATACTTCATCTTTATTGGAGGCAATTAAACAAATATCTAAGACTTCAGATATCCCATATATTGTTGATGGAAATATATTAACAGGGAAGAGAGCAAATACAATCAAGAATATTGAAGGTGTAGAAAATGCTTTAGAAAAAGTCTTAAATGGTACAAAGTTAGAATTTATAATACAAAATAATACTATTATAATTAGAAAAAAAACTACGAAAGTAAAAGTAAAAATATCAAATAATGCAACAAAATTAGATGATGTTGTTATCAAAAGTGATTTTTTATCAAATATATCACATGAGGAACTTCAATATTTTGCAGGAAGTAGAACAGTTGTTGATGTAAATGAAATAAAAGAGACTGGTGTCAATAGTATTACTGATGCAATAAAAAAAATACCAGGTGTTATCTCTTCTAAACAAGATGGAACAGGAGGGTCTTTATCTTCTTTAAATATTGGTGTAAGAGGGATGACTCAAAGGCTATCTCCTAGAACAACAGTTTTACTTGATGGTCTTCCTTTGTCTGTTGCTCCTTATGGTCAACCACAATTATCATTAGCTCCAGTATCTTTTAATATGTTATCTAGTATTGATGTTATTAGAGGGGGAGGAAGTGTACGATATGGACCACAAAATGTTGGGGGAATTATAAATTTTAATACAAAGAATATTCCAGAAGCGTTTGAAGGTAGTATTCAAGGAACGGGTAGTTATTATACAAAAGGAAAAAATAACTTAGAGGGTAAATCTTATAGTTTATTTAATGGTGGAATGTTAAATGATAAATTAGGAATAGCACTTTTCTATGAAGGTAAAAAAGGTTCTTCTTGGAGAGAACACTCTAAGAGTGATATTGATAATGTAATGTTAAAAACTAAGTATAATATTAGTGATGATCATGTTTTAAAAACAAGATTAACGTATTATCAAGCAAATAATGAAATGGCTGGTGGTTTAACACAAGCTGAATATGAAAATGATCCTTATCAATCAAAAAGACCTTATGATAAGTTTAGTGGAGATAGAAAAGAAGTAGCACTATTTTATGATGGATATTTAAGTGATTCAAGTTTTGTTGAGGTTAAAAGTTTTTATAATAAAAGTAATAGAGAGTTTATTTATGGAAGAGGTGCTCCTGATATATCAACAAGGTTAGATACTCTTCCACGAGATTATAAAGTATTTGGTTTAGAAGGAAGAATTTCAGAAAAAATTAATTTAGGAAATATTCTTAGTGAGTTATCTTTTGGGTATAGATATATTAATGAAAATGCTAATGAGAAAAGACATAGACGTAGTTTTGTTGCGGGCTCAAACCCTTATACTGTATCAGCTGTTACTAATCGTGATAGCCATAATGAAACAAAAGCACATGCATATTTTACTGATTGGAGATTTGATTTAAATAAACTAACAGTTACTCCAGGTGTTCGTTATGAGAAAGTTGATATTTCAAGAGAAAATAAGATTACATCATTTTCTGAAGATGTAGATTACTCAGAGTTACTACCATCATTAAATCTAGCATATAAATTAAATGATTCTTTAACAGCATTTAGTAGTTATAACCGTTCTTTTGGAAGTATACAGCATCTACAATTGAATTTACAAGATAAAGGTCCAAATACACTAAACCCTGAAATAGCAGATATATATGAAGTTGGAACACGTTATTTTGGAGATAATACAGATTTAGAAACAACATTGTTTTATATAGATTTTAAGGATCAGTTAGGATATAGCAGTGTTAATAAAAAATGGGAAAATAGAGGAAAAACTGTACATAAAGGTATTGAATTAGCAGGAAATTTATATCTTGATAATTATTCTGAATTATTAGAAGGAAGTAGTTTATATGGTAATTATACTTATTTAGATGCTAAATATAAAGAGATAAATAAGGGTAATGATATTGAATTTACTTCAAAACATACAGGTTTGCTAGGTTATAAATATACAAATGATAATGATTGGAATGCTTTTATTGAATTATATTACCAATCAAAGCAATATAGTGATAATTTAAATACATCAACAGAAAATAGTGCTGGTTCTTTAGGTGAAATACCTGCTTATGCTATTACAAATATTGGATATTCAAAATCAATAAATTTAAATAGTAATGATTTAATTTTTTCACTAGGTGTAAAAAATCTATTTAATAAAGAGTATTTTACAAGATCAACAGATACATTAGGAAATGGTAAGTATATCGGTGCTCCAAGAGAAATATATTTTTCTATGAGACTTGAATATTAAAAAAATACATAAATATTTAGCTAAATTTTTGGTACTTTTTATTTTAGTTATGACAATTTCAGGGAGTATCTTACTTTATAAAGAAGAGTTAATTAACTCTTCTTTATGTGTAAAAAAAGAGTCTAATTCTTTCTCTTTGGAATTATTACAAAAAAATATAAAGAACCACCAGTATATAAAGGTTCTTTCTTTTCCTAGTAAAAGTTATAGATATTATAAAATACTTTTTGTAAATGGAAATACTAAATATTATTTAGCAAGTAATTCTAAAGAATTAAAATGTAAAATAATAATTTTTTTAGATTTTTTAAGTAAATTACATTACAACTTATTTTTGAGTAAATATTTGCTTGTCTTTTTTGGAGCTTTATTAAGTTATTTACTTATTAGTGGTTTTTTTATAGCACGTAAATATAAACTTTATAAGATTTTAACTAGTAGAAAATTAAATTATAAATTAGCACATATTAAAGTTGGTGTAGTTTTTTTTCCTTTTCTTTTAATTTATATACTATCAGGTGTGTTTCTACCATTAAAAAAAACTTTTGTAAAAAATATATTTAAAGAACATATTCTTTATCCTAACATTCAAATAAAAGATAAAAAACAGTCAAATGATTTTGCATTAGTATTTAATAATATAAGAAATATTGTAGATAATGGATATATATCAAAAGTATATTTTTCTAATAAAAATAAAAATGAGTATATTTTTAGAATACGATATTTTGAAGAACTACATCCAAATGGTAAATCATTTTTACTCGTAAACTCTAGTAATCAAAAAATTATACAAAATATTGATGCTAGAAAACATCCAAAATTATTAACTATTATTGAAAACATATATACCTTTCATGTAGGTAAATATGATGAAATTTTTCATCGTGTATTCATTTTACTTATAGTGTTGATATTATGGTTTTTATCATTAATGGTATTTAAAAAGACAGATAGAAAATAAAAAGAGGAAGAATATTCTTCTCTTTTTATCTATTTTCATAAGGTTTTTTAGTTGTAAGCCTTGTGTCTACCATTCCTCTTCCAATTGTAAAGTGGTAAAGTGATTGATAGTGATTTGTAGTAAGACCTATAGTTCCATGTAAAATATCATCTAAGAAACAACCAATTCCTGTTGCTGATAAGTTTAATGTAGTAGCTTCAAGATATAACTGTTGTCCAATAGCTCCACAATCCCAATATAACTCTTTATATCTATTTGCTCCATGCTCTTCTAATTGTTCTACAAATTGTGCTAACATTCCAATAGTAAAAGCTCCATCACTTGCAATATCTTGGTTACAAGATAAGGCTTTTGTTACAAATCTAAAATCACCTTCTTTTAGTTTATATAACTCTCCACAATTTGTATCTACTTTTTCCCATAAGAATTCATCTTTTAGAAGTTTTTGAAGTTCATCTTTGTGGCTGCCATTTCTAAGTAATAAGTATAGTCCAGATTCTATATCTTCAACACTATGTACAAAAGTTACTAAGTGCACAAAGGCATTATTTGATTTTACTGAGCCTAAAATAGTTTCAAACTCTTTTTTGCTAATAGTACAATCATCTTTTTTCATAATTTGAGCAGAACGTCTAGTCATTACAATATCTTTAGCAGATTTTGAAGGCTCTCTATATGGATTTTGCTCATAAACGTCATTGATGTAATTTTTATTTTCTATCTCTTCCGTAAGTGTGGCATCTTCTATTTCTTCTAAGATATTCCAAGGATGCCAAGCAAAGCTTAATTGATTTGCTTTTCCTTCATATGTATTTTCTAGAGAGTTTCTAATATCTTGAATATTAATATTATTGTCAATATTCTCATCTTTTGAAACTAAGATTAACATATCTGTTAATTCTCGCTCTTCTGGAACATATCTATTTGCTTGATCTACTCCTATTAAATTTTGAAGTTCAGAGTCTTTTGTATTTATAACTTCTATTTTCCATCCTAAAATTGAAGCTGAAATTTCCAAGGCTTTTAGTGCGTGACCACAATCAAGCTGTGTATATCTCCAAGCTCTTTCCCCATATTTCCAAGCTTCTCTCCAAACTATAGAAGATAAAGCCACTAAGAAACTATTTTTTGGAAGTTCTAGTTTTTCATCTGCACCTGATAGAAGTTCTAGTTCATGATTTTGTGGTGCATAATGATGTAATCCATTTGGAATATTTTGAATATCATTTGCAATAATATAAGCTTCTGTTGGGTGTAAGTTTCCACTTGAGGCATTACATCTTAAAGCCCATGATTGATCTTGAAACTCTTTGATTGCAGCAAGCCCTAGTGAGAATTGAAAAAACTGAGAAATTGCTTCTAAACAAAGTGGAGCTTGTATTGCTTTGTCTTTTGAGTTTGAAAAAATTTGTGAATATTCTAAAGTATTGTTTTCAAAAGATAAAGGCAATAAAGTTTTGTGTGTGTTTGAATAGGTTCTAAATGGGTTGGGTTGTGTATTCCAATCCATATATCCTAAAGACTTAGCGTATCGCTGTTGCGAGTGTTTTGTTTCGTTATGATAGGTATAAACCATTTGTAAATTTTTATTCATGACACATGGTATCACATAATTTTCTAAGAAAGTATTAAAAAGATAAAATTTATTAGATGATTTTAATTATTAGAAATAAATCTTTAATCAAAATTTTGGTAAAACATCTACAAATAATTTCTTAGGTAAACAAATGAAAGAAAAAATATATTTACTTCCTGGTCTTATGACAGATGAAAGACTTTGGCAAAGATTAAGACCATTTTTAGATGAATATGAACTTATTCATGTTCCAATTCCTAATCTAACAGATTTTGATAAAATAAATGACTATTTATTAGAGTTATTTAAAGATGAAAAAGTAAACCTTTTAGGGTTTTCTTTAGGTGGATATATCGTTTCATATTTTACTATAAAGTATCCTCACTTAGTAAATAGATTGTTTTTAGTTGCAGCAACTCCAAGTAGTACAAATGAAAAAGAAATACAAAGACGAAAAGGCAAAATTGAGCATATAGAAAAATCTGGCTTCAAAGGTTTGTCTATTGAAAAAACTATATCTTTACTTGAAGTACAAAATCAAAATGATGAAGAGTTAATAAGTATAGTAAAAAATATGTTTGATGATTTGGGAAAAGATGCTTTTATTTCTCAACTTTCTTCTACCTTTAATAGAAAAGATTTATTTGAAGCGTTAAAAGAACTTAGTATTCCTATTCATTTTTTCTATAGTAAAACTGATAGGCTTTTAAACTTCAATTCTATTAATGAGTTACTTGAAAAAGAACATAATATGAAGGTTTTATCAAGAGAAGGCACAAGTCATATGATTCCTCTTGAAGATCCAGAAGAATTAAGTAAAAAGATGAAGTTTTGGATGGCAGAATAAAAGTTTTATACTTTCTTTTTCTAAATCTATCTTTTTACTAAACTTCCTTTGCTATAATTTCAAAAACTCTTTATTGAAAGTACAAATGAAAAAAATATTAGTTATAGGCTATGTATGGCCTGAACCAAACTCTTCAGCTGCTGGCTCGCATATGATGTCTATCTTGCGATTATTTAAATCACAAGGTTGTGAAGTTGAGTTCTCAACGCCATGTGCTTTAAGTGATCATATGATTGATTTAGAAGCAGAAGGAATCTCTTCTAAAAGCATTGAGTTAAACTGTGATAGTTTTGATGAATATATAAAGTCCTATAATCCTGATGTAGTATTATTTGATAGATTTATGATGGAAGAACAGTTTGGACATAGAGTTGATAAAAACTGTCCAAATGCGTTAAAAATATTAGATACTGAAGATTTACAATGTCTTAGAAATGCTAGACATGAAGCTTTAAAAAAAGATAAAGAACTTACTAAAAAAGATTTATTTAATACTGATTTATCAAAAAGAGAAATAGCTGCTATTTTAAGATGTGATATTTCTTTGATTATTTCAAGTTATGAAATGACATTATTAAGAGATACTTTTAATATAAATGAAGACTTACTTCATTATTTACCTTTTATGGTTGATTTAGATTCTTGCTCAAAAGATACAAAGAATTTTGCACAAAGAGAACACTTTATGACTATTGGAAACTTTAGACATGGTCCAAATTGGGATGTGGTTTTATATCTTCAAAAAATTTGGCCACTCATTAGAAAACAATTACCAAAAGCACAACTTCATATATATGGTTCATATCCTCCACCAAAAGCAACAGCTTTAAATAACCCAAAAACAGGTTTTCTTATAAAAGGATGGGCTAGTGATGCTTATGAAGTTATGGAAAACTCTAGATTATGTCTAGCACCAATACGTTTTGGAGCGGGAATCAAAGGGAAACTTTTGGATGCTATGATTACTCAAACTCCAAGTATTACTACAAATATTGGTGCAGAAGGTATGTATGAAAAAGATGAAAATTGGCCAGGTGTAATAAGTGATGATATTGAAGAATTTGTTGATAAAGCAGTTGAGTTATATACAAATGAATCCCTTTGGTTAGAGAAACAAAAAAATGCTAAGTCTTTACTCGAAAAACATTATAATAAGAAAGAATTAGAAGTAAAACTACTAGATAAAATAAAAGATGTTTATAACAATTTAGAAGAGCATAGAACTAATAACTTTTTAGGCTCAATGCTAAAACATCATACAATGGCTAGTACAAAATATATGTCACAATGGATAGCTGAAAAAAATGCAAAAACAAATTTAATAAAGGATGATAAATGATACCAAGAGTATATATGACAGAAGAGCGATTTGAAGAAGAACAAAAAAAAGGTGAAATGCCTCATAAAACATATGAAGATTACAAATTATCTGTAGATAAGTTGTATGATGAACTTGATTTAGAAGAAGATGAAGAAGAAGGAAAGTAAAAAATAAAAGAATTTTAAAATTCTTTCTTAGGAAGCTTTCTTAAAATAAAAATTATGTGTTAAATACAAATATATCAGTCAAGATTAATATTTGTATTTAAAATAAGAAAAAAATAACTAGTAAAACTCTATACTAAAAGATATGGCAAGTAGAAAAGAAATTTAATAATAAAAAAATCATCAAAAATAAAAACTTACTGAAGTAAAATACTTTATAATATTAAGAAAAAAAGTCAATAAATTGATTTAATCACTTAAATAATAAAATAATAAAATATGAAGTATCTAAAAAACTCAAATAATATGTAAAAAATCAATATAAAATTATCACAAAATACTAAAATAGCCATTTCTTATAATTAGTTATAAAATAATAATTAAATAAATAACTTAATAATAGATAAATTTTTTAGCTTATACAATTTGTAAACTTATGTCAAGAGTGTCACTTTTGTGACTGCATTTTTATACACAAGGAGTATGAGATGAAAACAAATTATTTAATGATATGTAGTTTAATAATCTTATTTTTATTTACTGGATGTTCTAATAAAAATAAAATATTAACAATTGAAAATCATGAGAAAAAAAATGTACCTTTTTTAGGGTTAATAGATATTATAGAGAAAAATAAAAATACCAATATATTCTTCATTCATGGGATGAATGGTTATAATTATAATGGATATAGGTCAGATCCTCATGAATTTGCTAATAAACTGAAACAAGAACTTGGTATTGAAAGTTCTTATAAAAGTTTTAAAAATAATTTTAGTCATAGTTTTAAACCAATAAAAGATGATAAGGCAGTTTATATTTATCAAGAAACTATGACATACAAAAATAAAAATATTACAATATATGCTTTAGACTGGAGTTATATTACTGAAGAAGATAAGTATAAGTTGATTAAACTGGATGATTCAAAATATAGAACTTCCGTAACAGAAAATATCAAAAGTATGCTTATTAATAAGGGATTTTCTGATGTTCTAATGTATGTGGGGAAGTATAAAAATAAAATTCAAAATGATGTTTTATCAGGTTATCTTGAAATGCAAGATAAAAACCCTAATTCTAATAACATTATAATCTCTTTTAGTTTAGGCTCTTCAATTGTAGTAGATTTTTTAAATACATCTGATAATAGATTAAATAGAGAGAATATTGATATGATTTATTTCCTTTCTAATCAAATACCTTTAATTAATACATCAAAAGAAGATAATAATATACAATTATCTGATTATCTATCAAAAAAAGAAAATAAATCAGAAATAAAAATTATTTCATTTACAGACCCAAATGATTTACTTTCTTATCCTATTGATTCTAAAAGTATTGGAGAGAATTTAAAAAGCAATTATGTGAATATTACTATATCTATTGCAGATAAAACTTATTATGTACCTTTTTATAAGGAGAAAACAAGTGTTGTAAATTACATGAAAGCACATTTATTTCATATTTATAATAAAAAACTAATGAAATTAATTTTTCATGGAAATAAGGAGTTAAAATGAAAAATATAATAATTATGTTTGTAGGTTTTCTTTTTGTCGGATGTAGTTATAAAACTTCAATTATTGTTCCTGAGAAAGATATTGATGTAAAAATAAATTGTAATAATGAAGAGGGTGTCGCAGGTGTAGTTACAGCTTTTATTATAGATGCTGCAACTGGATATATTGTAGATAAAGTTGATGATAGTCTAGATGAATATGCTTTAACTTTTATTAAACAATATCAAGGAACATTTAAGAGTGATAGTATTTGCAAAAAACTTTTTGTTACTTTTCAAAAAAATAGTACTACATCATTTTCTTTACCTATTGATGTAAAAGTATTTGATAATGCTCCATCGTTAGATATTGAAATCTTGAAAAAAGATATAAAAAGTAAAAATTTTAAAGAGACATTTAAACTAAATGATTTTCCAGGAAGTGCAACTTTTAATTTAGAATGGAAAACTCATTGGCAAAAAGAAAATCAGAGTTTTGAAAAAGTTGTATATAATGGTAAATTATTTAATTTCAAATTTACTAAAAGTGGAAAGATAGAATTTACTAAAAGTGACAAATTATCTATTTTAAAACCACCTAAATCAAATGCTGGTAAAACAAGGCATTATTTAACAATAACATTAACTATTATAAATTCAGATAAATCTGAAATTATTAAAAGATTGGCAAAATCTTTTAAAGATAAAAAAGGTGAAATTCAAGATGCAATAGTTGATGCATATAAAAAAGAGTTGGATGAATAAAATACTATGTACCTATAGAAACTATTTTCTATAGGTACATAATTTGAGAAATAAATACGATAATAATTACACAAATAAATGGAAATAAATGACTTGTAAAAACAAATGGGTTTACTTTAAAAAACTTTTGATTAAAGCCTCTAATTCCTAACCATAAACCAAAAAATGCTTTAATACTTAACATAATTTGAAAGTTGTTAAGTCCATCTTCTGTTATTGGGCCAAAAACTTGTATTATTAGATATATTCCTGATGCTACTGCTACTAATAATGCCCATGGTACTACTTTTCTTACGTGCATCATGATAGCTTCTCTAGCTTTTTTTGATTCTTCGTCATTTAAAGTTTGAGACATTTTTGATAAAAACAAGTTATCTACAAATAAAAATCCCCCATATATAAACATTGCGAAAAAATGAATTAGATGTATAAATGTAAAAGTGATGATAAGTCCTTTTTATTTTTTAAGAATATAGTAGAAAAAACGATAAATTACATTGATAATAATCAATCACACAATCAATCTACAATGACCTTGTAAACTTCATTCAACACAAAACACACAGGATACATAAAATGGATGAAGAAAATAGTTTCTTTACTACACTTGGAAGAATAAATAGTATCTTATTCTTTCTTTTTATACTTTTAGGTTTAGGGCTTTTAAGCTTTGTAACTTATAAGTTTTATACAGATGCTACAAGTAAGAGAGTTATCTCAAATATTGTTAATACTCAAAAAGAGCCAACTTTAAAAAAGAAATTTCAATTATCAAGTGAATCCACTCTTATAAATGAAAAATATTTAGCAACTCCTTTATCATTAATTCAATCTTTTGAACACTCATATTATTCAAAAAATAGTACTTCTATTCAAAACTATTTATTTACAGATATTACAAATAGTAAATCAAGATGGCTTTTTGATACAAATGAATATTTACTTTTAACTACTACTTTTATTCAAAAAGACAGATTTAAAACAAATCCTACTGGTGCAAAAGCTATTTTTACGCAAGTTGTTAAAAAAGATACAAATGGTGATAAGAGATTAAGTCAAAAAGATAAAAAAAGTTTATTTATATCTAAAATAGATGGGACATTAGGTTCTATTTTAGTAGAGGACTTGGATATTTTAAATACTTGGCAAATATTAGATGATGATACGTTATTTATTATTTATCAGTCAAAAGGTATAGCTCATAGTGCGAAGGTAAATCTTAACACTTTTGAACTTTTTGAGAAAAAAAGAATATTTCTAGAATAACACTAGTTTAAATTAGTAAAGATATAATATTATTTTATAAAAAGGATTTATATGAATCTACTATTTAAAATAATACTTATATCTTTTTGTTTTACTTCTTTATTTTCAAAAGAGTTTAAAACACAAACTTTAGCTACATTATCTTCAATCCCTTGGGGTATGACTTTTATATCACCATCTCAGATGCTTATAAGCCAAAAAGATGGGTCAATCTCTCTTCTTAATATCCAAACAAAAAAACTAATCTCAATTGAAAATCCAATTAAAAGTTTTCAAAAAGGTCAGGGTGGTTTTTTAGACATTAAAGTTTCTCCAAATTTTAAAGAAGATTCATGGATATATTTTACTTATTCAAAAAAACAAAAAAATGAAATCTCAACTACCCTTGCTCGTGGAAAATTTAAAGACAATAGTTTTTCAAAGATTGAAGATTTACTAGTTTCTAAAAATAGAAGTAATACAGGTTTTCATTTTGGAAGTAGGATAGCTTTTGATAAACAAGGTCATGTGTTTTTCTCTATTGGAGATAGAGGTATTAGAAATAATTCCCAAGATTTAAATACACATGCGGGGTCAATTGTACGACTTAATCTTGATGGTTCAATTCCAAAAGATAATCCATTTGTTTCAAACCCTAAAGTCTTAGATGAGATTTATTCATATGGACATAGAAATCCTCAAGGTTTGTATTATGATAAACAAAGAGAAGAGTTGTTTTCAAGTGAACATGGTCCAAGAGGTGGAGATGAGATAAACCTTATTTCAAAGAGTGCAAACTATGGTTGGCCTATTATCACTTATGGAAAAGAATATTATGGGCCTATTTCAATAGGTGAGGGAACTCATAAAAAAGGCTTAATTCAACCCTTAAAAGTTTATATACCTTCTATTGCTCCAAGTTCACTTCTTGTTTATAGTGGAAAACTTTTCAAAGAGTATAAAGGAAAACTTTTTTTAGGAGCTTTAAAATTAAGACATTTAAATGTAATCACATTAGATAAAAATCAAAAAGCTATAAAAGAAGAAAGACTTTTAAAAGATTTAGATGAGCGTATTAGAAATGTAATTGAAGACCAAGAAGGGTATATCTATATTTCAATTGATAGTGGAAAGATAATAAAACTTAGTTTATAAAGGAGATTTTTGAAAAATATAGCAATTTTAGTTTATGGAAGTTTGATAAATAAAAAAGAATTAGAAGGTGAAGGTGTGGATATAAGTTCTTGTATTCCTGTTGTATTAAAAGGATATACAAGAGAATTTTCTCAAAAATCACAAAGGCCAATATATATAGATTCAAATAATTCAGTATTGATAGTACTAAAAGATGAATCTTGTACTTTAAAAGGACTTTTAGTACCAAATATAAAAGAAAAAGATTTGGAAGTTTTAGATTATAGAGAAGCAGGTTATAACCGAGTCAAACTTTCACTTGATGAATTAGAATTTAAATATAAAGAAAATACTCAAAATATAGATGAGGTTTATGTATATATTGGGAAAGATGAGTTTTTTGATAATACAACAATACCTATTCCTATTTATTTACATATATGTACTACAGGTGCAAGACAATGGGGAGAGGAATTTTATGAAGATTTCTTAGATACAACAAAGGTACAAAAACAAACACTAAGAAGTTATCTCTAATCTTAGTGTGGATTTTTTAGTATTTTGCTAATATTTCTATTAGATGAAAACCAAATTCAGTTTTAACAGGTCCAAGGACTCTATTTGTCTGTGCATCTTTTGTAAAAATTACATTATCAAACTCTCTTACCATTTCACCTTTTTTAAATGTTCCAAGATTTCCACCTCTTTTCCCTGAAGAACATTTTGAAAACTTTTTTGCAGCTTTCTCAAAAGTAATTTCATCTTTAGCAATTTCTTTTTTTAGCTTATTTGCTAACTTATTAGTATTTACTAGTATATGTCTAGCTGATGCTTGTGCCATTTTGACCCTTTTTAAAGTATTTCGAAATTTTATCTAAAAAAATGAAAAAATACATTAAAATTGATATTCCTTTAAGTTTAACTAGCTAAAATCCCATTCCTGTTTCAAATAACAGTAAATATCTTCAAAACGCGGAATAGAGCAGCTTGGTAGCTCGTCGGGCTCATAACCCGAAGGTCATAGGTTCAAATCCTATTTCCGCAACCAATTATTGGTGGGATTGGAGAGTGGTCAAATCCTGCGGATTGTAAATCCGCCGCCTACGGCTTCGAAGGTTCAAATCCTTCTCCCACCACCACTTAAAGTGTGGCGCGATAGCTCAGTCGGTAGAGCAATGGATTGAAAATCCATGTGTCGACAGTTCGATTCTGTCTCGAGCCACCACTTTTTTAAAATCATCAAACAATCAAATTTCAAAATATTTAATAAAAAAACTTTATATGTTTTTTTAATGCTATTCATATAAGATATACTCATCAAAATTTAAAAGCTTTTATATATAAGGAAGAAAATGAAGAATGAAAATGTAAAAAAAGAGTTTGCAGTAGTTATTAGAAATGCTAAAATCACAGCTGCCATATTTTTTATATTATTAACACCAAGTATTGTAATAACAGTAAAAGATCTATCTGAACTATTTGGATTACCAAAAGATACTTGGCTAAATGCCTCAATTGCAGGGTTTGCAATATATATAGGTTTTGTTTTCTTTTTATGGAAATGTCCAAAATGTGGGAAGTTCCCAGGACGTGGATGGTTTAGAAAAGAGTGTGAAAAATGTGGAGTTGAATTAAACTAATCAATTTTTATAAATAAAAAAGGGAAAGTATTTATACTTTCCCTTTTTTTATGTCTATGATTCTTTGATTGTACACTTTTTAGTAATAATACAAAGTGGACAAAAGTCAGCAATCCCTGCAATTAAGGGAATTACTCCAAGGTAAAACCATGGATTACTTAAAAAGAATCCTACAGCTATTAATACTAATCCTAAAACAATTCTAAACGGTCTACAAAATGCTCTTATCTTATCAAATGTGTTCATTATAATCCCTTTTTATTTCAAAGTATAATTATATCTTATTTAACTTAGTATGATTTTAATAAGAATAAATTATAATTATATTAAACATATGATTTTCTTATTAATGTAAACTAATTTAAAATATCAACTTTTTTTTCTATTTTTATTTCATTATGATTTATCGAAGATTGATAAACTAAAACTTCAACACCTTTTTTTGTAGCTTCTTTAAAAGCTTCATAATACTTAGGGTCAATTTCATTTGCAAGTCTAAAAGGTACATCATCTGTTCTTTGAATAACATATAACATTACTGCTCTGTGTCCTTGTGATGATATTTCAGTTAACTCTTGCAAGTGTTTTGTTCCCCTTGCTGTTACTGAATCAGGAAATGCTAGTTCATCATCTATTTTTAAACTTACACTTTTTACTTCCACATAACATTTTTTTTCATCATCATTATTTGATAATAAAATATCAATTCTAGAATTTTGACCATATTTCTGTTCAGGTTTTATATTTTCAAAACCTTGAAGTTCTTTTATAGTTTCATTTTGAATTGCTTCAATAGATATCTTGTTTGCAACACCTGTATTTGTACAAATAAGTTCATTATTCATTTGTGTTAGTTCTAGTGTATATTTTAGTTTTCTTTTTGGATTATCGTGAAAACTTACCCAAACTGAACAATTTTCTTCAATACAAGAAGTCATAGCTCCAGTGTTTGGGACATGTGCTGTGATTTCTTGTCCATCATCTAAAATAATATCTGCTAAAAAACGTTTGTATCTTTTTATTAATTTCCCGTGTATTAACTCTGGAAAGTTCATTTATATTGCCTTTATATTTTTATAAAAACAATGATACTAATCAAATCTTAATTGTTTCTTTTCCCTTTATTATAATAATCATCATATGAAAGTCTTGACTCAATTACAATTGCACTTGTTGGACATAATTCAGCACAAACTCCACAACCAACACAAGAAGAATTTATCTGTGGTTTTTTCCCATTATTTGAATTATTATCAACCATTTCAATTGCTAATATAGAGTTTGGATAAGGACACATATCTGCACAAATAGTACATTGTTTATCCTCATACTCTTCAAGTTTTTCTAATACTTCATTTTCTAATTTATTTGTATGTGGATGTGTATAAATCCTATCTATATCTTTTCTTGTAACTTCTTCTGTACTAATACCAATACATTTGTTCGAGAATTTAAATACAGCAACTCCCATTTGTACATCTTGGGGTTTTTCTACATCATGACTTAGAGCATTTGTTGGACATGCTAGTACACATGGAAGTGCTGTACATAAATAACAAGCCCTTTGTAATGAGTCAATATATGGAGTTCCAATTCCATGGCCTTTAAATATATCTGCTAACTCAATACTATGATATGGGCAAACTTGTGCACATTGCCCACACTTAATACATAAGGATAGAAAATCACTCTCACTTTGAGCTCCTGGTGGTCTTAATCTTTTTTCTTCCGCATTTAAATATGGAGCTAATGCAACTCCGGATGCTGTTAATAAACCCAAAATCCCCAATGTGGATTTTTGGATAAATTCTCTTCTTTCTAATTTTATTTTCTCTGCCATATATTCACTTCTTATTTAGAATAAAAAAACTCACTTTTTAAAATATTAAATTTAGTACTCTCTTCATCATTTTCAAGTTTTAGTTTTTTTAGAGCTTTTGGATTAACTTTGAAATATCCAAATACTACTTCTAGTTTGTCATCTTTTTGAAGTTTGAAGTCATATTCTATAACTCTTCTTTCATTTGCTTTTATCATATTATTTTTGATTTCACTGTCTGCTAACCAAGGCATTGTAGCTTTGCCATCTTTTCCTATGATTCTTGCAAAAGTTTTGTTTTCTAGTTTGATAGTTTCTTTATTTCTTAAGATATTTACTTTTAATACAGCAAGTCTTAAAGGCTGTAAAAATAGATTATGACTAGCTTCATTTTTAATTGAAATTTCAAAGAACTCTTTTTTTTGTTTAAATTTGATTTTTACATATTTAGCTAATAAGTTTTGATTCATAGAGGCATTTGCAAAACCATGAAATCTATGAGTTTTAGTGATTTTAATACTTGTAGCAGTACCTTTGATTTTTGGCATATGACAAGAAATACAATTTGTTTCTTCCTCTTGTGCGCCTTTTTCATCAACTCTACATAAATCAAAGTTATTGTCATTTTGTAAGTGAGAGTGACATCCCATACACATCTTCCCTGTATAGAAGTTCTTATTTGAATAATCTATTGTATGAAAAGGGGAACCTGATTTTTTCTTCATCATTCCAAAAAGTGTAATTTCATCTTTAAACTCTTTGTTTTTTAAATCTCTACTGTTCTCATTTGCGGAATAGAAAACTTTGTCTTTTAATGTCACAATGTTTCCATTCATTTTGCTATGTTTTTCCACATCTTTTATACTATGACAATATGCACATGAAATTGCTTCTTGTGTTTGTACTTCATTTTTAACCGGAAGTGCTTCTTTTTTCTCTTTTAATTTAGTTAATAATTCTAAATCTGTAGGAGTATGACATTTTGCACAAGTATATGCACCTTCTTGCTTCTGTGGGTGAAGATTCCAAACTGCTTCATGAATCTTATCTTCAAATGTCGAAGCTTTTCTATGCGATGAGTTATAGAACTCTGCGTAAATTGTAGGGTGACATCCCTTACATGTATTGCTTTTTACAAACTCTGTTCCATAAGAGTTTACTAAGATAAAAAGTATAAATAAAAAAACTTTCATTTTGTATCCTTGAATTTTTGAAAAGTATATATAAAAATAAAATTTATTAAAATGATATTTATCAATAAAAGTTATATTTCTTAAGCAATTTTTTTATAAAAATTAGCAAGTATGGAGTAGCTTGAAACATATGAATTTCCTATAATTCACTAAAGCAAACAAAGAGAGTGTAATGAAAAAAACAACAAAAGATGAATATATTCAAAGTGTATATAAAATTGTATTTTATATAGAACAAAATTGTAATGAAGACTTAGATTTAGAAGAATTATCTAAAATAGCAGGCTTTTCAAAATACCATTTTCACCGTATTTTTAAAGGGATAATTGGTGAGAGTATTGGGGATTATGTACGAAGAGTAAGATTACAAGGTTCAACTTTGAGGTTTAAATCAAAAAGTAGAATTACTGATATAGCAATGGAAAGTGGATATGAAACAAATGCTTCCTTTTCCAAAGCTTTTAAAAAATACTTTAATATGTCACCTTCTGAATTTGCTTTAAAAGTAAAAGAAAAAAAAGGAAAATTTATGTTAGATGTAGAGTTTATAGAAATAGATGATATTGAAGTTTTAAGTGTAAGAGGAGTTGGACCTTATATAAAAGCAGCGCCTTATGCAGCAGAAATATTAATGAAGTTTGCATATACACAGAAAATAAAGTTCAAAAAAAATCTTATGGGAAAAGAAGCCAGATGTTTTGGTATTTCTCATGATGATCCAAATATTACAGATGATGATAAAATAAGATGTGATATGTGTATTACTTGGGATGATAAAAGTGTTAAGCCTGAAGGTGAAGTTGTTTCAAATATGATAAAAGGTGGGAAATATGCAAGAATTTTACATAAAGGTCCTTATGAAAATCTAACTCATACTTATGAGAGTATCACTACTTGGATAATTGAAAATGAAATAACATTGAGAAATGTACCATTTTTTGAAGAGTATCTAAATAGAGATCCACGAAGAACTAAACCTGAGAATCTAAGGACGCTTATTCATATACCTATTTCATGATATAATGTCACATGAAAAAAATAAAACTATTTTGTGACTCAAGTGTAAACCCTCAAAGTAAAATCGGTGTAGCTGCTTTTTTATATTATGAAAATGAACTTTCAGAAGAACCTACAATTTATACAAAAGAGTTTGATGATACTTCCTCTACAAAGTTGGAGCTTCAAACTTTTTTATGGGCAGTGAAAGAATTAGATAGATTTGATGCTTATGAAGTATATACAGATTGTCAAAATATTTTTAGTTTATTAAATAGGCGTGAAAAGCTTGAAAAAAACAATTATAAAACAAGTACAAATAAAGAAGTAAAAAATCAGATTTTATATAAAGAGTTCTATGAAGTATTAGATAAGAAAGAGTGTACTTTTGTAAAAGTAAAAGGCCATAAAAAATCTAGTGAAAAAGATAGTATTGATAAAATATTTTCAAAAGTTGATAAGGCCTCAAGAAAAGAGTTAAGGGTTATTTTAAATAATCCCTAACATCAAATACTTTTCCATTATCTTTTCCCTCTAAAGCTTTTTTATAGGCTTTAACAAATTTTGTTGCACTTATAGCATTTGTTGAATCATAGCCCATTAAATCTAAAGTCTCTTTTGCAAAAACTGGACTAACTATATTTATTCTATGTTCTTCAAGTTCTAAACTTACAGCCTTTACATAGCTTTCAAGTCCTGCATTAATCATACTTATAATTGAGCTTCCGTAAATTGGTTCTCTTGCTAAAACACCACTTGTTAAAATAAAAGTTGTACTTTTTTTGGCATATTTTTTACCAATAAGAAAGAGATTTATTTGTCCCATAAGTTTGTTGTTTAGTGAGTATTCATAATCTTTGTCATTTAAATCACGATGGGTTCCAAATCTAGCATCTCCTGTTGTGGAAATAACAGCATCAAAAGAACCTATTCTTTCATACATTTTTTCAATAGACTCTTTAGATGTTATATCTGCTAGATAATCACCTCTCCTAAAGCCCACTTTTATGATGTCATGTTTTACTTGTAAGTCTTGTACTAATGCTTTTCCAATAGTACCAGTTGCACCAATTATTATTATCTTCATAGTAAAGCCTTTTTATTTATTTTATAACTAAATATTTAAATTAATACTTATATTTTAAAACTAATTAAAGGCTTGTTTTTAGCTATTTACTATAGTTTTCTACTTCTTGTACTGCTTGAACAGCTGCTGGTAAAATAGCTTCACTTAGTGCTGGATGAATATATAACATCTCTTTTAAATGTCTAATATCATTTTCTATATGCATAACTGCTAGAATTTGATGCATCATAGTTGAACTTTCAGGTCCTATTAAATGACAACCTAAAATATCATATGTTTTAGGGTTAATTAAAAACTTAGTTCTTGGGTATTTAAGTCTTGTAGACATAGCTTTAGCACTAGCTAACCAACCTGTAGTACTAGTAACATATTCAATTCCAAGTTCTTGAGCTTTTTGCTCTGTTAGTCCAACGCTTGCAACTTCTGGGTCGGTAAATACACCATGGGGCATATATTTGAATTTTAAAGGCTCGTCAAATTCATCAAGTATAATTTTACTTAAATGATTTACTTCATATGCAGCTGCATGTTGAAGCATATGTTCACCACTTGCATCACCTGTTACATATACACCTTTTACACTTGTTTCAAAGAATGCATCTCTTTTTATAAAACCTCTTTCATCTAGTTTTATATTTGTATTTTCAAGTTCTAAAATATCAGAGTTTGGAATTCTTCCTGTGGCATAAAGTAGGGCTTCACTACTATGAGAACTCTCTTTCCCATCTTTTGTTACTAGAGTTAAATTAAACATATTATCTTTATGTTCAATATGTTGTATTGTTGTATCAAATTCAACATCTACATTTTTTGTATACTCTTCTTTAAATATTGCAGATATATCTTTATCTTCATTTCCTAAAATCCTTTGAGATCTACTAGTTGCTTTGTTTTAATTCTCACTGCATCAAAGAAGTTTGCTAATTCACAAGCAATAAAACCAGCTCCCACTATTGTAATAGACTTTGGAATCTTTCCTTTTAATGGAAATATATCATCACTACTCCAAGCTTTTTCATGATCTGGCTTAATAGGTCTAGTTCCTGTTGCTATTAATATTTTAGGTGCAGTTAACCTTTTCCCTTCAACATCAATAACTTTATCTTCTACAAACTTTCCTAAACCTCTATATACTGTAACATTTTCATTGAATCTGCTCGTATATCGAGGATCTATTTGAGAAATATATTTATTTGTTTCTTCAAATATTTTTTCAACATCAATATGATCAATTGTTGATTTAATAAAGTGTCTTTTTGACTCTTTTATAGATCTTGCTACATGTGCATAACCTATTAAAAGTTTAGATGGAACACAACCTCTATTTGGACAAGTTCCTCCAAATTTAGATTTTTCAATAATAGCAACTTTTAAACCTTGTTTACTTGCTTTTACAGCTAAGTTACTTGCTCTTCCAGCCCCAATAATTATCAAATCATATGTTTCCATTTTAAGCCTTTATTTTTAAGATTAAAGATTATAGTAAATCATTATTTACTGTTTGTGTATTATTTTAAAATAAAGTTTATCATTTTTTGATAAACTTTAGTCATTAATTAAAAGGAAAATGTATGAAATTAAAGTTTTATCAAATTGATGCTTTTACAGATAATGTATTTAAAGGTAACTATGCGGGAGTTATTATTTTAGAGAAATTCTTAAACATTGATATTATGCAAAATATTGCAGCTGAGAATAATCTATCTGAAACTGCATTTATTGTAAAAAATGAAGATGAAAGTTTTAGCATAAGATGGTTTTCACCTTTAAATGAGATTGATTTTTGTGGTCATGCAACTTTAGCTTCGGCTTTTGTTCTTTTTGAAAACAATGAAGGATTAGAAAAGATTAAATTTACTGCTGATGCTGTAGGTGAGTTGTTTGTTTCAAAAGAAGATAAGTATATTAAAATGCAGTTTCCAAATCAAAAGCCTGAAGTTTGTGAAACTCCTAAAGAATTGAAATCTTCTTTATCTATAAAACCAAAAGAAATTTTAAAAAATAGACAAGCATATTTTGCAGTATATGAAAATGAAGAAGATGTATTAAACATAAAAATAGATTTAGAAGAGATAAAAAAACTTTATCCTTTAGATGTGGTAATTACATCAAGTTCAAAAAAATATGATTTTGTATCAAGATACTTTTGGCCAGCAAATGGTGGAGATGAAGATCCCGTAACTGGTTCTATTCATACAGGACTTGCACCTTATTGGGCACAAAAGCTTAATAAAAATGAATTAGTAGCAAAACAAGTATCTAAAAGAGGTGGAGATTTAATTTGTAAAGTTAATGATAATAGCGTTACTTTACTTGGTAAGGCTGTTAAGTATTTAGAAGGTGAAATTTATATATAAAGGATTATTATGAAATATGTTTTGATTATATTTATTACAGTTTTTTTTACTGCTTGTACTTCCTCTTCTTTGGAACTTACTAAGGATTTATCAAGTGAAACCAAGCTTTTAAATAGCGCTAAAGTATGGGATAAATACAAAAGTAAATATAAAAATTCATACTATTATACAAGTGATTTTGTAAGTTATGTAGGCTTTGGTAATGAAACAAAAATACAAGTTCAAAATGGAAAAGCTATCAGTAGAGAATATTTTGAGTTTAATTCTAAAAGAGAAAAAACTTACTCTTATAGTGAGAAGATAAGTACTTTAGGTTTAAATAAAAAAGGTGCAAAAGTAAAAACTATTGATGCTTTATATAAACAGTGCCGAAATATATTAGATAAAAAATCAGAAAATACAAATATATATTTAGGTTTTGATAAAAAAGGATTATTGTCTTATTGTCTTTATTCTGCTAAAAATTGTGTAGATGATTGCAGTTTGGGAGTTAAAATAAAAAATATAGAGTTTAATGTAATTAAATAACCATAAATTTAATTTTTTTTCTTATAATACTTGTCATATAAATTACAAAGGGAAAAGATGAAAAAAAATGCAAAGAATATTTTAATATCTTTAGCTGTAATACTTGGAATTTGGTTAATTATTAAAATCTCATTTTTATGGTTAGTTTTAATAGTTTTATCTTTAGCAGCTCTTGCTATTTATGACTTAAAACAAACAAAACATTCATTATGGAGAAACTTTCCAATAGTTGGAAGATTAAGATGGGTATTAGAAGATTTAAGACCACCAATGAGACAGTATTTTATGGAATCAGATATTGATGGAGTTCCTTTTAATAGACAAGCTAGAAGTTTAGTTTATAGACGTTCAAAAAAACTAGTAAGCACTTTTCCTTTTGGTACAAAAGTAGATGTATATAAAGCAGGCTACGAATGGGTGGGTCACTCTCTTGGAGCTATAAAAGCACATGATTTGGAGCAAGACCCTAGAGTATTAGTTGGTGGTTCTTCATGTACTAAGCCATATAGTGCAAGTATTTTTAATGTATCAGCTATGAGTTTTGGAGCTTTAAGTTCTGCTGCTGTTCAGTCTTTAGGACATGGGGCTAAAATAGGTGGTTTTGCATTAAATACAGGTGAGGGTGGATTAAGTAAATATCATCTTGAATCAAAGTGTGATTTAATCTGGCAAATTGGTACTGGATATTTTGGCTGTAGAAATGAAGATGGTACTTTCAACGAAGACTTATTTGCTCAAAAATCAGTAAGTGAAAATGTAAAAATGATAGAAATTAAACTATCTCAAGGCGCAAAACCTGGGCATGGTGGAATTTTACCTGCAAATAAAAATACTCCTGAAATTGCAGAAGGTAGAGGTGTTAAACCTCATACAAGAGTTGATTCTCCTCCTACTCATTCGTCTTTTAAAACTCCAAAAGAGATGATGCAGTTTATAGAAAAACTAAGAAACTTATCAGATGGTAAGCCAATTGGTATAAAACTTTGTATTGGTAGAAAAGAAGAGTTTATCAATCTTTGTAAAGCTATGAATGAAACTGGACTAAAACCTGATTTTATTACAGTTGATGGTGGTGAAGGTGGTACAGGAGCTGCTCCTTTAGAGTATGCAAACTCAGTTGGTATGCCTTTAAGAGAAGCTTTGATTTTTGTAGTTGATTCTTTAATTGGTTTTGATTTAAAGAAAGATATTAAAGTAGTTGCCTCTGGAAAAGTATTAAATGGAATGGATATTTTAAAGAAGTTAGCTTTAGGAGCTGATTTATGTGCAAGTGCAAGAGGTATGATGTTCTCTCTTGGATGTATTCAAGCTTTAGACTGCCATAAAAATACTTGTCCAACAGGAGTTGCTACTCAAAATAAAAGATTATCATCTGCTTTAGTAGTTGAGGATAAAAAACAAAGAGTTGCAAATTATCATGAAGGAACTATTGAGAGTTTTGTGGAGCTTTTAGCATCTTCAGGTCTTGATGATTTTGAGAAGCTAGATAGACACCATGTCTTCTATAGATTAGATCAAACTAATTATAAAAGATATGATGAATTATATACTCCTATGGAAGTAGGAGATTTATTATCTGCACCTTATCCAGATGGGTTTAAAAGGTTTATGGTTTAGAAATTTTGCTTTGAGCAGAATTTATATTTAATATTTAAATACTCAAATTCTAAAGAGTAAGCATGAAGAAGAAGTCTATGGTTTTTTGTAATTTGAATTCTCTCTTCTTCTCTTACTTCTTTTCTTAAGATTTTATTTGTATCTTCTTCTTTTATTCCATAAATTGGATCTCCAACAATTCTATGTCCTATTGAGTTTAAATGAACTCTTATTTGATGTTGTCTTCCGGTGATTGGTTGAGCTTCTACAAGTGTTTGATTTTTTTCTTTATTGTAAGAGAGAGGTCTTATAAATGTAGATGAGGCTTTTCCTTTTTCATCTGTTTTCATTTTGATTTTGATTTTACCAGTATCATTTGTAATAGGTGAGTTTATTTCTAAAGAATTTTTTATTTCACCTTCTACTATAGCCTTGTATGTTTTTTGATATTTTTTCTCTTCGAACATCTCTTTTAGAATCATTTCTGAGAATCTATTTTTAGAAACTAATACAAGTCCTGAAGTCTCTTTGTCAATTCTATGAACTAAACTAGCATCATCTTTAAAATGGTATTTAATCTCATCTAAGAGAGTATATTCATCATTTATAGCACTAGGATGAACTAATAAACCAGAAGGTTTATCAAATATAGCAAAATGATCTGTTTGAAATAGAGGTTTTAATCCCTTGCTTATAGCTTCAAATATATGAACTTGAATAAAACCATCTTTTACACTTTGATTTTTCTGAAGTCGTTTGTTATTGTGATCGGTAATCTTTCCTTTTGTCAAAAGACTTTGTGCAAGTTTTTTGTCTAAAGAAGTATCTTCAATTAGAAAATCATCAATTAGTTTTTTTTGTATAACTTCAAACTTTTTTAATATATATGGCAATTTTTGTCCTAGATTTAAAATTGTGTGATTATACAATATATTTTTAATAAAAAAATAATAGAACTAATAGGAATTTTCTGCTTTAATAAGAAATGATAAAAGAACTAATTACGACACATGGATATGAAAAGATTGTTAAAGAATTTAAAAATCTTTTAGAAAAAGAGAAGCCTTTTTGGGTAAAAGAAAAAGAGATTGCAGCACAACATGGAGATAGAAGTGAAAATGCTGAATACATTTCTGCAAAAGAGCAAATACGAAATATTGATAAAAGATTGCGATACCTAGATAAAATTATTAATAACTCAGAAGTAATTGATATAAATAAAATTCCACATGAAAAAGTTAACTTTGGTTCAAAAGTAACTTTATTAAACCTAGAAAATGAAGAAGAAATATTTTATATAATTGTAGGTACTCATGAAACAAATCCTAATGAAAATTTAATCTCTAATAAGTCCCCACTTGGTAGGACTTTGCTTGGTAAAAAATTAAGTGAAGAATTTGAATTTATTATAAACAATAATATAATGGAATTTGAGGTTTTAAAAATAGAAGTCTCGAATTTAAAATAATTTTATTAACAATTCTCATAATTAAAATTAATAATTTAAAAATTTATCTTTAACTATTTTCATACTATAAATTTGTTATAATATTATTATATTAAATAAATAATTTAGGGAATAATATTGGAAGAATTACACAAAAGTAATGAATTAGATTTTATATTAAATACTTTTGATGCTTTAGTTTATGTAATAGATTTAGAATCATATGACATAATCTATGCGAATGAAAAAACAAAGAATGAGTTTGGTGATGTCTTAAATAAAAAGTGTTTCAGTGTTTTACAAAAAGATAGAAGTAAACCTTGTAAAAACTGTAACTTATCAACAAATGGGATTTTTGAAAATAGAAGAAATGATTTAAAATGGGAACATATAAATGCTTTAAATGGCAAGATATATTTATATAGTGACAAGATTGTAAAATGGAAAGATGATAGAGTAGTTAAAATTCAAGTTGCTTTAGATATTTCAAAACAGAAAAAATTAGAACATGAATTGCACTTAGAAAAAGATAATGCTATTTCTTCTTTTGAAGCTTTATCAAATGCTACAATCGAAGGGCTAATAATCTATGATGAAAATAAAAAATGTATAAAAGTTAATGATGTAGCTCCTGAGTTATTAGGTTATGAAAAAGATGAAATGATTGGTATGGATGCTTTATCTTTTATTGCAGAAGAGTCAAAATCTAAGGTTCGAAAAGTAATTAAAAACCAAAATCAAGAACCTTATGAAGCTAAGCTTATTAGAAAAGATAGTAGTGAGTTTTATGCAATTATTAGAGGTAGAGATATATTATTAGCAGGACAAATGGTTAGGGTTTCTGCTGTAATGGATATAACTGCTATAAAAGAAAAAGAGATAGAAATATCAAAACTTGCATATTTTGATCCTTTAACTTCTTTACCAAATAGAACTTCATTAAAAAACAAAATCAGTGAATTTATGCAAAAAAGCCAAAGAGACTTATGTTATGGGGCTTTAATGTTTATTGATTTAGACCATTTTAAAATAATTAATGATACTAAAGGTCATCTAATTGGAGATAAGCTTTTAGTAGAGTGTGCAAAAAGATTAAAAATAGTTGTAAGAGAATATGACTTAGTTACAAGATTTGGTGGGGATGAATTTGTAATATTAATAGATACACAAACTAAAAGTAAAAATTTTGCAGCATTAAATGCTAGTACTATTGCTCAAAAAATAGTAAAAGCTATGAAAAAGACTTTTTATATTGAGAAGTTTGAATTTAGAATAAGTGCAAGTATAGGAATTGCAATATTTAAAAATCATGATATTTCTTTTGATGAAATTATGAAATATGCAGATAGTGCTATGTATCATGCAAAAGAGAATCATAGGGGTGGATATAGTTTCTTTGATCCAAAACTTCAAAATAGTATTGAAAGAAAAGTATTATTAACCCATGAACTTAGAAAAGCAATAGAAAAGCATAGATTAGAAATATATTATCAAGACCAAATGGATATGGACGATAACCTTGTAGGTATTGAGCTTTTACTTAGATGGAATCATAAAACATTAGGTTTTGTTTCTCCTGTTGAATTTATTCCAATTGCAGAAGAGAGTGGATTAATACTAAAACTTGGTGAATATGTTTTAATAGAAGCTTGTAAATTACTAGAAAAATGGAAAAATGATGAAAATAAATCTTTATATAGAATTTCTGTAAACATAAGTTTGATACAATTCCAACGAGTAGATTTTGTTGATTTAATTAAAAACTTAATAAATCAATATCAAATCAATTCAAATACATTAAGACTAGAAATTACAGAGAGTTTACTTCTAAAAAATGCTGATCAAGCCTTGGATAAAATTAATACCCTAAAAGAGATGGGGGTTAGTATTTCTATTGATGATTTTGGGACTGGTTATTCTTCTTTATCTTATTTAAAAAAATTACCTGTTGATGAGCTTAAAATTGATAGGTCATTTATTCAAGATATTTTAAAGGATGAAAGTGATGAAATTATTGTAAACACAATTTTAGATCTTGGAAAAAAGTTTAATTTTGAAGTTATAGCTGAAGGTGTTGAGAGTAAAGAAATACTTGAAAAGCTAAAACAAATGAATTGTAAATACTTTCAAGGATATTACTATGGTAAGCCTTCTAGTTTAGATGAATTAAAATAATGGAATTATATTGGAAATTAAAGATTTACAAACACTAATAGAGAATAGTTTAGAAAATAAAAATCAAGAGTTTAAAAGACTTTTTCATGGAAGAGGGAACTTCTATGGAGAATTCAGTTTTTTAACTGTTGATTCTATTGATAGTGTTTTATATATATGTTTTTTTGATGAGGTTGAAGAAAAATTAGAAAATAGTTTACTTGGGCTATTTTCTAATATTTATGAAAAATATTCTTTTGAAGCACTTGTTTTACAAAGAAGATATGAATTAAAAGCACCTTGTGAAGTTTTAAAAGGAAAACTAAAAGAAGAACAATTTGCTTTAGAAAATGGTTTGAAATATCATATTTCTTTTACAAATAGAAATCTTGGTGTCTTTTTTGATATGAAAAAAGGTAGAGAATATATAAATTCAATTTGTAAAGATAAAAATGTATTAAATCTTTTTTCTTACACTTGTGCTTTCTCCGTAAGTGCTATAAATGCAGGAGCTAGCAAAGTTGTAAATGTAGATATGGCAAAAGGTGCTTTATCTCAAGGTCGAGAAAATCATCGTTTAAATAACTTAGATACTAAAAAAGTGCAATTTATGCCTTACAATATTTTAAAATCATGGAGTCGAATTAAAAAGTCTGGACCTTATGATATTATAATTATTGATCCTCCTTCTTTTCAAAAAGGAAGTTTTGCTGCAAGTAAAGATTATGAAAAGATTATAAAAAAACTTTCATCTTTAGCAAGTGATAAATGTATAGTTTTATCTTGTCTAAATGCTCCTGAGTTAGATACAAATTTTGTAAAAGATATTTTTGCTAGCCATGCTTCAATGTTTAAATTTGAAAAAAGAATAGAGAACCTAGATACCTATCCTTCATTAAATGAAGAGAAGTCTTTAAAAAATTTAGTTTTTAAAAACTTCTAAAATGTAAATAATCCTTTAAAATGTATAAAATATTCACATAAATTTTAATTTATAGGTATTAAAATCATGTATTAATTTCTAAAAATATACTATCTTATGATATACTTAAATTTTTAAACTTGTTTATTAATTAAATAAGTTTTAATTTTATTGCTAGGATAAGTATGAAAGAGAATGGCTTAGTTTACAAATATGCAAATGGTAATTTGGTATTTCAAATTATTGTTGGGATTATTTTAGGTGTTTTAGTTGGCTTTATATCAAAAGAACTTGCAAGTGCTGTTTCAATTTTGGGAACACTTTTTGTAGGAGCATTAAAAGCTATTGCTCCAATTTTAGTTTTTGTTTTAGTCTCAACTGCAATTGCTACAAAGCAAATGGGTGTACAAACAAAGATTAAACCAATTGTAACTTTATATTTAATTGGTACATTTTTAGCTGCACTAACCGCAGTATTTGCAAGTTTTTTATTTCCAAGTGAGCTTGTGTTATTAGATGCACCAACTACAACTTTAGCACCACCTGATAGTGTAATCACTGTATTAAAAGGTGTTTTATTTAATATGGTAGATAATCCAGTAAATGCATTACAAACTGGCAATTTTATTGGTATTTTAGTTTGGGCTATTGCTTTAGGAATTGCGATGCATTATAGCTCACAAGAAACTAAAAATGTGTTTTTTGATGTATCAAATGGGGTTACTAAGATTGTAAAGTTTATTATTAAACTTGCGCCTTTTGGTATATTTGGTCTTGTAGCTAATACATTTGCTCAAACTGGTTTTGATGCTTTACTGAGTTATGGAAGACTTTTAATGGTTTTAGTAGGAACTATGTTATTTATGGCATTTGTTATAAATCCAATAATTGTTTTTATAAAAACAAAAAGAAATCCTTTTCCTCTTATTTTTACTTGTGTAAAAGAAAGTGGTATTACAGCTTTTTTTACAAGAAGTAGTGCAGCAAATATTCCTGTAAATCTAAATCTTTGTAAGAAGTTAAATTTAGATGAAAATACATATTCTGTTTCTATTCCTTTAGGAGCTACAACAAATATGGCTGGAGCTGCTGTTACGATTACTATTTTAACACTTGCAACTGTACATACTTTAGGAATGAGTGTTGATATTGGAACGGCACTATTATTGAGTGTAATATCAGCACTTGCTGCTTGTGGAGCTTCTGGTGTTGCTGGTGGGTCATTATTACTTATTCCTTTAGCTTGTTCATTATTTGGTATATCAAATGATGTTGCTTTACAAGTTGTTGCTATTGGTTTTGTAATTGGAGTTGTGCAAGATTCACTTGAAACTGCATTAAATTCATCTACAGATGTTGTTTTTACAGCAGCTTGTGATAGTAAATAGTAAGGAGTTTTTTCTTACTATTTAGAATAAACTTTTAAATAGTGAGGAAAAATGAAATTTACCGATAAATCCTGTCCCTTTTGTAAAAAGGACAATAACTGCCAAGTTAATAACTCAAACTGCTGGTGTAAAACAGTAAATATTCCGCGAGAACTAATAGAATTATTGCCAAAAGAGCATAAAAGAGTATCCTGTATATGTAAAGTGTGTATTAATGAATATATTAAAAACCCTAGTGAATTTAAGGTAAAATATAATTTACTATAATTTATTTTTAGATACACTTCTGCTTTCATATTAATTTAGGAGCACAAAAAATGAAGGTTGAAAAAAACCGTTGGTTAATGGCATTAAGTGCTGTTGGTGTACATATTTGTATTGGTTCAGTATATGCTTGGAGTGTATATGTAAAACCTATACAAGAACAAATGAATTGGTCTTTAACTGATGTAACAATTGCATTTAGTATTGCAATTTTCTTCTTAGGTTTATCTGCTGCTTTAATGGGTAAGTTTGTAGAAAAAAATGGACCTAGAGTATCTGCTATTATTGCTGCGTCATTATTTGGACTTGGAACTATGGGTTCAGGTTTAGCAATAATGATGGAATCAAAAATGCTATTATATTTTTTCTATGGAGTTCTTGGTGGCTGTGGACTTGGAATTGGATATATCTCACCTGTTTCTACACTAGTAAAATGGTTCCCTGATAAAAGAGGACTAGCTACAGGTTTAGCAATTATGGGATTTGGATTTGCATCTGCTGTATGGGGGCCAACTATTAAGGTACTAATCTCTTCTGTTGGTATTTCAGGAACTTTTTTTATTTTAGGAGCTTTATATTTTGTTGTAATGTTTGCATCAGCTTTATATTTACAAGCTCCAGAAGAAGGGTATTTACCTAAGAAATTCAAAAAGAAAATTAAAGAAGGTAAGAAAAAACTAAAAGAAGATTTAGAATCTTTAGGTTTAAACGAAGCAGTTAAAACACCTAGATTTTATGGTTTATGGTTAATGCTATTTATAAATGTAACTTGTGGGATTGCTATTATTGGTGTGGCTTCTCCTTTACTTCAAGAAGTTTTAGGAATTTCAGCAATCGCAGCAGCTGCAGCTGTTGGTTTAATGGGAATTTTCAATGGAGCAGGGCGAATTTTCTGGGCTTCTTTAAGTGATTATTTAACACGTCCGGTTGTTTATATAATCTTTTTCTTAACACAAGCAATTGCTTTTTATATATTACCTTCAATTACAGAAATTGTTGTATTTCAAGTAGTTTTATTCTTTATTATGTCTTGTTATGGTGGTGGTTTTGCTTCAATACCTGCATATATTGGAGATATTTTTGGAACAAAAGAGTTAGGAGCTATTCATGGATATATCTTAACAGCTTGGGCAGCAGCAGGGCTTGTTGGTCCTTTGATTATTTCAATGGTAAAAGATAGTACAGGTTCATACTCTCAAACTTTATATGTATTTGCTGGCTTCTTTATTATTGCTTTTGTAATTTCAGTTTTAATGCTAATTAATATTAAAAATATTCAAAAGAAAAAACTAGAACAATAAATACTTTAAAATAGACTCTATGATATAATAAAATAAAATATTTTATATTATTAGGGTCTATTTACTTATGCTTTTTGAAGTACTTCTTTACTCCTTTTTATCTGGTATCACTGTTTTTATAGGAGCTTTATCTTCTTATTATTTTGAACAAAATGTTCATAATCAAATATTAAAAGATAAAATTATTCATTTTCTTGTTGCTTTTGGAACTGGAATAATGCTTTCAGCTATTGCTTTTGTATTAATTCCTAAAGGAATGGAAAATCTTGATATTTTAACTTCTTCAAGTGTTTTTATAAGTGGAGCAATTGCCTTTTATTTTTTAGATAGTTATATACAAAAAAGTAATACAAATATTTCTCAAGTTTTAGCAATGCTTTTAGACTTTATCCCTGAATCTATAGCTTTAGGGGCTTTATTTGTTTATGATCATGAAGTTGGAATTTTATTAGCTTTGTTTATTGGATTACAGAATCTTCCAGAGTCTTTTAATTCATATATTGATTTAAGAAGAAGTAGATTTTCTATTAAGAGTTCTCTTGTATTACTTTTCTTTTTAAGTTTTATAGGAGTTATATTCTCTTCTTTAGGGTATTTCTTTTTAGATGATAAGATTGAAATTACTTCAGGATTAATGCTTTTTGCTAGTGGTGGAATTTTGTATTTAATCTTTCAAGATATTGCTCCAAGTATTAAAACTAAAAATAGTAGATTTATAGCAATGGGAGTAAATTTAGGTTTTGTAATAGGTATGTTTGGCGAAGCTTTAATCTAAATCTTGATATAAATCAATAAAAATTTAAAAAAAATTAAATATATTTACAAAAAAATTATAAAGGAAATTAGTGCAAACTAGTGAATTAAATAGAGAAAATATTAACAAACTTGTAGTAACATTTTATACAAAAGTTTTAAAAGAAGAAGAAATATCATCATTTTTTATAGAAAGATTAGGTCCAAATTTAAAAACTCAAGAATGGAAAACTCATATTCAATTATTAACAGATTTTTGGTCAACATTAATTATGGGAGTAAGTGATTACAAAGGTTTTCCTTTTCCTCCTCATGCACAAATGCAAGGTTTAAAACAAGAGTCTTTTAGAGCTTGGATAACACTATTTTTTGAATCAGTTGATAGTATTTTTACTGAAGAAGTAGCTTCTAAATTTAAAGAAAAAAGCTCAATTATAGCAAGTAATTTTATGAGAAACTTAGGGATATAAAATAAAAGAGTAAACTCTTTTATTTTTTCTCTAGGAAATTTGAAGAAGGTTTTCCCATATAGAAGCCTTGGTAATAATCTACTTCTATATCTTCTAAAACTTCAACTATATCTGGGTTTTCTACGAATTCTGCAATAGTTTGAACTTCTAGTTCTTTAGCAAGTGTAACAATACTATTTACAAAGGCTTTATCTTTTGCATCTTTATTAATATTTATAATAAAATCACCATCAATTTTTAGGTAATCAATTGGAAATTTTTTAATATAGTGAAATGAAGAGAATCCAGAACCAAAATCATCAATTGCAAATTTGTATCCCTCATGTTTAAGGCTTTTTACAAATTTTTCTAGTAGTGAGAAGTTTTTAACTGTTTCTCTCTCTGTAATTTCAAATACAATTTTTTCTTTATTAATATTATATTTATCTACAAATGTATTTATTTCATTAATAAAGTTACCAACAATTAAAGATTTTGGAGAAAGATTTATAAATAAAATACCATCATATTTTGTTTCTTGAATTTTTTGGAAGGCTTTTTCAATAACCATTAAATCCATTCTATTTATAAGACCTCTTGCTTCTGCAATTTCTATAAACTCATAGGCTGAATAAAGCTTATCATCTTGTTTTATTCTCATTAATAGTTCGTGTATTACTAAACCATTTTTATTATTGTTTGAAGGACATATAGGTTGGAAATATGGATATATATTTTCATCTTCAATTGCTCTAATTAGTAAAGAAGATTTTTCTTGATTGATTTTTAATATTTCTGAAATATCGTTTTCATTTGGAATTTTTACAGAATTTTTACCTTCTTCTTTGGCTTGATACATCATAGCATCTGCAATAATAAACATCTCTTTTTGAGAAATAGTATTTTGTGGATAAATACTAATTCCTGTAGATACAGTAATTCCTACTTTTGTATCATCTGGTGCAATTAGTTTTTCTTTTGCAATTCTTGCAGAAATTTTATTTGCAACTGCCATTGCTCCATTTGCATCACACTCAGGTAAGATTATAGTAAATTCATCTCCTCCATATCTAGCAACAATATCTTCATCTCTTTTTTCTGACTCTAAGATATCTGCAATTCTTTGTAAAAATTCATCTCCAAAAGAGTGTCCAAAATTGTCATTTATTGGCTTGAAGTTATCACAATCTATTACCATTAATGCAAATGAATAGTCATGTCTTTTTGCTCTTTTAATTTCATAAGACATCATATCGTTAAATACTCTTTGATTAAACAAGTTTGTTAAAGGATCTCTTGCTGCATAATATTCTAAATCTTGAGTATATTTATTGATAGCTTTTACAGAACCTACTAAGTTTGCCATAGTAGTTAAAATAGAATCAATAACTATATATCTTACTGGATCTACATTTAGAACAGATTGTAAGCCAATTCCTACAATTCCTCCAATTTTAGGAGTATCTAAAAATAATGATTTTGATCTGTATTCAATATCTTCTTTTTTAGATACATCAAGTCTGTTTCCTCTATCTGCAATAATATGTCTAATTTTAAAATCAGTCATTTCCTCAAAGTATTGAGAGTCTCTGATTGTATTGTTCATATATATTTCAAACATCTCTTTTAACTTTTTATCAGGAATACCTAACCAGAAAATATCTACTTCAAATTGATCATCACCAACTCTAAATATAGTCATAAGAGTATATGTTTCCATGATTTTATTTATTTCAAGTAATAAATCACAAATATACTCTCTCCAATCTTTTACTACATCTGATGTTATTATAAATTTATCAAGTAGTTGAATTTCAAATTCTAATAACTCTTTGTCAACTGCTACTTTTTTTAATTTTTCTGCCATTGCATTTACATTTTTTACAATTTCATTAAAATCTGTAAAATATAAATCTATATCATTTGAATCAAATTGTTTAAAATCTTGAACAGAATTTATATTTGCAACTTTACTTTTAAATAGTTCTAAATTTTTAGTAATTTTTCTACTTGTATATCTTGATGATAAAAATGCTGATAGATAAAATATAGGAATTATTATAAGAAAAAACAGAATATATTGAGATTGTGATTCTTCAAAAATTGAGTTTAAATCTTGACTTACTTCTACAACACCTAAAATATCACCTTCTTTTGCATTTGTATGACAAGACAGACACTCACTTGTTGCTTTAAGAGGTAAAATATTTCTTACTACATTATTCTCAAAAGTATTAAATCTTAATTGACCTTTACCATTTAATATAGCTATTAAAGTTTCATCTTTCTGATTTTCAGGGAAGTTTCCAAATAGGTCTTTTACTTTTTGGCTTCTGTATATATTTATATCGTAATTACTGTCTTTAAAATTATTCTCTAAAGATTTTGTAAATAATTCTACATCTTCTTTACTCCATCCTTTTTTCATAACTTGATACATAGAAGAGAATATTTGATTAGAAATACTATTTGATTGTTCAATTGCTTCTTTTTTAGTTAATGTTGTATGTAAATATGTACTAAAAATAAAACAAATTAAAAAGATGATTGAAACTAAAATAATTTTACTAGAGAAAATATAGTTTTTGAAAGACTTTTTCATTTAAAACCTACTAAGTTAATATTTATATTATAATATCTAAAAAATAATTAATATAAGTTGTATATATTACTATATATACAGCTGGATTATAGGGGTTTATTATGGAATATTTTTTTATATTGTTGATAATAATTATTTAATAATAAAATTAATATTTCCTAATATCTAAAAATAAACCTGACTCTTCTTTTAATATAGAAGGAATTAATATATCTATTCTTTTAGCAGCTTCATTGGGGCTTTGAATTTCACCTTCTTTTAGTCTTTTTGCTGAAGTGTATATTTCATCATCTATTTCAAATCTAATATAATCTGTCATAGGTGTTTCAATTACACCAGGTGCTAGCGCATAAAGTTTAGTATTTAGCATTTCTTTTGAATAAAGATTAATAAGCATATTTATTCCAGCTTTAGATAAACAGTAAGAAGCCCATCCTTTTGAGCCATTTACAGATGCTCCTGATGAAATAGCAATTACTATTTTAGGATTGATATTTGTTAAAATATCTAGTATTTCTTTGTTTGTATAAACATTTAATTCATAAACTTCTTTTAATTCATCAAGTTCTAAATCAAATGTTGATTTTATTTCACCTAGCATTCCTGCATTTAAGTATACTATTTCAATGTTTTTTATTGATAAAATAAAAGAATTCAATTCTTTTTTTATTTCTTGAGTATTAGATAAGTCAAATGATTTATAGTAAAAGTTCTTATTATTTATATTTGGATTATTTCTACTTATTCCATAAACATTAAAGCCTTTTTCTAAATATAAATTTGTAAGAGCTAGCCCTAAACCAGAGCTACAGCCAGTAATTAAAACATTTTTTGACATAAAATACCTTTTATAATTTTTTATTATTTGTAATTATACACAAAATTAAAGTTGATTAAAAATTATTTCGATATAATTCCTTACTTTACAAGGGAAGAAGTATTTTAGATACTTACAAAAAGTTGCATCAATTTAAAATCACAGAAAAAATAAAAAACTTAAATATTGAAAATCTAGAAGAAAATCTTTTTCATTATTCTTATGATAGTAAAAGTTTAAGAGCACTATTTCGAAATAACATCTCAACTGAAGATATTTCTTATATATCAGCATACAGTAGTTTTAGAGGTGAAGTTTATGAAAATGTTGTTTATGAATTATTATTAGAATTTGCATTAAAAGACGAAGAAATAAGTAGATTTGTGTTAAAAGGTCCGTATCAAGATAAAGAAAACCAATATATAAAAAGTGGTTTATTAATTGATAGAAGTTCGCAAATTGTATATAAATCTGCATATAAAGATATTAGTGAATTTGATGCTTTATTTTTTACAAAAGACTCTGTCTATTTTGTTGAAATGAGTACTTCTAAAAAAACTTCAAGTCTAAATAAAAGATTAGCAAAAAAATATGCACTTTTAAAGATGATATTCCCAACATATACTATTAGAGCGCTAATTATATTAACAGAAGGCTCAATAGGTCTTAAGAACTTCCCTGATTATGCGACTGTATGGGTTACAAAAGATTTAGATGATGAAGATTTAATAAAAAGAATTATCTTCGCTAAAAAGACTAAAAAAAATCAGAAGACATTAAGAGCTCCTCAAAATAAAAAATATATTGAATCTTTTAAAGTTAGATATAAAAAATTTCAGTACTTCCCAACACTTGAATGGATTTTAACAAAATCAAGATCTCATCCTAAGTTTCCAGTAGATTTAAAATTTTTCTCATCTTATAAGTTAAGCTTGTATTTTGATATTTATACAAAACTATATGTGGGCTATATAAATGATGAGAATTTTAAAGAGTTATTACCTTCGTTTGATTTAAAAGTTAAAACTAATAGAATTATTGTAACTATAGAAAAAGTAAATCAAACAGAACTTGATATTGTTTTTTATGTAAAAGAAACAAATGGTAAATTAAAAAGAGTTAGAATCCAAGAAGATAATGTTTCTATAAAAGATAAAGAGCTTGATGGGTTTACAAATGCTGAAACAAGATTCTTTATGAAAGTCTTAGAAGAAAAACATGAATTAAGTGTTCAAAATGTAAGATATTTAAAAGAGAAACTTTATTTAATTAGATAAATAGTTATTAGATAGTTTTACATGTAAGAAGAAAATCTTCTTACATATATTGGTTCTTTTTGTATAAAAGCTTTTTTTGCATTTTATCGTATCTATATACGTCATCTCTAAATTGAACTTTATTATTCTCGTCAACCCATGATGTTAAATATACCATATGAACAGGTATTTTTCTTTCTAATCCAATTTGTTTTTTATCAATGTCTTCTAAAATTGTATTAGCTTGTGTATAGTCTAGATTTTCATCTTGTGATGCAATTAACTCTAAAAGCTTTTTAGGTTGAGCTAATCTAACACAACCATGAGAATATGCTCTTTTTGTATATTTAAAGTATCTTTTTGCTGGACTATCATGTAAATATACTGAATATTTATTTGGGAACATAAACTTCATTCTTCCCAGAGGATTTTTATTACTTGGTATTTGTATAAATCTATATGTTGGTAAATCATATAGTGCTTCATTTTCTTCAGAATACATATTCCAGTCTACATTACTCGCATCAAATGAAGTTGAGTTATGATCCCAGTTTTCATGTATATTAATACCTTTACCATCTAAATATTCAGGGTTCTTAATAAGCTTTGGAATAATCTCTCTTTTTACAATTCTTGGAGGAATTCTCCAATATGGATTTAAAACAACAAAAGACATTTTGTTTGAGAAAATAGGAGTAGGGTTTTTTCTTTCACCTACAACAATTGCCATATCTAATTTTACTTCTCCATTATCATATACTTTTAATTTATACTCTGGAATATTTACTAATAAGAATTTCTCACCTAAGTTTCTAGGAAGCCATCTCATTCTTTCTAGATTTAGTCTCATTTGAACAATTTTCTTTTCAATTGGTATATTTAAGTATTTTCGTGTTGTTGGTCCTACAACACCATCTGCAAATAAACCATGACTTTTTTGGAATGAAATTACAGCATCTTTAACAACTTCATCAAAGATTTCAAAACATTCATTTTCAATAATATCAGAACCTTCTGTTATAACTACAGCTTCTTCTTCTTTTTGGCTTTGTTTACTACTCTCTTCTTGTGCAATTGGTTCTTCTACAACTTCTTCTGTTGAACATGCGTTTATTATAAGATCTTTACTCTCTACTAATCTTTTTCTTAAAGTCTTTACACTTGGATCTTTTTCTCCAAATTTAAGAGTTTTATTTATTTTAAACTTTGTATATCCGCCATTTAAAGAAATTTTTTCAAATTCTGTAATTGTATTTGATAACTCTTTTGCTTTTGGATAAGAAAAATCTACTTCATTAAATGCAAGAGATAAATTATCTGAGCTTATTGCATTAAATAGTAATTCTTTTTTATTTTTTCTTGCATTATATTTTTCCCAATCTGCAAGAATTTCTTCTTTTTTATCTAGTTGTCTTAATTGTCTTTTAAATGTTTTCCAATCAATAAAACCTCTTGATAAATAGTGCATATATCTATTATAAATTCCTGTTAACATAAAATCAATTTTTGTTAAGCTTTTTAAATAGTTATCTGAGCTTGTTTCTAATTTGTTTAATGATCTAGCAATTGCTTCTAGTTTAAATGCTTTTTTTGAATGTGGTTTTAATACTGGATCATTTTTGATAGTTTCTATTAGATTTAGTGCAATATCTTTTACACCATCTTTATTAATCCATATTAAATTGTAATCAAATTTTTTATAATAATTGTATAAATCTTTTTTTGAAACAAAAAATACTTTTGTTTTTCTTTTAGAAAGCAAGTTTTTAACACTTTTAATACTCTCTTCTTGAAATATTTCATCTTCAGATTTTTCAATTACTTCTACTACTTCTTGTTGTACTGTTTCTACATTATTATTTTGAATATTTTTGGCATCAATAGCATTTGCAAATAGTGCTAGATGTCCTATAAATAGTAGACTAACAAGAAACCTAAATTTCTTCATAATTAAATCTCCAACTTTTTCCTAAATTTTAATAGCATTATATAGTAAAAATTAAAAAATATCTTTAAAAGTTATACAAAAATAAACAAAAAGTATCATTTTTATTACTTTCTATTATTCAAAGTTATATTTTAATTAAGTTCAAATAATTACATTTTAAATATCTTTCTATATACATAGTATTATAATAAAAATTTAATATTTTAATAATAAATTTTTATGATTAATTTCAAAAAGTAATAAATATAAATAATATTAAAAATAATTTATATTATTTGATTCATATTTAAAAAAAACAAGATATAATAATTTTTTTATTAATTTTAGGGTTTTATAATATTAGGGATGTTAATGAAGTTTTTTATTGAAGGTTTACTATTAGTTGCTGTTATTTTAGGTGTATTTTTTTATGTTGATTCTAACTTAGAAAAGACTGTAGGGATTAAAGATTTAATAAAAATTTCAGAAAATAGATTTATTACTGAATATAGTGCAAAAGTTATAGAAGACGAAGAACAAATTGTTGAATTTGAACTTCCTTTAAATAGTGAAATTGTATTACTTACGGGGAATAGTATTTCTTCAAAAGTTGAAAATAATGAAGTGAATTTAAAAATTAATAGACCTAACAAAAATATAATTCTAGTCTTAAACTCCCAACAAAAAGTAAATTGGAATATTTTACCTTCAAATAAAACAAAAATAGGTTTAGTAATTTATAGTGGTAAATATAATACAGTTTCATCAAAAGAAAAAATATTAAAATATCAAACAAAACTTGATTTACCTTTGTCTTTAGAAACAAATAAGTTTCTTACAGTTTTGAGTTTTCTTAATAAGCTAACTAACATAGAAAAGATTAGTTATTTTAATGGACAAAATACAATTCCTCCAGAATTATTAATTTCTGATTTACAAGAAAATGATAAATTGTCAATTAATTACTTAAAAGGTCAAAAAGTAAATCAAAGTATAGATTTTAAACTTATATCTAAAAATAATGAACTTATGAACTTTAATCTTTATGGTCCAATAAATGAAGATAATAAAATTAAAACAATTGCAACTAATACAGTTTCATCTCCTGATCATACAAAATTATACAAAATTATGAAAAATGGCTTGAAAATTATTGATTTAAATAAAAAAACAGAAGTAAATTTTCCTGTTCCTGCTGTTAGAAAAATACATAGACCAAGTGGAATTGCATATGATACAATAAGTGACATAATTTATTTAGCTAACAAAACTGGTAAGTTTTATGTGTTTGATGCATACAATAATCAGTGGAAAGCTATTCGAAAATATATTGATGACTATGATATTAACTCTTTAAATTATGATGAGCAGTCAAATTTATACGTATCTTCAACTTGGAAAAAAGAAGGTTTAATCTTTTTTGATCAAAAAGGTAACTTTATAAAAGAAGATAATTTATCTAAAAAATTAAGGGGATTAAATTATCATTATAATAAAGGTGAAAATGTTCCTAAGTTGATGGTTTTTCCAAAAGGTGATAATATTGCAATTGTACTAGTTAATAAATTTGTACAAAAAATTTGGTACTACAATAAAAGAGATAGAAAAGCTGTATTAACCTATAACTATTATAGTTCGTAAGCTTTTAGCTTTTATATGGAACTTTATATCTTACATTTCCATGAACACTTTTTATACAATCTATTTGATAATCAACCATTTTAGAAAATGGATTTAAAAACTCTTCTAAATATTTATCTTCAATATTCTCAACATCTTTTTTATTTAATTCTTCTATTACACATAATGTTGACTCAATAGTAGATAAACAATGTTTATTAGGTTGAGTTTTAATTTTAAATTGTGATGATTTGTCGTGATCAAAACTAATCTTTTTTAAACTATGTAAATTTTTACTTACTCTTAGCATTTTTTTAGAACAAGCCCATGTAGAATCAAGAATAAAAATTAATGGATTTTTAGAAGAGGGCAATTCTTGAGAATTAAGTTTTATAGTATCTTCACCTGGATATAAAAGATAAGGTTCATATGTTTCATCATTTATAAGTTCATTTATTCTTTTATGATTAGTAAAATCTATACCAATATAAATTTCTGAGTTTGTAAGAGATATATTTGTAATATGGCCAGTTCCATTTTTTGTTTTTCTAAACTCTTTTGGATGCATTAGTATTACAAATTTACTTTTTGTTTTTAGCTTATTTTTCACATGTTTACAAATACATGCACTTTTTGGTCTATAACAATCATAACAATTTTCTCTATTGGTAAATTCTTTCAATATATTCTTTCTTTTTTTGTGAAATTATAGTGAATTTGTTTTATAATTGCATAAATTTATTACTAATGGAAAAATATGATTATATTAGAAGCCTTAGGTGCTTTGTTTTCGATACTAGGTGCTTACTTAATGTCTTTAAGTTCAAAGAGTAATGTAAGACCTTTATATTTTGGTTTCATAAGTTTTTTTATATCAAACTTGGCATTATTGACTTTTTTTACACTAAATGGAAAAGTACCTGTTATTATTCAAATGGTACTGTTTTTTGTAACTGCTATCTTAGGTATATATAGATTGACACTTAATAAAAGAAGAGATGTTTTATTAATGGGACTAATCCTAAGTGTTTATATCTCACTATTTATCATAGAGCTTATTCCAAATATGAAAAATATTGATTTTACAATTTTGCCAATAGATTTCGTAGCAGCTTCAATTGCTATCGTAGGTAGTTTTATTCTATCTAGTAAAAACCATGTAATTAGATCTTATGCCTTTATATGTTTTTTTGTAGCGGATGTTATTTTTGTATATATTGGATATACAAATGCCTTTTACTTTTTTATGATTCAATCAGCATTTTATTTATATACAAGTACCAAAGGATATATGAATACAATGAAAGAAGAAATTTCAGTATTTATGAAAAAGTATAAATCGTAAAAAGTTAATCGATAATATCATAATTAACTAGTTTAATATTGTAAATAATACACAATTTTATTTTTAAGAAAAAAATAAGAATTGTACAAGTATAATATAGTATTATCTAAAAGGATTATATTATGAATAGCATTAACACAAATGAAACAAATCCATACATCAAAGCTTTTAATGAAACAAATCAAAAGGCTTACGACCAAGTACAAAGCTCTTATACTTCAAAGGATGCTATTGCACTAAATGACGATAATAGGATACATAATGCAGCTGTTAATGTATCAATATCAACTCATAATATAAATATCTATTTAAATGTTAAAAGTGCAGAATCTTCAAAAGGTAATTCAAGTGCCCAGCAGATTCTTACTAATCTTTTAAATGGAAATAATGACTATATAAATTTCTTCAATGGAAAAACTATGGAAAATGGTTTTTCATTAGAATCTATAGGTTATACAGGAAAACCCTTAGCTCAATTAAATACTGATGAAGCAAAAGCATTAGTTGATGATGGAGGTTTTTTTGGAATAAATGAAACATCTTCTAGAGTAAGTTCTTTTGTTCTAAATATGACAGGGGATAATCTTGAAGCTTTAAAAGAGAGTAGAAAAGGTCTTGTTCAAGGTTTCGAAGAAGCAAAAAAACTTTTTGGAGGAGAACTTCCTGAAATTTCTTATGAAACTCAAAAGAAAACATTAGAAGTAATTGATAAAAAAATAGCTGAACTTACTAAAACAGATTTTGAGAAGAAAGCAGAGAGTAACACATAAGAGTATAAGCTTTATATATAAAATATTTGTTATTATTTTATATATAATAAAAAAGGCTTATATTTGGACCATCTTAATAAAAATGTAGTCACTGAAACTACAAATACACCAAAACTTTATAATACAAATTTTGCAGCAGCATTTTATTTCTTTGCATTTATGTTTTTAGTTGTTTATACTTTAACTAGTTTAAATAATATTTTAACTCCGATTGCTATTGCTATTTTAATTTGGTTTTTAATAAATGCACTTGCTACACATATTCAAAAACTTCCATATTTTAATTCAAATTTAGGACAAGAACTCTCAATCCCTATCTCTTTGATTATAATAGTATTATTGATTTTACAAATGGGTAGCTTTATAGCTTCTAGTATGGTTGAATTAAGCTCAACAATAGCTCAAATAGATGACAAGTTTAACTTACTAATTGAAAAAGTTAGTGAAATGACAGGCTTAGATGTAGCAACTAAATTTGACAAAATATTTGAACAATTTAGTTTAGCCTCTATTTTAAATAAAGTAATAGCCGCATTTGGTGTGATTGTTAGTAATATCCTACAAATTCTATTATATGTGTTATTTTTACTTTTAGATCAAAGATATTTTAATGCAAAAATAAATGCTTTATTTTCTGATTATGATAATAGACAAAAAGCAAAAGAAGTTTTAACTTCTATTTCTAAAAGCATTAGAATGTATTTATCTATTACTACTATTATTAGTTTATGTACTGGTATTTTAGTTTATATTGCTTGTGTATTATTTGGTCTTGAAGGTGCAGTTTTATGGGGATTCATTGCTTTTGTTTTAAACTTTATTCCTACAATTGGAAGTATTATTGCTGTAGTTTTTCCTACTTTATTTGCACTTGTTTCTTTTCAAGAATTATCACAGGTTTTATTTTTACTAATTGTTTTAGGCGTAATTCAGTTTGTAATAGGAAATATAATCTATCCTAAAATGATGGGAAATAAATTAAATATATCTCAATTTATAGTTATCTTATCATTAGTAATTTGGGGAGCTATGTGGGGAACAGTTGGTATGTTTTTATCAGTTCCTTTAATGATGATTCTTCTTATAATCCTTTCACAATTCGAAAATACTAAAAGTCTTGCTATCATTATTTCAGGTGATGGTAAAATAAGCTCAAACTCATAATCAACATAAATAGGCAGATATACTGCCTATTTTTATAATTTAACTATTTATTTATCAAATATTAAGAATATATTATATATGATAACAATTATCAATATTAAATAAATGGAGGGATTGAATGTCAAATAATATAATACTAAATAGAGAATTCAATGAAGTTTTATCAAGTGAATTATTCTTTAACTTAGATGACAAAGCAACATTTGAGCAACTATTATTAAATGGTGCAAATTTACATTATACTGACAAAAATGGCTGGAATTTATTATTTGAAGCCATTACACTTGGCCTTGAAGATAAAATTGAACAATTAATCTCTTTAGGAATAGATTTAAACATAAGAGACAATAAAGGTAGAAATGCTTTATTTTGGGCTATTTACCATAAAAAACATAATATTATAAGAAAATTAGTTTCACTAGGAATTAAAAGTGAAGTTTCACAAAATTTGTCTGCAATAAATTATGCAGTTTACAAAAATGATGTTAAAATAATAAAGTGCTTAAAAAATTGTGGTACAGATATTAATGAGTTTGATGATGTAAATTCAACACCGTTAATTTACGCTGTTTTATATAACAAACTACATAGTATTGACTACTTAATCAATAATGGTGCAAATATATTGCATGAAGATTTTCTTGGAAACAGTGCTTTGAGTCTAGCTTATGACTTAAAGATAGAGTATTTAATAAACAAATTTACAAACATATTAAAGGAAAACGGATGAGAAACATATTTAAAATTGAAGAAGTAAAAGCCCATTGTGACGTACCTTGTGGAATCTATGATCCATCAACTGCTCAAATTGCAGCATTATCAGTAATTAGAATGGTTGATTTAATGGAAGCTTTAGATAAGTCTGACTCTTTAGAGTATGTAAATACAATTACTAGACATGTGAAAGTAAAAGAAGAAGAAGCTGAAAAAGTTAAACATGAAATTAGAATAATCTGGGGTGATTTTATTAAACCGCCACAAGTTGAACAATTCCCTGAAATTCATACTATTGTACATAATATTATGATGTTAGGCTCAACTGTAAGACAACATGTTTCAAGAGACAAATCTGTTGAATTACTTCAAGAAGTTAATAAGTTTGCTGAAATTTTCTGGCAAATCAAAGGAGTTGAAACTAAAGTTGTAAAAGCTCCTTATGCTCCAAATGAGGAAGTTGTTATTCCTGTTTTATAATGATAAAACTCTTTAAAATAAAAGGCCACTCACTATATCCCTTGCATAAGCAAGGGCAAATAGTGTGTGCTTTTAGCTGCAAATTTCTAACTCTAAAAGAAAATGATATAGTAGTTTTTAATCAAGACGATTATGGGCTTATGATAAAAAAAATCAAATATATTAAAAAAGAAAAAAATAAACTTCCCAAATATTATATGATAGGTACAAATCCTGACAGTATTGATAGTCGTAACTATGGCTTGATAGAGGAAAATAAAATAAGTTATAAAGTATTATTTACAATATTATAGTAAAAACATAGCATTTTATCTTAATATTTAATTAATTATTGATTATAATTATTAAAATTAAAACAGAGGTAAAAATATGAGTAAATTAATTATTGCTTTAAGAATATCACTTGGAATTATCTTCTTTTGGTATGGAATGCTTAAATTCTTTCCAGAATTAAGTCCTGCAGAACAGTTAGCAACGGATACAATAAATTGGATTTTTAGTGGGATGATACCTGCTACTATCTCAATGAAACTCTTAGCCTCATGGGAAGTAATTGTTGGACTTGGTTTAATATTTGGTATTTTTACTAGATTTGTATTGAGTCTATTTTTACTACATATGTGTCTTACATTTTTACCTTTAGTTGCATTTCCACAACTTAGTTTTACACAAGCTCCATATGCCTTTACTATTATAGGACAGTATATTGTTAAAAATATTGTATTTATTTTAGTTGGAATTATGATTTTTAAATATGAAAGTGAAAAGTTAGAAGTAAATAAAAGTAGGGCATAACCTACTTTTATTTTGAAGAGTGACCGTGGCCTTTAGTTCCTTCTCTTTGAACTAATTGATCAAAATTTTCTCCACCTAAATTATAAGCTTGTCCAAAACCAAATACGGCTTCTCCATAATATGGTGTAAACTCAAATATATAAAAATCATTCATTTTTCTAAGCATTTGAACCATTTCTTTTGAAAACTTTTCTTCAAATATCTCTAATATAGTTTCTTCGTAATCACAGTCTTTATTTATTTCTTTCGCATTACATTGAATACTTACTCTTTTTCTTGCAAAAATATTTTTACATTTACTTTCATCTTCAATGAAGAATAGACTACATTTGTCATTGTTTCTTAAATTTTGTGTATGTTTAGCCATATTTGAAATATATACATAATAGCTAGCTTCGTTTTTTACAAAAGGTGCATAAGATGAAAAAGGTAGTTTATTTTCATCTAGTGAACTAATTGTAAGACTTTGAAAGTCCTCTAAAAAATCATTTAAATCTTTACTCATTATATCTCTTCCCATAAAATTTCTATTTTTAAATTGAAAATATCTTTTCTTCTTAGTTTAATAAAAAACTCTTCAATTTCGAACTTAGATATATCATATTCTTCATTAATTGCTTCAATACTTTCTTCTAAAGTATCTTTTAGTGTAATGATTTCATCATTTAATTCATCTATCTCTTCTTGCACATATTTTACATCAGCTCTTTCTTTTAAGATTTTAGATGCACCTTTTGCACCTCTTGCAACCTTACTAATATTTGTTTTACTTAAAAAAGATTTCCCAAAAAATGCCCCAAGAAGTGATGATCCAATTGAGATTAAAGTATCTGTAGTTTTAGCGCTTGCTTGCTCTTCTTCTTTTTGAAGTTTAACATATAATCTATCAAGTTTCTTTTCTAATGATTTTTCAGATTTTTCAAATCTTACTTGTAGTTTTTCTATTTCTTCATCAATCTTTTCATTTAATCTATCTTGTAATCTAATTTTAAAATCAAGCATTGATTCATCTTGTTTAGATATAAGTTTCATTTGCGTATTTTTAAATAAAGCTAATTGTTTATTTCTATATATATAGTCTGAAAAAGTTTTTTGTATCTTTTTTATTTCTTTTTCATTTTGAATAAATGTAGGTAATTCATAATAATTAGAGTTTGATTTAGCAGTATTTTGGAAATTCCTGTTTTCTAAAGCTTCTAATTCTTCATAGTCTAAAGAACTCATATTTTCATCTAAATATATTTTGTATTGTAATTCTTTAGTTTTATCAATGTTTTTACTTGAATTAACAAAGTTAATGTCACAAAAACATAATAAGTAAGCTTGCATAGAATAAGTATCATTTTGTGAAGTATATAAGTAGTTTTGTTTTAAAGAGTTAGGAATTATAGGTTTGCTTGTATCTTTATTTTCCACTTCTTTTTTTTGAAGTACTTTTTTACTAACATCTTTTACTTTATTGTTTAACTTATTAATTTTTTCTTTCATAAGTTTTTTAATATCACTTTTAGAAATAGGGCCTTTTAGATAAGATAAAACCCATCTTGTTTTAAATATCTTTATTCCATCTTCATTTATATTTTTTAAAATAAATGTTCTTTTCTCCAAGTTTGATAATAAACTCATAAGTTCATTTTTATTTATATTTCCTTCTGATGCACTTGATAATCCATCTATAACTTTTTCTTTATCTTGCTTTGTTTGAAGTCTTCCTATAAACCAAGTACCTATATTTGATAACCCCTTATAGTCAATATCTACAGGATTTTGAGTAGATAGTATTACTCCAATACCAAATGATCTTGCTTGTTTTAAAAGTGTAAGCATTGGTTGTTTCGTAGGAGGGTTTTTTGATGGTGGAAAATATCCAAATATCTCATCCATATAAAGTAGGGCTTTAAGTGATGATGTACCTTCTTGTCTTCTCATCCATGCTACCATTTGGTTTAAAAGAAGTGAAACAAAAAACATTCTTTGAGAATCATTTAAATGTGAAATTGAAAAGATTGATACCTTAGCCTTTCCATTTTCATCATATAATAAGTTTGAGATATCTAAAGGTTCCCCTTCTATCCAGTTTTTAAATGAAGGGTTTGCAATAATAGTATTTAATTTAAGTGCAAGTTTTAGTCTATCTTCACTTTTAAAGAATGTTTCTAAATCAAAAATACCTACTTTTGAAAAAGGTGGGCTTACAATAAGAGAGATTAACTGCTCTAAATCTAAATCTTTTCCTTGTGTATAATAATTCATAAAAATAGAAGAAAGTAAAATATTCTCTTTTGAACTAGCATCACTTTTAACATCAATTAATGCAAGAAGGGATGATACAGTAGAATTTACAAGTGAGATTAATAAATCATTATCTTCTAATACTTTTGCACTTGGTGCTTTAAAAGTTTGTAGTATTGAAATTGGAACACCAGAAGTTGAACCTGGAGTATAAATAGTAAAATCAGCAGAATCTTTTAATTTTTGTATTCTTTGTGGACTTTGAAAATCCTTTGTGATTCCATTTTTCCAAAGCTCTGCAGTATTTTGTGCTTGTTGCTCTAAACTTACATTGTTGTTTATTGCATCTTGCTCTTCAATCCATGGCTTAAAATCATTTCCTTCAAGTTTTGGAAAAGTTAGAAGTAAGTTTCCCATATCCCCTTTTGGGTCTATAATAATAGAAGGTATATTATCAATAGCAGCTTCTTCCAACAAAGATATCCCAAGACCAGTTTTCCCACTTCCTGTCATACCAATAATAGCAGCATGTGTTCTTAAGTCTTTGTTCTTATATACAAGAGGAATTGATGTACCATCTTCAAGTTTTTCTTTTCCAATATAAAAAAGTTTTAATTTTTCATAATCAATAGAAGTTGACATTTAAAAGCCTTTAAAATAGATATTTATATAAATAATTGCAGATATTATAGCAAAAAAAAAGTGAATGCCTCTTTTGAAGACATCCACTTTTTTAGGATAAATTTATTTAGATTATTATGCTTCAGTTACTTCCGCATTTGAAGAGTCTGCTTTTAATTCAGCAATAGCAGCACTTCTTTCAATTTCGTCAGCAAATAATGCACTTGTTCCTACAATTTGCCCATTTGTAGATTTAATATTAAAAAATGGTTTTCCATTTGAAGACTCTTTTAATTCATATCTAGAATCTTCTTGGCAGTTTTTTCTAACTGATTCAATTCCATTTTTTGCACTAGCTTTTTGAGCATAGTTTTCACTTTTTACAATAGTTTTTCCCTCAGCATTTACATATATAAATGTAAATGGTTCTTTTGCTTCACTTTTTCTAAGAGTAATAGTCATTATTCTTCCTTATTAAATAGTTTGTATAAATTTTATTTAAAAATAATTTAAAAAGGACTTTATTAGAAGAATTTTTTTGCAAATCCTGCTAAATCATCCGCTATTGAGCCATCATTATCTTGGTCAATAAAATTTGTTAACATTGATGTAATATCACCTGTATTTGAAGTGTCTGTTCCACTTAAATTTGTCTGTTTATTTAGTGCACCCATTACTAATGGTGCAATCATTGGTAATAATGATGAAATTGAACTTGCATCTATACCACTTTTTTCACTAATTGAATTTGCCATATCATCTTCATTTTCATTTAAAGATGAAAAAATCTCACCCATCATATTTGAATTATCCATATTATCTATAGCTTCAGGGTTATTTGCAATATCGTCAAGATTTGTATTTGAAATCATATTAATTAGATTTGAAGAATCTGCTTCACCTGAAAGATTTTGTTTTGCACCGTTTAATAGTTGTGGAGCTAATTCTGAAATTACAGATTGAATAGAGTTTGAATCAATTCCAGTTTTTGATGAAATTGAATTTAAAACATTTTCGTTTAGTCCAGATTCTAAGATAGTATTTAAAATATTCATTATATGTCCTTATATTTTTGGAATTCTAATTTTTTGACCAGGGTAGATTAAATTCATGTCTTTGATAACTTCTAAATTAGCTTCAAAGATTTTTTGATAGTGATTTGCATTTCCATAGAACTCTTTAGAGATTTTAGAAAGATTATCACCTGATTTTATTTCATAGTATTTTTCTTCTTCATTAATACCTTCAAATGTAACTTCAGAAATACCTTTTACATTACCAGCAATAAGTGCTGCTTTTGCTTTTACTTCTTCTGATGCATCTCCTGATAAAATGATTTTATCACCATCAATTTTAACATCTAGATTATCAACAGGCATTGTTGCACTATTTTCTTGGATCTCTTTTTTGATATTTTCTTCGTCATTTCCAAGACCTAGTAATTTTTTTCCTGCATCCATTGCAAAAGATAAAAAACTCATATAATTCTCCTTTTTTAATTTGGGAAAATTATAACATAAATATAATAAAATAATTTGTTAAATTATTGAAAGATAGATAAAAAAACATATGTAGAAGATTCTACATATGTTTAAAGTACTAGTTTAAGATTAATCTTGAGTTGATATCTTGAACTGGTCTATTATTTTTAGGCATTACTTCCATAAAGTCTTTTAATTGGCTTTTAGAAATAGATACAGGAGTTTTTAAAACAAACCACTTAACACCTTCTGTACAAGGAGGAGTTGTTAAAGAACCACTAAATCTAAAGTAATCTTTATTCGCTGGTAACATTTCATATCCAGCAATTGTAGATTTTAATTCATTTGAATCATCTTTGTTTTCAGGTAAGTTTCTTAATAATTTGTTTAATACAGAATTATCAGCACCAACTTCAAACATAACAGCTACAACTGCTAAAGAAGAACCACTTGCATGTACTAAGTGAGCTTCCATTGGGAATGATTTCCCATCAATTGTATTTTCACTTGGTGTATGAAAATGAACTTGTTTTAAAGTGTATTTTTTATTATCAACAGTTAATGTATTTCCACCTGCAAAAGCAGCCTCTACAGTATGTCCATTATTAGAAAAAGTAGTTGCTTTTGCAGCACCTTCTAATACTAGTGGTGAAAGTTTTGCTTCAATAGCATTAGTGATATTAATAGGTGATTGGTTTAAACCTTGCTCACACATTGCATATCTTTCATCTAATGATGCCCATTCTTTAGGACCTTCATCTTCACCATATGACCAGTGTGCCATTGGCTTAGGCTCACCTTCAGCTAACATTAACGCAACAACAAAAACAACAAAAATACTAATTATAGTGTTCTTTAAACTCATTTTAAATTTCTCTCCTTCTCTTTTCTTTTTGCTTTCATTTTATTTAAAGCAAGGCTTCTCATATCAGCAGTTGTATCTGATTCATCCATAATCTCTAATCCAAGTAATGTTTCAATACAATCTTCTAATGTCACAATACCTTCAGTTTGATCATATGAATCAACTACAATAAACATATGTTCTTTCTTTTGAATAAACATATTTAATGCTTTTGATACGGGAATATTCTCATTTATTGAAATAACAGGTTTCATAATCGTTTCTACAGTTACATCTTTATCTATAATTGCTTGTTTAAAAAGTTTTTTAGTAAGCATAAGTCCTACAATATTATCTACACTTTGATCATAGATAGGAACCCTTGAAAACTTAAAAGATCTTTTATCTTCAATGATATCTTTTATAGAAATATCTTTTGCTATTGCGTACATTACTGATCTTGGCGTTAAAATATCTTTTACTTTCATATTATTTAAAGTTAAAGTATTTTCAATAATATCAGACTCTAAATCTCCAATAATTCCTTCTTCTTCACTTAAAAGTGTAGAGTGGATTAACTCTTCTCTAGAAATAGAATCACTATTATCTGAACCAATTTTTTTAGTTACAAATTGAGTGATTATAATTATAGGATAAGTTATAAAGATAAAAATCTTAATTATTCTAGCTCCTAGGGGAGCTAATTGTTTCCAATAAACAGCACCAATAGTTTTAGGGATAATTTCAGCAAAGAAAAGAATCATAAAAGTTAAAAGAATTGATGTAATCATTACTAAAGTTTTATCACCATCAAATACATTTTGAGCTTGAACACCAATGGCCGTAGCACCAAGAGTATTAGCAATAGTATTTAATATTAATATTGAAGCAATAGATTTGTCAATGTCTGTTTTGAGTTTTTTTAGTAATTTCCCAGCACTTGGGTTTTTCTTCTCTAGTACAGAGATATAAGATACGTTTGTAGAAAGTAAAATAGATTCTAGAATAGAACATAAAAATGATATACCGACAACGGCAAATATTAGTAAGATTAAAATATCCATTTTAACCAACCTTTATGTAAATTGCACCTCGGGGAACTGTCTTCCAATAAATACTCCTTTTTTTAAAAAAATTAATGACTAATAATATCAAAATAAACTTAATAAATTAATATTTTTTTGACAAAAAATATTGATTTTATGTATAATAATATTATAAACAGTATTTTTATTTTAAGGAGTCCTTATGGAATTTGGTTTAATCCCTAAAATTATGCAATATGAAGACAATAAATCTTTAGAAATTGAGAAAATACACGCTTTAAATGAAACTTCTCAATTGAGTGAGAAAAACAAATTAGCTCAAGTTGAAAAAGAAGATTTTCTAAAAGCAGAAAAAACTTCAAATGTAGAAAAAACTACAAGTGAGAGAACAAAAGATTATCATGAAGTTGTATTAACTAATATGAATTTTGGATTTAATGATTCATCAAAAGATTTTTTTGTTAGAGCAGTACGTGGAAATATGGAAAATCAGTATCCAACAGAAGACATGATGAGATTAAAATCATATCTTATGAATATAGATACTGCATCTTAAGAAATTATAGTTGAAGCACTTACAACTTGATTTCTTCCTCCTTGCTTAGCTTTATATAAAGCATTATCAGCATTAGCTAGAATATCTTTTATTTCTAGCTCTTTTTTTGCTTCAGAAACACCAAATGAAGCAGTTACTTTTCTAATTTCAAAATTATGATTTTCAATAATCTCTTTTAATCTTTGGGCAATAATAGAAGCATCATTCTCTGTTGTGTTTTTGCAAATAATCAAGAATTCTTCTCCTCCCCATCTTCCAATCACATCATTTTTATTAATATTGATTTTTAGTAATTTTGAAAATTCTATTAGTACTTTATCTCCAATTAGATGTCCATGAATATCATTGATTTCTTTAAAGTGATCTATATCTAATAGAATAAGTGAGAATTTTTTGTTTTTAGTTTCATTTAAAAATTCATCTATTTTTCTTCTATTATGAAGTTTTGTTAATGCATCTGTATTTGACAATTCTTTTAATTGTGTATTATATTTTCTTAAATCTTTTTGTTTAAAAGCATAAAAAATTACAATTAGAGCTATTAGTATTAATATTTGAATTAAATATTCATAATCAACTATTCTTTTATCAAATTTTACAGTTAGCCATTCTTTAATAATGGCATTTTTATCATCTGGTGTAAGTTGAGCAATTTGTTTATTTAAAACTGATAAAAGTTCAGGGTAATCATTTCTTATCATAAATGAGATATTTACTTTATGTTTACTTGTTCCTGAGATTTTTAGATTATAGTACCCATTTACAGAAATCAAATGAGCAATTACTGGTAAAATATCAACTGCTGCTTCAACCTTTCCTGCACTTAGCAATTTTAGTGCTTCATTTGTATCTTTTACTTGTATAAAGTTTATTTTTGGAAACTCTTTTTTTATTATCATGTAAGAGCTGTAGTTTTCCCCCACTGCAACTTTTTTACCTTCTAGAAATGAAGCATCAGGAATAAATCTTTTATCATATAAAGTAGCAAAAGCAATTGGGAAGGAAATATATGGTGTTGTGAAGTTTGCGTAGAAGTCTTTTTCGTTATCGTAAGCTGTACCTAAAGTAATATCAAACTCTTTTTTCTCAATACTTTTAAGAACATGATTCCAATCATTTGCAATATTAAAATCAGAATTTATATTTGCTCTTTTTTTTATAAGATTCCAAAAATCAATTGCAATCCCAGCTAACTCTTTTTTATCATTACTCATATTAATAGGTGCCCAAGTATTGGAGGTAATCACATTAACATGAGTGTTATTTATAAATGTTTTTTCTTTTTCGCTTAGTTTTATATAATCAGTTGCTTCATCTTCTGCATACAAGATACTTGAAGTGAAAAATGTAAGTAATACAAGATAAGTTAGTCTAAACATATGTTTGACCCTTTCTAAAAATTAGCTTACTATTATAACAAAATAATATATAATTAAATATTAATTGATTTACTTTTTTCAATAAGTAATTTTTTTGCTTGATAAAATTTTTCTTTTTCTTCAAGCTCAACTTCATCTAATAATGGGATATACTTATGAAAAACTGGCCATACTTTTAAGTATCCAGCAGGTCTTTTTTTTACAAAGTACAAAGCAAGGGCAGTTGCCCCATTTATCAGTCCTTTAAGCACTAATGCTTTTTCTCTTTCACCTTGTTTTTTATATACATGCCAGTCATCTTCTAATAACTCATGTGCTTCAACAAAATAATCATTTTCAACAGCAAAGATAAATCTGTCTATTGCTGTTTTTTGTGTGAAAATATCTTTATCAAACATTAGTTGTTTAACTCTTTATCTAAATAATAACCAGTATAAGAACCTGATTTTTTATGATTTGCTGCTAAATGAGAAGGAGTTCCTTCATCTACAAGTAATCCACCTTTACTTCCACCTTCAGGCCCCATATCAATAACCCAGTCAGAATTTTTTACAACATCTAAGTTATGCTCAATTACTAAAACAGAATTTCCTAAATCAACTAAGTGATGTAATACTTTTGTAAGTCTATCAACATCAGCAAAATGAAGTCCAGTAGTTGGTTCATCAAGTACATATAAAGTATTTCCAGTATCTTTTTTACTTAACTCTTTTGATAGTTTAATTCTTTGTGCTTCTCCACCTGAAAGTGTCACTGCATTCTGACCCAATGTAATATATCCAAGTCCTACATCTGAAAGTGTCTTTAATTTTGCATGAATTTTAGGTACTTTTACAAAGAATTCTAATGCTTCATCAACACTCATATTTAATACATCAGAAATGTTTTTACCTTTGTATAAAATCTCTAGTGTTTGAGCATTATATCTTTGCCCTAGACAATCATCACATTTAACCATAATATCTGGTAAGAAGTGCATTTCAATTTTGATTTCACCTTCACCTTGACATTTCTCACATCTCCCGCCTTTAACGTTAAATGAAAATCTGCCAATTTTATAACCTCTTAGGTTTGCTTCTTTTGTTTTTGCAAATAAAGTTCTTACTTCATCCATCAGTCCTGTGTATGTTGCAGGGTTTGATCTTGGTGTTCTTCCAATAGGACTTTGATCTAAATATATAACCTTATCAAGACTTTCTAAACCTTCAATTTCTACACCATCTACTTTTTTTACTTTTCTTGCATGGTTTAATAATTCTTTTGCAACTGGTAATAGTGTTTGTAAAATAAGTGATGATTTTCCAGAACCAGAAACCCCCGTAATAGCACAAAGATTTTTAAGTGGAATTTGTACATCTAAATCTTTGATATTATTAATAGTTACATTTTTGATTTTAATATACTCTTCTTGTGGTCTATTATATTGATAATCTATTTTCTTTTTACCTGTAATATATTGAGCTGTTAAAGTTTTAGCTTTATTCATTTGTTTTAGTGTTCCATCAAAAACAACTTCTCCCCCATATTTACCAGCATTTGGTCCAATATCTACTATATAATCAGCAGCTTCTATTGTCTCTTTATCATGCTCAACTACAATAACAGTATTACCTTTTTCTTGTAAGGCTTTTAGAGTTTTAATAAGTTTTGATGTATCTCTTTCATGTAAACCAATTGAAGGCTCATCAAGTACATACATAACACCTGTAAGTCCTGAACCAATTTGTGAGGCAACTCTAATTCTTTGAGCTTCTCCTCCTGAAATTGTTCTAGCATCTCTACCTAAAGTTATATACCCAAGACCCACATCAAATAAGAAAAAGATTCGTTCCTTTATCTCTTTTAATATAGGTTTTGCAATCATAGTGTTTTGTTCACTTAAGTATGCAAAGTTTTTTTCATCTTGGAAAAATGCATGTGCATCTTCAATAGGCTTGTTTATAATCTGACTAATAGTCTTACCAGCTACAAAAACATTTTGAGATGATGGTTTTAATCTATTACCATTACAATCATCACATGTTTTTTCAGTCATATAATCAGACATCTCTTTTTCGTCTTTTATCATGTCATATGCTAGTTTGATTATACCTTCCCATTTTCTAGTAAGGCTATGTCTTTTCCATTCAAATTTAGCTTCTTCAATTCCACCATGTAAAATAGCTTTCCTTTGATGTTCAGGAAGCTCTTTAAATGGTATTTTTGTATCAATATCAGCAGCTTCACAATATGCCATAAGCATTTTGAAATAAAAACCTTTATTAAATCCATAGATAACTTTAATAGCTCCATCTTCTAAAGGTAACTCTTCATTAACTACTTTTTTCATATCTAAAGCATATCTAATCCCTAATCCATCACAAGATGAACAAGCACCTTTTGGTGAGTTAAATGAGAATGATAAAGGTTCTAAGGGCTCAAAAGAAATTTTACAATCAAAACATGCCATATGTTCACTATAGTGTATATGTTTTTCAGTTCCAACATCTTCATGATTTAAAATTTCTACTTCAAGCTCTCCAAAAGATTCTTTTAAACCTTTTTCAACATCTTGTGCAATTCTATCTTTGTTTTCTTCTTTGATAACAACTCTATCAATTACAACTTTAATAGTATGCATTTTATTTTTTTCAAGTTCAATTTCTTCATCAAGCCTAGCCATAACACCATCTACCATGGCTCTTACATAACCTTTACCTCTTAATGATTCGAATAAATCGGCAAATGTACCTTTTTTTCTATTGATTAAAGGTGCAAGAATTACTATTTTAGAGTTTTCAGGAAGTGTAAGTACTTGATTAATTACATCAGAAGCACTCATTTGTGAAATAGGTTCACCACACTTATGACAATGTTGTTTACCAATTCTTGCATATAAAAGTCTAAAGTAATCATAAACTTCTGTAATTGTTCCAACAGTTGATCGAGGATTCTTCGAAGTTGTTTTTTGATCAATTGCAATAGCTGGAGTTAATCCTTCAATTCTTTCAACATCAGGTTTTCCAACTTTGTCCAAGAATTGTCTTGCATAAGCTGAAAGAGATTCAATATATCTTCTTTGACCTTCAGCATAAAGTGTATCAAAAGCTAGTGTTGATTTCCCCGAACCTGATAGTCCTGTAAATACAATAAGCTTGTTTTTTGGTAGTTCTAAATTAATATTTTTTAAATTGTTTTCTTTAGCATTAAATATTTTAATAGTATCTTGCATTTTATTTCTGCCTTTAATTTTTGAAGTTGGTATTATATACTTATTAAAGTTAAGCTTCTATTTGAATTGTCTTGTTTATTCCTTTCTTTTTAAAGATAAAAAAATACTTTCAATAAACATTAGATAATAAATTTTTTCCATTGATAAATTAAGTCATTTGTAAGTTTATTAAGAATAGAATTTATTTAAGGAAAAAAATTATCCAAAGGAAAGAAGATGAAGAAATTTATGACGACAACAGCAGGAAACCAAATTAGTGACAATCAAAACTCACTAACAGCAGGGGAGAATGGTCCAGTTTTATTACAAGATTATCAATTAATTGAAAAATTAGCACATCAAAATAGAGAAAGAATACCAGAGAGAGTTGTACATGCAAAAGGTAGTGGTGCTTTTGGTGAGTTAGAAATTACCCATGATATATCAGCTTTTACAAAAGCCTGTGTTTTACAAAAAGGTGAAAAAACAAAATTATTACTAAGGTTTTCTACAGTTGCAGGAGAAGCAGGTGCTGCTGATGCTGAAAGAGATGTAAGAGGTTTTGCCTTAAAGTTCTATACAAAAGAGGGGAATTGGGATTTAGTAGGAAATAATACTCCAGTGTTTTTTATAAGAGATCCTCAAAAGTTTCCAGATTTTATTCATACGCAAAAAAGACATCCTCAAAGTAATCTAAGATCAAATACAGCTGCATGGGATTTCTGGTCATTAAGTCCTGAGTCTTTACATCAAGTTACTATTCTTATGTCTGATAGAGGAATTCCTAAAAGTTATAGACATGTAAATGGTTATGGTTCGCATACTTATAGTCTTATAAATGATAACAATGAAAGATTTTGGGTTAAATTTCATTTTAAAACAAGACAAGGAATTGAAACTCTTACAAATGACGAGGCTTCAAAAATTGTAGCAAATGATAGAGAAAGTAATCAAAGGGATTTATTTGAAAATATTGAAAAAGAAAATTACCCTCAATGGGATTTCCAAATCCAAGTTATGACAGATGCTCAGGCTAAAGAGTATGAATACAATCCTTTTGATTTAACAAAAGTTTGGTCCCATAAAGATTATCCAATGATTGATGTTGGCGTATTAACATTAAATAAAAATCCAAAAAATTATTTTAATGAAATTGAACAAGCTTCTTTTTCTCCTTCAAATATAGTCCCTGGAATTGGTTTCTCACCAGATAAGATGCTTCAAGCAAGAATTTTCTCTTATCCTGATGCACATAGATATAGAGTAGGGACTCATTATGAATCTTTACCAGTAAATAGACCAATAGTTGATGTAAATACTTATCATACAGCAGGTTCTATGAATTATGAACAAAAAGAAGTAAGTAATGCATATTATGAACCAAACAGTTTTGATGGAGCTGTTGAAAATCCTAGTTTAAAAGAACCAAACCTAGATGTATTTGGTGCTGCTAATAGGTATGACCATAATGTTGACAATGATAACTATACACAAGTAAGAGATTTATTTAATTTAATGAGTACTTATCAAAAAGAACAGTTATTTAATAATATAGCAAGTTCAATGGAAGGAGTACCTTCTGAAATTATAGAAAGACAATTAAATCATTTCTCAAAGGTTTCAAGTGAATATTCAGCAGGAGTAAGAACTGCTTTAAAAAATCAAGGATAAATTATGATTTCAATTAGCCAAGATGAAGAGAGACGATATGCTCAATTACAAGTAATGGCACTAGATTTTGCAAGACATGGAAATACTAATGAATTATCAAAAATGATAAATGCTGGATTAAATATTGATTTATCAGATAATAAAGGTAATACACTTCTAATGTTAGCTTCTTATAATAATCAAGAAGAAACAGTATCTTATCTTTTAAATAATGATGCTTCTGTTGATAAGAAGAATGATAGAGGACAAACACCCTTAGCAGGTGTTTGTTTTAAAGGTTATATAAATATTGTCAAGCTTTTAGTAAAGAATGGTGCGAATATATATGAAGATAATGGTTTAGGGACTACTCCTGTTACTTTTGCATCAATTTTTGGACATAAAGATATAGTATTTTATTTAACAAAAAAGAATCCAAGTAAAATATATGAATTTATAAGTTCAATAATTTTTTATATTAAGAATAAAGTTAAAAAAGAAAAATAATATATTATTAAACTCTTTTTTGCTATTTTTATATTTATATTATGCAGTAAAAGGATACTGATTTGAATAAATATGTAAATAGTTTAGAGTTTAATAGTAAATACTATTACTACTATGATTTAAACATATTATATGAGCAAAACCAAAGCTTAAAAAAACTACCAAATATTTTAAAAATATTATTAGAATCGAATATAAGAAATATTAAAAATGAGAATGAATTACAAGTTTTAATTAATACCTTTATTAATAGAAATAATTTAAATCAAATAGAAGTTTTTCCTAGTCGTGTTATTATGAATGATGATATTGGAATTCCAATTTTATTAGATTTATCATTAGATGAAAATATAAATCCACAAATAATGTTTGATCTTATTGTTGATACAAATGATAAAGAATTAGATTCAAGAGATAAAGAGAGATTTTCTTATTTAAAATGGGCAGAAAAAAGATTTAAAAACCTTTGTATTGTTCCTCCATCTTCTAATCACACAAAACAAATCAATTTTGAATACTTATGCACAATGATTAGTTCAAAACTAGAAGAGGATAAGATTTTTATTTATCCAGAAACATTAGTAGGTCCAGATATTCATACTAGAATGATAAATGCCTTGGGTGTTTTAGGTTGGACTTGTGAAGAGTTGGAATCCCAAGCTTCAATAATGGGTTCTTCTCTTAGTATAAATTTTCCTGAAATCTTAGGTATAGAAATAAAAGGAAACCTTCCTCAAGGGGTAAGTATCTTAGATGCCACTTTAACTTTGATTTCAATGTTAAAAGAGGAAAAGAAAGAAAATACTCTTATTGAATTTTATGGTAAAGGTCTAAAAAATATTTCTCTAGAAGATAGGGCAGTTTTATCTAATACTATAATTGAACATAATTTTAAGTGTGCATATTTCCCTGTTGATGATAATAGTATATCTTTTATTGAAAAAACAAGAGGAGTAGATGCTTCTTTGATTAAAAACTATTATAAACAACAAGGTTTATATGGTTTAGAAAATATATTAGTTTATGATGAAGATCTACTTTTAGATTTATCTACTATAAAATCTTTAGCTTTAGGTCCTCATGCCAATTCTAAAATAATAGGTATTCATGAGATAACTGAAACAATTGATTCATATAAAATGGGTAATTTTGTTAAAGACAACGATATTGTTTTAGCATTGATAGATTCATATAGTTCTACTTCAAATATTTCATTTTTAATTCAAGCTGCATTACTTGCTAAAAATGCTGCCTCTTTTGGTTTAGAAATAAATTCAAATATTAAAAGAGTTTTATTACTAGAATCAAAAATAGAAGAAGAATATTTAGAAAAATTAGATTTATTAAAATATTTAAAGAAGTTAGGCTTTAGTATTTCTGATGAAAATATAGAATTAGTAGAAAGAGTTGAATTAGATATAGGAAAATATAATTTGAATGTAGCTTCTTTAACTTGTGGAAGACAAACTCAAGTAAAATCTAACTGGGTACTTTCTCCAGCACTAATCATTGCATATTGTTTAAAAGGTACAATTGATTTTGATATTACAAAAGAGCAGATATCCAAAGGTGTTTATTTAAGTGATATTTGGCCAAGTATGAATGAAGTAAATGAGTATTTGGAAAAAATAGATAATAGTGTATATTCAAAAACATATGAGAATATTTTTTTAGGAAATGATTATTGGCAAAATATAAAACCTGAAAATACTAAAACATATAATTTTGATGAAAATTCAACTTATATACAAAAAAAAGAGTTTTTTGAAATTTCAAGTTTAGAAAATATTGATATTCAAGATTTAAGAATCTTAGCTTTATTAGGTGATGAGGTAAGTAGCAAACAGCTTTCAGCAAGTGGTAAAATTCCTCCTTATTCTCCAAGTGCTGTGTACTTAGAAAGTAAAGGGCTAAAGCCTGATGAGTTTGATACTTTTGAAAATAGAAGAACTAATAGTGAAGTTATGTTAAGAGGAACACTTTGGGATATTGCTTTAAAAAATAGAATAGTTTCTCCTAAAGAAGGAGGTTTTACTAAAGATTATCAAAGTGGTGAAATAATGCCTTTATATAATTTTGCAATGAAACAAAAAGAGGAAAACCAAGCTTTAATTATTTTTGCAGGGAATAATTTTGGTGTAGGAATACCAAGAGCATGGGCTGCTAAAGGATTAAAATACTTAGGTGTAAAAGCAATTATTGCAAAATCTTTTGATGCTAAATATAAAGATGCTTTAATTTTAGTAGGAATTCTACCTTTAGAGTTTATTGAAGATGATATTGAAAACTTAGCTTTAATCGGAAATGAACTAATTTCATTAAAGAGTGATATTATAAAAAGTGAAATTAAACTTCAAATGGAAATTAAAAGAGATTTTGAAGTAAGAACAGTTTCTCTTCAATCAAGACTTGATACAGAAAAAGAAGCTTTATATTATAAAAATGGTGGTACTTTAAACTATTTATTTAAGCATAGCAATTAAAAGTAGGGGAATCCTACTTTTAATATAAATCTTTAGGAAGTGGAATGATTATTTTAAACTCTACACCTATTTTTTTATTTTGTTTGTTTTTTAGGTTTCTAGCAGAAATTGAACCTTTTAAATGTTCACTTACAATTTGTTGAGACATATATAATCCAATACCTGTACCTTGTGATTGATGTTTTGTTGTAAAATATGGTTCAAATATTTTTTCAATAATATTTTCATCAATTCCACCTGCATTATCTTTTATATAAATTACTATATCTCCATCAACTCTTTTTGTAGATATTTCTAATAAAGGATTATCTGTATGAAGATTTTTAAATGCATCTTTTGAATTGTTTATTATGTTTAATAGAACTTGTATAAGTTCATTTTTTATTCCATAAATTTTATAATCTTTTATATTTGTAATTTCTAAAGAAATATTGTGATTTTTTAAAGAAGCTTCGGATAACTGTATAGTTCTTTTGATTACATTACTTATTAAAAAATGTTCTTTGTTTTTGTCATTCTTAAAATAGTTAGAGAAATCTTCTATTGTTTCAGATAAATATTTTGAAGATTTTAATATCCCTTCCGCAAATTCTTCAAAGTCATTATCTTCTAGGATTCCAAATTCTTTTTTTAATTTAAGACCAGTTGCAGAAGAAGAAATAACTGAAAGTGGTTGTCTCCATTGATGGGCAATATTTCTTAACATTTCACCCATTGCTGCCATTTTTGATTGTTGGAACATTATTTGATCTTTTTCTCTTAAAAGCTTTTCTTGCTCCTTTAATTTTGTAAAATCAGAAAAAACTGCAATATAATTTAAAGGCTTATGATTCTCATCATAAACAGTATTTATAGTAAGCCATTGAGGGAAGATTAAACCACTTTTATTTCTATTTATTATCTCCCCTTCCCAAATACCTTTTTGAATTAATCCATCCCATAAATCTCTATAAAAGTTTTTATTATGAAGGTTTGATTTTAGAAGATTAATTTTGTGATCTATAACTTCTTCTTCTTTATAACCTGTAATATCTTCAAAGGCTTTGTTTACAGAAAGTACATAACCATTTAAATCAGTAATAAAAATACCTTCTTTAGTGTTTTGATAGATAGTATGAGCCTGTTTTAGTTTAGCTTCAATATTTCTTCGTTTTGTGATATTAAAGATAATTGAGTAAAGTATTGTTTTATTGTTGTACTTCATAGGCCCTGAGTATACTTCTACATCAATAACTTCTCCATCTTTTAGTTTATGTTTGAAGTTAAAACAATCTCTTTGTTCTTTTTTTGCAAGACTCATTTCTTCATTAATTTCATCATCACTTAAAATATTAATATCATATATATGTAAAGATCTAATCTCTTTTAATGAATATCCATAAAAATTCAAAGAAGCTTTATTTGCATTTAATATCTTACCTGTATCTGGGCATATGATTAGTACTGGTATTTTATTAGCTTCAAATAATTGTTTATAGCTTTTTTTATTATCATCTGCTTCTTTTTTACTAACTTCTAGTTCTTTTGTAATATCTCTAGCAATACCTAAAAGACCGTATATTTCCCCTTGATTATCAAATAGTGGAGATTTTTGAGTTAAGAGCAATACATCTTCATTATTTGGGAATTTAACCCATTCTTTATTTGTATGGCTTTTCTTTTTTTCTAGTATCTTTTCATCCATAGTTCTAAAAAGATTTGCAAAGTTAACATCAAAAAGTTCATAATCATTTTTTCCTATGATTTTACTTTTTGGTAAGTTTAAGAAGTTACAGAATGCATCATTACATCCTGTATACGTAAAGTTTAGGTCTTTATAAAATATTAAGTCATCACTACTATCAAGTATATTTGATAGCTTTAAATCTTTTTTTGTGATATTTTTACAAACACCTAAAATTAACTCTTCTTTATCATCTTTAAAATAGATATATGTATCTTCAAAAGTCTGTTCATATCCATATTGGTTTTTGATTTTAAAAACTATTTTTCCATCTTCATTTGAAAGTAGTTTGTTTTTATAAGTTTTGTGATCATCTGTATTTATTAGATCTAATAGTTTATTAATAGAGTCAAGTTTCTTGTCCTCTGAATAGTTTAGTTCTTTATTTATATTAGTATGCCAGATTATGTTGTTGTTACTTAAATCAATTTCATAAACAAGACCTTTAGAAGTAGATGTTAATAAGTTTAGTAAACTTTTCTTCAATATTAAACCTTAGTATTAAGTGCAATTATATAAGAAATAATACAATAAAAAAAGGAATAATACAAGTTATGTAATAAAAATAATTTTGTGTGTTTTTATTAAAAAGTCTTATATATCATAGCAATTAATATAATTGTATTTAACACTAAAATATACTTTTTATATGAGTTTGAATGTACTTGGTTTTTTACTTTTATTCCAAAATAAACACCGATTAATGAGGCAATTCCAACTATTGCTCCTTGAGTATAAAGCATATGCCCATTTAAAGATAATGAAGTAAATCCAGCAATTGATGAAAAGATAACAAAAAATAGACCTAAAGCAGTAGCTGCTTTTAGATCATATCTTAAAAAACCAACTAAAATAGGGGTTAACATAATTGAACCACCAACACCAATACTCATGGCTACAATTCCTATAAAAAAACCAATTATAAGTAAGGTGAATTTATTATGTGATTTTGGTCCTTTTTCATGAACAGCAGGTGATACAAAGATTTTTATAATAGAGAAGCAAAGTATTGCAATAAATGTGTATTGTAATACTTCATTTGATACATTAGATACGATAAATCCACTTTGAAGACCTCCTAGAAAGCCTCCAATTCCAATTATAATACCATCTTTAAAAAAGTTAGCTGCTTTTTTAGAATTTAAAAAAGATCCGTATATTGATGAGAAAACCATTTGCATTATAGATATTGCAACAGCTTCTTTCATTACGAAACCTGAAAGTAAAAGCATGGGAACAAGGATCATTCCTCCTCCAACACCAAAAAATCCAGATATAAATCCTGTAAGTATTCCAAAAGCAGCTAATTCAAACATTTAGCTTATTTCTTTTTAATAGAATTCATTGCATTAATGAATTTATTATAATCTTCTTCTAGTTTTCTATCTTTATCGCTAACATCAATTCCATCTTCTTCTTTTAGAGCAACTTCTAAAACATGGATTCTTTCAAGTAAGTATTTGAACATCTCTTTATTGATATCTGGTAAATCATCATGTGCAAGTTTACAATTCTTATTGTCTTTTTTAATTACTTTTGCAGGAACTCCAACAGCAGTTGAGTTTTTAGGAACATCACAAACGACAACAGAGTTTGCTCCAACTTTAGAGTTTTTACCAATAGTAATATTTCCTAATACCTTTGCTCCACTTCCAATAACTGCGTTTGATTTTACAGTAGGGTGACGTTTACCTTTATCAAGGCTTACTCCACCAAGAGTAACATTTTGATAAATAAGTACATCATCTTCAATAATTGTTGTAGCACCAATTACTACACCAATAGCATGATCTATAAATACTCTTCTTCCAATAGTTGCGGCTGGATGAATATCAGTTTTTGTAAGTAGTGATCCAAGACCTATATAAGCTCTTGCAATCTTTTTAAAGCCTCTATTATATAGTCTATTAGCAATTCTATGATTTATTATTGCCCATACACCTGGGTAATTAAAAAATAGTTCAAAATTTGAATCTAGTGCTGGATCATTTAGTTTTGGTACACAAAAATCTTCTTTTATTTGAGCCCATAAAGATAGTTCTTCAACTTCTACTTTTTGTTCATCTTTACTCATTATAACTCCAAATTGTTTTTAAATAACTGTTTTCATTTAGATATTTTTTTAATATTTTATAAGTACTTGTATCTAAATTTTCTTTTAATTTATCTTTGATATCTCTTGTATCATAGTCAATATCCTCAAGAATATCGATGATTTTCTGAGATTCTAAAATCTTTTCTAATACAACTTTACCTTCTTTAAAGACTACATTTACTTCTGTTGGATGAGAAAATAAATTGTGTTTCATTCCTAAAGTATCTTGATATGCTCCAACATTAAAAAAGCCTAAGAAGTAGTCTTCTTTAGTTAGATTTATATCATGTAAGTATAAAGGTTTCGTTGAGTTAAAGGGAATCTCTCCATCACTATCACAAGTAATATCCCATAATGACGCACTTCTTGTTGGTTTTTTATCAAGATGAGTTATGGGCATTACTGGGAACTCTTGTCCTATTCCCCAATAATCAGGAAGAGATTGAAAAATTGAAAAATTTAATAAATACTTTTCTTGAATATTTTCATCAAGTTTTTTTAACTCTTCATAATCTTCAACCTCAAGTTGGTTAATCGCTTTTTTAATTGTTTGATGTGCTAAAATCTCTGCATTTGATCTATCTTGTAAATCTATATATCCTAAATCAAATAGTGTTAGTAGTGACTCCATATGATCAATAGCATCATGCATATACTCATAAGCAGTTCTTTTAGTCATATCTTTATATAAAGCATTTAGCTCTTCAATTAAAGGTGGGTTTTTTTCTTTTAAATTTAAATGTTCTAATTCATATTCTGAAGAAAACAATTCTAAAACAGGAGTAATTAATACAGTTGATGCAGCAGAAATAAATCTTCCTGATTCTGTAAAAATATTTGGCTCTTCCACACCTTTTTGTTTTGCAATATCTTTTAATGTAAATATAACATCACTTGCAAATTCTATTAATGAATAAAATCTACTTCTATCATAAGAAGAGTATTCAACCGCTAACCCACCACCAATATTTATAGCGTTTAAATTAACAGCACCTAAGTTTTTAAGTTCTGCATAAATATGTCCAGATTCTCTAAGTGCTTTCTTTAAAGGTTTAATAGAATTCATAGCTGACCCAATATGAAAGTGAATCATTGTTAAATACTTAACCATATTATTACTTTCTATTAATTCATAGGCTTCAAGTATCTCTGTTGATGTAAGACCAAACTTAGAGTTGATACCCCCACTCTTGGCCCAAATACCGCTTCCTCCACTATGAAGACGTACCCTTAATCCAATGTTTGGACAAGGTAGGTTTGTTTCCTTTTGAACAGCTATAATTGTTTCCAGTTCATTAAGACCTTCAATAATTAAAGTTATATCATGGCCCATGCTTTTTGCTATGAATCCTAAGTGAATCATTTCCTTATCTTTAAAGCCATTTACTGTAATTGGAGAGTTTAAATTATTGTATGTCATTGCAATAACTAACTCTGCTTTACTTCCTGCTTCAAGTCCATAATTAAACTCTTTTCCACTTGAAATAAGAGGTTCAATAAAGTTTGGTAATTGATTTACTTTCAAAGGAAATACAGCGTTAAATTTCCCTTTGTATTTATATTCATTCATGCTCTCATCAAAGGCTGAATATAGTGTAGAGATTTGCTTTTTTGTAATATGTGGAAATCTTAAAAGTAAAGGACCTTTAAAATCCTTTTCTCTAATATCTTTTACAATAGAAATAAGCGATGGTTTGCAATCATAATTTACTTTTGCTAAACCATCTTCGATGATAAAGTTATCATCACTCCAAATATTAATACCGTAATCATTCAAGATTAAAAGTCCTCGATTTTAATAGTACTTTCTTCTTTTGTTTCAATATTCTTGATATATATTGTTCCTTCATTTAGCTCTTTTTCACCAATAAGTGCAACAATCGATGCTCCTGCTTTTTCTGCAAGTTTAAAGTGCTTTCCAAAACCTCTAGTCGTATATTCAATAAGTGTTTTAGTAGTTTTTCTTTTTGCATTTGCAGTTTTTAATACAGCATTTATACAAGACTCATCTAAAGCTCCAATATAAACTATTTCTTCTTTTTTCTCTTCTTTAACTTTGATTAACTCTAATAGTCTTTCAATTCCACAAGCAAATCCAAAACCAGGAGTTTCTCTACCACCTAGGAATTCTACTAGTCTATCGTATCTTCCACCTGCAGCAATTGTACTTTGTGCTCCAATTTCATTTGAAATAAACTCAAAAGCAGTTTTTGAGTAGTAGTCTAAACCTCTAACCATAGTTTTATTTACTACATAAGGCACATCGTTGTATTCTAAAATCTCTTTTAGTTTATTAAATTCTTCTTCACACTGCTGAGATAAGTTATCAGTAATCATAGGAGCATCTTTTGTTAGCTCATTACATTTTTCAACTTTACAGTCTAATACTCTAATAGGATTTGTATCAATTCTTCTTTGACAATCAGGGCATAGTTCATCTTTGAAAGAATTTAGGTGATTGATTAGCTTTTCTCTGTATTGAGGCATACATGTTTGATCACCTAGTGAGTTGATTTCTAATGTAAAATCAATCTCAAAGAAGTCTAAAATATCTTTAATCATCATAATAACATTTGCATCTTCATAAACAGAAGCTTGTCCAAATACTTCACAACCAAATTGGTGAAATTGTCTTAATCTACCTTTTTGTGGTCTTTCATATCTAAACATAGGTCCATGGTAATACCATCTGAAAGTTCCACCAGCTCGATCAAGTTTCTTTTCAACAAAGTGTCTAACAACACCAGCAGTTCCTTCTGGTCTTAAACAAACTTCATTTTCACCTTTGTCAACAAAGTTATACATCTCTTTGTTAACAATATCAGAACTTTCACCAACAGATCTTTTAAATAAAGCAGTCTCTTCTAAAATAGGAGTTTCCATATATGAAAAACCATATCTTTTAGCAATAGCAGAAGCATTTTCAACGAAATATGTAAATAGTTTACTATCATCATTTACTATATCATTCATACCTCTTAAGCTTTGAATTGTCTTTGTACCCTTGTTACTTGCCATCTAAAAAATCCTCTATTTGTTTTTCTATTTCTTTTATACTTAGTCTTGCATCAACGAATAAATGGTTGATACCAAGCTTTGTTATTGTTTCTTTCATTCTTGCTTGAATATTCATAAGATATTCAATACCTCTAAGCTCAATTGCATCATTTTCTTTTTGAGATAATCTGTATGTTAACTCTTCTGGTGTCAATTCAAGCAAAATTGCATGACTTGGTAGTATATTATTTGTTGCAAGTAAATTAAGCTCAATCATTTTTTCTAATTCAAAGATTGATGCATATGCGATTCCTGATATCATTGATCTATCAGAAATTACCATTTTGTCTTTATTTTTAAGAATTACTTCTTCAATATGTTCAGCTCTATCAGCAAGAAATAAAAACATCTCTGCAATACCTGATTTTGCTTCACCATTTAAAGCCATAGATCTTAATTTTATACCAATTGGCGTTCCACCTGGTTCTTTTGTAAAAAATGCATTAGAGAATTTCTTTTGTAATAAGTCTAACTGTGTTGATTTTCCTGCTGTATCAATACCTTCGATAACTACATACATTCTAGAACTTCTTTAGGTACTAGATGCTGGAATTTCCCATCAAATCTTATAATTTCTCGAACTATCGTAGATGAAACAAAAGCATTTTCAAGTGTTGGCATTAGGTATAAAGTTTCAATTTTATCATTGATTGAAGCATTTGCATAACCCATTTGTAATTCAAATTCGAAGTCTGAAACGGCTCTTAACCCTCTAATAATTGTATTTACATTTAGTTTTGTAGCTAAATCAACAAGTAAAATATCAAAGCCTTCAACTCTTACATTTTCAATATGAGCAGTAGCTGCTTTAGCAAATTTAACTCTTTCCTCATGGGAAAACATAGGGCCTTTTCTTTCACTTTTTGCAACTGCAATTATTACTTCATCAAATATATTTGCTGCACGACGTATAATATCTAGATGACCATTTGTAATAGGGTCAAAAGTACCGCTATAAATGGCTTTCCTATATGATGATTTATCTATTTTTTGAGTATCTGTAGACATTTTTATTCCCATCTTTTGTATAAATTATGTTTAATTTTTAATAAATCAAACCATTTTCCAATTAAAAAGTTTTCCATATCTTCTAAACTTTTCTGCCCTGAATAATATCCTAAGACAGGTGGAGCAATAGTTACACCTAAGTTTGATAACTTAAGCATATTTTCTAGTGCTATAGAGTTTAGAGGCATTTCTCTAGGTGATAGTATGATTTCTCTTTTTTCTTTTAACATTACTGTAAAAGCTCTTGTAATTAATGAGTCAGATATTCCAACTGCACATTTAGCAAGAGTATTCATAGAACATGGAAGAATAATCATCTTATCAATATGAAATGAGCCAGATGCGATAGGTGCTGCTATATTACTATCTTTTAAAATCGTAATATTCTTTTTCCCTTCAAATTGTTTTTTGATTGAAATTCCATTTTCTAATTTTAAAGCAGTTTTAGCGCTGTTTGAAACTACTAAAAAAACTTCAATATCTTCTGGAATTTTTTTTACAAAATTAATCCCAAGATTAGATCCGCTAGCCCCTGATATTGCAACTGTAATTCTCAAAGCAAACCTTTCAATTATTTCTAAAGTAAAAAGATAATAGCAAAAAAAAACTTTTAATTCAAACTGTATAACTATATGTGTTCATACATATATTAAAAAACTAGAAAAAACTTATGTTTTTAGGCTTCATATAAGCTTTTTATAAGTTTTATACTGTTAACATTTTGTATAAATTTTAAATATCTTAAATAAAACATTATGTTTTCTGATATTTTAATTAATATACTTTATGTTAAAGGAAATTACTATGTCAAAAGTTTTCACCTATGTTAGGGTAAATAAAAATAATGAAGCTTATACTCTTGAACAAAAAGAAATTTTAAATAATTATGTTCAAAAACATAACTTTGAAATAGCTAGAAATATTGAGATAGATATTAGTATCCCTAGCGAAGAAAAAAATATTTTAGAACTACTAAAAAACTGCGAAAAAAATTCAACAATTGTTGTATATGATCTAAATGTTTTTGGAAGAACTATTGAGACAATTTTAGAGATAGTAAAATTTCTATTATCAAATAAAATTAGAATTATGGTTGTAAATCAAAACCTTGATTTAGTAGATGATAAAGATATGCTTACACAGATGGTTTTAGGGATGATCTCTATGACTATTAACCTAGAAAAAGACCTTATGAGTTTAAGAACAAAAGAAGCACTAACTGCTAAGAAATTATCAGGTGCTAGTTTAGGAAAACCTAAAGGAACTATTCAAAAATCTAAATTTGATAAGCAAAGAGATAAAATTGAAGAGTTATTATCTGTTGGATTATCAGTTAGAAAGATTGCAAAACTTCTTGGATACAATAATCATATTGGATTAAATAATTATGTTAAGAAAAGAAATATAAGAGAAAACCTACCAAATACTCTTGATATTGCAAGCTAAATATTTTTTTAGTTTAAACATTTAATTTTTTAAATGTTTAAACTAAATTTCTACAAAAAATACCTCCGAATTTCAAAAAAAGACTTTAAAAAATCATAAATCACTATAAAACAAGTAAAACTATACCTTTTGATATCAAAATACCACAAATACAGCATATCAAGTAAATATAAATATAATAAAAATAGGTAGTTAAAAACTATACATATTTAAATAAACACTATAAATACAATGCTGTTAGCTTTCATTTATTTTTTATTAAATTTGAGTTTAAATTAATCTTCTAATATATGATTATTAAAAGAAAAGGATTAAAAATGATTTTAAGTGTTATCTCTTCTTATAACTCATATCTAAGGAATACAAATACAAAAATAATAAATCGATTTCATCTTAGATTTAAATATTAAGTTTATGTTTTTTTAAAAGATAGATGCTTAGTGTAAAAGTTTAGATCTACTTGTTAGTAGATTAAAGAATGAATTAAATTTTAAAAGTAAATTCAATTAGAGCTTATAAAACTTTATTTTCAAGATAAATCTTACTTTTATATGACAGTGTTTAACTCTAGATTTTTATTTTTTTAATTAAGTGTATTTGAAAAATATACTACAGGTATTTAGTTTTTTAAATATTTATTGTATTATTTTATTTGTCTATTTTTTTTAGTATAAAATCAAGAAAGTCAATAAAAGTACTAGATGATTTTTTTAAATAAAATTCTAAAAATAAATTGTAAAAATAATATTAATAATGAAACTGTTAATGAGATAATTAAATTTGGTAATGTAGTAAAAAAATAGATTTAGATATAAACTCAATGGAAATTTTTTAAAAAGAAAAAAATAAATCTTGATTGATAATTATTTTAATAACCCAAGAAAATTATAGTCTATATGTAACTTTAAAAATATAATATTATTATATTTATATTCACTTCATAATAATTATAGTAAAATATTGGCTATTTATTTATATGGAGATAATATGAAAGTTTTATTAATTAAAGATGTAAAAGGTTTAGGAAAGACTGGTGAAGTAAAAGAAGTAAAAGATGGTTACGGTAAAAACTTCCTAGTTGGTAAAGGTTTAGCTAAACATGCAACACCTGAAGTACTAAACAGATATAAATCTGAGCAAAAAAAATTAGCTGAAAAAGAAGCGCAAGAAATTACAGACGCAAAAGAATTAGCTGAAAAACTAAATGCTACTAAATTAACTATTAGACATAAAATTGGAGCTAATGGTCATTTAATTGGTTCTGTAACTAATAAAGAAATTAGTGAATCATTAAAAGAGCAATTTTCAATTGAAATTGATAAAAAGAATATTTCATTAAAAAGTAAAATCAAAACTGCTGATTTATTTGATGCAGATTGTAAATTAGGTCATTCAATTCACGCTACATTAAAAGTTGATGTTATTGGAGTAGAATAATTATGTTTGATGCTACTACGATACTTGCATACAAAGGTAAAGATAAAGCTGTAATTGGAGGTGACGGTCAAGTTACTTTCGGAAATACAGTTTTAAAAGGTAATGCAACAAAAATTAGAAAACTATATAAAGATCAAATTCTTTCAGGTTTTGCTGGAAGTACTGCTGATGCATTTAATCTTTATGATATGTTTGAAACTCACTTAGAAAATACTAAGGGTGATTTATTAAAAGCAGTTATTGCTTTTTCTAAAGAGTGGAGAAAAGATAAAGTTTTAAGAAGACTTGAAGCTATGATGATTGTGTTAAATAAAGAGCATATTTTTATACTATCAGGAAATGGTGATGTAGTTGAACCTGAAGATGGTTGTATTGCTTCTATTGGTAGTGGAGGAAACTTTGCTATTTCTGCTGCACGTGCTTTAGCTAAACATTCAGATTTACCTGAAGAAGATGTAGTAAAAGAATCACTTATGATTGCAGGTGAGCTTTGTATTTACACAAATCAAAATATTAAATTACTAAAATTAGAGGATTAATAAAGTATGGATTTAACACCAAAACAAATAGTTACATACTTAGATGATTATATTATTGGTCAAAATGATGCTAAGAAAACAATTGCTCTAGCATTAAGAAACAGATATAGAAGAATGAAAGTAGAGCCTAGCTTACAAGAAGAAATCATGCCAAAAAATATTTTGATGATTGGTAGTACTGGAGTAGGTAAAACAGAAATTGCAAGAAGACTTGCAAAAATGATGGGACTTCCTTTTGTAAAAGTAGAAGCTTCAAAATATACAGAAGTTGGATTTGTAGGTCGAGATGTAGAGTCTATGATTAGAGATTTAGTTTTTGAATCAGTAAATATTGTTACAAAAGAATTTGAAGAAAAAATCAAAGATAAAATCAATGAAGAAGTACATAAGAAAATAATTGAAACTTTAGTTCCACCACTTCCTGAAACTGCAAGTGAAACAGCAAAAGAATCATTTATTAAAACATATAACACTATGGAAAAGAAACTTTTAGATGGTTCTTTAGATGATAAAAAAATTGAAATAGAAGTTCCTAAAAGAACACATGTTGAAATCTTAGATTCTTCAATGCCTATGGATATGAGCTCAATGCAAGAAAGCCTAAGCAAAATGTTAGGTGGACTTAACAAAGAGAAAATCAAGAAAGAAGTAACAATCAAAGATGCTAAAATCTTATTACAAGGTGAAGCAAGTGAGAGTTTACTTGACCAAGAAGCTATTAAGATTGAAGCTATTAAAAGAGCTGAATCTGGTGGAATTATTTTCTTAGATGAGATTGATAAAATTGCATCTTCAAAAACTAATCAAAACCAAGATCCATCAAAAGAGGGTGTTCAAAGAGATTTACTTCCAATAGTAGAAGGAAGTTCTGTTCAAACTAAATTTGGACAAATCAAAACTGATCACGTTTTATTTATTGCTGCTGGTGCATTCCATGTATCTAAACCATCTGATTTATTACCAGAACTTCAAGGAAGATTTCCTTTAAGAGTTGAGTTAGAATCACTTGATGAAGAAGCTTTATATAAAATTTTAACAAATACAAAAAATTCACTTCTTAGACAATACAAAGCTTTATTAGAAGTAGAAGAAGTAGAGTTAGATTTTGAAGACGATGCTATTAGATCTTTTGCTAAATACTCTGAAACTGCAAACGCAAAAACTGAAGATATTGGTGCAAGAAGACTTCATACTGTAATAGAGAAAGTTCTTGAAGATATATCTTTTGAAGCTGATGAGAAAAAAGGTGAAAAAGTAGTTATAACTAAAGAATTAGTTGAAGAAAAACTTGATATTATTGTTGATGACGAAGATACAGCAAGATATATTTTATAATTTTGAAATTAATAATTTTTTAGCTAGAATAGAATAATACTGATTTTTGGAGATTAAAAATGAACATAGTTACATTTTGTGAGTTAGACGAATCACTATTTAATAGTGAACACAACGTGGATTATTTCCACAGCGGTGCTGCAAATGAAGCAGATATTGCAATCTTAAATATAGATACTATTTTCGAATTTGAAGAAAATAAGGGAAATGTTTGTAAAGATAAATTTGTTTCAATTGCTATAATTGATGATCAAAGTGATTATGAAGCTTTTAAAAACTTTGGAATTGACGGATGGATTAAAGGTGAAGATATTTCACAAATTAATAATGTTGTTAATTTAGCACAAAAAAGGTTTTTGTCATAATTATAGATACTCATTGTCATTTAGATAATAAACAATTTTACGATGACGTAGACGAAGTTATTGAAAATGCTATTGCACATGGTGTAAAAGGATTTTTGATACCTGGTGCAGATTTTAATGACTTGCCTCAAGCACTTAAACTTGCTGAAAAATATGATGAAGTATATTTTTCAGTAGGAATTCATCCTTATGATGTTGATTCATATGATGAAAGAATGTTAGAAGAATTTTCAAGACATCCTAAATGTATTGCTATTGGTGAATGTGGTTTAGACTATTTTAGACTCCCAGAAGATGAAGAAGAAAAAAAAGCTAATGTTGCTAAACAAAAAGAGGTTTTTATAGCTCAAATTGAGTTTGCTAAAAAAGTAAAAAAACCTTTGATTATACATGTTAGAGATTCTTCAAATGACTCTAGACAAATTTTAATGGATTATAATGCTAAAGAAGTAGGTGGGGTTTTACATTGTTATAATGCAAGTGAACACTTATTGCCTTTAACTGATCATGGTTTTTATTACGGGATTGGCGGGGTTTTAACTTTTAAAAATGCTAAGAAATTAGTAGAAGTTTTACCTAAAGTTCCAAAAGATAGACTAATAATAGAAACAGATGCTCCATACCTTACTCCTCACCCTCATAGAGGTAAAAGAAATGATCCATATTACACAGTTTTTGTAGCTGATAAAATGGCTGAAATCCTTGAACTTTCAAGAGATGAGATTGAAGAGCTTACTACAACAAATGCAAAAAAATTATTTAAAGAGTTTTCTAGTATATCTTAGATATAATATCTACTATTTCAAATAGTAGATAACTCTTTATCTTTTCTACACAATTTTATTTTATAAAATAAGAGTTACTAACTAATAAATCGATTTTATTTTTTATAAATTATAGGAGAAGAGTTTGCTATCTTCAAAAAAACTTTTAAAATATAGTATTAATACAAGTCTAGTTGCAGCTGCTTTGTTTATGGCGGGGTGTTCTTCTAAAGAACCAGGAAAACCTGTATCTTCATCGCAGATTAACAAAATTTATAAGCCTAATACAAATGCTTCAATCAGAAACTCAAAGGCAATGCATAGAGCAACTCTAAGACCTTATACTGTTTTCAATGTTAGGTATTTTCCTAAGATTGTAAATGTTGGTGATGAATTTAGAGGTATTGCTTCTTGGTATGGTCCAAACTTCCATGCAAAGAAAACTTCAAATGGTGAAACTTATAACATGTATGCAATGACAGCAGCACATAAAACATTACCAATGAATACAATGGTAAAAGTTGATAACTTAGAAAATGGCAAAAGCATTATTGTAAGAGTAAATGATAGAGGTCCTTTTGTTGCTGGTAGAATTATTGATTTATCAAATACAGCAGCCCATAAAATTGATATGGTAAAAAAAGGTACGGCAGATGTTAAGATTACTGTACTTGGTTATAACGGAGTGCTTAATAACTATAAAGCACCAATTGCACAGTTTCCAAAAACTCCTGTAAAAGCAAAGCCTGTTGTTCAAACAGTACAAGCAGTTGCTCCTTTAAAACCTTTAGCAATACAAGAAAAAGTAATAGTAAGAGATAACTATGCTTTACAAGTTGGAGCTTTTGGAAGATTAGAAGGCGCTCAACAAACACAATCTAAATATAAATCTATGTATAACTCAAATGTTGTAATTAGAAAAATATTTTCAAATTCAAGATATTTATACAAAGTATATATTTCAGGTTTTGGAACAAGAAATCAAGCACAAATGTTTAAAGATTCAAATGGTTTAACAAATGCATTAGTAGTTGGGAATATAAAATAATGACAGAAATATCTAGAGAAACAAGAGAAACAAAAATCAAATGTAGTTTAGAAATCAATGGTACTGGTAAATCAACTATTAGTACTGGTGTTGGTTTCTTTGACCATATGTTAGAAGCTTTGGCTAAACATAGTGGAATGGACTTAGAACTTTCATGTGATGGGGATTTACATGTGGATGCTCACCATACAGTTGAAGACTGTGGTATTGTTATTGGAAAAGCTTTAAAAAATGAAATCTTTCCAATCGAATCAGTTGAAAGATATGGAAATGCAACTGTTGTTATGGACGAAGCTGCTAGTACATGTGCCTTAGATTTATCAAATAGACCTTTTTTAGTTTATGAAGTAAATGTAAGTGGAAAAGTAGGTGAATTTGATGTTGAATTAGCTGAAGAATTCTTCCATGCTGTTTCTGGAAATGCAGGATTAACTGTACATATTATTCAAGATAGAGGTCGAAATAAACACCATATCTTAGAAGCTTCATTTAAAGCTTTTGCAGTTGCTTTAAGACGTGCATTAGTAAGAAATGAAAGATTAGGAATTCCTAGTACAAAGGGTGTTTTATGATTGAACTAATTGTTTTAGATGTTGATGGTACATTAACAGATGGAAAAATCACTTATACAAGTAATGGTGATGAACTAAAATCTTTTGATGTAGCTGATGGTTTAGCTATTGCAGTTTGGACTAAAAAGTTTGGAAAAAAAGCAGCTATTATCACAGGTAGAAAATCTGCTTTAGTTGAAAGACGTGCAAAAGAGTTAGGAATAAGCCACCTTCACCAAGGTATTCATAATAAAGATGAAGTATTAGAAAACATCTTAAAAGAAGAAGGTTTAGAGTGGAATCAAGTTGCAGCTATTGGCGATGATTTAAATGACTATAAAATGCTTAAAAAAGCTGGATTATCATTTACTCCTGCAAATGGTACATCTTATCTTAAAGATTTCGTAAATGTTATTTGCGAAAACAAAGGTGGAGAAGGTGCTGTTCGTGAAATGATGGAATACATTTTCAAAGAAGATGGTTTAGAAGAGGATTTTGTTAACGCATGGATATAAGAATATTTGCTTATGCTCTTTTAGGGTTATCAGCAGCAGCTTATTTTTTACCAGTAGAAAACTTAACTAAAACAAATGTTGATAAAGACATTCCTTTAGTTGTGTTTGAAGAACCTTTAATGCATACACTAGATGAAATAGGTGTAAGTAGAGTGGTTCAATCATCTCATGCTGTAAGATATAAAAACAGAGATGAGATGTTTAATGCTGATATTATTTTAAAAAATAGAGCAGAGAAAAAAACATTTGATTTAGAAAAGTTAAAAGCAAAAACTATTATAAAAAAAGGTGATGATTTTACTTTACTAAAAGATGTAAATTATAAAAGAGATAATTTTGTAAATCTTGATACTCAAGAGATGTATTACAATTTAAAAACTAGAATTGCTTACAATAATATTCCCTATGAAGGAACTTATAATAAGCATTATTTAAAAGGTACAAAACTTTATTTAGAAGGTAATAAAAGCTTGATAAAATCAAAAGATGTACATTTTGAAATTGATATGAAAAATAAAAAATAAAAAGGTTGATGATGAAAATTTTAGGTACTTTACTAGTGTGTTCAACACTTCTTTTTGCACAAAGCCAAAAACTTATTATAGATGCTAAAAACTTTGAAGGTAATGACAAAAAAGGTATTTCTACATTTACTGGAAATGTAAAAATTCAAATGGATAAAGATAGATTAAACGCACAGAAAGTTGATATCTATTTTACTAGTAAAAAAGGAAGTACAGCAAAGATTCCTTCAAAATATATAGCAACTGGAAAAGTTGATTTTATTATTGTAACTGAAGGTAAACACTATACTGGAAAAGGAAATAAAATCATCTATTCTCCAATCAAACAAGAATACACTGTAATTGGAAATGGATATTTAGAAGAAAAAAATGACGATAGAAAAATCTATGGAGATAAAATCTTTGTAAACCAACTTACTGGAGAAGCAAAAGTAAGTGGAAGCAAAGATAAACCTGTAAGATTTATTATCAATGTAGAACGTGGAGAGAAATAGTGAAAATAGTAGAAGCAACATTTTTAACATCAGCACAAAGTATCGCTGATTCACCAAGCCCTGACTGTGCAGAAGTAGCCTTTTTAGGAAGAAGTAATGTTGGAAAATCATCTTTATTAAATACTTTGACAAATAGAAAAGGTTTAGCAAAATCATCATCAACACCGGGGAAAACTCAATTAATCAATTATTTTGATATTAAGTTTAAAACTCAAAGTGAAGAGCTACCTTATTTATTTGCAAGATTTGTAGATTTACCAGGATTTGGATACGCGAGAGTATCAAAAAGTTTAAAAGCAGCATGGAATAAAAACCTAACTGGTTATTTAGAAAACAGACCAAATTTACAAATCTTTGTACATTTAATCGATTCTAGACACCCTGAGTTAGCAATTGATAAAAATGTTGACGAGTTTTTAAACAATCATAAAAGAGGTGATCAGATTATTCTAAATGCCTTTACAAAGATTGATAAATTAAAACAAAATGATTTACAGAAATTAAAAAGAGCATATCCAGATGGAATCTTTATTACAAACCTAAAGAAAAAAGGTATGGAAGATTTACAGAATGCTATAACAGGACATTTATTTGGAAATCAAATTTCATAAACCAGATGTATCTCATATTGCAATTATGCAAGAGTTAGTAAAAGAAGAAGTTGATAATGGAAATATTCTTTTACGAACGGAAGATGAAATGGCAAATACAATTCGATCTTATACAATAGTTGAAGTAGATGGTGTAATGGCTGGATTTACAGCCTTACATATTCACTCAGCAAGACTAGCAGAAGTTCGAAGCTTAGTAGTATCTAAAAACTTCAGAGGACTAAAGCTAGGACAAAAACTAGTTCAAGCCTGTATCGAAGAGGGGAAACAATATAAACTGAAACAAATCCTCTCACTTACATACGAACAAGGTTTCTTCGAAAGTGTAGGCTTTAGAAAAATCGAAAAAGAAGATATTCCAGAACATAAGATTTGGGCAGATTGTATAAGATGTAAGCATTTTCCTATCTGTGATGAAATTGCAATGGTATTCGATTTATCGTAATGATTGAAAAAAGTCAAATAATTACCTATGGCCATATTAATACTTTACTATTAGATGAACTAGATAAATCTTTAAATAAAAAACAAAAATTTATTAATATTGATAAAGTTTATAACAATGTAGAAAAAAGAATGGGTGTAGATACTAAGTTAGAAAGTTTTTATAAGTTTATAAATTTTGGAACAATTACATCTCTAATGTATACTAGCTTAGTAATGTCAAAAGAATTATTTAATAATTCTGAAAATGGAGAAAAATTCTTTTCTTCTTTAAATATAAATATTTCAGATTATTTTGTACTAACTAATGTTGAAGTAGATAGTACATATCAATTTTTAAGAAAACTTAGAAACTCTATTTCTCATGCAAACTTTAAATTAAATGATGATAATTTTAATATTAAATTGTGGGATGAATATAATAAAAAAATTAATTTTGAAGTAAAGTCTGATATTACAAGGTTGTCAAATTTTTCACTTATAATATCAAACTATATAACTAATAATAAACATAAAATTTAATCACTCCACCACATTCTTGCATACAATCCAAAGGTAGATGTATATCCAACTTCACTAAATGTTAGATTTTTATTTTTATCATATATAAGTGTAGTAGGGAAGGCTTTGATATTGAACTTTCTTGATAATGCTCCATCTTCATCATTTACTACTTTGAAGCTTAGGTTATTTTTATCTAAGTACTTTTGTATATTTTCATTATCTTCTGATTGAGTGGCTATTGTGATTACCTCATAGTCTTTTGATATCTTTTCTATGTTTGATGCTTCTATCTCACAAGTTGGACACCACGTAGCCCAGAAGTGTACTAATATAGGTTTATTTGTAGGTGTTGTATAAGTTGAGTTATCTAATAGTTTAAATGTCTGTATATTTAGCTGTTCTTTGTTTAAATCTTGTGATTTGAAGTAACTAACCACATTTAAAATAATAGCTAACAGTATTATAAATTTTAAAATCTCTTTTATATATTTTTTTATTTTGTCTTTCATTTTATTCCTTCATATTACTTTCAAGTTTGAACTTGAAAATAATATAAGATTCTAGCAAGAATATGTATAGTATTTGTTAATTTATAAGATTTTATGCATATGATTTTTAATAATCACAGGTACGAAAAACATAGATACTACATATGAAATTAAAGTACCACCTATAAGTGCAACTCCAAGTCCACCAAATACTGCATCAGTAGCTAAAAGCGAAGAAGCAAATACCATTGTTAAAACTGTAAGAATAATAGGTTTTGACCTAGTTGCAGTAGCTTTTGCAATAGCTTCATTTATTTGCATTTTCTCTTCATTTATTAAAATCTTTGTAAAGTCAATAATCAAAGTTGAGTTTCTAGAGTTAATCCCAATAAGACCAATAAATCCAATAAGTGAAGTTGCTGTTAAGTAGAAAGTATCGTAAGTGAATAAATCCATAATAACATGTGCAAAAATCACACCTACTATTGATATGAAACTTGCTAATACAATTCCACCTGAAAGTGCAAAACTTTTATAATACATAACCATTAAGAAGAAGATTAAAACAAGTGCAATTATAAAAGCCCCACCTAAATCTCTAAAAGTATCTAGTGTAACTTTTAACTCTCCATCAAATACTAAATCAAATCTCTCTTTAGTTTTTCTATCAATAAAAGATAGGTTTAGCATATCAGTTTTGATTACTTCATAGTTTTTATCTAATTCTTCTAACATTTGAGTTCTTGCATCTAGAAGTGGATATATTTGACTGTCTTTGTCTGTTTCAGCTATGACATTTATCATAGGTTTTAAATTCTTTGATGTTAAAACTGGTTCTTTGATTACTTCTTTTATTTTTACAAATTCTGCTAGGCTTACCATTGAGCCTTTGTTATTCATAAGTTTTAAAGTTTGTAGCTTAGTAAATAATGCTTCTTTTGTATTATTTTCTATTAGCCTTGACTCATCAAGTCTTAAAAATATTGGGATTTGATTCTCTGCATTATTTTCATTTACTACAGAAATTGCCATTCCTTCATATGCTAAATAAAGTATATTTTTTATTTGTTCTAGTTTTACACCACTTTTTATAATCTTGTTGTTATCAAGTTCTAATTCATATTTTATATAATCATCACTTGCCATCACATCTATATCAACTAAAGTAGCTTGGTTTTTTAAAATATTTGCAATCTTATATGAAAAATCTCTTCTACTATTGAAGTTATCTCCTCCATAAATCTCAGCAACAATAGAAGCTAATACAGGTGGTCCTGCTGGTAATTCTATAAACTTGATATTTGCATTATATTTTGTACACTGTTTTTTAATTGGTCCTCTTAATAAAGATACTAGGTTATAGCTAGTTATACTTCTATCTTCTGCTTTTTTGATGTTTACCATCATTTCTGCTTGCCATTGTTTATCTTTTAGGGCACTTTGTTTTACTAAAGCTGCAAAATCCAAAGGTTGACCTTCACTTAAAAATACAGATATGTTTGTTACATTTTCATTTAACTGTAATTCATTTGAAATACATCTTGTTATCTCTTTTGTATGTTTTACACTATATCCATCTTTTAAATCCACATAAATAGAAAAAGTATCAGAGTCTTTTCCTGGTAACATTTTGGCTTTTACTATATCAAGTGGAAAAGTAGCAACACTTAAAATAAAAAGGATTAAAGCTACTAGATATACAGTTAAGGATTTTGTTTTACTATCTAAAATATTAAATATAAATTTTTCTAATTTCATTCATCAAATCCTATAAAAATTTCTTGATTAAATATGGTGTAAATGCATAAGCAACAAACAATGACATCACAAGAGATATTGGTACAAACACAGGAAGTGGATGCATAAATTGCCCCATCATTCCACCTACGAAAAACATAGGTATAAAAGTCATGATAATTGCTACCGTTGCGATATTTGTAGCATTTCCTATTTCATTTGTTGCATTTATTGATATGATTGTAATATCTGCGTGTTTTGATGTTTTCCTATGTCTATGAATATTTTCAATTACAATAATAGCAGCATCAACTAACATCCCAAGACTTACAAGAAGTGCAAAAAGAGTAATACGATTTATTGTTTCATCTATTAAAAATCCAGTAAATAAAGTAAGTGATAAAATCATAGGAACAGTAAGTGAAACTATCATAGCTTCTTTAAATCCAAGTGAAAAAATAAGTAGTATGGCAATAATTACTATAGAAATAAGTAAGTTTTGAACAAGTGAATTTACGGCGTTATTTGCAGTATATCCATCATCTCTTGTAATTGTATATGCAATATTTTTCTCTAAAAGTTTTTCTTTTATTGAATCCATATATTCAAAAACTTTTTCATTTATTACAACTGAGTTTGCACCTTTTAGTTTTGATACTGTCATTGTAATTTGATCTATTTCTTCATAAAAACCATTTGAGTTTTTTTGATAAAGTAGGGCTTGTTTTTTATTTTGAATATCATATGTTCTTTCAACTACTGCTATATCTTTTAAATATACAGCTGCATTGTTTCTATACGATACGATGATATTTTCTATATCTTTTTCTGATTGGATGGCATGTTTTATTCCAAAAAGTAAAATATCGCCATTTTCAGTATTTCCCTCAATATTTGGTGTTTTATATGATAAGGCTTTTACTTGAGTCATAACTTGTGCAAGTGAGAGATTATAAGCTGATATTTTACTTGAATCTATTAGTATATTGTACTGCTCTTTTTTCTCACCTTTTAAATCTACTAGAGCAACATTTTTTATTTTATTTAATTCTCTAGTGATTTTATTTACTTCTTTATACAATTGTGTTTGAGAAATAGCATCTTTGCCATTTAGCTTTTTTGCATAAAAAGCAATAGTTGCAACTGGTATATCTGTATCAATATCCATAGTTTTAATAATAGGTTGCATAGCACCTTTTGGCATTAAGTCCATATTTCTCATAACTTGGTCATATAGTTTTAGATTTGATACTTCTTTATCTTGTCCTATAAAATACTGAGCTTGAACTATTCCAAAAGAATCATTTGCAAAAGAAAATATATTTTCAACACCTTTAATCTCTTTTATTTTTTTCTCCAAAGGCTCTATAATTACTTTTTGTATTTCACTAGCACTAGCTCCAGGAAGAGCAACTATAACTGCACCACCACTTACTTTTATTTGCGGATTTTCTTCCCTTGGCATTAAAATAAGTGATATATATCCAAGTGAAAGTATAAAAAATATTGCAATAGCAGTTAATGGATGATTGATAAAGCCTAAAGATAGTTTTCCTGCTATATTTAGGTCTTTATTTATTTGGGATGAGAATTTTTCTTCATTCATATACAAATCCTACTTTAAAGGCTTGATAAATAGTTTAGAATACATACCTGGATATATTTTTTTCTCACCTGTTAAAAAAGATATTTTTAAAGTAAATGAGTGAGTCATAGAGTTTACATTTGGAATAATTGCTGATATTTTTCCTTGTGTTTTAAACTCAATTGATGGTATTTGTATATTTACACTTTGCCCGATTTCTATATTATTTAAATTACTCTCACTAATATCTGTTTTGATTTTTAAACTTGATAAGTCAGATAATATAATTGCAGGTGCACTTGGCATTGCCATTTCCCCAGCTTTAATAGATTTTTTAATAACAAGTCCATTATTTGGCGCTTTTATTTTCAAATAATCATATTGTGCATTTACTTCTTTTAGTTTTGCCTTTGCAATTGAAATCATATTTTTTACATTTAACAGTTTTAATTCTAATTGTTCAACATCATATTTAGGAACTAAGTCTTGTTTATATAATCTTTTATATCTATTGTAATTTGTTTGAATATTATTAAGTGTATTTTGTTGAATTTGAAGATTTAGTAAGGCTTCTTGTTTTTTTGAGTCAATACTAGAAGAATCAATTTCATATAATAACTGGCCTTTTTTTACAAAAGAACCCTCAACTACATATACGTTTTTTATAAAACCTATATTTCTACTTGTGATTACTTTTTCATTATCTGAGATTACTGTTCCACTTAGTTCAATTTCATTTGCATATGAAAAGATTGTAAAAATTGTAAGTATAAATAGTTTTTTTATCATTAGTTCCCTTTTTTATTCAATTGTGTTTGTGAAAAATCTACACCTAATACTAAAGCAAGTCTGGCTAAAGCTAGAGACTTTTCATATTTTGCTACGATTAATTCTGCATCATTTTTTCGTAAGTTTGCTTCTTGTTCTAGTAAGTTTGTCATTGGTATTAGTTGATTTTTATACATAAGTGTTGATTGATCAAAAACTTCCTGTGCTAGGTTTTTAGCTTCGTTTTTCTCACTTAAGATTCGCTCTTTTGCTTTTAACTCCAAACTTGCTTTTTCAAGTTGAAGTTTTAGTGCATCTTTAAACTTCTCATAGTTTAAATTTGCTTTTTGATAAGCTATTTTACTTTTTTGATTTTGGATACTTCTAGTGTTATCAAAAAGTGTATAATTTAGGCCAATTACTGCCATATAATAGTCTTTATCACTGTCAAGTGTTAGTTTATCATCATTAAATCCATACTCTAAATGAGAATATACATTTGGATAATAAGCACTTTTAGAAATATCAATATTTTTCTTACTTGCATCCTTATTTATCTTTTGGATTTTTAATTCATCTCTATTTTCCAATGCTCTTTCATATAGAGTTTTGTTTGTAGGGATTTCACAGTATATATTTTTTAGATTTTCTACATCTTTTATATTATCACTTGATGTTAAGAATTTAAGATAAGCAATTGATAAATCGAATTTATTTTGTGCTTCAATAAGTTTTGTGTTTATATTAAGTTCATAAACCTTTGCTTGCTTCACATCTATTTTAGTAACTAGACCTTCTTTATGAAAAGCATTTGCTGATTTTACTACATACTTTATAGCTTCTTTAGCTTTTTTTGATGCTTTTATAAACTCTTTGGCTACGACAGCTCCATTGTAAGCTTTTAGAACTTCAAAAGATACTTGTTTTTTATTTAGGTTATATTTTACTTCTGAAGCCTTTTGTTGTAGTTTTAAAATATCTTTTTGATTTGATAATTTAAAGCCTGTAAACAAAGGAATATCATAAGTTACTTTAGTATTGAAGTTATTCCTAGCTTCTGGATAGTTTAGATTTTTTGGTTCTATGTTTAAGTTTGCTGGGTTAAATTCTCCTGATCCGAAATCATCAAAAGTAGCTTCTCTAGAAGAAAGCTTTGAATTAAAAACATAACCAGAATGGTTTGTTCTACTTATTTCTTCATTTAATTGAATTTTTCCATAGTTTAAAGAATCAATATTTTTGATATTTAACTCTGATATATTTATATTTAATTGTTGTTTTTTTAAGTCTTTATTATGTTTGATTGTTAAATTCAATGCTTCATCAAAAGTGACTGTTTGTGCATATGTAATTGAAGCTAATAATAGAGATAAAGAAATCTTATACATTGTTGTATCCTAGGCTTTTAATAGAAAAAGATTATACAAAAAGTATGTAAAAAATTAGTAAAAATTTTGATTAAATATTATAAAAAAAAGTTATATATGGTAGGTTTATTTATATTATAAATAGGGCTTATTTAAGTGTAGGAATATATATGTTAAATGAGTATTTAACATATATATTTTTTATAGTTATAGAAGTGAATCAATTTTGATTTTATATTCTATATCTTTTCCTGCAAGAGGGTGATTAAAATCTACAGTTACTGTTGTTGCTGTAATTTCTTTTACCATAAATTGAATAGGTTGACCATCTTCATCTTCACCTTGAACTTGCATACCAATTTTTAAGTCTTCAATACCATCAAATTGTGCCATAGGAAGAGTTTGAATTCCGCTTTCATCATACTCTCCATATGCTTCTGCTGCTGGAACTAAAATAGTTGCTGCTTGTCCTGCTTTCATATTTATGATTCTTTTTTCAAGTCCAGGAATTAATTGTCCAACACCAAATTCAAACTCAAATGGTTTTTTACTTCTACTTCCATCAACTAGTTCTCCGTCGATTCTTGCTTCAAATAATATTTTTACTTTTTGATTAATTTCAATAGGCATATTGGCCCCTTAATTTTGTTTTTTGAACTATATTATATTTAAGATAAAATATCAAATATTTTGCTGTTTTGAGCTTATATCACTTAAAGGATTGGGATAGATTACCAATAATTAATTGCCATCCATCAATTATAATAAAGAAAATTATCTTAATAGGTAAGGATATCATTACAGGTGGAAGCATCATCATACCTAGTGACATTAAAATAGAAGCTACAATAATATCAATTACTAAGAAAGGTAAGAAGATTAAAAATCCTATTTCAAAGGCTGTACGAAGCTCACTTACAATAAACGCAGGCATTAAAATTGTAAGGGCAACATCGTCGATATTTTTTGGGTTTGGTTCTTTTTTAATTCTATAAAATAATGCTAAGTCATCTTCTCTAGTGTTCTTAATCATAAACTCTTTAAAGGGTTTAATTCCTCTCTCAAAAGCTACTTCATATCCTATTTCTTCAGCCATATAAGGCTTAATACCATCTTCATAAGATTTTTTAGCATATGGTTCCATAATAAATATAGTCATAACTAGAGCTAATGAAATAATAATTTGTGTAGGTGGAGTTTGTTGAAGCCCCATAGCTTGTCTAAGAAGTGAAAATACAATTATAATTCTTGTAAATGATGTCACCATTAAAAGTAGGGTTGGTGCCATTACAAGAAGTGTTAAAATTATTGCAATGTTGATTGTTTTTACGAATTGTGCAGGTTCTTCTAAAGCTGCAACTGAAAGGTTTACTATTGGTGCTGTGTCTTCCGCAGCAAATAAAGAAATAGAAAATATTAAAAAGCCAAGTAGTAATTTCAAATACAAATCCTGTGTAAAAAATAAAAATTATAATATCTAAAGATTGATTAAAATCTATTATAGATATTTCTATTTTCTACTTTTAATATATTCCATTTCATATAGTTTATTATAAATTTTACTAACTATCTCACCCGCAGCATCACCACCATGACCGCCATGTTCTACAATTACTGTAACTACATATTTAGGGTTTTTATAAGGTGCATATGTTGTAAGCCAAGCGTGAGATCTTTGGAAGTATTTTAACTCACTCTCTTTCATTCTTACTTTTTCAGATTGAGGAATT